>Ga0066789_10000827_pt1 | contig 13141 bp, 8 predicted proteins | sample OrgsoiDNA2013049_FD_70960 | JGI IMG/M metagenome (GOLD analysis project Ga0066789, IMG submission 70960) | Permafrost soil microbial communities from the Arctic, to analyse light accelerated degradation of dissolved organic matter (DOM) -... | ecosystem: Environmental > Terrestrial > Soil >...
TCGAGCTTTAGACTCTACCCGAATCAGCCGCGGTGATGGACTGCGAACCTCACGTGCGAGGGCTGTGGTGCCAGCAAATAGCGGGATCGAGGTGTCGGCGGGGCTTGCCTTATCAGCGAGAGACATGCAGATCGCGAGTTATGGGCTGGGCGCTGAAATCCCTCGTCGTTCGGGCGTTCCAGTGATATTCTACCTTGGCAAAAAGGGCTGGCCCGACCCTTCGCACGCGAACCGGATATCCCTGGGACCGCCCACTGATTTTGGAGATTGATAAGGAGAAGTGATGGTTCGGAGAAAAGGCCTGTTTTTGCTCACGATGGTTGCGATGCTGTCGGTCGCGACAATCAATTCCCAGGCGCAAGATGCGTTGACCCGTCATGTGAGGGACGTCACTCGTACCGGCGAGGCACGGCCCGCGGGAAACTTTTCTTCGAACCGGACTTTGCAGCTTGATATCGTCCTGCCGCTGCGTGACCAGGAAGGATTGGATTTACTGTTGCAGCAGATCTACGATCCGGCCAACCTACACTATCGGCAATTCCTGACCGTGCCCGAATTCACCGAACGCTTTGGGCCTACCCAGGTAGATTACGACGCGGTCGTGAGTTGGGCGATCAGGAACGGCTTCGCGGTTGTTGGCGGCACCCGCGATGGCATGGATGTGCAGATTCGGGGCAGGGTTTCGGACATCGAGACCGCGTTCCATGTGAGCATGCGCACGTATCAGCACCCCACCGAGAACCGGACGTTTTACGCGCCCGACCGCGAGCCGACTACCGACCTGCCGTTCGCGCTGTGGCATGTCTCTGGGTTGGACAATTTCTCCATCCCACATCCAATGCTAGTCAACCGGAACGCCTATGCAGCAGCCCATGGGATGGATCCAGCAGACGTGGTGTCCCACGCTACCACCGGATCCGGCCCCTCGGCTTCGTTTTTGGGCAGCGACATGCGGGCGGCCTACTACGGTGGAACTGCGCTCACCGGCGCTGGCCAGAACCTCGGACTGCTTGAGTACGTCGGCACCGACCTGGCCGACCTGACCACCTATTACCACAACGTTGGTCAAACCAACAATGTGCCCGTCACCCTGTTCTCCACAGACACAACCAGTACCTCCTGCGTGAACTCGCCAGCCGGCGGCTTCTGCGATGACACGGAACAGACGCTCGACATGACCCAGGCGCTCGGCATGGCGCCGAGATTGGCCAGTTTGGTCGTGTACGTCGGGTCCAGCGATACCGCAATCATCAGCGCGATGACCACGCACAACCCGCTGCCCACCACGATTGGCTGTTCCTGGGGCTGGACGCCTGCGGATCCGACCATTCTCGATCCCTACTTCAAGAAGATGGCAGTTCAAGGGCAGAACTTCTTTACCGCTTCTGGCGACTCTTCCACTTGGTCGGCAACTAATGAGGCCTGGCCAGCGGACGATCCCTATGTCGTTTCCGTCGGCGGCACCGACTTGGTCACCACCGGCGCGGCTGGTCCTTGGGCGTCGGAAACTGCGTGGGTGGACAGCGGTGGCGGCATCTCCCCAGACCACATCGCGATCCCCTCGTGGCAGCAGCTCGGGGGTGTGATCAACTCCACCAACAAGGGTTCGGCTACCCTGCGCAACGGTCCGGACGTCTCGGCAAACGCGAATTTCACATTTTACGTTTGCGCCGACCAAACTACCTGCACGGCGAACTTTTACGGTGGCACCAGTTTTGCGGCGCCCATGTGGGCTGGCTACATTGCCTTGGTCAACCAGCAGTTGGCGGCCACCAGCAGCCCAACCATCGGCTTCATCAACCCGACCATCTACGGGCAAAACGTGACGTCCGTGTACAACACGGATTTCCACGACGTAACCAGCGGCGTGTCCGGCAGCTTTTCGGCGGTGCTCGGCTACGATTTGGTGACTGGATGGGGCAGTCCAAACGGGGCGAACCTGATTAATGCTCTGGCGCCGACGACTTCCACCTTCAGCATTTCTGCCTCGCCGGGTTCGGTGTCAGTAGCGCGAGGTAACAGTGGCTCGTCCACAATTTCGGTAGGCATCTTAGGCGGCTTCAGCTCTGCCGTCGCTTTGTCAGGGACTGGACAGCCGACCGGCGTGACCGTGAACTTCACTCCCGCGTCGATAGCGGCGCCGGGCTCCGGCACCTCGAGCATGTCAATGGCGGTGGCCTCGACGACTGCGGCGGGTACTTACCCGATCACGGTCACGGGCATTGGCGGAGGCGTTACCCAAACCACGACGGTCACGTTGACGGTGACCGCCCCGGGGACTCCCGACTTCACGGTTTCCGCTTCGCCGGCTTCAGTGACGGTGCGCGGCGACACTGGCCGATCCACCATCACGACCGCCGTCTCGGGCGGATTTAGCTCGGCGGTGGCTTTGTCGGCGACTGGACAGCCGGCAGGCGTGACCGTGAGCTTCGCTCCCGCATCCATCGCGGCGCCGGGATCGGGTACCTCGACCATGACGATGGTGGCGGCATATACCACCCCGGACGGTACTTACCCGATCACCGTCACCGGTTCTGGCGGAGGCATTACGCACAACGCCACGGTCACGCTGATTGTGCTTCGCGCGGGGACTCCGAACTTCATCATTACTCCCGCACCGGCTTCGGTGTCCGTGGTACAAGGAAACAGTGGCTCATCCACCCTGACGGTCGCAGTCTCGGGCGGGCTCAGCTCGGCGATAGCTTTGTCGGCCTCTGGACAGCCGGCTGGCGCGACGGTGAGTTTCAGTCCCGCGTCCGTCCCTGCGCCAGGCTCCGGCACTTCGACCATGACCATGGCGGTGGCGTCAACGACCACGACTGGCACGTACACGATCACGGTCACCGGCTCGGGCGGAGGTCGTATACGCACCGCTACCGTCACGTTGACGGTGACCCCGTAAAGTTGGCCCTCGCCAAGAAGAAGGCTTGTTAGTATGGGTCAGGAAGCGCCGACGCATCGTCGGGCGCGATGGAAAGGGAATCCCGTTTGAGAAACTTCTTAATCCGCATTTTTCTGTCTTTCGCAATCGCCAGTTTATTTTCCCTTCCGTCCGTCGCCCAGCAGTCGGACGCCCCAGCGCCGGCACCCGCTGCGGCCCCATCCGACCCAGCAACGCAAAAGCCCGATGCACCGGCTTCAGATGCGCCAGCTCAGGCGCCGGCACCGTCCACCCAACCTGCGCCAAAGAAATCCGACGCCCCGGCCGCGGAAGATACTAAGCTCGCTGTACCGCAGGGCAAGACCAAGTTGGAGCAGGAGACCGGGACGGTGAACGACCGCATTCTGACGGTGATGCCGAACTACGGCACCGTCGAAAACGCTCACACCTTGCCGCCGATTTCAACCGGCCAAAAATATCGGCTCGCCACCGCCTCAGTGTTCGACTATTTCGCCTTTCCGTTCATTGGCGCCCTGGCAGCGATCGATCAGGCGAACAATTCTCCGGCATCTTGGGGACAGGGATGGGGAGCATACGGGCAACGTTATGGCGCATCTTTTGCCGACAACGGAATCGGTACCTACATGACCACCGCCATTTTTCCCAGCATGCTCCACGAAGACCCGCGCTACTACTGGCTGGGACACGGTTCGGTTTCTCACCGGACGTTTTATGCTCTGGGACGGCTATTCGTCGCACGAACCGATTCCGGAGAGAAGCGCTTCAACTATTCCGAAAATATCGGCAATGCGGTGGCCGCCGGCCTCTCGAACGTTTACCACGCGCCGGAAGACCGTACGCTGGGCCGGAACCTGGGCACGTACGCGATGCTGGACATGTGGGACGGAGTCTCCAACCTGATGAAGGAATTCTGGCCAGATGTCCACCGCAAGATGAAGCACAAGCACAAGACCGACGACGCGGCCCACAACTGATCAGCGGTCGTGGGTTGTTCTTAGCGGAAGCTAGCTCCTAGCCTTGTCCTCCACGTCGCGGCTATACTGACCGCGACCTTCTATGAAAAACCTATCGTGTCTCTTCCTGTTACTTTCTTTTCTGACGACATTTGTCACCGCACAAACCATGAAGCCAAATGCAGAAAAAACCGGAGCGCCTGGCAATGCGAAATTTTTGGCGATGGCGGACCAGTTCGTGAAAGAGTCGCTGGCGCTTTCGCCGGTGAATGCGTCGCAGGCCGGGTATCACAAGCATGTGGACGCAAAAACCGGCAAGACCATCATGCTGGATGCGGAACTGGACGATGTGGGCGACGCGGGGATGGCGGCGCAGTTGGCCTTCTATCGCGATTGGCGGCGAAGGTTCCAGACCGAGACGCCGGTAGCGTCGTTGAATGCGCAGGACGCCGCGGACTTCCGGCTGATTGACGATCAGATCGCGCTGAATCTGCTGGAACTCGAGCACATTCAGAACTACAAACATAATCCGACGGTGTACGTGGAGCTGCTGGGCAGCGGATTATTTCTGCCCATGACGCAGGAATATGCGCCGAAAGCTGTCCGCACGGCCGACGTGATTTCGCGCATCGGGCAGATTTCGCGGTTTATCGAGCAGGCGAAGTCGCAACTCGTGGATGCCGATCCGATTTTTATTTCAACGGCGGTTGGGGAGAACCAGGGGAATCTCGATATGGTCGAGGGGCTAGCCGGCGACATTCCCGCGGACTCGCCGCTGAAGGCGCAGTACGACAAAGTGGCTTCGCCGGCAAAGAAGTCGCTCAGCGACTTCAATGACTGGATGACGAACGACCTGGCCAAACGTCCGACCAACGGGCGCACCTGGCGGCTGGGCGAGGAGTGGTACGCGCTCAAGTTTCGCTACGTGATTGAGGCGTCCATCGAGCCGGCGCAGTTGCTGGCGGATGCGGAAGCCGAAATCAAGCGAGTGCGTGCGGAAATGTTGCAGTTGTCGCTGCCGCTCTATAAGGAGATGTATCCCGGGCAGGATGATTACAGCAGTCTGCCGGCGCGTGATCGCGAGAACAAAATCATCGGTGCGGTACTGGATAAGATCAGCGACGAGCATCCGCAGCGCGATCAGTTGATGAACGCGATCGAAGCGGATCTGGCGGGGATCACGCAGTTCATCCGCGACAAGAAAATTGTCGCACTCGGCAGCCGCGACAACTTGAAGGTGATTCCAACTCCGGAGTTCATGCGCGGCATTTACTCGGTAGCGGGTTTTCATTCCGCGCCGCCGCTGGAGCCGACGGCGGAGGCGCAGTATTGGGTGACGCCGATCGATCCGAAAATGTCCGACGCCAGGGCCGAGAGCAAGCTGCGCGAATACAACAACTACACCCTGAAGTGGCTGAGCATGCACGAAGGATTACCCGGACACTATGTGCAGGCGGAGCACTCGAATGACGTTCAGCCTCCGACACGGCGGCTATTGCGCAACATGTTCGCGAACGGGCCTTACGTGGAAGGGTGGGCCGAATACGGCGCTGACGTCATGACTCAGGAAGGCTACATGGATTTCAATCCGAAGTTTCGGATTGCGAGATTGAAAATCTGGCTGCGGGCGGTGGCCAATACTGTCCTCGATATTCGGATGCAGACCATGAACATGACCGATCAAGAGGCGCTTGATTTAATGATGAAAGACACTTTCCAGACCCAGGCCGAAGCCGACGGCAAACTGATACGCGCGAAGTTGAGCTCAACCCAATTGCCAACATATTTCGTTGGTACCCGGCAGTGGTGGATTCTGCGCAAGAAATATCAGGCGGCCATGGGAAGCGCGTTTACGCTGGAAGAGTTTCATGATCGCGCTCTGGATCAAGGGCCGTTGCCGCTGGAGTATCTGGAGAAGATTATTCTGCCGGCAAATTAGATCTTTGTTTCCTTCCCAGCAATGTCATTCCACTGCGCCTGCGGCGCTTCGGAATGACAGAACGCGTGGGGTGTCGGGTCTAGGTCGTTTTCAGTGCGAGTCGCGGGCAACTTTGTTACCGCTACGGCCGACGAGGAAATCCAAATCCGCTCCCAAGTGCGCTTGCTGCACATGTTGTACGTAGAGCCTTTCCCATCCGCGCTTGGCTAGCGGCGGAGGCGTCCATTGGGCGCGGCGCGCGGCGAGCGTGGCGTCGTCCACATCCAGTTGGACGATTCGCTTTCCCACATCCAGAGTGATCATGTCGCCTGACTTGACCAGCGCCAAGGGGCCGCCGGCGGCGGCTTCCGGAGAAGTGTGCAGAACGACGGTGCCGTAAGCGGTGCCACTCATGCGGCCGTCGGAGATGCGGACCATGTCGGTGACGCCTTTGCGCAGAAGTTTTGGCGGCAGAGGCATGTTGCCGACCTCGGCCATTCCGGGATAGCCGCGCGGGCCGCAATTCTTCAGCACCATCACGCAGGTTTCATCGATATCGAGCGCTTCGTCATTGATGCGAGTGTGAAACTCCTCGATGTTTTCGAAGACTACAGCGCGCCCTCGATGCTGTAGAAGATGCGGACTGGCGGCGGAGAGTTTGATGACTGCGCCGTCCGGCGCGAGGTTGCCGCGGAGGACGGTGATTCCGGCATTCGGCTTGAAAGGCTCGGCGAAAGTGTGAATCACGTCACGATTCCAGCACGGCGCGTCGGCGACATTTTCCCAGATGGATTTTCCGTTCACGGTGGGGGCGTCGCGATGCAGGGCTCCGGCTTCGCCTAGCTCGCGAAGGACCGTTGGCAAGCCGCCGGCGTAGAAGAAATCTTCCATCAGATATTTTCCCGAGGGCTGGATGTCCACCAGGCACGGCAGGGCCGAAGCCAAGCGGTCGAAATCGTCGAGGCAGAGCGGGACTCCGATGCGGCCGGCGATGGCGATCAGGTGAATGACGGCGTTGGTAGATCCGCCGATGGTGGCGTTGGCGCGGATGGCGTTTTCGAAAGCCTGACGAGTCAGAATGCGGGAGATGCATAAATCCTCGCGAATCATTTGCACGATGCGGCGCCCGGTCATCTGGGCGAGGGTGTAGCGGCGTGCGTCAACTGCGGGAATGGCGGCGTTTCCCGGCAGGCTCATTCCAAGCGCTTCGACCATGTTCGCCATCGTCGAGGCGGTGCCCATGGTCATGCAATGGCCTTTGGAGCGGCTCATGCAGCTTTCGGCCTGGTTGAAATCCTCAACCTTCATTTCGCCGGAGCGGACTTTTTCCGACATTTGCCAGAGTCCGGTGCCGGAACCGATGTCGCGGCCCTGGAATTTTCCGGATAGCATCGGCCCGCCAGAAACTCCGATGCTTGGCAAGTCGCACGATGCGGCGCCCATGAGCAGGGAAGGCGTGGTCTTGTCGCAACCCATGAGCAGGACGACGCCATCCATGGGATTGCCGCGGATGGATTCTTCCACGTCCATGCTCGCGAGGTTGCGGAAGAACATGGCCGTCGGGCGCAGCTGCGTCTCGCCCAGCGACATGACAGGAAACTCAAGCGGGAAGCCGCCGGCTTCCCACACGCCTCGTTTTACGGATTCGGCAATCTCGCGGAAATGCGCATTGCAGGGAGTGAGTTCCGACCAGGTGTTGCAGATGCCGATGACCGGACGGCCGTCGAAAAGATCGTGCGGCCAGCCCTGGTTCTTCATCCAACTGCGGTACATGAACCCTTCGCGGTCTTGTCGGCCGAACCATTCCTGACTGCGGAGTTTGTTCATGGAGGCGTGAGTCTCGTCGTCAATCTTTCTGTGTGATGGAAAACATCCCGACAATCGTGTACAAACGTTTGGGCTGATCTCGCAGCTTGCGAGAGGGAAGAATACACCTTCTCGATGTCGGATGAGAATCGTGCGAGGAGAATCGGAAATGATGAGGAATTTGCTCTCAGTCTCGGAGCGGCGCAGTGGGCGACGACAGGTTTTGGCGCGTGTCGTTATGTTTGCGATCATTTTAGGACTTCTGAACGCTCTTTGCTTGACCACAGCCTGGGCGGCGTCACCGAATGTCAAGAAAGCCTTACGTATTTATTTCGTGGACGTCGAAGGCGGGCAAGCGACATTGTTTGTCACTCCCGCAAAGCAATCGCTTTTGATTGATACCGGCTGGCCGGGCAGCGACGGCCGCGATGCGGATCGCATCGTTGCGGCGGCGAAGCTGGCGGGGATCAGCAAGATTGACTACGTCCTGATCACGCATTTCCACATGGACCATGTCGGCGGCGTTCCGCAACTGGCGGCGCGGATTCCTATCGGGACATTTATTGATCATGGCGAGAACCGCGAGACCACGGACGCTGCGACGGAGAAGGTTTGGCAGGCCTATCAGGAGGTTCTGGCCACCGGAAAATCCAAGCATATGACTGCCAAGCCGGGGGATGTTCTGCCGATTCTTGGCATGGACGCCGTGGTGGCGAGCGCCGACGGCGCGGTGCTTGACCACGCGCTTCCGCGTGCGGGAGAAGAGAATCCGGCCTGCAAAGGCGCGGAGCAATATCCGGCGGACACGACGGAAAATCTTCGGTCTTTGGGGACGGTAATTACTTTTGGCAAGCTGCGAATTCTCGACCTCGGCGACCTGACTCATGACAAAGAGATGGAGTTGATGTGTCCGCAAAACAAGCTGGGCAAGATTGACATCTACATCGTTTCGCACCACGGCTGGAGCCAGAGCGGCAGTCCGCCGCTGGTGTGGGGAATCGCGCCTCGGTTGGCGATCATGGACAACGGAGCCAAGAAAGGCGGTTCGCCGCCGGTCTGGGACATCATCGAGAAATCACCGGGGCTGGAGAATCTGTGGCAACTGCATTTTTCTGAGGAAGGTGGAACGGCGCACAATGTTGCGGAAGAATTCATCGCCAATCCTCCGGGGCCGGATGCGGGACATTATCTTCAGCTGACCGCGTGGCCGGATGGGAGCTTTGAGGTTTTCAACTCGCGGACAGGGAAGAGCAAGCAGTACGCTGCAAAATAACTCGCTTACTCCGCCTGGATTGTGACGGAGAAGTCGGTCCCTTCCCAGTGTTGGGCTTGCGGCCAGAACAACGTGAACACAATACTCCGGCCTGGTTCTAGCTGACAGGCGGGCAGGTCGGCGACGAAGATTCCGGTGCCGGTATCACGAGTGGTGGCGTCGTTCGCGGTTTTCCAGGCGTCGTTGCTCCAGTGGACGGTCGCGGGGGCCATCACTGCGATCCGCAAATCTTTTCCCGCAGGCATTCGCCAGCATTTGTTGTTGAAACGCCATTCCCAGTAAACGCACCGGCGTTGTTCCACCCGATAGCGCTTCACGGTTTGCGGCGCCTGATCGAAAATCTTGCCATCTTTTAGCGACCGCACCAGCTTGATGTACTCCGAGTGCGCCCAGACCAGCGGACAGGCAGAGCCAGTCGACCTGCCGAGAAAAAGTTCGCGCTCGGGAATATCAGCGCTGTCCCAGACCTGCTCAGGCAAAAGGCGGCTGCCATTGGTGGAAGATTCCATCATTCGCAGAAGTTCTTGCGCGCCGCTGGCGTTGCCTGCCGCCAGCTCGTAGTGCGCGCGCTCTCCGGCCAGCAGCGGCCACGGCCGTCCGATACCGGTTCCGTCGAACGGAGATCCATCGGCATGTTCGCCGTAGCCGTCGTCGTTGTAGCGGTACCAGCACGGGCCTTGCGGAAGCTTGATTCGCAGAAGTGCGTCAATCACTTTGATGGTATTCAGAATTCGCGGATCATCGGGAGCGCGCAATCCGAATCGCACCAAAGCCAGAGCATCGGGGCTGATCACGTGCGACGCTGCCTCATTGCCCTCGCCGGGCGGCCGGTTCTTGATCGGTACAAAGCCTTCGGTGGGGGACGCAGCGCTATCCGAATCCGGCGGCGCGATGCGAACGTAGTATCCGTCCACGCCAATCTGCCGAGCCAGGCCACCGTCGGTTGAATACGTCCAGCGCTCGATACTTTCATTCCAGGTATCGGCCAGATCGCGCAGGTAAGTAGCGATGCCGAATTCATTTACTGCATCGGCAATGTCAGCCGCAGCGAGCAGGCCTGCAACTTCGACGGCCAGGGTGAATGGCGAATAGCCGGCGTCTTCTTCCCAGCGGTCTTGCTGCGTGACCGGTCCGTTGCAGGCGACGAAGCTGGCGGCGCGTTTTACCATTGGCCACCAGCGTTTTAAATCGGGCAAAGCGGATGGGGCTACGCGATGAATTAAATCCACCAGGAGAATCGGGAATGCCGCCTCGTCCATTTGCAGGCCGTTCCAGTAAGGGCGTCCGTCGAGCCACATGTTCTGCGGCCACCGACCGTCGGCTTCCTGGGCGACCTCGAGATAGTGCAACACTCGCACGGCGTCTCCGACCGCACCGGCTGCCAGAAAACCGCCCGCCGTCTCGACCAGATCGCGCGGCCAGACCAGGTGATATCCGCCGAGGTCCTCATCGCCTTTGTTGAAACCCCAGGGGATGGAAAGGCTGGCAATGACTCCTCCGACGAAATCCTTGGACTCATGGACGCGCAGCATGGCGGTGCAGGCGCGATACAGATCGCACTCAACTGGACGGTCGAGCGGCAGCAGAGTTTTTTGCCAGCCCTTCCACTGCGCAACGTAATCGCGCAGCGAAGCGCTGTAATCATTCAGCAGGAATGCGCGTACTTGTTCGGCGGCGTCCGCCCACATGCTGCCGAAGCCGAGTGCCAGAACGAACTCGCCGCTGCCGGCCGCCAAGTCGATTTCTCCGGTGAGTGCCACGTTTCCGTTCTCGGCGCGCTGATAGGTATCCGTCATCTGAAAATTCCGCGAGAGGTCCTGCCAGCCGTCGGAGTAGCCCGCGAATCCGACTGACATATTTTTCCACGGGACCGAGCAGGCAAACGCCAAAGCGATGCCGCTGGCGCTTTCGGCGAAGAGCATCGGCACACCTTTGTATTCGCCCACCCAGCCTGTGTTATTGCTCCCGACATTGCCGAGATGAGGAGCGAGCAGGGCGTAGAGGCGGCTCGGCGCCAGGGAGGATGCTCCAGTCTGCGCGGCTGGGCGCAAATCCGAAAACCGGATCTTCTGCAGAATCACGTCCCGGTGCGGGTCGGCAAAGACTTCTTTCTCAATGCGGTATCGCCCACCAAGATGAGTATTGACCAGGCGAAACGCCGGAACCCCCAGTTCTACGGGCGCAGCCTCGAAGCTGCACTGGCGTTTTTCTTCGGAGAAAAAACTGGAACCATCGGTAACGATCAGGCCGAGATCGCGGGTGCAGGCCATATCCACGCGCGGAAAATAAACCTCATTCAGAATTCCGTGGCTCAGGGTGAACCAGACGCGGCTGCTGCGGTTGAGCGCCGTGCCCACGCCGCTCTTGGCGCTGGAAGTCCAGCGCGGCGGAATGCCAGGCCATCCGGGCGCGAAAGTTGGGGAATCGCTCATAAATTCTAAGCAGTCACTTCTTGATGTGCAGGTGCTGCACTGTAAAGTTTTGCCCGGGTCACTGATCCCTTCCCCTCAAGACCATTAAGTAGTTCAGGCGAGAATTCGTGGATCTAGCTTCGATGTAAATTTCGAGAGCATAGGAGCGATGAGCTTCTTCAAATTCCTTAAATTCGCTTTCGGAGATTTCGGGATGGCTCTTGCGGATTTTCGCCAGTTCAGCGGTCGAGAAAGTTTTCTTTATCTGACGCTCGTAGATAAACCTAGCTCCATCCGAAAAGTCCGGTTTCCCAAGAATTCTTTGTAAATCGGCCGGGGTAATTCCCAGGCCCAAGCCGCTATTTGTGCGCAAAGCCTCGGTGACGCCGCTGGACTTAGTACACACATCCTCTCCGTTCCAGTGCTGCCCACCAGCAAACAGGTAAAACACTAAATCTAGTTCGCCTGCTTCGAAGATGAGGTGGATATTTGGATCTTGAGATGAGACATAGCAAATCTGCTCTCGGCTACTTCCTGCCTCACCGCGCTCGACAGTGATTGCATTGCCGAACTTTCCGCCCGCTGCTTGTAGAGGATCGCGGACATCAAAATCAAGCGCGAAACCAGAAATTGCAAAATTATCGGCGGGGAGATCGTCCCCTGAGGACTTGAAATCCGGCATTTTGAAACTCTGATTGCCGACAGACCACCAATCGGAGCTATCTCCCCTTATAAATTGGCGCCTGTTCTGCGCCACTAAAACCAGGGGGCAAAGAAGTACCCCAATCAGCAGGATTCTTAAGCGCATGTTCGCCCAAACCTCGGTACGGTTATCCTTAGATTTCCTCGGCTATTTAATGATGGTTCCCGATTCCGGTATTTGTGACCATAGGAAATCACTTCGAGATTGAAATAGTATCAGGCATGCTCATGCGCCCGGAATAGAGCGCCATACCCACTACCGCGTCCACTTCCATCTTGTGCAGTTGGTCAATCTCTTCGTGCGTTGTGATGCCCCCGGCGGCGATGAGTTGCCGGGTTGCCGCCTGGCGTAACTCGCGGACAGGTTCCAGAGGAAGTCCAACCATCAGGCCTTCGGTGTCGATGTGGGTGTAGAGGAATGCGCAACAGAATGGATCAAGCGCTTTGACCATATCGAGCGGAGAAATAGATGTGATTTCACGCCAGCCGCGAATCGCAACTTTGCCGCCACGGGCGTCAATGGCGAAGACGAGCTTTTCCGGGCCAAACTCGGCGGCGAGCTGCTTCGCAAAGGCGACGTTGATTGCGCCGTTCTGAATCAGTGTCGAGCCGAGAATTACGCGCTGCGCGCCGAGGTCGAGCATTTTGCGCGCGCTTTCGATGGATCGTATTCCGCCACCGACCTGGCAGGGAAGCCGTTTCACAAAAAACTCGATCAGGCTGGCGTTCGATTCGCGGCCCATGGCCGCATCCAGATCAATCAATTGCACCAGGGGAAACGAAGAAAACCGTGCGACCCAATCGTCGAAGTTGCCGAACTCCAGCGCTTTCTTGTCGCCCTGGACCAGTTGCACGATCTTGCCGCCCATGAGGTCAATCGAGGGAATCAGCACGGCAGCCTCACGGGAATTCCGGCCACCTGTAAGTGCTTTTTCAATTCCGAGATTGAACTCAGGCCAAAGTGAAAAATGGACGCAGCAAGTGCGGCGTCGGCCGCGCCTTCGCGGAAAACCTGGACAAAGTGTTCGGCTCCGCCTGCGCCTCCGGAGGCAATCACGGGGATGCGGACGGCCTGCGCAATCACTCGCGTGAGATCGCAATCGAACCCCACGCCGGTTCCGTCGCGGTCCATGGACGTCAGCAGAATTTCGCCGGTACCGCGGTCTTCGGCTTCTT
>Ga0066789_10000830_pt1 | contig 13124 bp, 13 predicted proteins | sample OrgsoiDNA2013049_FD_70960 | JGI IMG/M metagenome (GOLD analysis project Ga0066789, IMG submission 70960) | Permafrost soil microbial communities from the Arctic, to analyse light accelerated degradation of dissolved organic matter (DOM) -... | ecosystem: Environmental > Terrestrial > Soil >...
GTGGCCCTGCAATGTTGACCGCAAATATATCGTCCACTTTCCCGAAACGCGGGAAATCTGGAGCTATGGCTCCGGCTATGGCGGCAACGCGCTGCTTGGCAAGAAGTGCTTTGCGCTCCGGATCGCGTCGGTGATGGGCCGTGACGAGGGGTGGCTTGCGGAGCACATGCTGATTCTCGGCGTGACTTCGCCCGCGGGCGAGAAGACCTACATCGCCGCTGCGTTTCCGAGCGCGTGCGGCAAGACGAATTTCGCCATGCTGATTCCACCCGCGGGCCTTGATGGCTGGCAGGTTACGACCGTCGGTGACGACATCGCCTGGATCAAGCCGGCGTCCGACGGGTATCTGCGCGCGATCAATCCCGAAGCCGGGTATTTCGGTGTCGCGCCCGGGACGTCGTACGAGTCCAATCCCAATGCGATGAAGACGCTCGAGCGCGACGTGATCTTCACCAACGTTGCGCTGACCGAGGACGAAGACGTGTGGTGGGAAGGCATGACGCGCGAGCCGCCGGCGCGTCTCACGGATTGGCAGGGGCAGACATGGACGCCGGGCTGCGGGCGCAAGGCCGCGCACCCAAACGCACGCTTCACGGTTGCGGCGCTGCGCTGCCCGTCGCTCGATTCCGAGTGGGACAATCCCCTGGGCGTGCCGATATCGGCGTTCATTTTCGGTGCACGGCGCAGAGACACGGTGCCGCTCGTCGTTGAGGCGACGAGTTGGGAAGACGGCGTGTACAAGGCGGCGACGATGGGGTCGGAAACGACGGCCGCCGCCGCGGGCAAGGTCGGCGAAGTGCGGCGGGATCCCTTCGCCATGTTGCCGTTCTGCGGTTATCACATCGGCGACTATTTCGCGCACTGGCTGGCGATTGGGGCGAGAGTCGCGCACCCGCCGCGCATTTTCAACGTCAACTGGTTTCGCACCGACGAGAATGGCAAATTCGCGTGGCCTGGCTTCGGCCAGAACATGCGCGTGCTGAAGTGGATCGTGGAGCGCTGCCTGGGCCGCGCGCACGCGACGGCGGCGGCGCTCGGCCTGCAGCCCGAGTATTCCGACCTGGACTGGCGCGGACTCGACTTTACGTGCGAGCGATTCGACCAGGTGATGCACGTCGATCTCGCGCTATGGGAGCGCGAATTGCAGGCGCACGATCAATTGTTTGCCAAACTAGGGAACAAGCAGCCGGCGGCGCTCGTGCGTTTACGCCGCGAGTTGGAGGCACGGCTGGGCTAGCGAGGGCGATGATGCGGTGAAAAGGGCGCGGCAACGCGCCCTTTTTCTGGTTCAGCTGACGCGTAGCAATTCGTCGACTTCCGTGCGGGCCGGCGCACCGAGGCGGCCACCGAGGCGCGTGCATTTGAGCGCGGCCGCGGCGTTGGCGAATCGAGCCGCGCCGACGACCGTGTTGCCTTCACCAATCGCGAGCGCGAATGCACCGTGAAACACATCGCCGGCGGCGAGCGTGTCGATCGCGCTGACGCGCGGCGCGGCCGCGCGATGTTCACGGTCGCCTTCAAGCCACAGCAAACCGTCGGCACCCAGCGTTACGCCGACAACGCCACGCACCAACGCCTGCGCGCGACGCAAGCCTTCGCCCGGCGCGGCGGCGCCACTGGCCAGCGCAAGCCCAGCGGTGGAGAAAATCGCGTAGTCGCAGCGGCCGCACAAATCGCGCAACGCGTCGACGGGGCCCACGTCGCCATCGAATATCGAGGGAATGTTCGCGGCGCGTGCCGCATCGAGCATGCGCGCGGCACCTTCCGGCCAACGCACATCGGCCAGCACGGCATTGAAATTTCGGATCGTTGCCAATGGTACCCACGAGGGATCGGGGTCGAGCGCGGGGTCGTTGTAGATGCAGATCAGTCGCTCGCCGTGGCGGTCGATCAGAATGGTTGCTGTAGGCGATTGGCATCGGTGAATGCGGCGGACCATCGCTACGTCGACATGTTCCGCCGTCAATTGCTCGAGAATGCGCGCGCCGGCGGCATCGTTGCCGAGCCGCCCGCAATAGGAGACTTTCGCACCCAAGCGGCTCACGGCAACGCTTGCGTTGGCCGCCATCCCGCCACCGGACTCGATGCAGTCGGTGGCCAGCACTTTAGTCGGCGTCGTGGGAATTTCCGGGACGCTATAAATTGTGTCGAGCGCGCTGTGTCCCACGCAAAGTATTGCCGCCATGGTTGTTCCTGTCCTTGCATTGCCAAGATGATGAGATTATGCTGAATAGTGAACAGCAAACGTTTGCAGAATAGGCTTGCAGCAAACGATTGCAGTAAACGTTTACGGCAAAGTCGCGAGCCGCCCAACGCGTCATTGTCAGCCGCGTGCGCTCTCGACGCAAGCCACGGTGCTCCAAGGAATGCAATTCGTGCACGCATCTGCCAATGGCTGAGGTCACAACGATACGGCGGCGACGTCAGGCGAAAGCCAATCTCGGACCGACACTGCACGATGTCGCGCGCGCGGCCGGTGTCTCGTCGGCCTCGGTATCGCGGGCGCTGACCCGGCCCGAGCTGGTCAGTGAGGCGGTCCAGGACCGGGTGAAGTCTGCGATACGGACCCTGGCGTATGTCCCCAACGCGGCGGCGCAGGCACTGTCGGGTCGCCGCTCACGGCTGGTCGGTGCGGTGGTACCGGCGCTGGACGACCCGGTGACGGCGCTTGCCCTGGAGTGGCTGACGCGAGAACTCGCGGCGGGAGGAGTTGCGCTGATCCTCAGCCTTGCGGGCGAGGGTGCTGGCGCGTCCGAGGAATGCGTCCGCGGACTCGTTGCGCGAGGGGCAGAGGCCATTGTCTTTGGCGCAGGCGCGACCCCGGTCGATCCGGGGAGCTTGTATCCGGAGCTTAAGCTGCCCTGTGCGAGCCTCGACGAAGCGGCAGCCAGTGGAGCATCGGCTCGCTCCGGGTTCGATCGCGCCAAGGCGCTGGCGCTCGGGGCGCGGTACCTTCAGCAACTCGGACACAGGCGGATCGGCCTTTTTGCCATGGGTGGGGACCATTGCGTTGGCGCGGTGCGCAGTGCATTGGCAGGAACCGGCATCGACGTCGTGGGCGGCAGCGACGCACTCGACCACTGGCGGACATTACCCGCTCCGCCCACGGCGCTCATATGCGGCAGCGACGCCGCCGCTGTTGCGCTGCTCCACGAATGCAGCCGACGCGAAATCGCGGTGCCCGAGCAATGGTCGGTGATCGGTTTCGGCGATACCGAACTTTCCCGGCTCGTGCGTCCTGCGCTTACCACGCTCAGAGTGCCTGCGCGCGAGGCGGGAAGGGCGCTTGCCCGAAACCTTCTCGCCTTGCTCGAGGGCCGATCGGAAGCGCCGGCCGAACTGTTGGCGAAACTCGTGGCACGAGAATCCACAGCGGCGCCGCGCGCATAGGGAACCTTGGACAGCGTGACCTGTTCCACGTGAAACACGCGGGGCGCCGGTTCCACGTGAAACACGCCGACCAACTCGCCAACGACGCATCTGGCGCCGGCCGCCGCCTATGCTCGGGCCGCCGTTTGCAGTATGATGCGGCATTGCGCTGTTGCGGCGTTTTCCCTGTAAAAACATGCTGTTCCCCACTCGTTTCGAAGTGATAGTCGTCGGCGGCGGCCATGCGGGCACCGAGGCCGCGCTGGCCTCTGCGCGCATGGGCCGACGTACGCTCCTGCTCACGCACAGCATCGAGACACTGGGGCAGATGTCGTGCAATCCGTCGATCGGGGGCATCGGCAAGGGACACCTGGTCAAGGAAATCGACGCGCTGGGTGGCGCCATGGCCTTGGCCACCGACGAGGCGGGAATCCAGTTCCGCATACTGAATTCGAGCAAGGGGCCCGCGGTGCGCGCGACGCGCGCCCAGGCGGACCGGCTGCTGTACAAGCAAGCCATCCGGTCGCGCCTGGAAAGCCAGCCCAAGCTGACCGTGTTCCAGCAGGCGGTGGACGATCTGACGATCACGGGCGATCGCGTGAGCGGCGTCGTCACGCAAGTCGGTGCGCGTTTCGAAGCCGATACGGTCGTGCTGACGACCGGGACGTTCCTGTCGGGTCTGATCCACGTCGGCCTCGAGCACTACGAGGCGGGGCGCGCCGGGGACCCGCCGGCGAAGACCCTGGGCGCCAGGTTGCGCGAACGGAAGTTGCCGGTCGGCAGGCTGAAGACCGGCACGCCCCCGAGGCTCGATGGGCGCACGATTGCTTTCGACGAGCTCGAGGTACAGCCCGGTGACGATCCCGTGCCGGTGTTTTCGTACATCGGCGACGCGGCGATGCATCCCCGGCAGTTGCCGTGCTGGATCACGCACACCAACACGCGGACGCACGACATCATCCGCGCCGGCCTCGGTCGCTCGCCGCTGTTCACCGGGGTCATCGAGGGCGTCGGGCCGCGGTACTGCCCGTCGATCGAGGACAAGGTGACTCGTTTTGCGCAACGCACGAGCCATCAGATTTTCCTCGAGCCGGAAGGCCTCACGACGCACGAGATCTATCCGAACGGCATTTCGACGTCGCTGCCCTTCGACGTGCAACTCGCGCTGGTGCGCACGATCAAGGGCTGCGAGCAGGCGCATATCCTGCGCCCGGGTTACGCGATCGAATACGACTATTTCGACCCGCGCGCGCTTAAAGCCACGCTCGAGACCAAGGCGATCCGCGGGCTGTTTTTTGCCGGCCAGATCAACGGGACCACGGGCTACGAAGAAGCCGCCGCCCAAGGTCTTCTTGCCGGGATCAACGCGGCGCGCAGTGCGCGCGGCGAGCCGGGATGGTACCCGCGGCGCGACCAGGCGTATCTAGGCGTGCTGGTGGACGATCTGGTGACCCGGGGCGTGACCGAGCCGTATCGCATGTTCACGAGTCGCGCCGAGTACCGCCTGCAGTTGCGCGAAGATAATGCCGACCTTCGGCTGACCGAAGTGGGCCGTGAACTCGGCGTCGTGGACGATCGCCGCTGGGACGCGTTCTGCCGCAAGCGCGATGCGATCGCGCTCGAACTCGAACGCCTGAAGTCGTCATGGGTCAACCCGAACGTCGTCTCGCGCGAACATGCGGAGCGGGTGCTCGGCCAACCGCTGGAGCGCGACAGCACGCTCGCCGAACTTCTGCGCCGTCCGGGCGTAACGTACGCGAGCCTGCTGACGCTGCCGGGCGCGGGCGAACCGGCCGGCGACGCGAAGGTCGCCGAACAAGTCGAGATCGCCACCAAGTATGCGGGCTACATCGAGCGGCAGAACGAACAGATCGCGAGGGATGCGGCGCAGGAAACGTTGCGGCTGCCGGGCGATATCGATTATCGAACGGTCCGCGGGCTCTCCAACGAGGTCCAGCAAAAACTCAACCAATACCGGCCGGAGACACTCGGGCACGCGGCGCGAATCTCGGGCATGACGCCGGCCGCGATTGCGCTGCTGCTGGTGCATCTCAAGCGCGGGTTCAGGCAGACCGTACCCGAAGCTCAACAACGCTCGGCATGACCGATGCGCTGCGGGCGGGCATCGAACTTCTGCGGCTTTCCCTCGACCGCGCCGCGCAGGACAAGCTGCTCGCCTATGTCGCGCTGCTCGACAAGTGGAATCGCACGCACAATCTCACGGCAATCCGCGATCGCGGCCAGATGATTACGCACCATCTGCTCGACTCGCTTGCGATCATCGCGCACCTGCCGGCGCGCGCCGGGCTGCGCGTGGCCGACGTCGGCAGCGGCGGCGGCCTGCCCGGCATACCATTGGCCATCGCGCGCCCGGACTGGCAGGTCACGCTGATCGACAGCAACCACAAGAAGACGGCGTTCCTGAACCAGGCCGCGATCGAATTGCCGCTGGCCAACATCGATGTCGTAACGGCACGCGTGGAGAGTGTCCAGCCTTCATCCCACTTCGACGTGGTGATCTCGCGCGCCTATTCGTCGCTTGGCACGTTCGTCGAACAGACCGGGCACCTGCTGGCGCCGGGCGGGGAATGGGTCGCCATGAAGGGCGGCCTTCCTCATGACGAGATAAGCGCTTTGCCGGCCGAGATCAGCGTTGAGGCGACACCTTCGCTGCAGGTTCCGGGCATCGACGGCGAACGCCATCTGGTCATTATGAAGCCGGCCGCCCGATGACCAAGATCATTGCCGTCGCGAACCAGAAGGGCGGCGTCGGCAAGACGACCACGAGCGTTAATCTCGCCGCCAGCCTGGTCGCCATGAAACGCCGCGTGTTGCTGGTCGATCTCGATCCGCAGGGCAATGCGACCATGGGCGCAGGTATTGATAAGCGTGCACTCACTTACACTGTATATCAAGTCCTGCTTGGTGAAAAGAAAATCGCTGACGTCCGGGTGGCGTCGCCTTCCGGCGGCTTCGATCTCGTTCCGTCCAATCGCGAGCTGGCCGGCGCCGAAGTGGAAATGGTCGATTTGCCCGAACGCGAAATGCGCCTCAAGGATGCGCTGGCGGAAGCGCTGTCGCAAATGCGCGCAGCGATTTCAGAAGTTGCCGGCGAGTACGATTTCATTCTGCTCGATTGCCCACCGTCGCTGTCGCTGCTGACGCTCAACGGCCTGTGCGCGGCCGATAGCGTGCTCATTCCGATGCAATGCGAGTACTACGCGCTCGAAGGGCTCTCGGACCTGGTGCAGACGATTCGCAAGGTGCGCGCGCACCTCAATCCCCGGCTCGAGGTCGAGGGCCTGTTGCGCACGATGTACGACCCGCGCAATACGCTCGCGCTCAACGTGTCGGCGGACCTGCAGAAGCATTTCGGCGAGAAACTGTATCGAACGGTCATCCCGCGCAACATCCGTCTTGCGGAAGCGCCGAGCTTCGGCATTCCCGCTTTGCACCTCGACAAAACGTCGAAGGGCGCTCAAGCGTATCTCGCGCTGGCGGGCGAAATGCTGCGCCGGGACGAGGCCGTCGTCGGCACGGCGCAAGGAACGATTCATGGCTAAGCTCAAAGGATTGGGACGCGGCCTCGATGCGCTGCTATCGGGCAGCGACGAAACCGCGAGCAGCGAGGCGCTGCAATCGATCGCGCTCGAGCGCCTCGTCTCCGGCAAGTATCAGCCGCGCACGCGCATGGACGAAGGCACGCTTGCCGAATTGGCGGAGTCGATCAAGGCCCAGGGCATCATGCAGCCGATTCTGGTGCGCCCGATCGATGGCGGCCGGTTCGAAATCATCGCAGGTGAACGGCGTTGGCGGGCGGCGCAGCGCGCGGGACTCAAGCTCATTCCCGCGCTGGTGCGCAACGTGCCGGATCAGTCCGCGCTTGCGCTTTCGCTGATCGAGAATATTCAACGCGAAGATCTCAATCCGCTCGAGGAAGCGCAGGGTATCGCGCGCCTGATCGAGGAATTCAAGCTCACGCACGACGCCGCCGCTGCCGCAGTTGGGCGCTCGCGCAGCGCTGTGAGCAACCTGCTGCGACTGATGCAACTCGCGAAGCCCGTGCAGGCGCTGCTGCTTGCCGACAAGATCGACATGGGGCACGCGCGTGCGCTGCTCGCATTGCCCGCGGCGAGTCAGGTGTCGGCAGCAGGACGCATCGTCGCGCAGAACTTGTCGGTGCGCGACACCGAGCGTCTGGTGCACGCGCTCCTGACGCCGTCGACGCGGCGCGCGAAGGCACCTCGCCGCAAGCAGGCCGATGGTGATGTGGCGCGACTCGAACGAGACCTGGCGGACGTGCTCGGCGCGAATGTGCGCATCGAATCGACGCGCAAGGGAGCCGGACGGGTGGTGATTGGCTACTCCAGTCTCGAGCAACTCGACGGCATTCTCGTTCGACTGCGCAAGGGATTCTCTGCATAGCAACGCCGCGAAGATCGGCAATCGGCTGACAATCGCCGGTGCCGTCAAGGCGTCCTCAAGGGCGTAGTATTACCCGATTGACATCGTTAACTGGGTAGCGCACCAATGGATCGTCGGACTTTGATCAGTACGGCAGTTGGTGCCTTGCTCGTAAAGGCGTTCCCCGCCAACGCGCAACCTGCGACGAAAATCTACAGGATCGGTACGCTGAGCCTAGCATCATCCAACAATACGACGCTTGGGACGGTGTTGGGCAAGCCGCTCAGCGCGCGCGGGTATGTTGTCGGCAAGAATATATCGTTTGTCGAACGCTCCGCCGAAGGCAACGTGGGGCGGCTGCCTTTGCTGGCCGCCGAGCTCGTAGACCTCAATGTCGACATCATCGTTGCCGGTTCGGTAGTGGCAATTCGCGCGGCTCACGGTGCAACGACAACGATCCCGATCGTCATGGCCTTCAGCGGTGACGATCCGGTAAAGAGCGGATTCGTGACGAGTCTCGCGCATCCCGGCGGCAATATCACAGGAGTCACCGCACAAGTTCGTGAGCTCGCCCCGAAGTGCATGGACGTGCTCCGTGATGCCATGCCCGGGATAAAGCGCATAGCGATTTTGACAAATCCGCTCAGGCTGGAGCACGCAGACTATGTGACGATGATGCGCGCTGGGCAGCCGCAGGGATTGCGACTACAGGCCGTCGAAGCTCGCGCGGCCGATCAATATGAATCGGCATTCGCAGCAATGACCAAGGAACATGCGGATGCGGTGATCATTCTTGGCGACGTGGTATTCACGCGTGATTCCAGGCAATTGGCTGAGCTTGCGGAAGCGCATCGGCTGCCATCAATCTATATTTTTCGCGCATTCGTTGCCGCCGGCGGCATGCTGTCTTACGGACCCGATGAAGCGCAGCTTGTCGAGCTCGCTGCCCAATACGTCGACAGGATCCTCAAAGGAGCTAACCCCGCCGACCTAGCGGTCGAGCAACCAACCAAGTTCCATATCGCTATCAACCTCAAGACTGCGAAGGCACTCGGTCTCACGATGCCGCCGTCGCTTCTGGTGCGCGCAGATGAGGTCGTGCAATGAGGGTGCGTTGCGAAGCGATCGCAGGATTCCTGCGATGTTAGTAAAAGCGAAAACGGCGCCCTGCGGCGCCGTTTTGAATTGTCGGGACAGCAGCTCAACCAAGCTGCTTGAGCATCGTGTCCGCGTCGGATACTTCGAACTTGCCAGGGCCTTCGATGTTCAGCGTCTTCACGACGCCGTCTTCGATTAGCGCCGAGAAGCGCTGGCAACGAACGCCCATGCCGCGAGCGACGAGGTCCAGCTCCATGCCTAGCGCCTTGGTGTAAGCGGCGCTGCCGTCGCCCATCATGCGTACTTTGCCGCCGGCCTTCAGGTCCTTGGCCCACGCGCCCATGACGAATGCGTCGTTGACCGACATGCAGATGACGTCGTTGACGCCCTTCGCCTTGAGCTTGTCGTAGTTCGCGACGTATCCGGGCACGTGCTTGGCCGAGCACGTCGGTGTGAACGCACCAGGCAGCCCGAACACGACGACCTTCTTGCCGCGCGTCAAGTCGTCGATCTTGAATTCGTTGGGGCCGATCTTGCATTCGGCGGACTCGACTTCGATGTACTCGTTCAGACTGCCGGCGGGAAGCCGGTCGCCAACCTTGATGGTCATGGTCTCTCCTCGTGACGGGCGCGCGCCAACGTGGCGCGCCGCGGTGGGTCGATGATTGTAGCGGAAAATCGCGGCCGTGCCGCGCGCGTCGATCCGACGCGAGTCTTGTCGACGTTGGCGTGAAGGCGTAACGTCTGCAGTCCGCTACCGCGGATCCAGTCAGGGGTGCATCATGGCGCAGGCAAAAAAAGCAGCCCGCGAACGCCGGCTTACTCTGCTCATTGCGACGCGCAAGGGGCTCTGGCAACTGCACACCGATGCGGCACGCCGCACGTGGCGCGTCGCGGGGCCGCAGTTCCTCGGCCACATCGTGCATCATTGCATCGCCGATCCGCGCGACAGCAAGACGATCCTCGCCGCGGCACGCACGGGCCACCTCGGCCCGACGATTTTTCGTTCGCAGGATCGCGGCCGCACCTGGCACGAGGCGAAACTGCCGCCCGCATTTCGCGAAGGCAGCGGCCGCGTGGTCGACCATACGTTCTGGCTGACGGCCGGACACGCGTCGCAACCCGGCAGTTGGTACGCGGGGACCTCGCCGCAAGGCCTGTTCCGTTCCGAAGACGGCGGCGCGACATGGCACAGCGTCGATGGCTTCAATGAGCACCCGCAGCGCAAGGCGTGGTGCGGTGGCGACAAGGACGGCACGCCGGACGGTCCGAAATTGCACTCGATCCTCGTCGACCCGCGCAACGCCGCGCACATGTATATCGGCATGTCGAGCGGCGGCGTGTTCGAGTCCACGGACGCCGGCGCGCACTGGCGACCGCTCAATCGCGGCCTGCGCGCAGATTTTCTGCCTGACCCCGATGCGGAATACGGACACGATCCGCACTGCGTGCGCCTGCATCCCGCGCTGCCCGATCGGCTGTATCAGCAGAACCATACCGGCATCTATCGGCTCGATCGGCCGGGTGAACAATGGCACGACCTGGGTGCGACGATGCCCAAGAGCGTCGGTTCGATCGGCTTCCCCGTGGTATTGCATCCGCGCGATCCCGACACCCTGTGGGTATTCCCCATGGACGGCAGCAGTGTCTGGCCGCGCGTTTCACCGGGCGGCAAGCCCGCGGTCTATCGATCCGTCAACGGCGGCAAATCATGGCAACGTCAGGCGACGGGTTTGCCGAAGACGCAAGCGTGGTTCACGGTGAAGCGCCAGGCGATGACCGCGGACGCGGCCACGCCCACGGGCGTGTATTTCGCGACCACCAGCGGAGAAGTTTGGGCGAGTCGCGACGAAGGCCGCAGCTGGAAATGCATCGCGGCGCACCTGCCGCACATCTACTCGGTCGAAGCGGCGTGAACGCGAGTTCCGTACGGGTGCTGATTCCCACTCCGTTGCGCAGCTACACCGCGGACGCCGCGGTCGTTGCGGCCGACGGTGCAACGCTCGCGGGCATTCTCGCGGATCTGGATCGGCGATATCCGGGGTTGCGCTTTCGCGTGATCGACGAGCAAGGCGATATTCGCCGGCACATTAAATTTTTCATCAACGGCGCACAAGCGGCGAATCTGGAGCCGGCGTTGCACGACGCGGACGAAGTCATGATCGTCTGCGCATTGTCGGGTGGTTGAGCGTTCGGCATAGGCGATTCTGCACCGCAGCATTCGTTGACGCGTCGCGGCAAAAAACCCTATAATCCATACGTTTGCTGCGGCATTGGTGTTGACCTCCCGTCCGAACCGCTCCCCCGGTTTTCCAATCCGCCGCGTCGCCGTTTGGCAGGCCATGGCGACGCTGGCGTTGGCCGTAATCGCCGGCGTGTGGGCGGGATGGCACGGGGCGTTGTCGGCGGTCTTGGGAGGCGTCGTCAACATCGCGGCCGGCGCGGTCTTCGCGGTTCTGATTGCACTCAACCCGTCCGCGACCGCGACCGGGACCGTGCGGACGATGCTGCGGGCCGAGGCGGGAAAGATTACGGTCATCGTGCTGCAACTGTGGCTAGTGCTCACTAACTACCGCGACGTTGTGCATGCAGCGTTTTTTTCGGCGTTCGTGGTCACGGTGTTGGTGGCGCAAGCGGCGATATTGGTGCAAGACTGATCGATTGGGCGGGGACCGGCGATGGCTGCGGAACAGCAACTCGACGCGACGACGTACATCCAGCATCACCTCACGTTCTTTGCCGAGCCGGTCAGGGAATCCGGCGGGTTCTGGACCATCCACTACGATACCGTCATCACCTCGGTCGTGCTTGGCGTGCTGGCGTTGGGATTCCTCTGGCTGATCACGCGCAAAGCCACGTCCGGGGTTCCTTCCAAGACGCAGGCGTTCGTCGAGTTGTCGGTCCAGTTCGTCAACGATCAGGTCAAGAGCCTGTTTCACGAGGACTACCGCTTCGTTGCGCCGGTCGCGCTGACGGTGTTCGTATGGGTCCTGTTCATGAATGCAATGGACTTCCTGCCCGTCGACATCATGTCTTGGATATTCCAGAACGTGTTTCACATGCACGAATGGCGCCCGGTGCCGACGGCGGACATCAATACGACTTTTGCGCTGTCGCTTTCCGTTTTCGCGCTGATGATCTACTACAGCATCAAGATCAAGGGTCTTGGCGGGTGGATCCACGAACTTTTCTGCTCACCCTTCGGCGCGAACCCGTTGCTCTGGCTGCCGAACTTTCTGTTCAATCTCATCGAGTACATCTCCAAACCGTTGTCGCATTCGCTGCGACTCTACGGAAACATGTACGCGGGCGAAATCATTTTCATGCTGCTCGGGTTGTGGGCGGCCACTGGCGTGGTCGGCGTCATCGTCGGCGGTTTCCTGCACGTGGGCTGGTCGATTTTCCACATCCTGATCGTGGTACTGCAGGCGTATATCTTCATGATGCTGACCGTCGTCTACATTGCGATGGCGCACGAACATCATTGACGCGGCAATAGAAGCTGTTTCATCACAACAATCCTCTCACCCCGTTCAGAAAGGGCAACAAATGGACAAGCTGCAACTGATCGCGCAAATCCAGGCCTCCACCGGTATCGGTATCGGCCTCATCATCGGTCTCGGCGCGCTCGGCGCGTGCATCGGCGTCGGCATAATGTGTTCGCGCTTTCTGGAAGGCGCCGCGCGCCAGCCGGAAATGATCCCGGCGCTGCAGGCGAAGGTGTTTCTGCTGCTCGGCCTGATCGATGCGTCGTTCATCATCGGCGTTGGCCTGGCGATGCTGTTCGCCTTCGGCAATCCGCTGATTCCGGCCGGCCTAAAGTAACCAGCGCCCGCTGGCTGTGCCGAGAGAGAAGCAGTCATGAATATCAATCTGACGCTGCTGATGCAGGCGGTCGCCTTTTTCGTATTTATTCTCTTCTGCGCGAAATTCGTCTGGCCGCCCCTGATGCGCGCCATCGAAACTCGGCAGAAGCAGATTGCGGACGGACTGGCGGCGGGAGAAGAAGGTCGTCAAAGCCTGTCGAAGGCCGAGACGCGCATCGCGCAGATGATGACCGATGCGAAGACGCGCGCGTCTGAAATCATCGCGCAAGGCGAGAAACTCAAGAGTGAAACGATCGAGCAGGCCAAGGGTGCGGCGAAGACCGAGGGCGATCGCATCATTGCTGCGGCGAAAGCCGAGATTGAGCAGGAAGTGTTTCGCGCCAAGGAATCGTTGCGCAACCAGGTTGCCGAGCTTGCGGTTGCCGG
>Ga0066789_10000831_pt1 | contig 13080 bp, 17 predicted proteins | sample OrgsoiDNA2013049_FD_70960 | JGI IMG/M metagenome (GOLD analysis project Ga0066789, IMG submission 70960) | Permafrost soil microbial communities from the Arctic, to analyse light accelerated degradation of dissolved organic matter (DOM) -... | ecosystem: Environmental > Terrestrial > Soil >...
AGAGGTTGACTTGGTTATGCCGTCGTCCCGAATGCTCGGCCGAACTTTACCCGTCTGCAGTTCCACTGTGCCGTCCGGAGTGCCAAGCAACCACGGATTAGAGTCCCAATAATCTATTGTAACCGCGCACTTCGGATCCACCTTGGCGAAGCTCTCGACGCCAGATGCGAACGACGTTTTGTTAGTGATATAACGCTTACGTTCATCTTGGTCTTCGGCAAGTTCCCGAGCCAGCTCGCGGGCCCATTGGAATGCCACGCGTGTTTGATCTATAACCCAGAAAACGGTGTTCCAGCGATACCACTTGCCTGTCGAATGGCAGTAACGAAGATCTTGACCACGACGCTCGACGAACAGAAGCGCGGCGCTGTCTTCAGTTACAATGCCGTTTGGCAGCGACGGCACAAGCCGACGAATGGAAATGTTCTCGGAGAGGGCTGCGTTCATTGCGAAACCCTCCAAACGTCATTAAAATCATTGCCGACGTTCGGCGTCACGATGTTTACGGCTTTGCCTGCAGCCAAATAACGCTCAGCGCATGTCTTCACCGCTTGTGAGCTCGGTGCGTCGTTTTCCTCTAAAAGAGTCAGTTCCTTGAGGCTGCGCAGTATAGGAAATGAGCCAACGCCACTCTTAGACCCCACTGACCAAACCGCCTTTAAGCCAGCTAATCGGGCGGCTAGCGCAGTCTCGAAGCCTTCTCCAATGGTCAGGTTCGCTGAAATGCTCTCGTGTGCGTCGAGTTTTATGGCCGCGCGTTTGGCTATGCCAAGCATCCTGCGGTCAATTTTTTGGCCGGTCTCTGGGTCCAGAAACGTTCGATGTATGCCACATGGTTCGTTGGTTACGATATCCCGCAGAAGGCAAACCATGCCGGGACGATGGCTAAACTCGTCAAAGTGGAGTGAGGCATGGAATCGGACGACGCTACGAGCGATATCATTGGTGAGTGCTAAGCTGCGATGCTCGCGAAGATAAAATTCAACTATAGAACCGAGTGGATTGACAGACTCTGACCAAATCCGGAGTGCGATCGTTTTCGTTTTTTCTTTCGCAGGATCTACCACCGAACTGGTGATTGGGCGTTGCGTTTGATGGTCCTTTCGGATGCATTCCCATTTTCCTAGGCCAAGTTGTTCGCGGACATAATCTTTGCACTTCTTCCAATCATCGCCTGCATGGCTATGGACGATCATTTGTCCGTGACGAGTATCGAGTTTGATTGAGAGAGAACGATCCGACTTGCTGTGGCCGGGGCCGGGCGCGTTTATGCAGTTGCCGTTGACAACATCGCCGCCGAGAATGTCGGCAAGAGTACGGGGATCAAGCGCGATCATGCCAGACACTCCGTGTCGCTACGCTTGGCATGCCCGCAGTTGCTTGGGCTCCCATGTGAGCGCCTTTTGAACCTTCCCTCGGTTCCGCGCTCCCTGTCGCCAGAGTTCGTAGAACCTCTAATAGGAGACTTGCGATCGCAGCAGTACGATGAGCCCCGAACTCGAAGGCTTGCCCCGTGCGGCGGGCGCCATTTGGTGTAATCTTCAAACGGCTGATGGAGACCATCGGCTTGCCGGCGCGTACGATGAGCTCGGCGCGGAAGCTCTGGTGATGATTGATCGGAAATTCCGCGACAACGCTGCATGCGTCATTCGGCCGAGGTGAGGCGCAGACCTGCACGCTCGCGGGAGGCTGAGTTGACATGGGTCATCCTTCGCGCTCAAGGCGCGTGATCTGGGTTTTGTTCGGTTTGACGGCGATCGCTCGCCACACGTCATTTTCGTCGACGTGACACGAAACAGCCCAGTATCGTCGGTCTGACCACGAAAGCCCCGTTGAGGTCGGCTGCACCTTGGCGTTGTTGGAGATGCCAACTCCCCTAAGCCTGTGTCGTCGGCTCCGCTACGATCGCCGGGTTACAGCCGGCGGCACTGTCGGACGGTATCGTCGACCCTCAAGAAACCTTATTGTCGAGGTTCAGCATGAAGGGTTCGTTCATCAACATCGGTACTGCGGACGTCCTCAAGCCGATCATGTTTTCGAGCTCCGCAATGCGGTTAGCTTGAACTTTGATTAGCTCTTCACGGCTTTGCAGCAACTTGCGTTGTAGAAGAATTGCCTCTCCTTGAATGCAAACCTTTTCCCGCGCCTGTTTCAAAGCCCTGCGCTCCGCCAACATGGCTCCCACCGGCACCCTGATTTCGGGTGTTTCGGCTTTCGAAGTCGAGCTCTGCAGGTTTGGTCCCAAGTTCAGTTCCGAGTTAAGGTTTATGAGGCTGTCTCGATACCGAATCAAAGTTTGACGCACGAAATTCGTTTGTGCAATGTACAAACGAAGGGGATACAGCATTTATTCAAGGAAATTAGGTTCCGCCTAAAGAAGGCCTGAGCCTGCATGGTCCTTGAATATCTCAGCCACCCGGACGTATCCCCGCAGCGTGTCCACCGACTTGTGTCGGCTGACATCCATCATCTTGAAAATCGAAGCGCCGTTGGCCGCCGCCGACGTCAGGAAGCCAGATCGAAGAGAGTGGCCCGAGAACGTGCTGCCGTCGAATCCTTCGCGCTCCGCATAGGTCTTGACGATATTGGCGACGGATCGGTCCGTGAGCCGCTTCGCTGCCACCGTGCCGGCCTAGTTGATGGCACGGAATAGGGGGCGCCGTCTCGATGCCGGCCGCAATCTGACGATCCTGGATTATGCGGAAGCCCGAGCCGCCAACGAGGCAAGTCGGATTTCCGAAACCGAGCTGCTTGATATCGAACGCAATGTGATGCCGGGCAGCGGTGCGGCGAGATGTTCACGGCCAACACGATGAGCACGATCGCCGTGGCGATCGGCATGATGCTGCCGCGCGGCGGCTCGCACCCAGCCGACTATGGGGCCGACAGCGATCTTCACGCCGATGTCGGGCCCGGGCGCGCGCTTCGGTCGACGCCCTGATCGGCTGATCGACGCCGGCATCCGGCCGCGCGACATCATGACCGACGCGATGGGTGGTTCGACCAACATGTATCTGCATTTGCTCGCGGTCGCGCGGGAGGCCGGGTACCGATCACGATCGAACGTATCCAGGAGGTCGGCGAGCGGATACCGCTGCTGGCGAACCTGCAGCCGCATGGCCCTTACGCCATGGGCAGCCTGCACGCGGTCCACGACAAGTATGTCAGGCTGGTTTCCTCGGCGCATTACGGATGCGTGCTATGATCTGACATCAATCTGTTTGGTAGGTGGAATTCCAGCTGAACGCGCTCGGGGTCGGAGGCTCAAATCCTAGGGGTGTCCGCAATTAGTATCTGAAATATAATGACTTTTCTATATTTTAGAGGCTCTACCCCCGATCATACCCACCCTAATTTTTTACGGGCAACAATACTTGTTGCAGCCACTACCTTTAGAACGGTCTTTGTGCAACTTGCTGGAGCAAGCGAGTCAGACGAAGATCTCGGGTATGGGAAGCGGCCAGGCGGTCTTCGAACTCAAACAGGCGATGGGCGGCGGCAAGACCCACTCCATGCTGGCGCTGGGATATTTGGCGGCAAACCCCAAGCTGCGCTTGACGTGAACGATATCGAGGAAACCGAGGGCGGTCTGCGAGTGACGATCCGGTATAGCAAGACCGACCAGGACGGGCAGGGTGTCACGATCGCGATTGCCAGCGGTGACGTTGCCTGCCCGGTCAAGGCGCTGCGGGGGTATAGTGATATCGAAAAAATAGGCCGGTTTTGACCAGACTGAGCTATCGCATCGTCTCGGCTGAAGTAGTGTTGTGATCACTAGCACCTCGGGTCCAAGAGGCAGGGCCGTGCGCACCAGGCGCCCATCCGGGCGTCGTATAACGGCTTTGAATTTTCCGGGCTCGTCTTCAATCACCTCGATATCAAAATCTTTGTACAGCACAATTGTCTCCTAACTCTGGCTAGAAGTCGCCGTAAGCGCCCGGCCGCTGTCCATGGGTCTCCCACACGGTAGCCTATTTGCCTCTAGCCTTCGATCGTAATTCGCTCACAAGCGCTATGCTTGCATCTAAAATGCTGCTGAGAGGCTTTGACCTACAATAATTGTCAACCCACACGTACATTCCCTCACCGGGACGCGCATTCAAAAGATCCATGCTACCGAAGTGTTGTGTGGCGTTTATCGCTGAAACAAATCCATCTATCCAGCTTTTCTCCATGCTTAGAAGCATTACTTCGCGGCTTGTGGCTTGCTGAGTCCCGACGCTCTGGCGGTACGCTAGCCAATCCCCACAATTGTCGTTCCCGCTTCCTTTAATTGTTTGGGCAATGATCGGAGATGTCGTACTAAAAAGTACTAAAGCCGCGATGGTTGACACAAAACCGCGCATCATCTCCTCCCAAATTTGAAATACATGCTGTGTTGCAGTTACCTATCCTTTTGTGCGACTTCGGCCGGTATGTTCAAGGCCAAGAACTAGCACAACTGCTCGGCCTTTTGACATCGGTCATGATATACTGAATTGTGCTAAACAGCTGTAATCAATGATCGTTATCAGAAATCCATTAAGATGGTCGGGCATGGCAACGGGTCTCAAAAGACGTATACGGGTCGTGGGCGATTTGTATTTCGAATACGAAGTGAGCCCGCATCGCGCAATTTTGGCTCGGATCGATCAGGTGTCTGCTAATGACACCGGGACCACATTTGCTAGCCCAAATCTGAAGAGCAAGGTTTCGATGCAGGTGACCCACACAAACATTGGCTCGCATATCCCCTTCAAGCAGGTTCGCCTAAAAGGCCAAATCAATCCCTTGAAGCCGCCCCTTCACGTTGAAACTGTATTGATAGGTCGGGCTCTGGGACAGCCGACGGGATATCTAGCCGGCGTAGGTTTTAGAATTCGAGATGATGGTTACGTAGAAGGCGAATTTGAGCACGGAGCTGAAAAATTTCTCTCGTTCGAAGACTTTGAAAAAACGGTGAAAGCTTGCCTGAAGGAGACTTCCGACAGTAACGACTAGGATTGTGCGATGCCTGGTTGTGAGATATCAGTGCTCAGTATGTAGGACCCTTTGGGTTTCAACAAATGTCTCGGGGATGGAAAAAAATGAAAAAGCCACTTTCGATAATGGCATGTGCCTTTGTTGTCGGGTTCGGTACCATGTCGTCTCATGCGTGGGCACAGGCAAAGACCGCCAAAGCCTGCACAGAAGAATGGAGGGCGGACAAGGCTGGCTTTCAGGCTAAAGGCATAACCGAAAAGGCTTATGTGGCTACTTGTCGTGCCGGAACTTCAGCAACGCCTGGCATCGCCCCAGCGCCCACGGCCACTGCTCCCAGTCCTATGGCACCGAGTCCATCGGCAACCAGTGTGGGTCAGAAGACCGCCAAGGCCTGCACCGAAGAGTGGCGAGCTGATAAGGCTGGCTTCCAGGCGAAGGGCATCACAGAGAGAGCATACGTAGCAGCATGTCGCGCCGGAACCGTAGCAACACCTTCGACTGCTCCAGCGCCAGCGCCTACGACTGCTGCTCCGGCTCCGGCACCAGCTCCTACAACTGCTGCTCCCGCGCCAGCGCCAAGTGCTTCAAGACCTAGCGCTCAGACTCCTTACGGTACAACAGAAAGGAGTCCCTCCACTGGATCGCCTTCGGGAGCTGGCCAGTTCGCAACTGAAGCTCAGGCAAAGGCAACGTGTCCAGGCGACACGGTTGTTTGGGTAAACCTGCGCTCAAAAATCTACCACTTCGCTGGTACTCACAATTACGGAAACACTAAAGATGGTGCGTACATCTGCGAAAGGGACACCGCCGCTCAAGGAATGCGTGCCGCTAAAAACGAGCAACATCCGTAAAAAGAGAGCAGGGACAGCGTCGCAGTGGCGATGTTGTCCCCACTTCGACAGCAGCGGATCTTGGCACATTGTCCCAACGGAATTTGCCCCCACCGTTAGTTCCATCCAAAACTCTGATCCGCTTTCTTGATCAAGTTGCGTCGTCCTATGGAGCTCCAATACTAGATGCCCCGTGCGGGTTTGGAAGGAATGCACTACCGTTAGCCGATAAAGGCTTTAACGTAATCACGGTGGATAAGGATCTTGTCCGATTAAATTCCCTACAAAAGTCGATATCAGAAAAAACTCACGCGGTCGGCAAGGTCTTCCCGCTTTGCGCGGATTTGACAAAAGGTCGACTACCCTTCGGTCCGCGTTCATTTTCGGCAATTCTTTGCATCCACTATCCGGTCCAAAATATCTTGGCCGACTTTGACGATCAGCTCATGGATGGTGGTCATCTCTTTATCGAGACCTTCGGAGGACACGGAGAGAACTACCTGGAACTGCCCAGAGCCGATGAAATTCGCCAAGGGCTCAAGGGTTACAAGCTACTCTTTTACAACGAGCGATCCGTCGGGCCTACTTCCCAGAATGCGGTCGTCGTTAAAGCGCTTGCTCAGAAATGCTGCGCTGCGAGAGGTAAAATGAGAATGAAATAATATTTAGCGTGCGTTCCGCAAAAATAGAACCGGCTCGGCCTTGCAACTTATGCAAACTTACCATCTAGTGCCACCATTACCCAGATTCTGCCAGGCATTCAGGGGGCTATATGTCACGTAAGCATAAAACCATAGTTTCGATCGGAGCTGCTTTGGCTTCTCTTGGCGGCGCTCAAGCGCTCAACTCTGAAGCTCAAGCCAATACATTGAGCGACGACGTGAATTCTTCAAAGGCGAGCAACACAGTTGCGCCTTCGCAATTGATGCCGAATGCGCTTTTCCAGGCCGGTGAAGACCTAATGGGATTTGTGATGACCCAGCGCTCCGATGGAACATTGGTAGCGCAACATGCGTCTCACGCTTCCCACGCCTCTCATGCCTCTCATGCATCACATGCTTCAAGCCGATACTAAGAAGCAGGTTGCGGGAATTACGACTGAAGTTGAATTCGATGCAAGCATCCAATCGCTTGGTGCATTGGAAGCGGCGGCATATCGTCTTATTGGAACTGCAACTTGCCAAATTAGGCGAGCCGATGGTCGATTTATCTGCGATCTTGCCGTGCAAAGTGGCAAGTCGACTAACGAACGTCTCCCTGACAGTCCGGACGCTCTAAAGTCTCACTTTCTCTACCTCGTTACTGACGAGAATCTAAGAGCACGTCTGGCAGAAAAGACCGAAGGCATGCGCAACGTCATTTTGGCGCTTGCCTTCGGATCCCTAGCAGGCTCTGACGACACCAAATAACTCCAAAAAAAATGGCTGGACATGGCCCGGTTTCTTGCCGCTGACGCTTTTGGCTCGGGAGCCGATGAGCTTACCCTTCTACCCTTCAATTTTGAACGAATGGGGGGCGAGCAATTTCTTGTTTCTAACTTGGTCGGCGATTTCGTTCGATTGACAGAGTCTGAGCTCAACAAGTTGATCGACCTTCAGCTGCAACCGGGCGACGGACTTTATGAGAGAGCCTATGCTGCGCATCTAGTAACAGGCACTCGCCAAAAGGCTCAGCAACAGCTCCTCGCCCTACGGCTACGAAGCCGCATGTCGTTTTTGCGGGAAGTCACTCCACTCCACATGTTTGTTGTGACCCTGCGGTGCGAGCACTCATGCCCGTATTGCCAGGTGTCACGTCAAAGTACCGACCGTTCCAGATTCGATATGAGCGAAGCCACGGCGCAACGGGCCCTGGATATAGCTTTCGACAGCAAATCTTCGCGTATCAAAATTGAATTTCAAGGCGGTGAGCCACTTCTTAACTTCGGTCTAATCAAGACAATCGTTACCTCTGCAAAAACCCGATCAGAACACGTTGGTAAAAAGGTCGATTTCGTAATAGCGACAAACCTCGCCTTATTGGACGATGCAATTCTGGAATTTTGCAAATCCAACGAAATTCTCCTGTCAACCTCACTTGATGGCCCACAGGATTTGCACAATAAAAATCGGCCTAGACCGGGCGGCAACAGCTACGAGCTTGCAACCAAGGGCATCCGGCGAGCCCAAGAAGTCCTAGGACGGGATCACGTTGGCGCACTCATGACAACAACGGAAGCTAGCCTGGACCGAGTTGATGAAATCATCGATGAGTATCTGGGACTTGGCTTAGACGGCATTTTCCTTCGCCCCCTATCTCCTTTTGGTTTTGCGATTAAAACAAAACAGTACCATCGTTATGATGTGCAAAACTGGCTTAAGTTTTTCGAGCGGGGCCTTCGTCGCGTTCTAGAGGTAAACCACCAAGGAACGCCGTTCCGAGAATTCTACTCTGCTCTCATTTTAACGCGAATGTTGACCGATAAGCCGATCGGATACGTTGATTTACGAAGTCCCGCCGGGATCGGAATTGGAGCTCTCGTTTATAATTATGATGGAAGCGTATTTGCGTCTGACGAGGGCCGTATGCTTGCAGAAACGGGCGATAATTCCTTTCGCCTAGGACATGTCGACACTGACAATTATCAATCGCTTATTCTTTCGGACACCCTGGTCGACGCAGTCTCGGAATCTCTGACACAATGCGCCCCAGAGTGCTCCGACTGCGTATTTGAAAGTCACTGCGGGGCTAGTCCCGTTCACCATTACGCCACGCAAGGCGACAATCTCGGTATCAAGCCCCTATCTGATTTCTGCGCCCGCCAAAAAGGGACGATGCGCCTGTTGCTTGAGATACTAGAAAATTCGCCAAAAGACGCGGCTGTGCTGCGTCAGTGGGCTGGTTGATGACCCTTCCTTTGTACGGTACCGCTACTTTCTGCAAGGGGTTCGGAAAGGACTCCTCTCGAGCAGTCGCTCGCCTCAAGGCGCTGGGCACTGCCCCCTCAACCGATGATCACGATTTTTATATCGTGCGGTCGCAGCCGGACCTTGAGAGAGCAATCGAAGAACGGCGCAATTCGATATTTGCAATAACTGACGACCCGGACGTTAGCTTATCGACGGCAGGTTCCGATTTGCGCGCGATTGCTGTGCAATCGAGGTTTTCCTATTTGGATGCCGGCGATATTTTAGGTCTTCATAATACGTCGGGGAAATTTCGATCTCTTTTTAGGAGCAACTCACGTCACAATTCTTTTCTGGTGACGGAACGATGCAATAATTATTGCCTGATGTGTTCGCAGCCTCCAAAAGACGTCGATGATCGATGGATATTGGATGAAATACGCGAGAGCTTGCCTCTTATAGACAAGAGCACTCCCACCCTGACATTTACAGGCGGTGAGCCGCTTTCAGACTGGTTGGAATTCACGCGTGTTTTAGCAGAATGCCGCGATGAGCTTCCGAACACGGCAATTCAAGTGCTGACTAATGGGCGAGCATTCTCTAATTCCGAAATTGTCAATACGTGGCGCGACATACAACACCCCAGCTTGATAGCCGCAATTCCCGTCTACGCTTCCGTTGATCACATACACGATTACGTCGTTCAGGCTAAAGGCGCATTTGACGAGACGATCCTTGGAATTCTAAAACTCAAGGACCGGGGCCAACGTGTCGAAATCAGAGTTGTTTTGCACTCGCAAACGGCGCCGATCATCACGGAGACTTGCCGGTGGATCGCACGAAATCTGCCTTTCGTAGATCATGTAGCCTTGATGGGCTTAGAAAATACTGGATTTGCGATAGCCAATGAAAGCCTTCTTTGGATCGATCCCGTCGATTACCAGGACGCCCTAGCCAAGGGAGTAGATGCGCTGTCGGCGGCTCGAGTGAACGTATCGGTGTATAACCTACCGAGATGCGTACTTCACCGCTCGGTTTGGCCTTATGCGGTTCAATCAATTTCCGATTGGAAAAATGGATATGTTGAAGTCTGTACGCGTTGCACAGAAAAATCCCGCTGCAGTGGATTGTTCACGTCCGGTCGCCCCCGTCAGAGTCGCGGAATTGCAGCAATTCTGTAAGGCTTCAATAATCAGGTTCGCGGTGCCGTTACTGTGTGCTGCTTCTCTTTTGACGTTGAGGAGCGCAAGCTGACGCCGCGGGAGTGATGCCAAGCCCGCACGGGCCGCACGTCGCCGACGTTAGTACCTGCCGCTGTGTTCACTATGGCACAGAACAAAATCCGCTTTGTCTAATTGACAATCGGGCGGTCAGCGGCAATTACCGGTGACGGAGGAGTTCACGACTCCCGCCCGATCACACGGGTTAGTTGATGGATGCAAAATCCAAATTCCGCGAAGCGGCGCGCAGTTGTAATGAAGCGGCGGACGCGGTCGTGAAATCAGACGACCGCGGCAAGCGAGAGATATTGGAGCAGATCAGGGCGCTCTATCACCGGCTCGCAAGGCTTCTTGTAAAATACATGCAAAGGTAAAGTTCCCGCGTCCGATGCGCATTTTCGGCCGCGCCGGTGATTGCGGCGAAGCCCACCCCAAACGACCACAGTCCCGTCAAAAAAGACTCCACGAGGCGAATGCCCGTCGCATCCGAGCAGCGCGCGGCACCGTCCGCCTCGGCCGAGTCGCGACGGGAAACGCTTAGCCTTCTCGCGGCCATCACCCGCGCATGGTGCTCAAGGGCTTGGCCGATCCAATCCAGGCATGGCAGGTACTTGCCGCGAGCGCGGTGCAAAGCCGCCGGGCCTTCGTCGCTGACTGATTTCCCGAATGGGCTCTTCGCCGTGATGACAATCAACCGGCAGGGATTTGCGTTTGTGAACCGGACCCCTACTGCTTACTCGGGTCATCGGTCGGATTGACATACGTAATTGCGAACGGTCCTTGACCGTGTACTTGGACAACAGAGGGAGTGCTTGCCCAAGCATAGTGATTCATTTTCGCCGGGGCTTCGCCGTACCCACCCGCAGTAAGTTCGATTCCCTTTTTCTCATCAAATTTGTCGCCCATACCTATATGAAAATTACCGGAGATCACAGTAATGTTCTCCGTTGTCGGATGATTATGGGCAGGAACCTTGTAACCGCTCGGCATTTTCAGGCGGACAACATACGGCCCATCTTTCGATGGATCGCCCGACAGGACAGTAATTTCTGCGCCCTTTGGCAAAACCGGGGGTGCGGGACCCCATTTTAGGTCACCTGAATTAATCGGCATCTTCATATCATCGGCGGCAACGGCCGTGTTGGCACATGCCAACAAGAAAGCCAAAGCAATCAATCGGCGCGGCAGCATCATTTGCCTCCCTACTAGTGATGAAAAAACGGAATCTCTGCTTATGCTGCGCGGAGTCAAATGCAATTGTGCGTCCTCACACGCATGTGACTTCGGGACCTAGACCAACGATTTTGAAGTCTGAATCATATCAAGCGGCCTTGTCGAGTTTATGGGTCCAAGTGTGAACGACGGGATCGCGATTGAAGAAGTCGATGGCGGCCGTGATACGCTCCCTGAGCTCTTGTTTGGACGAGACACGGATATGGCGCAGCACGGAGCGGGCCAGCTTGGAGAAGAAGCCCTCGACGAGGTTGAGCCAAGAACCATGCTTGGGAGTGAAGGTGAACTTGAAGCGGCGCGCGGGTCGTTCGGCGAGCCAGGCTTTGGTCTCCTTGGAGATATGAGCAGAATGATTATCCAGGATGAGGTGGATCGCCGTGTCGGCCGCATAGCTTTTGTCGAGGAGTTTGAGAAACTCGATGAACTCGCGACTGCGGTGGCGCTCCTTGACCAGGGCGTGAACTTTGCCGGTCACAAGGTCGATGCCGGCCAGCAGGGTGACCGTGCCGTGGCGCTTGTATTCGTGGTCGCGGGCGAAGGTCCCATGAACGCCTGGCACGGGCGGCAGATCCGGGGACGTGGTTGCAATCGCTTGAATACCTGGCTTTTCGTCGTAGGAGACGATCGCCACCCGCTCGTTCGGCTTCCGCTTCAACCGCGCCGCCTTCTTGAGCAGCTTCACTTTGCGATAGACGCACAGCACTTCGGCCATTTTTTGCGCAAACTCAGGATCACGCTTCTCCAGATAGTAACGGACCTTGTGCGGCTTCACTTCTTCGGAATCGAGGATCTTGCAGAGCGTGCCCTGGGCCAAGTTCGCCAGGCAAGGGTGCCCTTCTGCGGGACCGTGCTCGCGAGCATGTTGGGCGAGCAGCCGCGTCGTCCACAATTCATGCGGATAACCCAGCTCCTTCGCCTTCCGGCACGACAGCGATGTCAACCAGGCTTTCGCTTCCAGCGTGATCGAAGGCTCCCGGCCGGGGCGAGGGCGATCGTCCAGCGCCGCCATCGGGCCTTCGGCCACCGCCCGCTCGACGCAGCGCTGAACCGTCTGATGGTGCAGCCCGAGCGCTTGGCCCACCGCGAAAAAAGACGAGTTTTCCCAATAACCCAGCAGGATTCGCGCACGCTCGACCCGGCTCGCAGGCTCGGTTCGCGATCGCGCAATCATCCTCAACTTCTCCAAATCCGTTTCTCCAAGCGACAATTCAATCGCTCGCCGCCATGCCGCCATGTCGCTAAATCCTTCGTCACAAGGCCCTCTCACCGCTTAGATAGGAGCTTGAAACGACTGTTGAATCCCCCCCATATGACAAGTTTCTTGGAATCGATCGTCTAGTTCGTTGTTTCGGTCTTTTGGACTTCCGTATCGCGGTGCTCCTCGATATCTTCGGGTTCTTGTTCGTCTAATCGGGTAAGTTCGGATCGGGCATCGCTGTCGACTCGCAGTAATTCGTCCAATTTTGCGTGAAGGGCAAGAGTGTCTCGCCGATTTGACCGCTGGATGAACAGGGTCATGACCCACACTGCCAGCGTAGCAACGGCGTTCCAGTCGAATGTAGCGGCATCAAAGGTCAGCCAAAGGACCCCGTACAGAAGCACGATTGCGAACGCAGCCGGATGTCCCGCCGCTTGCCCAACCGTCGTGGTCCAGTGCTTCTTTCGGACTTCCATCTAGTAATCTCAACCAAATAAAAAGGCCCGGCGTCGAACCGGCCTTCGTTGCTAACTACTTCTGTTGCTGACTTTTCGACTGCGGTGCCTGATAGTGGAAACCAGAAGCTTCCAAAGCCCGCCGTCTGCGCCGAGGACAAGATCGCGGCACCTGATTCTACCGCAGTCTATTTGTTCAAGCCCGCGGGGTTCTCAAGAAAGAGCTACTTTGCCATCTTCGATCGAAGCGCACGATCCGTCGATCGAAACAGGCGGGTCTCACTGCTGATGGACGGG
>Ga0066789_10000832_pt1 | contig 13076 bp, 12 predicted proteins | sample OrgsoiDNA2013049_FD_70960 | JGI IMG/M metagenome (GOLD analysis project Ga0066789, IMG submission 70960) | Permafrost soil microbial communities from the Arctic, to analyse light accelerated degradation of dissolved organic matter (DOM) -... | ecosystem: Environmental > Terrestrial > Soil >...
CCTTGCCCCGCACCGGCGTCCGCGCCAGCATTCTTGCCGGTCGCACACCCCGCGGCAAAGAGCAGCGACAACAACACCACCCGCAGCGTGGACTCTCGCCCAGGCGTCGACGTTCCGTCGGTCAGGGGGGCGATCATCGACCCGATCATCGACCCAATGATCTCACGATTTCGCGCGTTCAGGTCTGCCGGCGCAGGTATTCGCGCGGCGTCACGTGCCGAAGCGCCCGGAATACCCGATGGAACTGTGCGTAGCTGCCGAAGCCCGCCGCCAGTGCGGCATCGAGCAGGTTCGTGCGCCCGCGGTCGAGCAGCACCGAGAACCGGTCGAGCCGCAGCCGGTTGCGGTACTCGACCAGCGACATCCCCATCTCGGACTTGAAGACCCGTGCCAGACGGCTGAGGCTGATGTCGAGCGCCGACGCGATCTCCTTGCCGCCCATCGCCGGATCCTTGGAGAGCAGCCCGACCGTCGACGCGACCAGCCGGTTGCCCGGTGACTCACCGGGCGGCGTCGAGCCGCGCCCGAGCGAGCCGCGAACCGGATCGAGCACGGTACCGAGGAGCGAACAGAGAATGGCGGCGTGCGCCTGCTTGGCCTCATCCACCGGCGCATCGGTGAGAGCCGCGTCATTGAACATCATGCCGATCGGCGCGCGCGTCGACCGGATTGGCGTGCAAGCGACCCAGCCGCGCCCCGCGATTCGCGTCTCCCCCTGGCGGTGCTCGACGATGGGACAGTTCTCGTAGACGGTGAAGTGCGCCGCCTCTGTCTCAGAGCGCCGGAAGGTCTCCCGATCGGTTTCACTCATGTCGTACATGATGTGGTGCTCGTCGACGACGGTGCCTTCCAGGTCCATCCCCCAGGTCCCGAGCATCAGGTTGCGTGACCGATCGAGCACGAAGATCCCGGCCCGCATCAGGCCGATCCGCTCGCGGGTGAGCTCGACGGCACGCCGCAGAATTTGGTCGGGATCGTCGAGCGCGTGGATCTCGTCGAACGCCGCCAACAGGGAGGCGAGCTTGCCGCGGGCAGATCGGTCCACCACTTTCGGGACCGGTGCCGTCGGCCCGAGAATGATCGGCCAGTCCACGCGTCGCCGCCGCGTCACGGTGAGCAGATCCTCATATTCCCGAAAACGTCCCCCCTAACAAGGGCGCCCCCAGTCCGCCACAAATGAGAGAATGAACGCCACAAATGAGATATCGGCCCAAGGTTCGTCGGGGCTGAATCACGATTCGATGAGCACCTATTATGGCATGAGCGAGCCCAAACCTTCGAAAGCCTGGACTTTCAGGATCGGGGGAGAGCTCCCGATCCACCGCCTCGGCTTTGGCGCGATGCGCTTGACCGGACCCGGGATCTGGGGCGAGCCGGTCGATCCGACGGAGGCAGTCCGCACCCTCCAGCGGGCGCGCGACCTGGGAATCGACTTCATCGATACCGCCGACTCCTATGGACCGGACGTCTCGGAGCGCCTCATCCGGGAGGCGCTGCACCCTTACGGCAACATGCGCATCGCCACCAAGGCCGGGCTGGCGCGCACGGGCCCGGATCGCTGGGTCGCGCTCGGGCGCCCCGAGTATCTGATCCAGCAGGCGCACAAGAGCTTGCGCCAACTCGGCGTCGACCGGATTGATCTGTGGCAGCTCCACCGCATCGACCCCAAGGTCCCGCGCGAGGAACAGTTCGGCGCGGTGAAGTCCCTGCTCGATGCCGGCCTCATCCGCTACGCCGGTCTGAGCGAGGTCACCGTCGAGGAGATCGAGGCGGCCTCGAATTACTTTCCGGTGGCGACGGTGCAGAACCGCTACAACCTGGTCGACCGCAAGAGCGAGAAGGTGCTCGCCTACTGCGAGCGCCAGGGGATTGGATTCATCCCCTGGTTCCCGCTCGGCGCCGGCAAGCTCACGCAGCCGGGCGCGACCATCGACAGGATCGCCAAACGCCACGGCGGCACCGTCAGCCAGATCGTGCTCGCCTGGACCCTCCGCAAGAGCCCGGTGATGCTGCCGATCCCCGGGACGTCGCGGGTCGATCACCTCGAGGAGAACGTCGCCGCCGCGCGAATCGTGCTGACCGACGCCGAGATGGCGGCGCTCGACGACCTGCCGAGGGGGGCGTGAGCGCAGCTGCCGATGCTCTCGGCCCTGGGGAGGCCGACATCCGCTATAGTCCGGCGCCATGTCTACGACAGCGCTGAATCACAACAGCTACTTCGACGGGAACGTGCAGAGCGTCGGCTACGAACGCAACGGGCGGCGCGCGACGGTCGGCGTGATCGCTCCCGGCAGCTATCACTTCGGCACCGAGGCCCCCGAGCGGATGACGGTCATCAGCGGCGAGCTGGCGGTCAAGCCCGACGGCAGCACCGATTGGACGCCCTATCCGGCCGGCACCGCCTTCGAGGTCGCCGGCCGCGCCGGGTTCGACGTGCGCGCCAAAACGCCGACCGCCTACCTGTGTGAGTATCTCTAGATCAGGAACCCTGAGAGGGTTCCTGCGACCTCCCGCGACGAGGTCGGCCGAGCAAGCTCGTCCGCCCTCACGCGATCAGGAGACCGCGACAACGGTCTGGAAGAGGTGCTCGAGGGCGGCGGCGGGATCGTCGCAGAGGCCGGCGTGCGGCGACGTCGGCTGCACGATCGTGCTGCGGGGTGCTGACAGCCAGTGAAACCGCTCCGACGGCGGCAGGCCGGCGATCGGCCCGGCGCTCGACACGCCGGCGGCGACCGCGCGGATGGCGTCGAGCTGGCTCGACAGCGCCGCGACATCGACGTCGGGCGCCAGCGCGCGCAGGCGCCGCTCGTCGAGGGCGATCCGGCAACCGAGATACGCGGCGGTCGGACAGAACAGGATCACCCCGACGTTGAGCCGCTCGTCGCGCTCGACGCGCGGCACGACCTGCACGATCACATAGTCAAACGCGCGACGCTCGGACACGGTTCGCCTCGTCGAGGATCTTTGGCAGCGCCGCACGACGCGCGCGCAACCAGGTTCCGTAAGCAGCCCGCAGCCTGTCGTCTCCAGCGCCCTCCAGCCACAGATCGGGCACGGCGCCGACGGCACGCGCGATCCACTCGTCGTCGAGCGCCGCCGCCAGCGCGGCGCCCGCCGCGGGCAGTTGATCGGCGAAGGGCAAGAGAACGTGCTCGCCGGCGCGCGCGAACGGCCGCATCGCTGAGGCGATCAGCTCGCTCTCCTTTTCACTCCCGTCCCAGCCGTGGTGCCAGTAGAGCGCGGCCCCGTGGTCGATGAGCCAGAGCTCGCCTCCGTGCCAGAGCAGGTTCGGGTTGCGCGCGGTGCGGTCGACGTTGACCGCGAAGAGGTCGAGCGCGACGATCCGCGAGGCGAGCGCGCCGTCGATCGGCCGCCGCGCCGCCACGTCGTAGCCGACGGCGCCGGCCAGATAGCCCATCGCCAGGTTGAGGCCGGCGCTGGCGATCAGCAGCTCCTGGATCTCCATGTGTGGCTCGCTGCGGCCGAGCGCGGCGTCGATCTCGATGAGCGCCAGCTCCGGGAGGCGCAGCCCCGCCGCGCGCGCCAGCTCGCCGACGATCAGCTCGGCCGCCAGCGCGCGTCCCCCCTGCGCGGCAGCCCGAAACTTCGCGACGTAGAGCGCCCCGTCGTCGGCCTCGACCACCGCCGGGACCGAGCCCCCTTCGCGCAGGGCGGTCACGTAGCGCGTGGCGAGGAGGTGCCGCAGGGGGCGCGGGGTGGCGGCAAGATCAGACGCGGGCGCGGCGGTCGGCACGTCTCGCGATTCTGCCCGACACGCCCGCCAGCGTCACCCCACCATTCCCGCCGACGCCCGCCGTCGAGCCCGGGCGTGACCACCGAACGCTCCTGAGACAGTGTGCACGACCGGTCCGGCTCAGACCGGAGGCGACGCCGCGAAGACGGTCAGCATCTCGCCGGAGATGACGGTCCGCGAGCGGAGCGGCGTGACCTGAAAGCCGGCGGCGACGAACGACTGATCGAGTCGGTCGACGGCGATGTCCGAGTCCGAGACCAGGAGCCGTCCGCCCGGCCGGAGGAACTGGGCCGCTTCGGCCACGAAACGAGCGCGCACCTGGTTGACGTCCCGCCAGGAGTACTCCCAGAGGTCCTTGGCCTCGCCCGCGAAGTAGGGCGGATTGAAGATGATCATGTCGAACCGCTCTCCCGTCACCGAAGCGAAGAGGTCGCCCTGGCGCGCCTCTACTTTGTCCTCGAGGTGATTGAGGAGAGCATTGATCTTGAGCGCTCGCACGGCCTCCGGGTTGATGTCGGTACCGACGGTGCGTTGGGCGCGCCGCGCGGCCAGCAGCGCCAGAAGACCGGTGCCCGTGCCGACCTCCAACACCAGCTTGCCGTCGAGCACCTCACGCCCGAGGGCCTCGGCCATCAGCTCCGACGAGAAGAACAGCCCTGGGTGAAAGACGTCGGGCAGGACGACGAGCGAGACGCCCGCGATCTCTTCGAGCACCAGCCGCCGGTGGCGCTGGCGTTGAAGGAGCAGGAAGTGTGCGCGAAGCGCCGCCCGTCCCAGCCGCCGCCGCAGGCGCGCCCCGAAAGAGATCACGGCGGACGACTCTATGTCCGTCGGGCTCGGGAGTCCATCACTCGAGGTCGATCAGATGCTCTCGGTCTTCGGGTCGCGCAGCCGAATGAGCCGGCGAGCGATCCGCAGCTCCCAGGGGTGGTCGTAGCGCCGGGTGGCGTAACGCCAGCGGGCCAGGTTGCGGAGGATCGTCCGCGACACGCCGGAGATGCGGGCATCTTGCACGGTCGGGAACCGGCAGGCGACCACCCGGGCGAAGTCGTTCACGCGCTGGCGGATGCGTGGGGTCAACCAGGGCGCGTCGTGGTGGCAGACCCAACGCACCCACTGCGGCTCGGTCCACTCCTCTGGCGTGGTGGGGAGCGCCGGTCCGGATGGACCGTAGCTCCGCAGAACCGGCAGCCGCGGCGTCGCGGCGCCCTTTGGAACGGGCGAGTTCCGGCGCTGCGGCGTGGGGCTGTAGAAGTAGAGGACGATCTCGGACTCGGGGTTCAGCGTCTTGAGCCGTCGCACGAACTCGAACGTCTCCTCGATCTCCCCTTCCGGATCGTCCGGCCCGCCGAGCACGAACGAGAACTCCGGGATGACGCCGTACTCGCGGCAGCGGCGGGCGACCTCGATCGTGTGCTCGACGCGAGACCCTTTGCGCATCCGCTTGAGCGCCTCGTCGCTTGCTGCCTCTGCGCCGAGGTAGGCCATGCGCAACCGGCTCTTGCGGATCTTCTCCCAGGTGGCTGCGCTGAAGCCGGCCAGCGCGTCGGTGCGCGCATAGCACCACCAGGGCATCTGAAGCTGCCCGAGCACGTCGAGGATCGGGACCGAGGTCTCCTCGCGATCGAAGAAGTTGTGGTCGAAGAACTGCACACCGTCGGCGCCCCAGCGATCGCGCTGGGTCCCGAGCGCGTGCAGCAGGCGCTCGGGCGCCTCGAGCAAGGTCTTTCCGTTCCACATCGAGACGACGCCGCAGAACTCGCACTTGAACCGGCAGCCGAGCGCCGCCTGATGGACGGTCGTGCGCGCGCTCAGGAAGCTCGGGCGCATGTACTCGTTGATGTCCGCGATCCGATCGTAGGGAATGAGCGGCAGCGCTTCGGGCGGGATTGGGGCGCGATCGGGATTGTGAAACGTCTGGTGGTCCTGTTTCCAGGTGAGGCCGGCGATCTTGCGAACTTCTGACAGATCGCGGGCAGAGCTTCCGTCGGCCGGCGGACCGGCGTCGGGCAAGCCGGAGAGAAGGTCGACCAGGGTCTGCTCGCCCTGACCTCGCACCAGGTAGTCGACGTAGGGGGCGTTGATCGCCGAGTCTGGATAGAGGGTCGGGAAGTACCCGCCCCAGACGATCGGAACCTCGGGGAACGCGGCCCGGATCGCCGCCGACATCTCGATGGCCGGGATCACCTGTGGCCCCGGCATCACCGTGAGCCCCACCAGAGCGTGCGGGCGAGCTCTGAGCAGCCGGAGCGTGGTCGCCGTCGGATCGGCGAGGCGGTTCCCATCGACGATGCTCCAAGGCCAGCGCCCCTCGAGCACGGCGGTCAAGTGGACGATCGACAGCGGCATGCGCGCGTTGCTCGCGACCCCCGTGCGCGGGTTGACGAGCAGGACGGCGCCCGGCGCCACGCTCACGCCTCCCCGACGCGATAGGGATTCCGACCGGCGAGCAGGCTCGACAGTGTCTTGAGGCTGGCCCAGCACATCTCGAGGTTCCGCGTTCCGGCCTGATAGACGGCGTTTCCCAGCAGGGACCAGAGGAGCCAGCTCCGGCGCACGCCGGCGAGCTCGCTCCGCATCGCGATGAAACGATCGAGGGCGAAGACCCGCTTCGAATAGCCGAGCGCCGCCCGGGGCCGCTCGGTCTGGGCCTTGTGGTGGTGAACGAAGGCATCGGTCACGACGTGGATCCCCTCCGCCGGAAATCCGATGGCCACCCCGAAGTTGTCGCCGTAGCCGTGGCGGTCGAGCCTCTCGTCGAACGGCGAGCGGACGAGCCACTCCTTTCGGACCAGAGCCGCGCCCAACGAGTAGACCGGTGTCTTGAAGAAAGGCCCGCGGAAATCGGTGAGCACGGGCCAGCCGGCGCTCGAGATGTGATTCCCCCGACGGCGATAGTGCTGCGCCAGCAGCTCGCCGAGCGCGCCGTGACATTGAATCTCTCCCCAGAGCCCGAGGTGAAACAGTCGCACCCAGAACAGCCAGGTCAGCGACGTGACGGGGAACTGGCCCACCCACTCGCCGACCACCTTTTCCAAGAACAGTCCCGACACCGCGCCTGCCTCAGGGTGGGCGGCCAGATGAGCGGTGAGCTTCTCGAGATAGTCAGAGGGGACCTCGACGTCGTCGTCGCAGAGGAAGATCCAGCGCCCGCGGGCTTCCCGGATCCCCCGATTGCGCTGCAGACAGACCGACTTTGGCGATTCGAAGTAGCGCACCCGCTCGCCGAAGGGGGCCAGGTCGGTTGGCGAGAGCGGGCGATCGCTCGAATCGACCACCAGGATCTCCAGGGGACGGTGGGTCGAGCGGTCGAGATCCCCCAACAACGAAAGCACCCGTTCCCGACGGTTGCAGGTGGGGATGACGACGCTGATCTCGCTCATGGGACTCGGGCGATTCTACTTCAAGGCTCACGACGACAACGGCTGGCGGGATCCGGCATCCTCGTTCGAAGGGCGATCCCCGGCGTAGGATGCCGGCTCGGATGACCGCCTCGCAGACCGGTGCCCCGTCATGAACCGAAAGAGGCTGGCGATCTTCGCGCCGGGCGGGATCGGCGTGGGGGTATTTTCGCAAGGGCTACCGGCCCTGGGATCGCTGGTCGCTTCGTTGGCGGAGCGATTCGACGTGACCTTCTACTCGCTCGCCCCGATCAATCCCGGGTTCGCATCGGTGGGCTTCGGCCTCAGCGCCCCGTCGGTCACCGTCGACGTCAAAGGCGCCCGTTGGCTCGATCTGGCCCGACGATTCCTGGCTGATCATCTGGCCGCCCGCTACGACCGGATGCTGTCGCTCTGGGGCTATCCCATCGGCGCCTTCGTCGTGGGGCTCGCGCGGACGCTGCGCGTGCCGGCGGCCGTGATGCTGCTGGGGGCCGAGACCGCCGATGTCCCGAGCATCGGGTACGGGCACCTCGGTCAGCCGCTCAGCCGGCGGCTGGTCATCGAGACCTGCCGACGCGCCGACGCGCTGGTGGCGGTGGCGCAATCGCAGCTGGACGCGCTCGCCAGGTGCGGGTTCGCACGGCCCGACGACGAGGTGGTGCCGATCGGCGCCGAAGCGGCGCTGTTCCCCTTCGAAACCAAGCCGCGCACGGGGCCGCTCAAGATCCTCCACGTGGGGAACCTAACGGAGGTGAAGGACCAGGCGACGCTGCTGCGGGCATTCGCGCGGCTGCTGCCCGACCTTGATGCGCGGCTGCGGATCGTCGGCGACGGAGCGCTTCGCCCCTATCTGGCCGCTTTGATCCACGAGCTCCGGCTGGACGGCGCGGTTGAGCTGGCCGGCGCGGTTCCCTTCGCGGCTATGCCCAATCACTATCATTGGGCCGACATGTTCGTGCTGACGTCGCTCTCCGAGGGGCAGAACCGCTCGCTGACCGAAGCAGCGATGTGCGGCGTGTTGCAGGTGAGCACTCCTGTGGGGCACATCGCCGATCTCGGCGAGACAGTGGCGGTGGTGGTTCGTGCCGGCGATCCCCAGCATGTCGCCGACCGCATCGTCGGAATCGCGAACGACATCGACGGATGGAGCCTACGCGTGCGTGCTGCGCGCGGCTGGGCGGCCACGCACGACATGGCCTGGACCGTCGATCGGCTGAGCATGATCCTCGAGGGGTTGCGAGCGCGATGAATCAAGTCGGCTCAGCGAGGGCTAACCGCGCGGGGACTCACCGCGGCGGACCGACCCGGAACAGGACCAACGGCGGACGGGTCGCGATCTGCGTGAGGCCTGCGGTTCGACTGAGCGTCGCGAAAAACTTCTGCGGCTGAAGACCGACCTGTCTCCCTTCGATCTCCGTGGGATCCTCCAGGTAGAGGCAGGGGCAGTCGTGGGCGAGGAGCGCCGGGATCTCGCCGGGTGACAACAGGTACGTGTCGCGAATTCGCGCCGTCCCGTAGTGCTCGGCCATCAATGTCCCGCCCGACATCAGAAGCGTCGTGCCGGCGGGGACCTCGGCGTCGATCCAGTCGACCAGCGCGCGGTCGGCGTTCTTGCGCGCCACGGTGTGGGCATGCTCGCGCGCAGCGAAGGCGAGCCCCGCCGCCAGGGAGACCGCCAGCACCAGCGCCAACAGCGGCCGGCTCCGTTCGGGAAGCCGCTCACGCACCGTGCGATAGCCGAGCCCCGCCAGCGCGCCGATCGCGGGGAGGGACGGCCAGAGGAAGCGCGGGTTCTCGTAAGGGATCCCCGAGATGAAGACGCCGTTGACCAGCGCCCACCCGACGAGCAAGGCGAGCTCGACACCGCGGCGCGCACGGATGATGGACCAAGCGCCCACCGCAGCAAGCGCGGTCACCGTCGGGAACAGGGCGTCGGGCCAGCCGAGCCGCACCAGATAGAAGATCCCGACGGGGAAGCGGTAGCGAAAGTGCGCCTCCGTGTCGTGAAAATCGCGGCCCAGCGCGTTCAGCGGGTTCCAGCGCTGGAGCCACTCGTGCTGTTCGAGGGCGTGGGGAACCTGGTGGGCCGCCACCAGCTGCGGAATCAGCACCGCCAGCCCCGCCGCCATCGCGACCGTCCACCAGCCCCACCGCACCGGCAACCTGTGCGCGCGCCGGTCGATCACCGCCGCGACGCCGAGCGGGAGCGCGAGCAGCCCGATCTGCCAGCGCGTCACCGCGCCCCAGGCGAGCGCGAGCGCGCACCCGACCAACCAGGGGCCGCGCCCGTCGCGCAGAAAGCGCGCGAAGCACCAGAGGACCGTCGCGGCGAGGCCGATGGCGAGACCGTCGGCCATGACCACCTGCCCCGTCCGCAGCACGATGCCCGAGGCGGCGACGCAGATCCCGGCCACGAATGGCGCCGTCGGCACCATCGGAGCCTTCGGGGGGCCGCGACGGAGCTCGAGCTCGCGCACCAACAAGAAGGTCGCGGCGGCGGCCCAGGCGGTGGCCAGCGCGCTCACCAGCTGGCCGGCGAACGGGCCACCGCCTGCGATCGGCAGGAGCGCCGCCACCGCGGCTGGATAGCCCCGCGGCCAGAACAGAACGGGAAGCGGCGCCCCGTGCAAGAGATGCGGCCCGATGGCGCGGGCGAAGCGAAAATAGGCAAACGCGTCCTGCCCGTAGAGGCCATCGAAAGGGAGCCCGAGCCGCGTGACGCCTGCGATCAACAGGGCGACGCCGAACGGCCAGGCGGCCCGGTCGAAGCGCGCGTTCGGCATGACGAGCCACCGTACCGCCCTGGTCGCGTCGAGGTAAAGTGGACGACCCGCCTTTCCGGGAGCGCTCGCCACCGTGACCATCACCAAGGATTTCTTCCATAGCTGGAACGCGCTGGTCCTGCGCAACCGCGTCGCCGAGGTGACGATCGTCCCCGCGATCGGGCGGATCATGCAGATCGCGCTCCGCGACCGCGCCGGCGCGCCCGGCCCGTTCTGGAGCCATCCTGAAATCGGTCCCCACCTCGGCGTCGACGAGAACGGCTGGATCAACTTTGGGGGCGACAAGGCCTGGCCGGCGCCGCAGTCGCGCTGGGAGGCGATCGTCGGCAAGGGGTGGCCGCCGCCCAGGACGTTCGACGCGTCGCCGTTCGAGGCCAAGATCGTGGGTGGGGTCGGCGACGCGGGCGACACGGGCAGCAAGGTGGAGCTGCTCTCCGCCGTCGATCCGGCGTACGGCCTGCGGGTGCGACGGACGATCGCGCTCGAGCCGGAAGAGCCGATCGTGACGGTCGAGACCTGCTACGAGAAGGTCGAGGGCCAACCGCACCGCGCCGGCGTCTGGACGATCACCCAGCTGGTCTCGCCCGAGCGTCTCTTCATGAGGCTCCCGGAGCGCTCGACGTTCCCTGGCGGCTTCGCGCAGCGACTCCCCGATCGACCGAAAGACCTCACGGTCGAGGGGCGCCTCTTGTCGCTCACGCGCGATCCTGCCGCCAAGACCATGCTCGTAAGCGACGGCGACGCGCTGCTCTGGGTCGGGGGCGCTGCTCATCTCCTGATCGAAGCGGTCAACAACAACGCGCATGACCCAGCAGGCGAATGGCCGGACGGCGCGCACGCACAGATCTACACCAGCTCCGACGAGGCGCTCCCCTACGTCGAGCTAGAGCTGTTCTCGCCGCTCCGCGACCTGCGGATCGGCGAGCGCGCCTCTCTCCGTGTGCGCTACACGCTCGGGGCCCGGACGAGCGCCGACCCGACCGCCGAGGCGAAGCGGGTGCTCGGCCTTTGAAGCGGCCCGACTGGCGCGCGGTCGGAGCAGCCTTGGCCGCGCGCCGCTGGCCGCTTCTCCTGCTGGCCGTGGCGGCGGCTCCGTTCGTGCCCGGTGCCCTGCAGTTTCTGCGGCACGGTGTCACCGACGTGATGTTCACCGGGGACGGTGCCGTCCTGGAGCTCCGGACCCTGCACGCCACCCATGGCCGCCAGCTGCTCGGCCCCTACTCGCGCTTCCAGTGGAGCCATCCCGGCCCGGCCTTCTTCTATCTCGCGCTCCCGATCTATCAGCTGTTCCATCAGCGCGGACCGGCGCTGAACCTGTTCGTGCTGATCGCCAACTTCGCGGCGGCCACCACGCTGGTGCTGACCGCCCGCCGGCTGCGCGGCGATCTGTACGCGCTGGCCGTGGCGGTGCTGCTGGCCGTCTACGAGACCATGGCCGCGCCGTTCCCCCTTTCAGGGGAATGGAACCCCATGACGCCCATCTTGCCGCTGGCCCTGCTGGTGTTCCTCTGCGTCCGCCTCGGCTCTGGTGCCGTCGGGGTCCTTCCGGCGGTGGCATTCGTGGCGTCGGCGATCGTGCAGACCCACGTCGGTTTCACGCCGGCGGCGCTCTACCTGGTGGCCACCGGCGCGCTGTTCTGCTTTCGTGAGCTGTTCGTCGTCGGCGGCGCCGTCGCAGGGGCGACCATCGACCGACGTCGCCTCGCGATCTTGCTGACCACCACCGCCGTCGTGGCAACTCTGCTTTGGGCGCTGCCGCTCTTCGAGAATCTCACCCGTCCGGCCGGGAACCTGCATCTCCTGCGCGTTTTCTTTTCGTTGCCGCATCCGACCGAGCACTCGACCGTACATACCTGGCGGCTCTCCATCGACACGGTGTCGGGGCAGCTGGCCATCTTTCCGCTGGCGCTCTGCCACGCGCTCGGCCGCGGGTCGATGGACGTCGGCATGACCGGGCGTCACCTGCTGGCCGGCGGGCAGGCGACGGCGGTGGCGGTCGGGTTGGTGGTCGCCCTGCGACGCCGCGACCAACCGGCCGCGCTCCTCTCGGCGATGGCGCTGGGGCTGTTCGTCGTGGCCACCTACGCGGTGCACGAGATCCGCGGGGAGATCTTCGGTCACCTCGTCGCCTGGATCTCGGTGCTGGGGTTCATCGCCTGGGCAGCCATCGCAACGGCGTTGGTCCCGACGGCCGTCGGCGAGCGCCGCCTGCGCCTCAACTTGGCCGTTCTGGCCGTCGCGTTGCCGCTGCTCGCGCTCGCCTTGCACGCCGGGGGCGACAAGCCGATGGTCCGCGATCGCGACGTTCCCCTCGAGAGGATGACGGCCGAGGTCGAGACGTTCCTGCACCGCGCCCGCATCGATCGCCTGCGGCTGGAGATCGCCGCGCACGACGAGTGGCCACGGGCGGCCGGAATCATCGTGACGCTCGCCAAGCACGGCTTCGGCGTCACGGTCACCGACGACTGGCAGTTCATGTTCGGCAGCCAGCTCGCGGCCGGCGCGGAGGAGCTGCCGGCGCTGGTCATTGCTGACGCGGCCGTCGCTCCGCAGCTGCGCGTCCAGCCGACCTACCAGCTGATCGCCAGCGCCGACGGGACGTCCCTCTTCCTTCGCACTGGGACTGAGCGATGACGCCACGACCACTCGGGCTCACCGCGCTCGCCGCGGTCGGCACCTTGCTGCTGAGCGGGGCCGCGGCGCAGGCGCTGCCGTCGCCGGAGGGAGCCCAACCTGTGTCGGGGTCGCCGCCCGAACGAGCCGCGCCGGTCGAACCGCCGGTGGAGATCACCGTCGGCGGGACCTGCCCCAACGCTGAGGCGATCCGCGAAGCCATCGCGTCGATCGTAACGGCCAAGGATCTCGATCGGTTCGCCTCGTCGGCGAGGGCCGAGGTCTCCGATCTCGGCGACGCCTACCGGGTGTCGGTGAACGGCAAGGGGCAAGGGCAAGGGATCTCGCGGCTGCGCGTCTACCGCGATCTCGCGCACGACTGCGATCACCGCGCCCGCTTCGCCGCCGTGTTCATCGTGCTGACGCTGATGCCGCCCGACGTTCTGCTCGACGCACTGCCGCCGCCACCGCCACCGCCACCGCCACCCCCGCCAACTCCCGCAACGCCCCCGCACGCGCCCATCGTCCTCCCCCCGCCCCCGG
>Ga0066789_10000836_pt1 | contig 13049 bp, 12 predicted proteins | sample OrgsoiDNA2013049_FD_70960 | JGI IMG/M metagenome (GOLD analysis project Ga0066789, IMG submission 70960) | Permafrost soil microbial communities from the Arctic, to analyse light accelerated degradation of dissolved organic matter (DOM) -... | ecosystem: Environmental > Terrestrial > Soil >...
GGTGCTGTTCGGGACCCGCCAGACCGACGCCACCGAACATCAGCACGGCCTGATGCTGGCGGTCGCCACCGAATCCATCGTCAAGCTGGTGGCCTTTATCGCCGCCGGCGCCTTCGTCACATTCTGGATGTTCACTCCGGTCGAGCTGATCGAACGCGCGATGAAGACTCCGGAAGCGGTGCGCGCCATCGCCTATGTGCCCTCGATCGGCAATTTCCTGACCATGACGCTGCTGTCGTTTTGCGCGATCATGCTGCTGCCGCGCCAGTTTCACGTCAGCGTGGTGGAGAATTCCAGCGATGCCGAGGTCGGCCGCGCGCGCTGGCTGTTTCCGCTGTACCTGGTCGCCATCAACCTGTTCGTGATTCCGATTACGCTCGCCGGCCTGGTCACCTTTCCGTTCGGCGCCGTCGACAGCGACATGTATGTGCTGGCGTTGCCGATGGAGGGCAATTCGCCGTGGCTGAGTGTCGGCGTCTTTGTCGGCGGCCTGTCGGCGGCAACCGCGATGGTGATCGTGGAATGCGTCGCGCTGTCGATCATGGTTTCCAACGATATCGTGGTGCCGCTGGTGCTGAAGCGAGGCACGCAAACCCGCGCCGGCCAGAAGGATTTCGGCGACTTCCTGCTCGCCGTTCGCCGCCTTGCGATCTTTGCCATCATGGCGATGGCCTATTTCTACTACCGCGAACTCGGCAACACCCAGCTGGCCGCGATCGGCCTGCTGTCGTTTGCGGCCATCGCGCAACTGGCGCCGGCGTTCTTCGGCGGCCTGTTCTGGCGGCGCGCGACCGCGCGCGGCGCCATGGGCGGCATGCTGGTCGGGTTCGCGATGTGGATCTATACGCTGTTTCTGCCGAGCTTTCTCGACGGCGGTACCGCCGGCCTGCTGCTGCTGCAGCACGGCCCGTTCGGCATCGAGGCGTTGCGCCCGCAAGCCTTGTTCGGCGCCGATTTGCCGCCGCTGCTGCACGGCGTGCTTTGGTCGCTCTCGCTTAACCTTCTGACCTACGTCGTGCTGTCGCTGGCGCGCCGGCCGTCCTCGATCGAACGGTTGCAGGCGGACCTGTTCGTCCCCAACGCGATTGCGCCAATTGCGCCGACCTTTCGGCGCTGGCGCACCACGGTGACCGTGCAGGACATTCAGAGCACGGTGGCGCAATATCTCGGTCCCGATCGGGCCCGCCATTCGTTCGAGGCTTTTGCCATTACCCACCACACCATTCTCGAACCATCGGCGCCGGCAGATTTCGAGCTGCTGCAGCATGCCGAGCATCTGATCGCGTCCTCGATCGGCGCGGCGTCCTCGCGGCTGGTGATGTCGCTGCTGCTGCGCAAGCGCACCGTCTCGGCCAAGGCCGCCCTCAAACTGCTGGACGATTCCCACGCCGCGCTGCATTTCAACCGCGAGATATTGCAGACCGCGCTCAACCATGTGCGGCAGGGCATCGCGGTGTTCGACGCCGATTTGCAGCTGATCTGTTCGAACCGGCAGTTCGGCGAAATTCTCGGATTGCCGCCGCACCTCGTGCAGATCGGGATTCCGCTGCGCGAAATCCTCGAATTCATGGGAGCGATCAATCCGCTCGCCTTCGGCGACAGCGACGCCTTGCTGGAGAAGCGGCTGACGGCCTACACCACCGAAGGCGAGCCTTATCTGGAACGCCTGCTGGATCGTCACATGGTGATCGAGGTGCGCGCGAACCGGATGCCCGGCGGCGGACTGGTCATAACCTTTTTCGACGTCACGCCTTCGTTCGAGGCGGCCGAAGCGCTGGAGCGCTCCAACGCGACCCTGGAAAAACGCGTGCGCGACCGCACCGAGGAACTCACCCGCCTGAACTCGGAACTGGCGCAGGCCAAGAGCACCGCCGAGGACGCCAACATCTCGAAAACCCGGTTCCTGGCGGCGGCGAGCCACGACATCCTGCAGCCGCTGAACGCCGCGCGGCTCTATGTGACGAGCCTGGTCGAGCGCCAGAACGGCGGCGAGGATTCGCGGCTGGTTGAAAACATCGACGATTCGCTTGAGGCGATCGAGGAAATCCTCGGGGCCCTGCTGGATATTTCGCGGCTCGACGCCGGGGCCATGACGACGTCGATCACCAGTTTCAAGATCGGCGACCTGATGCGTTCGCTGGAAATCGAATTCACGCCGATGGCGCGCGCCAAGGCGCTGAAGCTGACATTCGTGCCGTGCTCGCTGCCGGTCGAATCAGATCGCGCGTTGCTGCGGCGGCTGCTGCAGAACCTGATCTCCAACGCCATCAAATATACCCCGCGCGGGCGCGTGCTGGTCGGGTGCCGGCGCCGCGGCCAAGGCTTGCAAATCGGCGTCTACGATACCGGCGTCGGCATTCCCGTGCTCAAGCGCGGCGAGATCTTCAAGGAGTTTCACCGGCTGGAACAGGGCGCGCGGATTGCCCGCGGCCTCGGGCTTGGGCTGTCGATCGTCGAGCGTCTCGCCCGCGTCCTCAACCACGGCATCGCGCTCGACTCCAACGCCGGCGGCGGTTCGGTTTTTTCGGTCACGGTGCCCACCGCCAACGCCATCAACCACACCACCGCGGTCACCAGCGCGACCCCGCTTTCGAGGACACCGATGAGCGGCGCCCTGATCGTGTGTATCGAGAACGATCCGACCATCCTGGACGGCATGAAGACGCTGCTGACGGCCTGGGATGCGGGGGTCATCGCGGTCGCCGATCCGGATGCCGCCATCGAGGCGATCGAGGCCGCGGGCGGGCGGGTCACCGGTCTGCTGGTCGACTATCACCTCGATCGCGGCAACGGCGTCGCCGCGATCCGGGACATTCGCCGCCGGTTCGGCGACGGCATTCCGGCGATCCTGATCACCGCGGACCGCAGTCCGCATGTGCGCGCTGCCGCCCGGGAAGAGAAAATCGCGATCCTCAACAAGCCGGTCAAGCCGGCATCGCTGCGGGCTCTGCTCGGCCAATGGCGCACCCAGCAAATGGTGGCGGCGGAATAGCTGCGGCGCTCGATAGGGCTTGCGTCTTGCACAAGGTAGCCGCGACAGCCGGAACCCGATGTCCTATTGCGGCGACGGAGTGCCCTGCCGCCACTGGCCGCCGGCGATTTTCGCGGCGGCGATCACCGCCTGGGTGCGGCTCTCGACGCCGAGCTTCTGCAGGATCGCCGAGACATGCGCCTTGATGGTCGCTTCCGACACACTGAGCTCGTAGGCGATCTGCTTGTTGAGCAGGCCTTCCGACAGCATCATCAGCACCCTCACCTGCTGCGGCGTCAGCGTCACCAGGCGGTCGCGCAGGCGGCTCATATCAGGATCGGCCACCGATGAAAGATCGGTGTCCGGCGGAACCCAGACGTCGCCGTCCATGACTTTCACGATGGCGTCACGCAGCGTCTCGACCCCGAACCGCTTGGGAATGAACCCCGAAGCGCCGAAATCCAGCGACCGGCGGATGGTGCCGCCGTCGTCGCTGGCCGATACGATCACCACGGGGATCGCCGGATATTGCGCGCGCAGGTAAATCAGGCCGGAGAAGCCGCTGATACCCGGCATCGTCAGATCGAGCATGATCAGGTCGACATCGGAATCCCGCTCAAGCAGCGCGGTAAGTTCATCGAACGAACCGGCTTCGTCGATCCTGGCCGAGGTCACGACACTGGCGACAGCCTGTCGCAGCGCATCGCGGAACAGCGGATGGTCATCGGCAATGACGAGATGCGTGCTGGCAGCGGACGTCATTTACTTCTTGCAAAAGGGGTTGCGGCAAAGCCGTGATCGCGTGTTGCAGAGGGCGCGCCAAGCGAATTGTTCGCTGCAATTGTCCTCTGAGCGACGCTTGCATGCAAGCGCCCAATGTTGCCATGCCGCAAAGCGGTTAATCGGCCGGTTTGTGCGCTGCAATACCAATCCCGAAGCCGTGATCGGGGTTGTCAGAGGCGCGGACTTCGCAGCGTGGCCGTTTAAAGGGCCAAAAGTCTTATTGGGGGAGGTTTCACGGCGATGTTACCGTGAAACGAGGCCCGTAACTTCAATCCGACCAAGTTCGGCGTACCGGGCGAGCTTTGCATCAACGATTTCGGGGAGCGATCAAAAATGTCCACAATGGTTGCAACGGAAGCCAGAACCGGAGGCATGACGAAAGACGAACGTTTCGTCATTCTCGCTTCATCGCTCGGTACCGTTTTCGAATGGTATGATTTCTATCTTTACGGATCGCTCGCCAGCATTATCGGCGCGCAGTTCTTCTCGGCCTATCCGCCGGCGACGCGCGATATCTTCGCGCTGCTGGCCTTTGCCGCCGGCTTCCTGGTGCGCCCGTTCGGCGCCATCGTGTTCGGACGCATCGGCGATATCGTCGGACGCAAATACACCTTCCTCGTCACCATCCTGATCATGGGTCTGTCGACCTTCATCGTCGGCCTGCTGCCGAACGCCGCCACCATCGGCTTTGCCGCGCCGGTTATTCTGATCGCGCTGCGTCTGGCTCAAGGTCTGGCGCTCGGCGGCGAATATGGCGGAGCTGCAACCTATGTGGCCGAGCATGCGCCGCAGGGCAAACGCGGCTACTACACCTCGTTCATCCAGACCACCGCGACGCTCGGCCTGTTCCTGTCGCTGCTGGTGATCCTGTTTACCCGCACGGCGATCGGCGAAGCCGACTTCGCCGCCTGGGGCTGGCGTATTCCGTTCCTGGTTTCCGTCTTCCTGCTGGGGATCTCGGTCTGGATCCGGCTGCGCCTCAACGAATCGCCGGTGTTCCAGAAGATGAAGGACGAGGGCAAGGGCTCGAAGGCCCCGCTCACCGATGCCTTCGGCAACTGGAGCAACGCCAAGATCGTCATCCTGGCGCTGATCGGCGGCACCATGGGTCAGGGCGTGGTCTGGTACACCGGCCAGTTCTACGCGCTGTTCTTCCTGCAATCGATCCTGAAGGTCGACGGCTACACCGCCAACCTTCTGATCGCATGGTCGCTGTTGTTCGGCACCGGCTTCTTCGTCGTGTTCGGGGCGCTGTCGGACAAAATCGGCCGCAAGCCGATCATTCTGGCGGGCTGCCTGATCGCGGCGCTGACCTTCTTCCCGATCTTCCGGATGATCACCGCCAACGCCAACCCGGCGCTGGAAAAGGCCATCGAAGCCACCAAGGTCGAAGTCGTCGCCGATCCCGCCGGCTGCGGCGATCTGTTCAACCCGGTCGGCACCCGTGTCTTCAGCGCGCCGTGCGACACCGCCCGCGCCTTCCTGGCTCAGTCATCGGTCAAATATTCGACCGTGCCCGGTCCGGCAGGCTCGGGGGTGAAGGTCGCCGTCAACGGCAACGAAGTGCCTTATAGCGACGCCAAGGCCGGCAATCCGGCTGTCGCCGCGGCGGTTGCCGCGGCCGGCTATCCCAAGGCCGGCGATGCAGGCATCGTGAAAATGTCGAATCCGTTCGACATCTTCCGTCCGCAGGTTGCCGCTCTCGTCGGGCTTTTGTTCATTCTCGTGATCTTCGTCACCATGGTGTACGGGCCGATCGCGGCGATGCTGGTCGAACTGTTCCCGACCAAGATCCGCTACACCTCGATGTCGCTGCCCTACCACATCGGCAACGGCTGGTTCGGCGGACTGTTGCCCGCGACCTCGTTCGCGATCGTGGCCTCGACCGGCGACATCTACGCAGGCCTGTGGTATCCGATCGTCTTCGCATCGATCACCGCAGTCGTCGGCTTCTTCTTCCTGCCGGAAACCAAGGACGTCGATATCAAGACGAACTGACGGTCTCGCGAGCGGCCAAAACCGCTCGAACAGGATCGATGCAACAAGCCGGCCGCGGATCGCTCCGCGGCCGGTTTTGTATTGATTGTTCGATCTTGCCGCTGCAGGTCAATCCGATGAGGCTCGGCAAATCGCCGAGCACCTCGATCGCCTTTCGGAAGGCGGATTCGAACTTGTCAGCTTTGTCGAGAAATACGCCGCCAAGCCGTGATCAATTTGACCGCGGCCATCGTGCATGTGGTGCCAACCGACCTTTTCGAGACAATGAACAGGGGAAAATCTCACCTGCTGCGCGGCAGTGAATGTCGCCTTCAGGCAGTTTGCGGGCACTTTCAAACTTGGCGCGATGTCTGATGGATTCCGCCACGCGCTCAAAGCGGCCTTCGACAACATGCGCCGAGGCCGGCCCGGCGATTGGCGAGCACCCGACGGCGGCCTGTTCAAAGCACGTGAAATTGAACCGGCCCGCCGGATGACGTCTGCAGGTGGAGACCTGTGACGCCCGCATTGCGGCAATGCGCCGGCGACGCTCAGGGATCGAATCAGGATGCCGTCAAGGCCGCCGCCGGGCGGTCAAGGTGAGCGGGTTGCCACCATTGCGCGTCGCAATACCGCAGCGCAAATGCACCGAATCCTCGGGACGCTCTCGCCGAATGCTGATAACTTGCCAGCTCTCGACGGTCCTGCGGCGAGGAAATCAGATGAACTGGTTCTATTGGGACACGGCATGGTCGCTGTTCTTCAGCCTCGTTTGGTTCATGACCATCACGCACAACCCCGACGCGCGGATCGCAGATGCGCATTTGCGCGATGAAGCATTCGGCGGCTGAACGCAGTTAAACGTCACCGAACGGATCGGGCCGAAGCAAAGCCGGACGTCCGAAGGGCCTTCTGGCGCGGACGACCGTCAATGAAGCGAGCGTTTCGCCGGACGTCTGGCCGGCAAGCGGCAAACAGCCACCGCGTAAAGCTGTCGAAGTTCGAACTCAAGTTCCTCGTTGACGAGCAGCAGCGCTCTCACTGCGCTAGCCATGTCGCCGCTACAGGCGGCGACGATCTCGTCGATAACGGCGTTGGGACGATCCAGGTCGCGGTAAATCACGGCACGAGGCATGATCACATCCTCCGATTGAAGGATTTATACGCTACACCTTGTCCAGTACGGATATCGAGCTATGCACGCTATTCACAGGGTGGAACAGGCAAAATATTTATTACCAGGCCGCGTTTTCTTGACGCAAACCGGTTTCCACCCCCGGATCGAGTACCCGGAATCACAAACCTGTATTGCGGCCCATCCTTCGAGACGGCCACTTCGCGGCCTCCTCAGGATGAGGCCCTACTTGTTGAAACACAACGACCTCATGCCCGCGTAACGGCTTCGCCGTTATCGCTGGAGGAGCGAGCCACGCGAGCGTCTCGAAGCATGGGCTACAAGCGACTCACCTATCTCTCACAGTGGGTACTAGTCCGGGCGCACGCTTCGCAGGAAAACGCCCTACGTCGCGCCCGCAAACTGCAGCACGATCTCGCGCCGGTGCGGACGGGTACGATGCTCGATCAGGTAGATCGCCTGCCATGTTCCCAGCGCCAGTTCGCCTCTCAGGACCGGGATGTGCAGCGAACTCGCCGTCAGCATGGTCTTGATATGCGCCGGCATGTCGTCGGGGCCTTCGGTGCCGTGGGTCCATCCGGCGTCCTCGGGCGCCAACCGGTCGAGCGCGGTCATCAAATCGTCGAGCACCGACGGATCGGCATTTTCCTGGATCGTCAGCGACGTCGAGGTATGACGGATGAACAGCGTCACCGCGCCCTCGCGCGCGCCGGCGTCCTTGGCGAATTTGGCGATCTCGGCGGTGAGATCGACGAAGCCGGCACCGGTCGTTTGAACCGTCAGGAGCGAAGATACGATGGTATTGGCGCCGACGGCCGATGCCGGAGAGCGGGATATTGCTCCTGGCGAATTCATTAGACCTCGAATCGTCGAAGGGTGGGCAAAGGCGCTTCTGGTGCCGTGCCCACCAGTGCATTTGTAGGAATACCTTGGTGGGCACGCTTCGCTTTGCCCACCCTACGAAATTGTTCAAATTTTCCCGGTGACGTCCTTCTGCATCCGGTTGGCCATCTCGATCAGCCGTCGCCAGGCCTGCTCGAGGAATGACATCATGCGATCCATGTCGCGATCGCTCGGCAGCGGAATATCGACTTTGCGCTCGCTGTCGCCAAGCTTCGGGTCCGCCTTTTTCATCGAGTCGGTCTTTGGCAACGGTTCGTCGATCTTGCCGGTGACGGTCGGTTCGCGTTCGGCCAGTTGCGCTTTAAGTTTTTCATTGTCGGCCTGCAGCCGGCCGATTTCCGCGTCAAGCGCCGTGCGTTCGTCCGGCACGGCGTAGCAGGCCCATCCCGTCCCGTTGTTGCTACAGGTCGAGACCGCGCCGGTCCTGGTATCGAGCCTGAGCACGCCATCGGCGACCGGCGACAGCGCATAGCGGCCGTTCTCGGTATCCGGCATCGGTTGGGCGGCGTCGATTCCATCATTGGAAAAGCCGAAGCCGACAACAAGGCAAAAAGTCGCGGCCGCGACCGGGGTAAAGAATTTCGAGGGCGAGATCGTTGTCATCATGGGGTTGCTCCGCCTCAAACCGACAAAGTTTTCCTCTTCCAAGCTTGATCACGCTTGCGAACGATAGGGCGACCGGCCGGATTTCAACGCGTCAGCCAGGAGCTCGATCCGATCCTGTCCCCAGAATACCTCGCCGTCGAGCACATAGCCCGGCGAGCCGAACACGTCGGCCGCCAGCGCATCCTGGCGGTTTTGCTCATAGGCCGCGCCGATCTCCGGGGCGCCCGAACGCTCGAGCATCTGCTTGCCGGGAAGCCCCGAATCGTCGGCCATTTTAACCAGGGTCGCCGGATCGGCCAGATTTAACTGATCCTCCCAGACCCCGGCAAACGCGCGCTGCAGAAATCGATCCGGGTTGTGGCCGGCCTCGACCGCCGCGATCACCATGCCATCGGCCAGCCGCGCGTTGAACGGCCAATGCGCCGGCTGCAGATGAAAATCCAGGCCGCGCCTATCGCGCCAGCGCTGCAATTCGACCATCCGGTAACGCTGCCGGACCGGATGACGTTTCATCAGCGGCAGGCCGCCGGTCTCCGAGAACAGATCGACCAGCAGCACCGGCTTGTAATTCACCAGGACACCGTAGGTACTTGCCACTTCCTCGAACGGCTGGTGCCCGATATAGGCCCAGGGGGATTGAAACGAAAAATAATAATCGACCTGACGCGGCATGCGGGCTCCGGTGGAACAGACCTCGGTGGAACAGATTTGGATCTGTTCATCCCAACAGACCCGACAATCCGGCGCAAGATCGATCATGGCGCGGCGTTTTGCTGTTTTGGCGGATTATTTCGCTCAAGCCGAGTATGTCGGCCGCGGAGCTGTTGCAGCGCGGCGATCACTTCAGGGCGGCCCGACGCAAGCCGAATTAATCCAGCTATATCAGCTGGATATGTGGTCATGACGCAATCTTGACTTGGCCAGATGCGGTCAGTATGGTCCGCGCGGCTTTTGAGGGGGACGGGGCGTAATTTCCATCAACCGCAGCAAATGTTTCGGGTCTCCACAGCATGGCTGAAGGCACGGACGACAGCGGAAATGGAAGTCGCGATCAATCGTCCTCCGACGAAGCCGCGCTTTCCGCAAGGCTCGGAAATCTGGATCAGCGGTTGTCCGAAATTCGGGGCAGCCGCAAGATCGGGACTGACCAGTCCGGCAACGAGCAGGACGCGGCTCAGGCCAAGGCATCCGCCATGGCCGTCGGGCTGCGCCTCTCTTCCGAACTGGTCGCGGGTGTTCTTGTCGGAGCGGCTCTCGGCTGGGGTTTCGATCGCTTGCTGTCGACTTCGCCCTGGGGCCTCATCGTATTCCTACTGCTTGGCTTTGTCGCCGGCGTGGTCAATGTGATGCGGGCGGCAGGTGTGATGGCGAAGCAGTCGCAAAGGCTCTGACGCGCGCATTGCGAAGCGCAACTGAACGTTCGACACGACCCGCGAGAGATCGCGAAACCGATAGACTGAGAGACGAATGGCCGCCGACCCAATTCACCAGTTCCAGATCACCAAGCTGTTCACCCTCGGTCACATTGGCGGACAGGAAATCGCGTTCACCAGTTCGTCGGCCTACATGTTTCTTGCGGTGGCGGTGATCTCGCTGCTGATGATCGGCGGCTCCGCCGGACGGCAGCTTGTTCCGGGCCGCATTCAGTCGGTCGCCGAACTGAGCTACGAATTCGTGGCCAGCATGCTCCGGGGCAACGCCGGCGCGGAAGGCATGAAGTTCTTCCCGCTGGTGTTCTCGTTGTTCATGTTCATCTGCGTCTCGAACTTGATCGGGATCATCCCCTATGCCTTCACGGTCTCGAGCCACCTGATCGTCACGGCAGCGCTGGCGCTGCTGGTGTTCTTCATCGTGCTGTTTTACGGCCTTTACAAGAACGGCCTCAAATTCTTCAAGCTGTTCGTGCCTACGGGCGTTCCGATCTTCATCATGCCGATTGTTGTGCCGATCGAGGTGATATCGTTCTTCCTGAAGCCGATTTCGCATTCGGTGCGGCTTTTCGCCAACATGCTGGCCGGCCACATCGCGCTGAAAGTGTTCGCGAGCTTCATCGCCATGCTCGGCGCCCTTGGCATTGTCGGCATGTTTGGCGCCGTCCTGCCGCTCGGGCTGACCATCGCGCTGACCGCGCTTGAGCTGCTGGTCGCGTTCCTCCAGGCCTACGTCTTCGCCATCCTCACCTGCATCTACCTCAACGATGCTCTCCATCCGGGTCACTGATCCGGTTCATCTCAACAAACCCAAACAAGGAGTTCGTTTCATGGATCCGATTGCCGCGAAGTACATTGGCGCTGGTATTGCCTGCATTGGCATGGGTGGCGCCGGCGCAGGCGTGGGCATCATCTTCGGCAACTATCTTGCCGCGGCGGTGCGCAATCCGTCGGCAGCGCAGGGCCAGTTCGGCAACCTGATTTTCGGCTTCGCGGTGACGGAAGCGCTCGGCATCTTCTCGCTGCTGATCGCGCTGCTGCTGCTGTTCGCGCTCTGATCCATCACCGATCTGGCCAATGAGATTCGAGGGTTCGAATCTGCATTGACCGAACAGGAGAAGCCCGTGGCTGAGAGTCATGGCGACGCCAAGGGCGCGACCGCCCACACCGAGGCAGAGGGCGGCCACAAGGCCCCCTTCCCGCCGTTCCAGAAGGACACCTTTGCCTCGCAACTGGTGTCGCTGCTGGTCGCGTTCGTGGCGCTTTATCTGATCGTTTCGCGAATTGCGCTGCCGCGCGTCGGCAGCCTGCTCGACGAGCGCCAGAAAAAGATCGAGGGCGATCTGGCCGCGGCGCAAAAGCTGAGGGACGATTCCGACAGCGCGCTGAAGGCCTATGAGAGCGAACTCGCCGCCGCGCGCTCGCGCGCGCAGGCGATCGGCGCCGAAACCCGCGAAAAGCTGAACGCGGCATCCGAGGTCGAGCGCAAGACGCTGGAAGAGCGGCTGTCGGTCAAGCTTGCCGAAGCCGAAAAAACCATCGCCTCGACCCGCGAGGCGGCGATGAGCAATGTCCGCAGCATTGCCTCGGACGCGGCGATCGCGATCGTGCAGCGGCTCGCCGGCCTCGCTCCCGACCGCAGGACCGTCAACAAGGCGGTTGACGCCTCCTTGAAGGGATAATTTCGATGTTCGAAGAACCGGAATTCTGGGTCGCCGTCGCCTTCGTCATCCTGATGGGCGTGTTCGCTTACCTCGGCGTCCACCGCACCGTGCTCAAGACGCTGGACCATCGCAGCGACCGCATCAGGGCCGAACTCGACGACGCCCGCCGCCTCAAGAACGAGGCGGCCAAAGTGCTCGCGGAATACCAGGCCCGTCACGCCAGCGCGGAACGCGAGGCGCAGGACATCATCGCGTCCGCAAAGGCCGAAGCCGAGCGTATCGCGGCCGAAGCCAAGACCAAGATGGAAGATTTTGTCGCACGGCGCACCAAGACCGCCGAAAGCAAGATCGCGCTCGCCGAAGCCCAGGCGCTGGCCGATGTGCGTGCGGCCGCAGCCGACGCCGCGGTGGCCGCGGCTTCCGCCATCCTGTCGAAATCGGTAAAGGGCGAGATCGCCGACGATCTCCTGACCAAGGGCATCGCCGAAGTTCGCGAAAATCTGAACTGACAGCGATTGGCTCCAACAGCAGCGTCGTCTCCGCGAACGAGGTTGTGAATATATCTCCGACCTCATCCTGAGGAGCGCGCCTTTGCGCGCGTCTCGAAGGATGGACGCGAGTCCGGACGTTGCGTCCATCCTTCGAGACGCTTGCTTCGCAAGCTCCTCAGGATGAGGTCGGAGATATATTCACAACCTCTCAGGATGAGGTCAGTATCCTTCACAAGCTCGAAGGCGGGGACCCATACGCCGTGTCGTCCAAGTTAGCGACGAGCATCCGATAAGATTGCCCGCACCGGGCTCCAACATGACAGCCAGGGGTTATGAATCCCCGCCTTCGCGGGGACGACGCAGAAGTTGGATCGAGGTTTCCGTCTCAAACAGAAACCGCAGCCGCCTATTTCTTTCTGCATGTCCGCCTACTTCTTCCTGCGGGCCAGTGCCTTCGGCTCCGGCTTCAGCGCCTGCGGATCGAAGCCGATATAGAACACGTAGGAATCGCCGGTCGCTCCCGGCGGCACCGGATACACCAGATCTTCGGCCACCAGACTGAACGGCACGCTGCTGCCCTCTTCCATCGACACGGTGGTCCGGTAGACCTTGGTGGCGATCGTCTTTTCCTCCTGCACGCCGGACTGCACCACCGCGACACGAACCGGAATCTCGATGGTCGGCGGATTTCCCGCCGGGCCGGCAATGACGCGGCCCTGAATGCCGATTCGTGCGGTGATCTGGCCGCCGTTCAGCGTGCAATCGCGCGCGGTGCGGGTGATCGTCGCCTGATAGCGCAGATCGTTGCCGGCGGCCTGCTTGCCGGGCGCCGCTACCGCGAAAGTGGACGCGCCGGCGCGAATGTTCACCTGGGGACAGCTCAGTTCATTGTCCACCGCGGGCGGCGGCGCCGCCTCACCGACGGCTTGCGATTTCGAGCCGAACAGCTGGCCGAACCTGTCGCTGATCGAAGGGCTGGAATCGGACGAGGCGCCGAACATGCTGCCGCCGCCGCACCCGGACAAGGCGCCCGCAACGGCGAGCGCCAGCGCGACGCGCAGACGGCCCGCCCGACCGGCAGCCATCGTC
>Ga0066789_10000837_pt1 | contig 13046 bp, 11 predicted proteins | sample OrgsoiDNA2013049_FD_70960 | JGI IMG/M metagenome (GOLD analysis project Ga0066789, IMG submission 70960) | Permafrost soil microbial communities from the Arctic, to analyse light accelerated degradation of dissolved organic matter (DOM) -... | ecosystem: Environmental > Terrestrial > Soil >...
AAAGCTCGGGAGGCCGGATGTGTGGGTAAGCAGGTTGAAGATGGTGACTTTGTCCCATGCGGCGGGGGCGTCGGGCATGTACACCTTCACTGGATCGTCAATCTTCAACTTGCCGCGCTCTTCTAGCAGAAGTATGCAGGCGGCGGTGAACTGCTTTGTGATGGAGCCGAGGCGAAACTTGGTGTTGGGCGAATTCGGAACATCCCATTCCAGGTTGGCGAATCCGTAACCCTTGCTGAAGATCACCTTGCCGTCTTGGGCGACCAGTACAGCACCCATGAATTGTTTGTCGGCAACGTAGGACTGAACTACCTGCTCCATGCGGGAGGAGTTCTCTTGCGCCAGGCAGGCGCCGACTAGCAGGATGGCAATTGCGATGCGTCGAAACATCAGGACTCCTTGCGAGCAACGAACGGGATTATATAGCCAAGGGTCTGGGTGTGTTGGTAAATGCAAAAGCCCGCTGCTTGCGCGGCGGGCTTTGTCTTGGGGAGGGAGAAATTAATTTTCGCGCGTGCTGGCTTGCGAGGCGCTCCGGGTCTCGGGTTGGCGGCCCTCTTCGATAAACTGCACCAGGCGGTCGATCAGGCGACGGCGGCCGCCGATCATGTGCAGGCCGCTTTCGTGTTGGTGCTCCTCGAGGATGTTATTGATCTTGTGCTCCAATTCCGTCATTGGAAGACCTCCGCTTTGCGCTATACCTACCTTAACAAGGGCTGGGCGCGGATAGAAATTGGAAATTGCGATGGATAGGATTTGGAAAATGGATGGGGGAAAGGCGTCGGTGGTCGTGGGTGCCTTCGGCTTCGCTCAGGGCTGGCTAAGAGCGGTCGTTGGCAAGGGGCTTGCCAGGGCCGGCGGCGCTTGTGATTCCAAGAGCTGGTCGAGCTTTGCTCGACCTGGCGAACGAGGGCGTCCGCCCCTACATGGGTCTTGCCACTACACGGGCCTTGGCCAACGACCAACGACGGACGGGTTTATTTCGACACTGCCGCCAGCTGCCGTACCGTGCTGATGAAAGTATTGGTGGCGCGGGTCAGGGTGCGGTCGCGGCGGTAGGCTACCCCTAACTCCCGCCACAGTTCTTCGCCTTTGATGGGGATTAGCTTTACGCGTCCGGCTAGGACCTGGTCGCGGGCGAAGCTGGCGCTGATAATGGAGACTCCGAGGCCGGCGGCGACAAAGCTTTTGATCATGCCTACGCTAGGTAGCTCCATGCGGACTTGCAGGTGGGCGGCGTAGGGACGGAAAAGTTTGTCCATGACGCGGCGGCTGAAACCGGTCTTGGGTAGCAGCAGCGGGTGTTTGGCGATCTCGCTTACCGGCACAATTTCGAGGCGCGCCAGTGGGCTTTGGGGATCGACCATCAGCATGAGCTGATCACGAAAAATTGCGTGGGCTTTCAGGTTGGAGCTTTTCACCGGCATGGTCACGATGCCGACGTCGATGGATCCGTTTTCGAGCTTCTCGACAATTTTGTAACTGAAATTGCGGTAGATGCTGATCTGCACGCCGGGATAGAGGCTACAGTATTTGGCAAAAACATCGGGCAAAACGTAAAGACAGGTGGCCTCGTTGGCACCGACGGTGATGGTCCCGCGCGGAGTGCTGCCCTGGTCGGCGACGGCGAGCTGCGATTCGTCGCGCATCTGCAACATGCGCTCAGCGTAGGCGAAGAGCACGCGGCCTGCGGGGGTCAGGGTTACGTCTTTACCGGTACGGTCTAAGAGACGGTCTCCGTAGGCCTGCTCGAGTTGGCGGATTTGCGCGCTCACGGCGGATTGCGAGCGGAAGACTTTTTGTCCGGCGCGCGAGAAACTGCCGAGCTTTGCTACTTCCAGAAATGTGGCTAGTTGGTCGAAGTCCATGCGGGTGCGTGTGAATTATAGCGGAAAGATAGAGTAGCTAGTGACTAGCGGTTGGCTGAGTCTCGTCGTTGGTCGTTGGTTATCGGCGACGGCACATGGAGGACTAGCGCGGTTCAGATCTAAGAGCATGTCGAGCGTTGCTCGACCTGGGCGGACGAGGGCGTCCGCCCCTACACGGACGCTTACTCTTCCGCGCCCAGCGGGGCGAGCTGCACCAACTGGGCCGCGGGTTGCGCGGCCGGGGTGTGCAGACCGCATTCGGTTTTGCCGAAGCCGGACCAGCGGCCGGCACGTGGGTCTTCTCCGGGCTTGACGGCGCGGGTGCAGTGGGTGCAACCGATGCTTGGATAATTGCGGTCGTGCAGCGGGTTGTACGGGACGTCGTTGCGGACGACGTAGTTCCAGACCTGCTCGCGGGTCCAGTCGGCCAGCGGGTTAATCTTCACCAGATTGAATTTTGCGTCCCAGTCGATTTTACGAACGCCGGCTCGTACTGACGTCTGGCCGCGACGGATGGCCGTGACCCAGGCATCGAGTGTCGCCAGCTTGCGCTGCAGCGGCTCGACTTTGCGAAGGGCGCAGCATTGGTCCGGATCGCTGCCCCAGAGCTTGGGGCCGAATTCCGCGGCTTGCGCTTCGGGAGTGAGTTGCGAATAGAGTCGTTCGATTTTGATGCCGTATTTTTCTTCCACACGATCGATCAGGTCGTAGGTTTCAGGAAAGAGGAATTCGGTGTCGCCGGTGAATATCTTGAGGTCGGGATTGATGCGCGAGGCGATGTCGAGCAGGGCCATGCCTTCCACGCCCATGCCGGTGGCGATGGCGACTTTGTCGCCATAGGTGTCAAACGCCCACGCCATCACCTGTTCGGGCTTCCAACTTTCGGCGGCAATTCCCATCTGATCCAAATCAGGTTTGGCGTTCACTCAGCAGTCTCCGTCGTACTCGACCTGACTTCAAACGATTCCGCAGAAACTGAAAGCTCGCCAAACTGCCGCAGCAAGAGTGCGGCGTCGGCCAGACGAACGACCTCTCCCACCACCAGCAAGCGCGGCGCAGGCAGATCCGGTGATGCTGCAAGATTCGCAACGGTCGTGACGTGTACCCGCTCCGACTCTCGGGTTGCGCTGACGATGATGGCGCAAGGGGTTTCTGCCGCCACGCCCGACGAACGCAGGCGCGCTGACAGCGACGCCAGATCACTCCCTGGCATATAGACGACGACCGTCGCATTGGACGGAATGCGGTCCGGCAAATTTGCAATCTGATCTTGCTGCTTGCTGCTGCCGGTCACGAAAATCAAGGTGGACGAAACGTCGCGATGGGTCAACGGAATCTGAACGGCAGCGGCTGCGCCCATGGCAGCCGTGATCCCGGGAACAACCTCGACATGAAGCCCGGCCTCGCGCAATGCCTGTAGCTCTTCGCCGCCGCGGCCGAAGATGAACGGGTCTCCGCCTTTTAGCCGGACTACCTGCAGTCCCATCAGTGCGTGCTGCACCAGCAGGCGATTGATTTCATCCTGCCCGGCGCTTTTCTTGCCACTGCGCCTGCCCACGTTGATAACCTGCGAGGTGGGTGGAATGAGTCGCAGAATTTCAGCGCTGACCAGTTCATCGTGCAGGACAACGTCCGCGGAACGGATAGCCTTCGCCGCCTTCAGCGTGAGCAATTCCGGATCTCCGGGCCCCGCGCCCACCAGGAAAACTGCGCCGGTTGCGGCAAGCGGGTCCCCTGCTCGCAACGCTTCATTCCGGTTTGCGAAGGCTTCGCGGCTCGCCAGCTCATGCAGCAATTTGCGGCGAGGTTCGAGAGCCACTTTCTTGGCTGTTAGTTGGTCGCGCGCCGCGCCCAGCTCCTTCAGCCACGCTTCGTATTCCGGCCCGAACTGCTCTTCCAATTCCTGCCTTAGCCTCTGTGCCAGGGCAGGGCTGCGGCCGTTGGTTGAAATCGCAATCTGCAAGTCGCCGCGGTTTACTACAGCGGGGTAATAGAAATGGCAATGTTCAGGATCGTCCACGGAATTGCACAGAACGTTTTTCGTTCCGGCTTGCGAAAAAATCTGGGCGTTGAGCTCCGGCGACGACGTCGCGGCGATCACCAAGAAAACGCCGTCGAGGTCGTTCGACTCGAAGCCGCGGGCCATCCAGTTGATTGTCCCGTCCAACGCCCATTCCTTAACTCGTGCGACGGCCTCTGGTGCAACCACCTGCACCAACGCGCCGGCCCGCAGCAGGCTGCGGATCTTGCCCTCCGCAACCGTGCCGGCGCCGACTACCAAGCATCGCCGGCCCTCGAGTTTCAGGAAAATCGGAAACATGTTTTTATCTGCCTTCTTTGATTCTTGCCGCAAAACAAAAGCCCACCGCCAGCTTCACACTGGCGATGGGCTTGTCTGTACCGGTTTAACTAAGATCTCAGGTCAGCAGCTCTCCCGCGCCAGTGTGGACACACGTACAACAGCAGCAACAACACCGGCAACACATTTGGCGGGAAAGGCTCATTAGTCTTTGTATCCTAGAAAGGTTATGGCGCCCCTGTCAATGTTACTCGGGGCGTTCGCCATTGAAACTTTCAATACTCCGCATCGAAAAACCGGGGGATGCCTCGACTGGACGCTCATAACCTAGTGTCAATAGTGTTGACTATACGTCGGTTAGCGCTACTTGAGCTGAAGTTTCGAGAGGGCCGCGAACAGGCCCTGTTCCGAAACTGGCGGCATCGCACCCGAGTTCGACGCTACCCATGCCCCCATCCGGTTTGCCAGATCATTCATCTCCGCCAGTGGAGCCTCGCGGAGTAGTTGGTGAACCAGTGCGGCGGTGAAGGCGTCGCCCGCGCCGACGGTGTCCTTTATTTCGACTCGAAACCCGCAGTGCTCGTCCGCGGCTTTTCGATCGTAAAGCAAGCTGCCGTTGGCTCCGCGGGTCACGCAAACGAACAGGAGGTCGAATTTTTGCAGCATTTCCCGACAGAATGCGATGGCGTCGCTACTGTCGATCGCAAGCAGCTCCTCTACGCGAGGCAATTCCTCGTGATTGAGTTTCACCACGTTCGCCCGCTTCATTGATTCGTGCAGGATTTCAGCCGAATAAAACGACTGCCGCAAATTTACGTCGAAGACTCGCAGTGCCTCGGGCCTGGTTGCGTCGAGAAAGTTCAGGATGGTTTCCCGCGACTCGGGCGACCTCTGGGCCAAGGTTCCGAAGCAGACCGCATCCGCCGACTGCGCAAGGGATCGCCACAGATCGCTCCAGGGTAGGAAATCCCAAGCCGAGTTCTCGGCGATTTCAAATTTTGGCTTGCCGGCTGAATCCAGCTGGACGTGGACGGTTCCCGTGGGATGCTCAGGATCGCTTTGCAGGAACTGGTCGGTAATTCCTGAGCGCAGAAGCCGGTCGCGGGCTTCCCTTCCCAGATCGTCCAGTCCTACGCGGCTGGCGACGACGGCGCGATTGCCTAGCAGGTGCGAGCAATAAGCAAAATTCGCTGGAGCTCCGCCGAGTTGCCGTCCTGACGGTAAAAGGTCCCACAGAATCTCGCCGAGGCCCACGACGGTTGGCAGATGGTCCATGCCTACTTCTTCTTTAACAACTCTTGCTTGGCCGCCTCAAGCTGCTTACGCTTCGCCGCATCCACTGTCGGATACGACAGCTTCAACTCTTTCAGAGTATCGACGACCGCGGCCGCTACTACCAGCCGGGTGTACCACTTGTTGTCAGCCGGGACGACATACCATGGGGAATGTTTCGTCGAAGTGCCCGCGATGGTTTCTTCGAACGCTTTCATGTAAGCGTCCCAATACTGGCGTTCCGTGACATCGGCCATAGAAAACTTCCAGTTTTTCTGCGGGGTTTCCAGTCGCTCCAGAAATCTACGCTTTTGTTCCTTTTTCGAAAGATTCAAGAAGAACTTGCGCACCAAAATTCCGTTGTGCGAAAGATAGTTTTCAAGGCCTCGGATGTCTTCGAAGCGCTGTTCCCACACATTTTTCCCGAACAGCGACCCAGGGATGCGTTCATTCTTCAAAATCTCGGGATGCACTCGCGCCACCAGCACCTCCTCGTAATAAGACCGGTTGAAAATCCCGATTCTTCCGCGCTCCGGCAGGCACTTTGTAGTGCGCCAAAGATAGTCGTGATTCAACTCCTCGGGCGATGGTTGTTTGAACGAATACACCTGGCATCCCTGTGGGTTCACTCCTGACATTACGTGCTTGATGGCGCCGTCTTTCCCGGCCGCATCCATCCCCTGAAATAGCAACAGCAGGCCCCAGTTGTCCTGCGCATAGAGTTTGTCTTGCAGTTCGGATAATTCCAGGACGCTTTGGTCCAGCAGTTTCTGGGCTTGATCCTTCGAATGAATGTGCGCGGTTGCTGCGGGGTCAAAGTCCTTTAGGCGGAAATCCTTGCCCTCAATTCGATATGGCTTCGACAGCTTGCTGGCCCAACTCATAACTTCTCCATGGTGGCGCGGGTTTCGCGGACGATGGCGGCGAATTTACGCGCGGTTTCGGTGATTTCCCTTATATTGCCGGATCGGAGTGCGGAGGCAGAAACCAGTTCCGCGCCTACACCCAAAGCCGCTGCTCCCGCACGGATCAGGTCGGCGGCGGTTTCCAGATTCACGCCGCCGGTGGGAATCAGGGGAATTTGCGGCAACGGAGCTTTTAGTGCCTTGATGTACTTTGCTCCGCCTACTGCGCCGCAAGGAAAGATTTTTACAAAGTCGCTTCCCCACTTCCAAGCACTAATCACTTCGGTGGGAGTGAGTGCTCCGGCTGCCATTACCTTGCCCAACCGTTTGACCACCAAGTGCATCGTCTCCAAATCGATGCCTGGGCTGACGATGAACTCGGCTCCTGCGTCAATGCAGCGCTGCGCGGTTTCGGGATCGAGAACGGTACCTGCTCCGATCAGAATGTCATTTCCCAGCGTCTTCGCCAATTGTGCGATCAAATCGATCGCGCCGGGAACCGTCATCGTGATTTCGACGATGGGGATTCCGCCGGCGCACACGGCCTCAGCCGCCAGCAGGCCGTGTTTTGCCGATGCGGCGCGGACGATGGGGATCAGGCCGATTTCACGGATTTTTGCCGCGGCTTGGTCTCTGGTCATGTGTGAGTCCACGTCTATCGCGCAATTCGCGCGCCTGCTCCGCTCATTAACTGCGTAACTTCTTTCAGCGTCGCCATCGTCGTGTCGCCTGGCGTGGTCATGGCCAAAGCTCCGTGCGCTACACCGCAATCTACAGCCCATTGCGGCCCCTGGCCCGCAAGAAATCCGTAGATCAGGCCGGAGGCAAAGGAATCTCCGCCACCGACGCGGTCGTAGATTTCCAAATCTTCGTAGCCCTTGGATTCGTAGAATTTGCCGTCGGCGTAGCCGATTGCGCTCCAGTCGTTGACGGTCGCGCTTTTGGCTTTGCGCAGAGTTGTCGCCACTACCTTGAACGGAAAGTCTTTGACCACGCTCTCGATCATTTTCTTGAAGGCTTCCGACTCTATCTTCAGGATGTGCTCATCCATGCCCGGCACTTCAAATCCGAGCGAGGCGGAGAAGTCTTCTTCGTTTCCGATCATCACGTCAACCAGCGGCGCCACGCGGCGGTTCACTTCTTGCGCTCGCTTTTTTCCGCCAATCGCCTTCCACAGCGATTCCCGGTAATTCAAATCATAGGAAACGATGGTGCCATGTTTCCGCGCGGCAGTCATGGCTTCGATGGCGAGGTCTGGAGTGCGCTCCGACAATGCGCAGAAAATGCCGCCAGTGTGAAACCAGCGTGCTCCGTGTTTGCCGAAGATCTCGTCCCAGTCGAAGTCTCCCGCTTTCAACTGTGAAGCCGCCGAATGGCCGCGGTCGGAACATCCCAGTGGCGCGCGGACGCCGAAACCGCGCTCGGTGAAATTCAAGCCGTTGCGGACCTTGCGACCGATTCCGTCGTACTCCACCCATCGCACGAAACTCTGGTCCACACCACCTTGGTAAATCAGATCCTGCAGCAGGCGCCCAACCGGATTATCGGCGAACGCTGTGACATGAGCGGCGTCGAGACCGAAGCATCGTTTCAGTCCGCGCGAGACGTCGTATTCGCCTCCACCCTCGCACACGTCAAACGAACGCGTGGTCCAGACGCGGCGAGCGCCCGGATCAAAACGCAGCATGATTTCGCCGAGACTGACGATGTCCCAGCGACATTGCTGTTTTGATTTGATGTTAAGACTCATGATTGATCGAGAACTATCAATTTACACTTCTGCGCCGCGCAGTTGCACGGGTTCGAACCTGGGAGCCAGGAGCTGAACTACCCCAAGCGCGATCAAGTAAGCGGAACCTGCCATCACAAACGGGATAGTATAGCTGCCGGTCGTTTGCAGAAGATATCCGACCAGCTTGGCGATCAGCATTCCGCCAACGGCTCCAAGCATGCCTCCCATTCCGGCGACGGACGCCACCGCGCGCGCAGGGAAAAGATCGGAAGGCATGGTTAACAAATTACACGAAAAGCCCTGATGCGCCGCGGCAGCGAGTCCGAGGAGCAGGACCGCCGCCCACTTGGACGCGATGTGTGGCGCGAAAATAATGGGGGTGACGCTGACCGCGCAAATCAGCATGGCGGTTTTGCGAGCAGTGTTTACGGTCTGTCCGCGATGAATCAGAAAGGATGAGAACCAACCTCCGGCGATGCTGCCGCCGTCTGCCATCACATAGATCACAACGATGGGCAAGCCGATCTGCAACAGGCTCAATCCGTGCCGACGCTGCAGGAAGTCCGGAATCCAAAACAAAAAAAACCACCAGATGGGATCGATAATGAATTTGCCCATCGAGAAGGCCCAGGTTTGGCGATAGGCTGCGAGATTGAGCCAGCTAATTCTTGTGGGTGCGTCGGCCGGGTCGCTACGAATGTATTGCAGTTCGGCGGTAGAACAATTCGGATGATTTTCAGGGGTGCGATAAATCAGCAGCCAGAGCGCGAGCCACACGAAACCGACTGCGCCGATTAAAAAGAAGGCCCAGCGCCAGCCCCAGTGGACGGTGATCCACGGGACGAGTAACGGCGTGAGGATGGCGCCAAGGTTGCTTCCGGCATTGAAAATTCCTGTGGCAAACGCGCGCTCTCTTTTCGGAAACCACTCAGCGGTGGCTTTCAGGCTGGCGGGAAAGACTCCGGATTCGCCGAAGCCGAGAGCGAATCGCGCCGCGCCAAAGCCTGCCAGCGAACTCATCATGCCCTGCGCCATCGAGGCCAGACTCCAGCAAGCCATGCAGAGGGCGTATCCGACGCGCGTTCCCACGCGGTCGATCAGTGGTCCGACAAGCAGGAGACCCAGCGCGTAGGCGCCCTGAAAAATCGTGACCATGTTGCCGTAGTCAATCTCGCTCCAGCCCAGGTCGTGTTGCAGTGTGCCCTTCAGAACGCCGATCACCTGGCGATCCATGTAATTCTTGGTGACGCCGAAGAGCAGGAGAGTGCAGATGACCCAGCGGAAGCGGCCGATGGTTGATTGATGCGTGGTTTCGGAGGATGTTGGCGTCAGGCTCGAAAATGGGGGAGCGTCGGGCATTGAGGAGCTCAATCGCGGGCGTGGGCGCCCACGCCACACAATCTATTGCGTGACGCCGCTGGCCAGGAATCCGCCGTCTACTGCCAGCACGTGTCCGTTCACAAAACTCGCGGAATCAGATGCCAGGAACACCGCCGCGCCAATCAGCTCTGCAAGATTGCCGAAGCGCCGCATGGGTGTGCGAGTGATGAATTCTTGTCCGCGGGCGGTGCCGTCAAGCAGACCCTTATTCAGATCCGTGCGAAATACTCCGGGCGCGATGGCATTGACGCAAACTCCGTGCTGCGCCCACTCCATCGCCAGAGTCTGGGTCAACGACACGACGCCGGCCTTGCTGGCGGCGTAGGCGGCAACTTCGAAAAATCCGCGACCGGACGCGACCGACGCAATGTTGATGATACGGCCATACTTTCGCTCGATCATCTTACGTCCGAAAATCTGGCAGGTACGTAGGGTGCCGGTCAGGTTGGTCTCCATGATTCGGTTCCACTCGTCTTCGCTGACATCGAGCGTGGGTGTTTTGCGGGTCATGCCGGCGGAGTTCAGCAGAATATCCACGTTGCCAAATTCCTCTTCCACGGCCGCGAGCAGGGCTTCGATACTGGCGCGATCGGTCACGTCGGAGGGAACAACCAGCGACTTTCGTCCCAGGGCGCGAATCTCATCCGCGGCGTTGCGCACCAAGTCCGCGCGGCGACCGGTCGCGACGACGTCAGCACCAGCTTGGGCCAGACCTTTGGCCAGTGTTAGACCTATGCCAGACGTGCCGCCGATAACTACGGCAACTTTTGACTTCAGGTCAAGTGAAGGATGTCCCATTAAGAAAGACCTTCAAACAGATTCGTTAGCGCTTGGCTCAGCCCTGGGTGCCCGTCAGAATATCGATTGTAAGCTGATCCAGGCGCTCGTAAGGCAATCGCTTCTCAAGGATTTTGTCCTTGCTGAATACGTGGCTAAGCAATGACGTCGCGCCGGACTGTGAATACTTCCCTACCGGTGGGCAACCGGGCGCCGCTTTGCTCAAGTCCTCCAGAATACTTTGGATTTCCGCATTCGCATTCCACTGCGTAGCTTTGTCCTTAAGAATTAGATAGGTCCTCATGCAGCCGCGGGCAAAGTCCTTCACGCCTTCGTAATCTTCGGTGCGATACGCATGGGCATCGAAGTGGCGCGGGCCTTTGTATCCTACGTCTTCCAAAAACTTGACCAGCCAGAACGCGGACTTGATGTTTGATGAGCCGAAGCGGAGATCCTGGTCGAAGCGACCGGGCATTTGGTCGTTCAGATCAATGTGGAAAAGCTTGCCTGCTTCCCAGGCTTGCGCGACGCCATGCACGAAGTTCAATCCGGCAATGGTTTCGTGAGCGACTTCGGGATTTACCCCCACCATTTCCGGATGGTCGAGCGTCGGAATGAATCCCAGGTAGTGCCCCGTGGTGGACATGTAAATATCCGCGCGCGGCTCGTTGGGCTTGGCTTCCAGGGCGAAGGTGAATCCGTAACCGCGGGCCAGATTGTATTCGCAAAGATAGTTAACGGCCTCGCGCAGGCGTTTGACGGCGTCGTCAGCGCGGCGGCAGGCATCGGTCTCTGTGCCTTCGCGTCCACCCCACAGCACAAATATTTTCGCGCCCAGCTCCGCGCCGAGGTCCATCGCGCGCAGGGTTTTCTGCACCGCGTAGGCGCGCACTTCAGGATCGTTCGAGGTGAAAGCTCCGTCCCGAAAAATGGGATGGTAGAACAGATTCACGGTCGCCATGGGGACCACGACCCCGCTGTCGGCGCAAGCCTTCTTGAAATCGCGCACAATCTTGTCACGTTCGGCCGCCGTGGCATCGATCGGCACCAGGTCGTTGTCGTGCAGGTTCACTCCCCAAGCACCGATTTCGCCGAGGGTGGCAACAATGTCGGTCGGAGGAAAGGTCGCGCGCACGGCGTCCCCGAACGGATCGCGGCCGCGGTTTCCCAGTGTCCACAGCCCGAAGGAAAATTTGTGTTCAGGTTTAGGCCGGTATTGGTCGGTCGGGGTCATGAAGTGTCCTCTCTACATTAGGAGACGCGAATTTATGCGGCGCGTTCAACGCTCTTCCACCCCTCGCCGAGCACCCGCGGGCGCAAGAATTTTCCCAGCCTGCCGAGTTGCGAGATCGCTTTCCCTGTTTGCCCTGCTGAACGTTGTTGTGCGCTTCTAAAACGTTTTTGATAAGAAAACCAGACCCACGAACTCTGGCAGTGTCCATTATCTTTAAGTTGCTGGGGAAGTCAAATAATCGTTATTCTTCGAGTTCTATGTTTGCAGTGGTGTTCCGGGAACCAGGCCTTACGCGAACCTCATCAAGCTGTGGCAAAATCATCGGACACAATATCCGAGTTGGGAGAGCTGATTGAGTTTCATCCACGAGGATTTTCTGCTGCACTCGCGCGCTGCCCAGCGCCTCTACCACGGCTACGCGGAAAACGAGCCGATTCTGGATTTTCATTCCCACCTACCCGCCGCCGAGATTGCGAACGACCGCCGCTTCCATGATCTGACCGAGATTTGGCTCGAAGGCGATCACTACAAGTGGCGAGCCATGCGAGCGTATGGAGTCCCGGAACGCTACTGCACCGGCGATGCCACCTCTTACGACAAGTTTCTAGCCTGGGCTCGGACTGTGCCCTTTACGCTTTGCAATCCTCTGTATCACTGGACGCATTTGGAGCAGAAGCGGTATTTCGGGATAGATGAATCGCTGAACGAGAAGAGCGCGAAGGCGGTGTGGGACCGGGCCAATTCTTTGCTCGCCGCTGATCTGACCACGCGAGGGATTCTGAAGAAATTCCGCGTGCGAGTCGCGTGTACCACGGACGACCCGTGCGACGATTTGGCGCAGCACAAGGCGGTGAATGCGGCAGCGGGGGATTGGGGGAACGACTTGCGGATTTATCCGACATTCCGGCCCGACAAAGCCCTGCAAGTGGACGCGCCGGAGAAATTCAACGCTTGGGTGAAGCGGCTTGAAGAAGCCAGCAATGTGAACGTCGCTTCCCTGCCTGCCTTTCTGGACGCGCTAAAGCAGCGCCACGATCATTTCCATGCGCACGGAGGAAGGCTGTCCGATCATGGCCTGACGCATTGCTTTGCGTCTCCTTGCTCCGAGCATCAGGCAGCGGCGATTTTCGACCGGGCACGATCCGGTAAGGCAGCGAGCGGCGAAGAGTATGAACAATTCGCTTCTTTCCTCATGCTTTTCTTTGGCCGGTTGGATGCGAAAAAAGGCTGGACAAAGCAGTTGCACCTGGGAGCGCTGCGGTCGGTGAATACGCGGCGGCTGCGCGAACTGGGGCCGGACACCGGGTTTGACTGTATCGGCGACTGGCTACAGGCGAGGTCCCTTTGCGCATACCTGGATTTGCTTGAGCAAGAGCACGCGCTGCCGAAGATGATTTTGTACAACTTGAATCCTGCCGACAACTACATCTTCGCCACCGCCGCCGGATGCTTTCAGGACGGCGAAACCGCCGGGAAAATTCAGTTGGGCAGCGGCTGGTGGTTTCTCGATCAGAAAGAAGCAACGCAGTGGCAGCTCAAGGCGCTGTCGAATACCGGATTGCTCTCGCGCTTCGTCGGC
>Ga0066789_10000838_pt1 | contig 13037 bp, 13 predicted proteins | sample OrgsoiDNA2013049_FD_70960 | JGI IMG/M metagenome (GOLD analysis project Ga0066789, IMG submission 70960) | Permafrost soil microbial communities from the Arctic, to analyse light accelerated degradation of dissolved organic matter (DOM) -... | ecosystem: Environmental > Terrestrial > Soil >...
ATGCACCCCCCAAACGGCGCTTCCTGGAGCGATCTCGATCCGTGTTCCGTGATTGACCAACGACGGAACTGCGGTTCTTGACTAGGGAACGCGGAGCTAGCGCTTGGTTGTGGAGATTTCCCATCACGGCGCAGAACCGGTCCGACTGCAGGAATCGCGACGGCAAGGACTTGCTCTGGAACGGGTGCGAAAAATGGGAGCTAAGCCGGAACCTGGGTGATGACGGAGTGAGATAGGCGGCGTATCAGAGACAGGTGTCGAGGCTGCCAGAACCTCTCAAGGAGAGCGATACGCCATGAATGGGAATAGCAATGTTGTTTGTCACCCCGACGAGATCGATGATCCCCTGACCAATTATATCCCACGATCTGGTGCGCGACAGTTGCTGGCGCAGGCTATCGAGCTGGAAGCCGAGCTTGCCGAGGCGGCCGAGGGAACCGCCAGAGCGGCAAGCCAGCCCGGCGCTTCAAAGACTTCCGCTGCCGGACGCACAAGAGCTGGAGGCGGCAACGTCGCGTCGTCGGCAAGGCCGAGTGGATGATCCCGTCTGTCGCCGAGTGTGAGGGCGCGACAAAGCCCCGCGGCAAGAAAAAGAACAAGAAGTTGATCAAGGTTGCGACATCGACCTGGCCATGATGGAAGGCCCGGCCGATCCGCGCTTCGTCGTCACCTCGCTCGAGGCCGGCCAATATCAGGCCCGCGCGCTCTACGAGAAGCTCTATTACGCCTACGGCGACCGCATCAAGGAATGTCAGCTCGATCTGTTCGCCGACAGAACCTGCACCCTCACCATCCGCGCCAACCAGCTGCGGCTTTGGCTGTCCTCCATGGCCTATGTCCTTATCAGCGCGTTGCGCCGCATCGCCCTGGCCGCGACTCGCTTCACCGACGCCACATGCGGCACCATCCGCGTGAAGCCGTTCAAAATTGGCGCTCAGGATCGCATCAGCGTCCGCAGGATCAAATTCTCGAAGGCATCGGCCTTTCCCTACACCGACGTCTTTCGACAGCCTGGGCCGCGTTCGACAGCGCGGCTTTCTGAACCCTCGGCCTACAGGAGAACATCCGCACCACTTATCGGCAGGAATGGAGACGTCCGTCAAAGCCCCCATAGGTTCCGGATGCTGGGTCGTAGGTCCGATAGTGCCGGCAGCCGGCGTGCCACCGCTCCAGCCGCCTGGGGCGCTCGCGCTCAACGCGCTTTTGGAATGGAGCTGTTTCAACCGGTTTGTTTGCCGGTTTACTGTCCTCTGGCGCCACGCCTTCCGATTGTTTTGCTTCTTGCTTGGCTTCCGGTTGCTTTGCGGAGGGCGTCTCTTCCACTGTAGCGGGTTTCTGTTCCGCGGCCTTTCCTCGCGCTCGTTCTATAAACTCCTTGCATTGAATTGGGAAAACGATTTCTCCAGAAGCGGTCAGCCCGAGCGGCATACAGCCGCCAGGCGGCACGTCTTCGTACACTGAAGGTTGCGCTGGAGCGGGGCTCGGATTGAGCGTGCCAGTAGTCTGAGCGAGAGCTGCGCCGCTCATCGCCGAGAGAAGAAGAGCAAATAGATGCTTCATGCGAATCTCTCAATCAACGTTCTCGGAGTGATCCATCACGCCTACCGAGCAACTCTACCAGACTGCTCACTGTTGACTACCCCTGAACAATCGCGTTCCAAGGAACGGAAAGGCCGCCTTCGGGCGGTCTTTTTGTTTTGCTAAGTACTCTTAATAGGCAAATCGCCAGCAAGCCGGCCGTGCCAAAAATTCGAGGCGTGAATTCGATCATCATCCTTAGCCCGGAAGCACTCATCTGCTTCCGGGCAGCGCGCCTAGCCCGATCAACTATGCTGTCGATTTTTCTAAGATGCTGGTTGGTTTATATCTGTGGAAGCAAGCGGAGGCGATGAGACTTCTTGGCGCGCGCCAAGGCCCCAAAACCTTCGGAAAGGCTATTGCACGGGGCATACCGCCATGTTTTGATCGAATCTGCACTGAGTGTCTAGCGTCTTATCGGCTCTGTGGAGATCCGACGGCCGCCTTTCTTTGGGATGACTGGGACCGAAAACCGGAGCGCCAATGAGTATGCAACAAAGTCATTCACGCGATGTCGCGCTCGCCGCGATCGAGCAAGCTCATAGACAGATTGGGGCAGATGAACAGCTTGTGCAGATTGATGAGACGGTTTTCAAGTTAGAAAAGGAGAAAAAAGTCACGCGCCATCCTTCTGACGAGCAACCGCGCTTTGCTGAGCCCGGCCGGGGGTCATCGCGTGGCAGGGTGGTGTTACGGAGCCTCATGGGTCTGCTAGCGGTAGCGTGCATCGGCGTTGCTGCCTTTGCGTGGCCGTCACCCCACGGCCAAGCGGCACCGGAGCCCATTTCAACTTCATCGGTGTCGATAGAGAAAAAGGAACTACCGGCACAGCCGGCCCCATCTAACGCCGGCGTGGCGGCCAAGACGGATGCAGGACTTCCGCAACGATCAAGTCAGGCGCAGTCCACGCTCCAACGCGCAGCTCCAGTAGTTCCGACAGCCGCTCCAATGGCTCCCGATCTGGCGCAGTCGATACAGATGATAACGCGCGAGCTCGCAAACGTGGAGCAAGGGATCGATCAGCTCAAGACGGGTCAGGCACAAATGGTTCGCGACAATGCGGAACTAGCCGAGCGTCTCAAAGCGACGCAGGAAATGGCTCGCAACAACGCCGAACTCGCCGAGCAGCTTAAGGCAAGCCACGAACAAATGGCTAACATCGCTGAACAGCTCAAGCAAAGCCAAGAACAAATCGCCCGGCTGGTAGCTTCCGGGCAGAAGCAGCGGCCCAGAACATTAGCGTCCTCACCACTGCCGATCGCCAACTCGACGCGTAAGCTGGTGCCGACGCGCCCGTCGCCGCGTGTTAGAGTGCAGACGCAGGATCCAACGCAGTTGCAGCCTGAACAACAGTAGGTGGTCATGGCTCGCGGTTAAATGTTGGCCTTAAAGCCTTGCTCGATCGCCAGATCGACGTCGCGCTCCGTGAGGTCGCGCAACGCGCTCTCCGCGAATTCCGCAAAAAAGTTGGCGCTCGCCGGCTCCGACGAGCGCGCGTCTTACTGCCCATCAGGTTATCTCCTTATAAATCAAGCGTTGGCTGGTACGGATTGTGAGACGCCGGACGACGAGATCAGTTTGCCTGCAACCATCGAAACGGCCCATGATAGGGGTGGGGAGACTTTGGCGAAGCACGCGAGCGTGCCGACTGACTGAGCTGAAGCCGAGTGAAATGGACCCCGGACTTGAACCGTAGGTCGCCGAAGTTAAGGTGTGATCGCGCCTGCCTTTGCCCTTCAAATCAAGCAGCTTCGTGCTGCTGCTTTTGCGTCTGCTGTGGGTATGCGGGCAACGCGTTTGCGTGGTCCAAGCGAAGCGGCATTTCCACAGTCCTCGCCGCCTCGTCTGTTGATGGTCTCTCCTGTTCGCGGCGATTATCGCCGTTGTCAGGCAGAAATTCCACTTATCGTCCTGTGCAGATTCCCAGGACCTGCTCTGCGCTTCACACTTTGAGTTTTGTCCTATTCTGGGGTCCAGTTTAATCCAAAAATCGATGGATTGGACCACGTTGTGTGGTAATCTCGTTCACCTTTATCGAACAAATAAGGGGATACGGAAGCCGCGCTTTCATGTTCGGCGAGGAAAGTAAAATGGGCGTCAATGTCGAGGACTCAGTAAAGGAATTCTACGACACGCATGGTTGGAAGGGAGGCGAAGATGCCTTGTTCCGACAATTTAGACCCGCGTACCAGCCTTATCACGCCAAAACCAACGCTCGAACGCTGGAGTGTTTCAAGGGGCGAAGCGGGGCTATTTTAATCGCCGGAGGGGGAGACCTTCCGCAAAGCCATCTTGATATCGCCAACAAATTTTCGAACGTAACGTGCGTGGATATTTCGCAGACTGCATTGGATATAGCGCAACAGCGGCTTCCTTCTGCAGACAAACTTCTCGGCTCGATCTGCGAATTACCGGAGCATTATTCCGATCGATTCGATTGTGCCTTTGCATCTCATGTCATCTATCATATCGATGCAAACCAGCAGTCGAAAGCCGTTCGCGAACTGATCCGGGTCTGCAGGCCCGGGGGCCGGATTGTCATTCTTTATAGCAACCCAGCATCGCCAATTAGATTTGCTGCTGGTGCGGTACACCGTCTGCGAAAAATGATCGTCCCGGAAAAGGCGGTTCAGGAGGCAGGATTATATTTCTCTCCGCACCCGCTCGGCTGGTGGAAGCAGTTCGAAGATGTTTGCGACATCTCCATGAGGCCGTGGGACGTCATCGGTAGCTACGAAGAGCGAACTTTGATTTGGGGCGATCTTATGGCTAGCGGATTCTACCGAAGCGCAAGTATTCTGGAGACAATTTCACCGAACCTCGCCGTGAAGATCTGGCAGTATTCAATAGTCATTCTCGATAAGCGGTGATCGTAAGCGGCAAACCCCACATTCGCGGTCGCTCGATCTTCGTCGGTTCTTCATTCCGGAGTGTTGCATCGATGAGGATCGAATGAGCATGACGTCATCCACCGCGTTCCTCAATCCGGTCGTTGTCACGATTTGCGAGTGCAGCCGGAGCGCCATCTCTAATCGGGGAGTTCAGCAGAAGCGAAAGCATCGGATCAGGGAATCCTTTTGCCGACAGGAGGATGCAGCGGGTGCTTTGAATGCAACGAACTAAGTGTCTGTCCGAAGAGTTCTTGAATGATATGAATCATGCGAACGAAACGGCGGTCGGTCGGGCCCGGGGCCACGCCCCCCGCGATCGTGGCAAGCGCGGCTCGCGCATTGTTTCCGCCGCCCTCGATAACATTGAGCGCATTGGGCGAGGCCACGTTGCCGGTCAACCTGAGATATTGGTTGACCTGCAGGAGCAGATTAGGGTTCGGGCCCGGCGCTCCGGTGGTCGCGCCGCCAAACGCAAAGTCCCGTGCCTAGGCGGGTAGTGTTGGTGGGAAAGTAGGTGTTGCCCGTGATGGCCTGCCCTGGAGCATAGAGGCCCAAGGCGGCGTTGTTGACCATCGAGGTATACGGGCTGGCGCGCAAGGGTCCTGCTGCGCTGCATCCCACGCGGTGACTAGCGGGGAGAGCAGCCTAAGCGAAGGGACGGCCGCGTAGCGCCAGCGCATCGCGATAGCGCTCAACTGACCAGCGCTCTAGCTTTGCATTCGATCCGTGCCCATTTGACCGCTTGGTGAGCCGACAGGAGCGCGGCGCAAATCAATCGTCGCTAAGCAGAAATTCTCGCTGCATGCGTTCAACGACGCCAGCTAGAGCTTCTTTCGCCATCGGTCTATCGGCGTTGCCGAATTTTACTCCCCTAATCGCCCAATTGGGATCGAGATGCGATTTCGGTTTCTTGTGCCGGACGATCACCCCAGCGAAGTCTTCGCAGCCAGGCGCAGCCTTCTTGACGGCTTCCAAGATCGCCAATTCGAGCTCTGGGGTAGCAAGCGAAACCCGGCGTTCCTTACGCCACCGCTTCTTTGGCGGCACGGCAGGTGGCTGCTTGATCTCACTTGGCCCGCTTGGCCCACTTGGCCCACTTGGCTTTGAAGATGAAGAAACAGCTTTGACTGCCGTCGCAACCTTCGCAAGAGGTTTCGATAAGCTTTTTTGCATGACCAAAAAAATGAACGCCTTAAGATTCTTCGCGGCGATCAAAATAACGCTGCCTTCGCTGTCCTCTTTGGTAGCGTCGTGCAAAATCAGCGCAAGCATCGCAAGCCAAGAGCTTAGAATTAAAATCCAAACCAACATCGTGCCATCACCTCGTCGCCTTCCACCCAGACCTCTACAGCAAAAATTTCGGGCAAAACGGCGATACTATTCCGCCGCAAGGCTCTGAAATTGGACGCTGGCAGCAGTACCGCTAACGGGGGATCGGAAGCCCGACACTTTGCACCCGGTCAGAATTGTCAGCAAGCGCGGCGCAATGCCACATAGTTACGGGTCCGCGGTCTTCGGCCGCCCTGAGGGCAAAGCCGCAAAGCCGCACAATCCTCGCGAGGCGAGCAAAGGCCGCAAAGAAAGGAGATGAGAGCATGCCACAACTTTAGACGCTCGCGTTGTTCAAGAAGAGAACGTCAGTGAGTTGCGACGTAAACTTATTAAAACCGCATTGTCTTCATGCGCTAACGGGCGACTACACGGCAATCAGCCATACGGCAACATCGACAAGAAGCCATACCCAACCGACCGTAGCCGTGACGAAGGCGGTTATGAAAGTTATGGATCTCTGCCGCCCAAAGCCCGCTCGGGCGTCACTCTTGGCACGAGGGGCCGACCAGAACCTGAGTCGAGATCCGACGATCAAGATCGATGAGTTAAATCCGTTAGGTCATTCATATTCGGTTGTTTCGCACCCTCCAATATCGCTAAGACAGCACAAACTATGACGGCGTACGCTGATAATGAAGTCGCGAAGAATGAGGGATTAGGTACGTTGGAGCGCGGTGAATTGCGCTCGGAATCGTCCACCGTCGCGCACAGCGGCGACGCCTGGATTCGATGCCGCCAGCAGTCGATCAGCTCGATGAGGACAAGTCTCATCGCGTTTTGATTCCCGCCTGCCATCAACCTTTCTTTAATTTCGACATGCCTTGGACGATGTGCGCCGCAAATCGGTTTTCGACCTCTTCGGGTGGGTTGGTGGGCCGCACGACGGGATCCGAGCTTACCGGTTGTGTTGTTACCGGAATCGGAACCTCAGGTTCCTCTGGCGCTTGTGAAGCGTGACTTGCTTTCTCTTCGCGTCGCTCGACCAAACACCTGGGATGGCCGCCTCGTCTTCATTGATGAGACCCGGAAGACCAACATGTTCTGCGTAAGGCCGCTGAAATAAACGTCGAAACAACGTGGCGGCGCATCGGGGCCTTCTCGAAGCCATTGCTCCTCAAGAATGTGCAAACTACTTCGCCAACTCCCGATACGCTTCAACGTGATTCAAGCTCTAGAGCCTGCATTTTCGGGCAAGGTCAGAGGTCGTGCAGCGACTGTCGACGCTGCGCCCGCCGGCCCGCCGCGCCGCGACCGTATTTGCAGAATGCTAATGAAAAATCCGCTATAAGCCAAGTTGAAGGCTAGGGTCACGGCGGTTGCCGAAGGAATCACCAGTCGCATTGTGCGATCGGGGTTTAGTTCGCCGAATCCCAGCTTGCCCCAGATTCCCATGGCAAGCACGCCGAGAGCGAGTCCTATCAGCAGGAGGAGGCCGGAAGCGATCAGCATCCACTCAAGCCGCGCCGCACGAAGGATCGCCTGGAAAAAAGGCCTCCCGTCGTCGGGTGGCACAATTCCCTCCCTCGCCCCGTAGAGCTTCGCGAACAGCCAGAACAACATCGACTGTACGCCTACTACGAAGGCGAGCGCAGCATAGAGAAGCGTGTGGATGTCGAGCCGGACGCCCGCCACCGTACGTGCTCCTGGTAGCAACCAAACCATGGTGGCCAGCCCAAGGAGCGCCATCACCGCTCCCGGATAGAAGAAGAGTGAACGAGGGCTGAATAGCAGCAAGAAACGAAGGTGTCGCCAGCCGTCATGCCAACTGCGCAGGTGCGGCGAACGCGAGCGCCCGTCCGGCCAGAGCGTCACCGGCACCTCGGTAACGCTTAGCCCGTGTACTGTCGCCTTGACGACCATCTCGCTGGCGAATTCCATTCCCGAAGCCTGAAGATCAAGGCGCAGGATCGCCGCGCGGTTGAAGCCGCGCAAGCCACAATGGAAGTCTCCGCAAGGGCTCTTAAAGAACCACCGGCCCAACGTCGTCAGCACCGGGTTGCCAAGATAGCGGTGCAGCCACGGCATAGCGCCAGGTTTGATGCCGCCCGCAAAGCGGTTACCCATCACCAGGCCGGCGCCGGTGCGCAGCTCCGTAACAAACGGGTCGAGCGCGCTGAAATCATAGCTGTCGTCACTATCGCCCATCACAACAAAATCGCCGCGTGCAGCGTTAATTCCCTCGATGAGCGCTGCGCCGTAGCCGCGAGTCGGAACATCGATTACGCGTGCGCCTAAGGACGCTGCAATCGCCTGTGAACCGTCGGTGCTCCCGTTGTCGGCAATTACAACCTCACCCACTATGCGGCTACGCTTCAAAAAGCCCTGCGCCTTCTCGATGCAGCGCGCCAGCGTTTCCGCTTCATCCAGGCAGGGCATAAGGATAGTCAATTCGCAAGCGGCATCGTTCATTGAGGTCATCCTTGCAGTGGCTCGATAAAGCTTCACTTTAACAGGCGCCATCTATAAACTTAACATCACTAGGTCCTTATTTGGAAGTGTATCAATGAGTTCTTGCTGTTGCCGGTCCCGGCCTTCGTGCTCCGCATCCTGATGTTCGGCCTGAAGACGTCAGGCATTCGGCCACACGGTGGTGCTTACCACTGGTGGCGGTTGAGCAGCCAATGGTGACACGCCACCTTATCGTAACCGGCGCGAACGGCTATATCGGCGGCCGGCTCGTTACAGCCGCCCGGGCACGCGGGCACACCGTGACGGTGCTCACCCGCCGGACTGGCGCGACGTCGACCGAGGTCCGAGCCTTGCTCTGGACGCTCGGCAATCCGCTACCGCTGGGCGCGCTCGCTGCCGAAGTGCCGATCGAGCGGCACACGCTCATCCATCTGGCGCACGACTGGACCGAGGCAACACCTGGGCCCGGCGAAGGCGCATTGAACGTCGCCGGTACTCGCACGCTGTTAGAGGCCTGCCGTGCGCTCAAACTTGGACGCTTCGTGTTTGTCTCTTCGCAGTCAGCGCGCACCGACGCCACAAACGTGTACGGACGGGTAAAATGGCGGATTGAGCAGATGCTAGCGGGCGATTGCGAAGTCGCCGCCCGCGTCGGACTCGTCTACGGCGGCCCCCGGCAGGGTCTATACGGCCTGCTAAGTAAGCTCACCGCTCGCCTGCCCGTGCTGCCGATGATCGACCCCTCTCGCCCCGTTCAGCCGATCCATGTGGATGAGGTGTGCGAGGGCCTGCTGCAACTGGCTGAGGGTGCCGCCGCGCCCGACGGTTGGGTTGGGCTCGCCGGACCGGAGGGCGTGCCGTTTGGTGACGTGCTGCGGGCCTATGCGCGCGAACTCCATGGCAAGCGCCTGCGCGTCCTGCCGATCCCATTGCGGCTGGCGCTGTTTGCCTGCGACGTTCTTGGCCGTCTCCCGGCGGGCCCGAAGCCGGACCGCGAGCGGGTGCTGGGGCTTGCGGGAACCCGACCAATGCCTTGCGCCGGGCATCTCGCGGCCATCGGGATCACCGTGGCGCCCCTTGCGATGGGACTACGTCGCGAAGCCGCGAGCCGGCGCGCGCTGCTTGCTGAGGGCCGCTTGTTGCTTCGCTACGTGCTGCTTGGCCCGCCCAGTACCGCACTTTTGCGTCGCTACGTTCGCGCGCTGCCAGCGATCGGCGAGGCCGGCGCGCTGTCGCTCAACCGGTTGGCCCGGGTATGGCCTTCCCTGCTTCGGCTGCTCGAGCCGATCGGGCCCGAGCCTTTTCTTGGACGTCGCCTTGCGCTAGCGCTGGCGCTGGTCGAAGCTAGCCCCGAGGGAGAGCAGGCTCTGGCGCATATGGGCCGGGCTGCGCGAATCGCGGGACTTATCGGCGGCCTCACGGTTGACGCGCTGCTGCTGCCCGCTCGTATGCTGCGAGCGCGCTTACGCCGATGACAGCGCCCTCGCGAGTCCTCATTGTTGGCAGCGGCCCGGCCGGCGTCAGCGCCGCGTGGCCCCTGCTCGAAGCGGGGGTCCCGGTGCTTATGATTGATGCGTCGATGCCACCGGCACTGCCTGCGCCGCCAGTTGGCGACATTAGTGGATTCCGCGGCGATGCCGCACGTTGGGAGACTCAGTTCGGCCGGGACTTCCGCGGCTTGGCGGCGGCGGCGGACCGATCACCGAAGCTTGCCACGCCAATGGCACGCGCCGCCCTCGCCGGGTTTGCGGAGGCGAACGGCATCGCGGTGCACAATTTCCTGGCCCTGGGCAGCCTGAGCCGGGGCGGCATGTCGACCATATGGGGCGCCGTCGCTCAGCCATATGACAACCAGGACCTCGCCGGCTTTCCGTTTGGCCGCAGCGCGCTATCGTCGTCGTACGATCGGGTGATGCGCCGCATCGGCGTCAGCGGGCCAGCCGCCGAGCACTTGCCAGGGGTAACGACCGGCCCGCCAGCCGCCCCGCCGATCCTGCACTTGCTCGCTGCCGCCGGCACGCGCGGTTTGCGTCCGGGCGTCACATTGGAGACCGCCAGTAACGCCGTGCTTATGGAGGCGCGAAACGGGCGCGAGGGATGCGCGAGTTGCGGCCTCTGCCTCTGGGGCTGTGCGCGCGGCAGCATCTATGCGAGCGGCGAGGAACTACCGGCATTGCAGCGCTTCCCGCATTTCGAATATCGGTCCGGCACGCGCGCCTTACGCTTACTGACGCTCGGCGGCTTACCTGCGGTTGAGGTTGCGCCCGGTGCGACGGTCGCCGGCAATGTCGGCCAAGGGACCATCGCGGCGGCGCGCATCCTCCTTGCGGCGGGGACCATCGCCACCACCGCGCTTGTCTTACGAAGTCTTGGCAGCGCCTTGAGCTCGGTGCGCTTGCTTACAAACCCTGCAGCCGCCATGGCATTCCTGATGCCGTCGCTGATCGCGAAATCACTGCCGGAACGCAGCTTCTCGCTCGCGCAACTCGCCTACCGGCTGCAACTCGGCAGCGGCGACAACGCGGCTGGCATGCTCTACGCGGCCGATACCCTGCCGTTGGCAGACATTGCGGCTCGCGTGCCGCTGAGCCGGCCCGTCGCGTTGCGGCTCAGCAGGGCGCTGGCGCCGGCCTTGGTCCTTGCGACCTGCTACCTGCCGGGCCGCTACAGTTCTAATACGATGCGCCTGGTCGGGGAGGACTGCCGGCAAGTGGTGATCGAGGGGCAGAGCACAGCCGAGGCGGCTGCAGCGTTGTGCGAGGCGGGCAGACGTCTCGGGCGCACTTTGCGTCGGCTGGGAGCGTGGGCGCTTCGGGGCTCGCTCTCGCACGCACCGCCCGGCGCCGATGCACACTATGCCGGCACATTCCCCATGGGTGCTGAGGGGATGGCTGGCTCTAATATTTTAGGCGAGCTAAACGCCCTGCCAGGAGTCCACGTGGTCGACGGGGCTGCCCTGTCCGATCTGCCGGCACGCCACTGCACCCTGACGATTATGGCAAACGCCGATCGCATTGCCCGGGGAATTATTGCTTCGTCATAGCACCCACGCCCGGTATTAGCGGACATCGGGCGACCTAGTCTTATTCTTAAGTCTAAGTCCAGGCTCTACTCATCCATGAGATCGCGCCAATGGCTTGTCACCGGGCTTGGCCCTTTCACAGCGCGCCCATTGCCAGCACCGCGTCGCTAACCGTCTTCCTCTCCGGGAGATCGAAGGCCACCGGGGAGTCTTCGAGCCCCTGGTGCGCCCACCAAGCTTTTCAATCATTTAGCAAGTCGTCCGTGAAGAATGTCTTTGAGCGTCGGATGATGCAATGCACGGCGGTGGGCGGCCGTGACAGAGGATCGAACAAGACGCAGCAAAAGTTCCTCGAACCAGCGCAGGAGCAGGCTGAAGTTGTAGCCAGCGGCGGCGAGCACGGCGTTGATGCGGTCGCCATGCCGGCCGTTGAGATGGTTGCGGCGCATCCGGTGGTCGTCCTTGAGATGGCCGGTCACGGGCTCGACGGCGGCGCGCCTCCGCATCTCGCGGCGGATGGCTTGGGTAACCCGGCGGATCTGGCCGCTGATCCAGACCTTGAACCGATCGGGATAGTTGTGGCCGCGATAGCCCTTGTCGCCGTCGACGCGGCGCACCGCAACACCGCTGAGCTTTTCGAGATCGGCAATGACCGGACCGAGCGTGTGGCCGTCATGCGGGTTGCGGCGCCTTGGCGTGCAGCACGAATTGCCCGCTTTTGGGCGCGGTGACCGGGGTGACGATCGAGACCTTGCAGCCGAACTCGTAGGGCGCCCGGGCCTTGCCTTTGCCGATGCACCTCCACCACGGGGACGTGAAGCGAATAGACCTTGGGTCCGCGCTGGCGCTGCTCTTGATGGCGGACACCCAACGCGAGATCGAGCAGCGGGCCAAAGCGGTCCTCGAGCGCGGGATCGCCCGCGCCTATCGAAAACTAACCAACAGCCCTCGACTTTACCATAGCTCCCAGCCTGAATTCTCTACGGCACAACGCGCAGATTTGTCGGGGGAGATAAGGTAGGTCAGGCTTCGCCCGAAGCGGTAACGCTTGAGAATCCGAATTCATTGTTTCGCGCTCCCGAATCAATGTAGAAACCAATGCCCGGGTTTCCGCCAGTCACAGGCTTAGAGTGCGTGTAGTTGATCTTCTCCACGCCGTTCCAATAGACAATGATGGTCGCGCTCCCGTTGGGGTTCGTGATTATCTGGGCTTTGAAAATATCTCCCGTCTTCGGTACTGGCGGCGAGCCTGCCGATGCTAGTAGCGGCCCCTTGAAAGTGCCAAGCTGCAAATACTGTCCGGTTTGGTTGATGTTGATTTCGTAGCCAGTCACGTTCGTTATGCCATACCGCGTACCGCGCGGAGGGTTGTCGTCGCGCCAGCGCAGTAACAGCTCGACCTCGCGGTTGGGACTGGACGAGATGGACGGACTGATCCAGATCGTCGCCTGGATGCTTTGGTTCTCCGCAAATCCGCTCAGATATGCGTTTGAGTCGTCATATCCACCCGACCCTGTCTGTGTGCCATGAGCGACATGAACCCCGCCGAGAACTTCGGTGCCCACAACCGTCAGCGTCGGATCCAGGTGGTGCCAGATCCCACCCTCCGATATGGGGTTCTCCATTAGCGGGAAATTGGTTGTGTAAATTCCGGCAGAAATGGTACTCGGCGTTGATGACGAGGCGCCGCTGGTCTCCCCCGGAATCATAAACCCAGCCAAGCTCGCGGAAGCCAGTAAAAACTCTCTGCGTTTCACTTGTACCCCCAGATCGGTGGTGTCTTCACCTTCCAAAGCCGTCCCCTC
>Ga0066789_10000840_pt1 | contig 13015 bp, 7 predicted proteins | sample OrgsoiDNA2013049_FD_70960 | JGI IMG/M metagenome (GOLD analysis project Ga0066789, IMG submission 70960) | Permafrost soil microbial communities from the Arctic, to analyse light accelerated degradation of dissolved organic matter (DOM) -... | ecosystem: Environmental > Terrestrial > Soil >...
CGGAAAGCCGCGGCGGCTCGGCGCCGCGCACCACCGCATAGGCGACGATGTGCTCGAGCACGTGCTGCACGTAGCTGCGGGTTTCGGTGTACGGGATGTTTTCGATCCAGATGTCGGCCTCGATGGATTGGCGCGGCAGCCAGCGCGCGGCCGCCGCAGGACCGGCATTGTACGCGGCGAGGCTCAAGCTCAATTGATCGTCGTGGTGATCGAGCAGCTCTCGAACATAGGCCGCGCCGAGCGGCACGGCAATCGAAGGATCGAATAGATCGTCGCGGTGCGGCGCGGGCAGGTGCCAGCGCGTGGCGACGAGGGCGGCGGTCGCGGGCAGCATCTGCATGAGTCCGCGCGCATCCGCGCGCGATACCGCGTCCGTGCGAAACAGGCTCTCCTGCCGCATGACCGCGAGGATCCAATCGGCGGGCACGCGGGTCAATTTGCTGGCATGCTCGATTTCGGACATATAAGGGCGCGGGTAGCGCAAGGGCACGTCGGTCCATTCGTTCGCCTGCGCCAGGGTCGCGATGGTTTGGGCATACCAGCCCCAGCGCGAGGCCAGGTGGGCTGCCTGCACCTTCAGTGCCGGCTGTGCGGTGGCGAGCGCCGCGCTCCATTCCGCGCCCGCCTCGTCGGGCATTGCGCAGTCGATGAGCGCATGCGCGCGGATGATTCCCGGCTCCTTCGCAAGCGCGGCTTGCGCCGCCTCGTCGTCGGGGGAGGGCCGAATGTTCAGCTCATAACTTCGATGCAGCCGGTCGGCGGCGAGATAGCCGTAATAATCCCGTAGGCCGGCGATTTCTCCGAACAGCTCCGCGGCGGCCTCCGGTCCCCGAGTCGCGGCAACCGCGCGCGCGCGCCAGTAGCGCCAGCGCGGTTGCGCGGCAAGGCTCGCGGGCATCTGCTCGATCCATTCGCGCGCCTTGTCGAAGTCCCCGGCCCACAGTGCGGCCCGCGCGCGCCATTCCTCCACCGGTGTGTCGATCAAGTCGCCCGACAATTGGCTGAACGCTGCGACGGCCCCGGGTTGACGGGCATAGGCGGCGCCGAGCGCCGCCGCCCGCTGCAGTCGGCCTTGCAGGAGCGGCCCCAGGTCGGGCCGGTCCAGCAGCCGGGTCAAAAGAGCCGAAGCGGCGGCGGAATCGGCATGCGCCAGGCGCGTGAATCCCGCCACCAACGCCTCCGGTTCCACCGGCAAATCGGGACTTGCCGCCAGCCGCTCGATGCTTTCTTTCGGCGCTTCGAGCAGCATGATCCATTGCAGCAACGGCGCCCGGCGCTGCGCGGGCACCTCGTCGGCAAAATCGCGCGCCAGCGGCCCATTGCCCGCCACGAGGACGGCCCGCACCCGCGCCTCCTGGAGCGCTGGAGTCAACAGTCCCTGAGTGCGCAACCATGCGAATACGCCGCTGCATTCGGGCGGCGGCCGTTGCGGCGTGCTCCATCTTGCCAGCGCATCCGCGGCCAGCCCGTCGGTATCGCCGGTGGCGAGGCGACCCGCGAGACGGTCGCAGATCAACGACGGATCGGTGAGTTCGGCGGAGCGGGGCAGGAACCAGTCCCAGCGGTGCCGCTCGGCCAGACTCGCCAGCCATTGATGGCGCAGGGTGTGAGCGACGGGCTGACCGGCATGGGCTCGCAAAAAGCCGTCAATGACCGTGTCGGTCTCCTCGTTCGGCGAGGCCGCCAGATCGCGGCCCAGCCGGGCCGCAACCAGATACTCGTAGATCGGATAGGCCTTGAGTGCGGATGAATCCGGCGGCGCCGGCTGAGGGGTGCGCACCCGCCGCATCGCCGCGACGAATTCTTCGGCTGGCGAGGGTTGTGGCGGGTCGGCAATCGCGGATCCGACCACGCTTGCGGCCCAGATCGACAATAGCGCGGCGATGAGTCTCGGCATCCTCCCATCTTAATGCGCCGTGGGCGGAAGCGGCATGACAAACGAATTGAGCATTCGGGGGTGAACTTGAGACATCATGTGATCGCAGCGCGGCGGCTTTATGGCTACAGGCGACAAATCACTTTAGGATTCTCGGTGCGATGCGCAACTATTTCCCGGGAATTTTCGCCTTGGCGCTGATGGCGTTGTGCTGCGTGCCATCGGTCCGTGCGGCCGATCCGCAGCCCTATCGGGTCGATATCGCAGCGACCGGCGACACCGCGCAGGACGATTTATTGCGAGCCACTTCCGACCTCGTGACGCTGAGGAGCAATGCGCCGGTCAGTCCCTTTGGCCTGATCGCGAGGGCTCGCGGCGATATCGACCGGCTAAAAACCGCATTGGAGAGTTTTGGCTATTATCAGTCGAGCGTCACGATAAAGATCAACGGCTTGACGCTCACCGACCCCGGGCTCGCGGAAGCCCTGGCGGCGCTTCCGGCCCACAGCGAAGCCCGGGTCACGATCGGCCTGGTGCTCGGCCCGCTTTATCACGTGCGGGCAGTCACCATCGACGGCGAGCTTCCGGCATCGGTGCAGAACGTCCTGCCGCTCAAGCCGGGCGCGCCGGCCGTGGCGGCGAACGTGGTCGGCGCGGGTGCGCAGCTGCTCGCGGCGCTCGAGGAACGGGGTTACGCATTCGCGAAGGTCGACCCTCCGATCGCCTATGAAGATCAGGTGGATTCGGTGCTCGATGTGACCTTTACCGTCAAGGCCGGACCTCGGGTGCGGATCGGAGAGATCCGGTTGGAGGGCCTGAAGAGTGTTCACGAGAAGGTGGTGCGCCGCAATCTCACGCTGCACACCGGCGTTCAGTACAGCTCGAGCGCCATCGAGCGGGCGCGCCATAATTTATTGACGATGGGCGTGTTTTCGGCCATCACGGTGCAAGTGGGAACGGCGGTCGACGAATCGGGAGGGGTGCCGATCACGTTTCAGTTTCGCGAACGACCCGGCCATGCCGCGGCCATCAACATCGCCTATTCGAGCGATCTGGGCGGCAGTGGCGGCCTCACCTGGACCGCCCGCAATCTCTTCGGCAACGCTCAGCAGCTCAGCGTCTCGGCCTCGGTCCTCAACGTGGGCGGCAGCGCCACCACGGGACTGGGCTACGACACCGGCGTCAAGTTCATCGAGCCTGATTTCTTCCGGCCCGACCAGTCGCTGCAGGTCGCCGTCGGAGCGGTGAAACAATACTTGCAGGCCTACGATCAAACCGCGGTTACGAGCGGGGCGACCGTTACTCGCAAGCTCAACAAGGACTGGACCGTCAATGCGGGTACGTCCACCGCGCACGAGCAAATCATTCAAGAAGGCGTGACACGCGACTACACGCTGGTCGCGCTGCCGCTGAGCATCAGCTACGATTCGACCGACTTGAGTTCGCCGTTGGACGATCCGCGGCATGGGATGCGCGATTCGGTCAGCGTCGCGCCCACTCGATCGATCGGTTCGACAAGTGCCACTTTTCTCATCAGCCAGGCAAAATTTGCCGCGTATTACGATTTGGAGCATCTGTTCCGCACCGCCGCCGGACGCAGCGTGCTCGCGGCGCGCGCCTTGGTGGGTTTCGCGCAAGGCGCCGCCACATTCAGTCTGCCACCGGACCAGCGCTTCTACGGCGGCGGCAGCGGCACCATACGCGGCTATCGCTACCAATCGGTGGGCCCGCAATTTCCCGACGGCAATCCCGAAGGCGGCACGGCGATAAGCGCCGGCAGCGTGGAGTTCCGGCAGCGGATCGGCGCCAATTGGGGGGTCGTCGTGTTTGCCGACGGCGGCCAGGTGAGCACCAGTTTGCGATCACTGTCGAGCACGTTTTACACAGGGCTCGGCACCGGCATCCGCTACTACACGCCCATAGGTCCCGTGCGATTCGACATCGCGATGCCGACCAAACACTACATCAGCAATGGCGATCCCTTTGAAATCTATGTCGGACTCGGGCAGGCGTTTTGATGCGCGGCGCGTTGAAAAAATGCGCGCGGGTGATCGGCATCACGGCGGCGACCGCGGCGTTGCTGGTCGCGGCCGTGCTGGTGGCGGGCAACAGCGGCCCGGGCAGGGTATTGATCGAGCGCATGACCTATCGTCTCACGGGCGGCGAGGTGAACATGTCCGGATTGGGCGGTTCCTTCCCCGCACACTTGACGCTGGCGCGGCTGCAGCTCAGCGACCAGCGGGGCATCTGGTTGAGCGCCGATCAAATCGGAGTTGATTGGTCGCCGTTGGCGCTGCTCGATTGGCGCGTGCAGGCCGGTGCGCTAAAGGTTGCGCGTCTCGACGTCGATCGCCTTCCGCTCGTGCAACGGAGCGGGGGCGGCGTATCGATGCCCGATATCGAGGTCGAGCGGTTTTCGATTGACGTGCTCAGTCTCGGGGCGCAGCTGGCGGGTGTGCCCGCGACGTTGCGGGTGCGAGGCGGCGTGCGATTGCGCACGCTCGAGGACGCGAGTGCGGATCTCGAGGCCCACCGCACCGACGGGCAGGGCGACTACACGCTGCACCTGCGCTTCGATGCCGCTCGGATGGATGCGACGCTCGAGGCGCACGAACCGGCGAGCGGGCCGCTGGAGAATATCCTGCAGCTGCCGGGCTTGGGCGCTTTGGCGGCCACGGTGAATTTGAGCGGTCCGCGCGATGCCGAACGCCTGACCCTTGCGCTCGATGCCGGCGAGTTGCGGGTTCGGGCGCAGGGCAGCGTCAATCTTGGGCAGCGCTCGGGGGATTTGGAGTATTCGGCCCAGGCGCCCGCGATGCAGCCTAACGCGGACATCGGCTGGCAGCGCCTCGCGCTGCACGGCCGATGGCACGGCGGCCTTGCGGCCCCGGATGCCGACGGACGATTGGATGTCTCAGGGCTGCGGCTAGCGGGCGGCATTGGCATCGCAAATTTACGCGCCAGTCTCAAGGCGGCCGGCGGCAGCGCGGCGGCGCAGGCGGTTGCCGATGGCTTCGAGATTCCGGGCCCGCGGCCGATGCTGCTGGCGGCGGATCCATTGCAACTCGACGTATCGGTGCGCCTTGACGAGGCGGCGCGGCCGATCGTCCTGTCGATGACGCACCGGCTGTTTTCGCTGCGGGCGCAGGCCACTTCAGCCGGTCAGCAGGCCGCTGCGCTCGATATGCGTCTGCCGGACGTGGCGCCGTTCGCGGCGCTCGCCGGACAGGACATGCATGGCGCGGCGACGATCAAGGCGCAGCTTGCGCGGCGGCGCAGCGATGTCGGCGTGACCCTCGACGCCGAACTGCGCGGCGCCGCGGACGCTCCGGCCTGGTTGGCCGGTTTGGGCAATCGCCTGGCGCTGCAAGTGTCCGGAGCGGTGTCCGCGGACTCGGTCAATGTGGAGCGGATGCGTTTGACCGGCCGCGGCTTGACGTTCGCCTTGAGCGGCAGCAGCAGTTCGCGCGCCGGCCGGACCGGCTCCGTCGAGGACTACTTCGGTCTGTTGCAGGCTCGTTGGAATCTGGAGATCGCGGACCTTGGAATCTTGAGCGCCGAACTCGGCGGCGCGCTGCAAGCGTCGGGTCGCTTGAGTGGAGCGCCGAGTTCGCTTGCCGGCGATGCCGATCTCTCCAGTATGCTTTCGATACGAGGTTCGTCGCCGGGCAAAGTGTCCGCCGTGCTGCACGCCAAGGGACTGCCTTCGGCCCCGAGCGGCACCGTGGAGGTGCACGGCACCCTCGATGGAGCACCGATCAACATCGACGCCGCAGTGGATCGCGACGCGCGAGACGGCGCGCATGCGCTCATCCGCAGAGCCGATTGGAAGAGCGCTCACTTGGAGGGCGAGGTCTCGTTCGAGCGAAGCGCCGCCGATCGCCGCGGCGACGTGCGCTTCAGAGTGGGTCAACTCGGCGATCTGGAGCGCGTGCTCGGAGTGCATTTGCTCGGCAGTCTGGAAGGCGAGGCGAGTCTGGCCCCGGCGCGCGGCCGCAGCCGCGCGCGTTTCGAATTGGTGGGCCGGGATCTCGTGACGGGACCGTTCAGCGGCGCCGCCCGCTTGTCGGGCGAAGGCAGCCTGGATGCGATGATGGTGCGGTTCGGCGCGCAACTGCCCGACCTGTATGGCGCGGCGGCGAGCCTTTCGTCCACTGCCGTCTGGAATATCGATGCCCGCGAACTCAAGGTGGCGAGCAGCATCGCTCATTACCGCGGCGAGGAGCTCAAGTTGCTGGCGCCCGCCCGGGTGTCGTACGCGAATGGTTGGTCCGTGGATCGACTGAAGCTCGGTGCGCAGGAGTCGGTATTCGAGATCGCCGGATCGCTGATGCCTAATCTGGACGCGCGCGCATCGCTGCGGCGGGTCGGGCCGGGCCTCGTCAATGCATTCGTGCCCGGTCTGCTGGCCGAGGGCGCGATAGACGGAGAGGCACATCTGCGCGGAACCCTCGATGCGCCGACCGGCGAGATCCGACTCAACGCACGCGGCATGCGGTCGGCGAGCGATGCCGCGGCCGATTTGCCGGCACTCGACTTGCGCGCGAGCGCGGTGCTTGCCGACCGGACCGCGGCGATCGATGCGCGCTTCAGCGCCGGAAGCGCATCGACGCTCACCATCTCGGGCACCGTGCCGTTGCACGACGGTACTTTAGATCTCAAGGTTCTCGGCAAATTGGATGTCGCGGTGATTAACCCGCTGCTCGAAGCGCGCGGCATGCGTGCCGCGGGACAGCTCGATGTGAACGCGAGCGTCGGCGGTGCCATGGCGGCCCCGCAGATTTCAGGGGCCATCACGCTCGCCAAGGGAAGCCTGCGGGATTACGCGCGCGGCATGAATTTGTCGGACATCGGGGCCGAAGTCGCGGGCAGCGAAGGTAGATTGCAGATCAAGAGCTTCAAGGCCACCGCCGCAACCGGCACGGTGACCATGACCGGGTCGATCGGTGTGCTGCAGCCCGGCATGCCGGTGGATTTGCAGGTAACCGCGAGCAAGGCGCAGCCGATAGCAAGCAACCTGGTCACCGCCAATCTCGATGCTCGGCTCCACGTCACCGGCAGCATGCTGGGGCGCATCGACATCGCCGGCACCATGCACGTAAATCGCGCCATGATCGGCATTCCGGATTCGTTGCCGCCGGAGGTTGTGGTTCTCGACGTGCGGCGCCGGGGACAGAGCGCGCCGGCGGCGCCGGTGAAACAGATCATCGTCGGATTCGATGTGGCGATTCAGGCTCCGCGGGAGATTCTGGTGCAGGGCCGCGGTCTCGACGCCGAATTGGGCGGCGAACTGCACGTCAGCGGCACCTCGGACGCGCCGCAATTCAGCGGCTACTTCGAGCTGCAGCGCGGTAGCTTCACGATCGCTGGAAGAAAGCTGGATTTCACCTACGGCCGCGTGAGCTTCGACGGCGCCGGCCTAAAGAAGAGCAAGATCGATCCGACCTTGGATTTCACCGCGCCGATCGTCCTCACCAACGGGACGGCGATGCTGCGCATCACCGGCTACGCGGATGCGCCGAGGTTCGATTTCAGCAGCACGGCGGGGCTGGCTCAAGATGAAATCATGGCGCAGCTTCTGTTCGGCGAGAACGCTTCACAGCTCAGCGCGTTTCAGGCGGCGCAAGTCGGGGCCGCGTTGGCGACGCTGAGCGGCGTCGGCAGCGGCGCCAACCCGCTGGTCAAGCTGCAGAAATCGCTGGGCCTCGATCGGCTGAGCGTGGGCGCGGCCACGACCACGACCGCGACCGGCGCCACCGAGAACGCGGGCACCGCCGTGCAAGCCGGGCGCTATATCGCCAGGCGGGTGTACGTGGAGGCCAAGCAAAGCAGCACCGGATCGAGCCAGCTGCAGGTCAACATCGATCTTACCAATCATTTGAAATTGCAAACGCGGCTCGGCGACGGCACCGCGATCACTCAGGGCGTCACGCCGGAGAACGATCCGGGCAGCAGCATCGGGCTCTCCTATCAGTTTGAATACTGAGCCGCGATGCGTCGAGATTGCGCGGCATCGGCGGCACGCCGGTGTTAGTATTTTGCGCACCTCTAACAAGGGTCAATGCAGATGCAAACACAATTCGGCGACGGCTTGATCGAGAAGAGATCGATTGACTATGTGCCGATCGCCGAACGTCACGGCAAGGTGTGGCATCTTTGGCCGGTGTGGTTTTCCGGCGATGCGCATCTGGCGACGGTGGCCACCGGGGTGGTCGGCGTCGCGCTCGGCGGCAATATGGTCTGGATGGCGGTGGCGGTGATTATCGGTTCGGCCTTGGGCACGTTCTTCATGGCGTTTCATTCGACGCAGGGTCCGCAGCTCGGTTTGCCGCAAATGATTCAATCGCGGCCGCAATTCGGCTACCTGGGTGCATTGCTGGTCTGGGGCGTGGCGCTCTTTGCCTACATCGGATTCAATGCCTTCAACCAAATCCTCGCCGCGCAGACCCTGCACTCCCTTTACGGCGTGCAATCGGCGCCGGCAGTGATCATGTTTGCGCTGTTGGCCGTTTCCCTCGCGATCGCCGGCTACGACCTGATCCATCTCGCGCAGCGTTGGATCGCGTATGTGCTGATCGTCGCGTTGCTGGTGTTTTCGGTGGCCGTGCTCTCGAAGGTGCCGCTGCCGGCCGGGCAGCTCGACTGGGGTGATTTTCGGGCGGTGCCGTTTTTGGCGCAGCTGTTTGCGGCCGCCTCCTATCAGGTCGCGTGGTCCATTTATGTGTCGGATTATTCGCGCTATTTGCCGCGCGACGTGGGGGTCAGCGCCTCGTTCTGGTGGACCTATCTCGGCGCGTTCGTCGGCGGATCGTGGACCATGCTGGTCGGCACCGTGGCGGCCGCGCTGCATCCAAAAATGGAGTTTGCCACTGCGGTGGGCGCGGCGGCGGATGCGGCGATACCGGGGTTCGGCAAGCCGCTGCTGTTGTGCTCGCTGCTGGGATTGGTCACGATCACGACGCTCAATTTCTATGGCGCGTCCCTGACGCTGCTGAGCGTGGCCGATTCTCTGAAGCCGAGCCGCCTTACGCTCGGCAAACGCGTGCTCACCCTGCTGATATCGACCGTCGCCGCGACCAGCATCGCGCTCGCCTCGACGGAGAATTTCGTGGAGAAATTCGGGCAATTCCTCGCCGTGCTCCTCTACCTGTTCACGCCCTGGACTGCGATCAACCTGGTGGATTTTTACTGGGTGCGCCGGGGCCACTATTCGGTGCGGGAAATATTCAACCCGCGCGGCATGTACGGGCGTTGGAATTGGCGCGGCTTGTCGGCGTACGCCGCGGGTTTCGTCGCGATGGTGCCTTTCTTCAGCGTCAACGGCCTGTATGTCGGTCCGGTCGCGGCCGCGCTCGGCGGCGCGGATGTCGCGATGCTGGTCGGTCTGCCGGTGGCGACGATCGTCTATCTGTGGGCGTGCCGTTCGCTCGATGTCGAAGCCGACCGGCGCCGCGCCGAGGCGGCCGATGTCGGGCTCGATCCGGGCGCTACTTAACCGCGTCGGGGACCGGCGCCATCATGTTGGTCACCAGGGTGTCGATGGCGGGCCCCGGATTGCGGATCGCATCATAGGAGACGCGGCCCTCGACGGTCGCCGTCCAGGCCAGCACCTTTTGCTTGGCGTCCACCAGATCGATGGTCAGGGTGCCTTGCTTGTAATTGACGGTCTCGACCGTGGCGGGATCGAAGCCGCGGTAATACCCGCCGCGGTAACCGTAGTAGCCACCGGGATAGCCGTAGGCATAGCGCGCCGTTCCGGGAGTGGAGCGGATTTCCTGCTTGTCCTGCACGTTGACGTAGAAGTTGAGCAGCAGGTCCGCGCCGCGGCCGCCGATCTCATCGGCTAGTTCTTCAGCCGGTACCCGGTCTTGAATACCCAGGCGACCACCGCCAGGCAGGCGGCGAAGAACGCCAGGATCATGCCGAAACTCACGGCGACGTTCACGTCCGCCGTTCCATAGAAGCACCAGCGAAATCCGCTGATCAAGTACACCACCGGGTTGAACAGGCTGAAGGCGCGCCAGCCCGGCGGCAGCATTTTGATCGAATAAAACGCGCCTCCGAGGAAGGTGAGCGGCGTGACGATGAGCATCGGAATGAACTGCAGCTGTTCCCAGCCCGTCGCCCAGATTCCGAGAACGAATCCAAACAGGCTGAACGCCGCCGCGGTCATCAGCAGGAACGCGATCATGAGCCAGGGATGAACGATGGTGATCGGCACGAACAAGGACGCCGTGGCGAGAATCACCAGGCCGAGCACCACGGATTTGGAGGCCGCCGCCCCGACGTAGGCGGTGACTATTTCCATGGGGGAAATCGGCGCCGACAGAATTTCATAGAGGGTGCCGATGAATTTTGGGAAAAAGATCGCAAAGGAGGCGTTGGACAGGCTTTCGGTGAACAGCGCCAGCATCATCAGCCCCGGCACGATGAAGGCCCCGTAGGGCACGCCATCCACCGCACTCATCCGCGATCCGATGGCCGATCCGAATACCACGAAATAGAGCGATGTGGTGATCACCGGCGTCACCAGGGTCTGCACCAGGGTGCGCAGGGCGCGGGCGATCTCGAATTTGTAGATCGCCCAGACGCCGTGACGGTTGAATTCGAAGCGGGTCTCGGGGGCGTTCATGCGCGCTCGCTCACCAGCTTGACGAAGATGTCCTCCAGGGAGCTCTGGTGGGTCTGCAGGTCCTTGATCGCGATGGCCAATTCGCTCATGCGCTCCAGCAGCGCGGGAATGTCCGTGCCCCCGGTGCCCATCGTCAAGACCAGCTCGTGCGCGCCCTCGAGCCTCAAGTCCCAGGGCGCGAGTTCTGCCGGAATGCGCATCATGGGGTCCTTGAGCTGCAGGGTGAGCTGCTTCTTGCCGAAAGCCCTCATCAGCGCTTCCTTGCCTTCCACGAGAATGAGTCCGCCCTTGTTCATCACGCCGATCCGGTCGGCCATCTCCTCGGCCTCCTCGATGTAGTGCGTGGTCAAGATGACGGTCACGCCGCGTGCGCGCAGTTCCCGCACCAGGTTCCACATGTCGCGCCGCAGTTCGACATCGACGCCGGCGGTCGGCTCGTCCAGGAACAGGATGTCGGGCTCATGCGACAGCGCTTTGGCGATCATCACGCGTCGCTTCATGCCGCCCGACAGCGTCATGACTTTGCTGTCGCGCTTTTCCGAGAGCGACAAATCGCGCAGCAGGCGCGTCACGTATTCCGGGTTCGGCGGACGGCCGAACAGTCCGCGGGTGAAATTGACCGTGGCCCAGACCGTCTCGTAGGCGGTGGTGGTCAATTCCTGGGGCACCAGGCCGATCTTGGCACGCGCCGCCCGGTAGTCGCGCACGATATCGTGACCGTCGGCGACCACGCGGCCGCCGCTTGCGGTGACGATGCCGCAAATAATATTGATGAGCGTCGTCTTGCCGGCGCCGTTCGGTCCCAGCAACGCGAATATTTCGCCCCTCCCGATGGCGAGATTGATGGGCTTCAGCGCCTCCACGCCGGATGCGTAGGACTTGGTGAGGTTCTCAATCGAGATGATCGGGGGCATTCTCGATCCGCTTGATCAAGGCTCGGGTGAATTGCGCGGTGGTGGCGTTGCCGCCCAGATCGCCGGTGAGTACCCGATCCGCATTGAGCGTCTGACCGATTGCCGTGCGCAAGCGCCGCGCCAGCCCGGGAAGTTTGCAGTGCTCGAGCATCATGGCGGCAGCCAGCAGCAACGCGGTCGGATTGGCGACGCCCTTGCCGGCGATGTCGGGCGCCGAGCCGTGCACCGCCTCGAATATCGCCGCATTCGCGCCGATGTTCGCTCCGGGCGTCATGCCGAGTCCGCCGACCAGCCCCGCCACCAGGTCGGAGAGAATGTCGCCGAACAGATTGGTCGTCACCAGCACGTCGAACTGCCAGGGATTGAGCACCAGCTTCATGGCGCAGGCGTCGATGATCACCGTGTCCAAGGCGAAACGGCCCTTGTATCGGCGCTCGTACAATTCCAAACCGGTTTCCAGGAATATTCCGGTGAGCGCCTTCATGATATTGGCCTTGTGCACGATCGTCACCTTCTTGCGGCCGGTCGCGACGGCATTTTCGAACGCGAATTCCAGCAAACGTCGGCTGCCTTGTCGGGTGTTGACGCCGGTGGCCATGGCGACCGCATGCGGGTCGTCGTCGATCTTGATGTAGTGCTCGTGGCCGATGTACAGGCCTTCGAGATTTTCCCGCACCACCACCAGGTCGATGTTGTCGAAGCGGCCGCCGGGGATGAGCGTGCGAGCGGGGCGCAGATTGGCGTACAGCTGGAATTCTTCGCGCAATCGCACATTCGAGGATCGGTAGCCGCCGCCCGAGGGGGTCTCGAGCGGTCCCTTCAACGCCAGGTGGGTGCGGCGGATGCTGTCGAGGGTCTTTGGCGGAAGAGGATCCCCCGCGGTTTTCACGCCTTCCAGGCCGGCAACCTGCCTATCCCACTGAAACGGCGCGCCGAGCGTGTCGAGGGCGGCGAGCGTGGCATCCATGATCTCGGGGCCGATCCCGTCTCCAGGGATCAGCGTGGCGGAAATCCTTGCGGGCATCGGCGGCGGTCTCACGTGCATGAAGCGTAGGATTAGCATACTCGAACTCGACGGTCCGAGTGACGGCGGGTGCACGGGAGTACGCTCATCAGTGAAAATGAACTAATCGGCGGGGATCAATCCATCGGCATCGAGGAGGTCGTCGCCGCGACCCGCCGTTGGCTGGAGCGATCGGTGATTGGCCTGAAATTGTGCCCATTTGCCGAGCCCGTCCACAAAGACGGCCGGATCCGCTATCGCGTCAGCGAACAACGGACCGCGGAGGGCCTGCTGGATGACCTTCGTGCGGAGTTGGCGTTTCTGAACGAGCAAGACGCCGGCGTTTGCGAGACGACCCTGCTGATACATCCGTGGGTGCTGACCGATTTCATGGAATTCAACGATTTCTTGGCGGTTGGCGAGCGCCTGGTCGCCGCTCTCGGTCTCGAAGGGGAACTGCAAATCGCAAGTTTTCATCCCGGATATCGCTTTGCCGCGACGCAGCCGGAGGACATCGAGAACTACACCAATCGTTCGCCCTATCCCACCCTGCATGTGCTGCGCGAAGCGAGCATCGAGCGGGCGCTGGC
>Ga0066789_10000841_pt1 | contig 13013 bp, 10 predicted proteins | sample OrgsoiDNA2013049_FD_70960 | JGI IMG/M metagenome (GOLD analysis project Ga0066789, IMG submission 70960) | Permafrost soil microbial communities from the Arctic, to analyse light accelerated degradation of dissolved organic matter (DOM) -... | ecosystem: Environmental > Terrestrial > Soil >...
AATCCGAAGTCGATCCTGTTCATCGATGAGATTCACACCATCATCGGCGCGGGCGCCGCGTCGGGGGGCACGCTCGACGCGTCGAACCTGCTCAAGCCCGCGCTCAATACCGGTGCGCTCAAGTGCATCGGCGCGACCACCTACACCGAATATCGCGTCATCTTCGAGAAGGATCACGCGCTGTCGCGCCGGTTCCAGAAGATCGACGTACCCGAGCCGTCCATCGCCGAAACCATCGAGATCCTCAAGGGCCTGAAGACGCGCTTCGAGGAGCACCATGGCGTGAAGTACGCGCCGGCGGCACTCACGACCGCAGCGGAGCTCTCGGCGCGTTTCATCAACGACCGTCACCTGCCGGACAAGGCGATCGACGTGATCGACGAAGCCGGCGCGGCGCAGAAGATCCTGCCCAAGTCGAAGCAGAAGAAAGTCATCAACAAGACCGAGATCGAAGAGATCGTCGCCAAGATCGCGCGCATTCCGGCGCGCAGCGTCACCTCCGACGATCGCAATTCGCTGAAGACGCTCGACCGCGACCTGAAGAACGTCGTGTTTGGGCAGAATCAGGCGATCGATGCATTGGTGTCGGCTATTCGCATGGCGCGCTCCGGCCTCGGCAATCCACGCAAGCCGATTGGTAATTTCCTGTTCTCGGGCCCGACCGGTGTCGGCAAGACCGAGGTTGCGCGCCAGCTTGCGTACTGCATGGGCGTCGAATTGCTGCGCTTCGACATGTCCGAGTACATGGAGCGCCATGCCGTTTCGCGGCTGATCGGTGCGCCGCCGGGCTACATCGGTTTCGACCAGGGCGGCCAGCTCACCGAGTCGATCACCAAACATCCCTACAGCGTCCTGCTGCTCGACGAGATCGAGAAGGCACACCCGGACATCTTCAACATCCTGCTGCAGGTGATGGATCACGGCACGCTGACCGACAACAACGGCCGCAAGTCGGATTTCCGCAACGTCATCATCATCATGACGACCAATGCCGGCGCCGACGTACTGTCGAAGGGTTCGATCGGGTTTACCGAGAGCAAGCAGGCCGGCGACGAAATGGAATCGATCAAGCGCATGTTCACGCCGGAGTTTCGCAACCGGCTGGATGCGACGATCTCGTTCGGCTCATTGGACCATGACACGATCCTGCGCGTGGTCGACAAGTTCCTGCTCGAGCTCGAAGCGCAGCTGCACGAGAAGAAGGTCGAGGCTTCGTTCACGCCGACGCTCAAGGAATACCTGGCGAAGAAGGGTTTCGATCCGCAGATGGGCGCGCGCCCGATGGCGCGCCTGATCCAGGACACGATCCGCAAGGCGCTCGCCGAAGAATTGCTGTTCGGCAAGCTGGTGAGTGGCGGCAAAGTGACCATCGGCCTCGACCAGAACGACAAGATCAAGCTCGAGTTCGACGAGGCCAAAGAGGTCGAGCCCGTCGCCTGATTGCCTTCATTGGTTGCAACAAAACGGGAGCCCGCGGGCTCCCGTTTTGCTGGTGTGCGGCTCATAATTGTCGTTCGGCCGGGAGGTGTGATGAGAAACCGGGTACTGCGTGTTGCCGCATCCGTCGCCCTGCTCGTCGCTTGCGGCGCGGCGAGTGCCGCCGATCCACAGTCCGGGCGCGACATCGCTGCCAACTGCGCGAACTGTCACGGCACCGACGGCAAGAGTCGCGGCGCGATGCCCAGCCTTGCCGGGCGAGAGAAGGCCGAGATCGTTTCGTTTGTCAGGGAATTTCGCGACGGCAAACGTCCCTCGACGGTCATGCAGCAGCTCGTGAAGGGGTACACCGACGCGCAGATCGAAGCTGCCGCCACCTATTTCGCGGCGCAAAAGCGGAACTAGGATTTTGCCGATGCGCCGCGCGCGACGTGAATTTCTGAAGGCGGGCTCGGCGACGCTTGCCGCGACCGCACTCGGCTGTGCGGGCGTCCCGGCCGGCGGCGCAAAAGTCGTGGTTGTCGGCGGTGGTTATGGCGGCGCGACGGCGGCCAAGTATGTGCGCATGTGGAGCGAGCGCAAGATCGACGTCACACTCGTCGAACGCGGCAGCGAGTTCGTCTCGTGCCCGCTGTCGAATTTGGTGATTGGCGGCAGCCGGCAAATCGCCGATATCACCGTCGCCTACGATGGGCTCGACAAATGGGGCGTGCGCCGGCTTCGCGACGACGCGATGGCGATCGACCCGGTCGCGCGCACCATCAAGCTCGCGGGTGGAGCGACGCTGGCCTACGACCGGCTTATCTTGTCGCCCGGCGTCGATTTCATCTGGAGCGAAATTCCGTCGCTCGACAACGCCGAGGCGCAGGCCAAGGTCTTTCATGCCTGGAAGGCCGGCCCACAGACGGTCGCGCTGCGCAGGCAACTCGAAGCGATGCCCGACGGCGGCCTGTTCGCCATTCACGTTCCCAGAGCGCCGTACCGCTGTCCGCCGGCACCGTACGAACGCGCGTGTCAGGTCGCGTTCTATTTTCAGAACCGCAAGCCGAAATCGAAGGTTCTCATCCTCGACGCCAACGAGGAAGTGCAATCGAAAAAGAACCTGTTCATGGCGGCGTGGGATGGCCGCTACAAAGGTTACGTCGAATATCGCCCGAACAGCACGCTCGTCGACGTCGACGTGGCAACGCTCACCGTCAAACTGGACTTCGAAAGCGTGAAGGCCGACGTGCTCAACGTGATTCCACCGCAAAACGCCGGCGCGATCGCGCGGCAGCTCGGCATGGCCAACGCGAACGGACGCTTTTGCCAGGTCGATTTCCTGACCTACGAATCGACCGCGCAAAAGAACATTCACATCCTGGGTGATGCCATCCAGGTCGCGCCGTTGATGCCGAAGTCGGGGCACATGGCCAACCAGCACGGCAAGGTTTGCGCGTCGGCCGTGGTAGCGCTTCTCACCAGGCAGGAAGTCAACGCCGCCCCGATCATCGCCAACACTTGCTACAGCTACATCGACGACAGGGAAGTCGTGCACGTGGCGTCGGTGCACGCCTACGACCGCGAGAAAAAAACCATGCTCGTAGTTCCGGGCAGCGGCGGCTTGTCGCCCGCGCCCAGCGCGCAGGAAGGTGTCTACGCGGAGGGTTGGGCGCGCAACATCTGGGCCGACATGCTCGAATGACGCCTCACTGTTTTGCGCACGCCGGCTTATAGCCGCGCGTACACGCAAGATCGCGGTAGCACTCGGCGCGTGGTGCGTTGGCCGGGTGGCGGTCCATCAGGAGCGCATACTGAAAACAGCCCTTGGCATCGTTCGCGAGAGCGCAAAAAGCGCCCATCGTGCTTTCGTCGCCGTCCTCCTCGAAGTCCGGCAAATCGGGTGCCAGCGCAAAACACACAGCCCGAAGCATGACCTGCGGAGCGGAGCAGTATTGCGCCGTGTAGGCGGAGAATTCGGCGACCCGCGTGAATTCCTGCTCGCGTGGAAAGATGCGACGCTTGGGAATCCCGATGCTTGAGTCGGCAGCGCCTGGCTGAACGCAAATGGTCGCACCCACTGCTTGCACGACCTGAACGTTTCCTCTCAGGCGCACCAGCGTCTTGATTCCTGCCGTGTAGAGCATGGGCGACTGCTCGGTGTGCGCGCATACGCTCGGCCGCAATGCCGTGACCCAGTCGTTGGCGTAAGCAGGGTTGCTGTGCTCTTCGCACAGACTTATTTCGCGGTCCCCGCCTTCGCGGCTCCATCGGCCGGACACGCGGGGTTTCAGCTCGACGGCGATCGCTTCGGTTCCGGATCCTGCCGCCGCGGGCGTCCATGCCGCGCCCGTCCATCCCTGGATTTCCGGCGGGCGCGTGGCGAGATACAGCGCAAGCTCGGAACGACGAGGCAAGCGCCATCCTGAACCAAGCCGTTCGCAGGCGCCCACCGCATCGATCCACGTTTGCTGATCGCTGACAGGCCGCCATTGCTGCGCCGCAACGAAGTCCCGCTGGCGCTGTTCACCGTCGTGAACACTCCAACCGATCCAGCCCGTGGCAATTAGCGGCAAGACAGGCAGCAGCCAGCGCACCCGCCACCATGCGAGCAGGTATTTTTCGGCGAGATATGCCGCGATCAGCAGGAACACCAGCAGTGCGCCCGTCGAACCGCGAGTACCGAGCATGCCGCCGAAGATTTGCCGGCTCTTCTCTGCCAGCGCGTCAAAAAATATGAGACGGTCGATCATGGCACCGTTGGGTGCGGCGACGATGGGTTGGAGTATCGCCAGCCATGCGGATGCAATGCCGACCAGCGGGATGAGGAGCACGATGCTCGCGCTCACCGCGCGCCAGCGCGAAAAGTCACGCCGATCCGTCAATTCGCGCACGATGCCGGCGCCGACGACGAAGAAGAACAGCGCGAAGAAAGCTTTTTCCCCAAGGGCCAGAACCCAGAGGGCGACGTTGACGATGAATTCCAGCGTCGACAGGACGTTGGTTGGGACCGTTGGCTTGACGTCGAAGTCCAGCCAGCCGCATTGCAGCATGAGGTAGGCCAGAAGCGCGGCATCGACCACGGCGAGAGCGCCGAACAGGACGCGCGGCATCTCGATTTTGGGGATCGTGCTAATTCCGGAGAGGTCGGGGTCAGGCAAGGGACATTCGGCGCGTGTGGCCAGGCTCTCCCCAGTATGCGTATCCGGGTCCAAACGGTCAAAGGCATCGATCTGCCGGATGCCGATTGGTGCGGCACGCTCCGATTCTTGGAGAATAATTCACAACATATTGATATAAAACAGTAAAAAATCGTATTGCAATGCCACAATTTTGGTTGTCACCGCGCAGCAATTTTGCTAATGTCGCGACTGAAACACGCGTTCGCCGGTAACCAGGATGGCGAGCGCGCGAAGGGCCTGGGTCCGAATTGCCTACCCCATCCATGCCCGCCCGACCGGCCGAACGATCTTCGCCGGTAGTGCAGTGAAGAGCACACGGCCGATGTCCGTGCGCGATTCACTCGCGGTTGCAGCTCGCACGGTGCGGGCGGCGCCGCAGACCAGGTTCCGGGTCGCGCCGGCGGGCGCGATGCTGGTTTGGCCATGACGCAAACGATGGGAACACCTATGAACTACGATCTGGAAGCGGCAAGACTGAAGAAGGACTGGGCGGAAAATTCTCGCTGGAAGGGCATCAAGCGCGGTTATACCGCGGAAGAAGTCGTCCGGCTGCGCGGCTCGGTGCACATCGAGCACACGCTGGCACGTCGTGGCTCCGAAAAGCTCTGGAAGCTCGTCAACGAGCAACCGTTCGTCAATTCGCTCGGCGCAATGACGGGCAACCAGGCGATGCAGCAGGTCAAGGCCGGGCTGAAGGCGATCTATCTGTCGGGCTGGCAAGTTGCCGCCGACGCCAACGTCGCCGGTGAAATGTATCCGGACCAGTCGCTGTACCCGATCAACTCGGTGCCGCTGGTCGTCAAGCGGATCAACAATACCTTCGCGCGCGCCGACCAGATCCAGCATATGGAAGGCAGTGGCGACATCGATTTCTTCGCGCCGATCGTCGCCGACGCCGAAGCCGGTTTTGGCGGTGTGCTCAACGCATTCGAATTGATGAAGTCGATGATCGAGACCGGCGCCGCCGGCGTGCATTTCGAGGACCAGCTCGCCTCGGTGAAAAAATGCGGCCACATGGGCGGCAAGGTGCTCGTGCCGACCCGCGAAGCGGTCGAGAAGCTGATCGCGGCGCGGCTTGCCGCCGACTGCATGGGCGTGCCGACGGTGCTGCTTGCACGCACCGACGCCGAGGCGGCCGATCTCGTCACCTCCGATGTCGACGACAACGACAAAGTGTTCTGCACAGGCGAGCGCACCGTAGAAGGTTTCTACAAGACCAGGAACGGCCTCGATCAGGCGGTATCGCGCGGGCTGGCCTATGCGCCCTACGCGGACCTGCTCTGGTGCGAGACCGGCAAGCCCGACCTCGAGTTCGCAAAAGCGTTCGCCGATGGAATCCACGCCAAGTTCCCGGGCAAGATGCTCGCCTACAACTGTTCGCCATCGTTCAACTGGAAAAAGAACCTGGACGACGCGACAGTCGCGAAATTCCAGCGCGAACTGGGCGCGATGGGCTACAAGTTCCAGTTCATCACGCTGGCCGGTTTCCATAGCCTCAACTACAGCATGTTCAATCTGGCGCACGGCTACGCGAACAACCAGATGACCGCATTCGTCGAGCTGCAGGAAGCGGAATTCGCGGCGATCTCGAAGGGCTTCACCGCGGTCAAGCATCAGCGCGAAGTGGGCACTAGCTACTTCGACGCCGTGACGCAGACCATCCAGGGCGGCCAGTCGTCGACGACCGCGCTCAAGGGCTCGACCGAAGACGAACAGTTTTTCGAAAAGCCGAAGGCGGAGTTGTCCGTCGCGAACGGGTAAGCAACAGGCATCCGGCACGTCGCGGACGGCGCGGCACCTGTAAAGGGCCGCGCCGTTTGTTTTGGTGGATGGGTGCTTGCCGGTCCCCTGCGGCCGCCAGGCGCCGGCCGCGGCGGGTCGTCGATCGCGGGTCAGGCACGGTCATTGCTTTAGGGCCCGTAAGGACCCGAAGGGAGCTGTCCCACCATGATGGATCGACCGCAAACGCTGGGAGAGGAGATCGCCAACAGCTTGAGCCACGGGCTCGGGTTCGTGGCGGCGCTCGCCTCGGCGCCGATTCTGGTCGTAACCACGGCGCAAACCGGCAAGGCGGTGAACATCGTCGCCGCCGCCATCTTCGCCGCAACGATGGTGCTGCTCTACTGCGCGTCCACGATCTACCACGCGGTACCGTACCGGCGCGCCAAGGCACTCTTGCGCAAACTCGACCACGGGGCGATTTTCCTGCTCATCGCCGGCACCTATACGCCGTTCATGCTGGGCGCGTTGAGCGGTCCGTGGGGCTGGACGCTGCTTGGCCTCGTCTGGAGCCTCGCCGTCATCGGCGTGACGCTCAAGGCGTTCGATCGCATCGAGCATCCGTTGGCCTCGCTCGGACTCTATCTGCTGATGGGCTGGCTCTGTGTGTTCGCGCTCGGGCCGCTCCTCGACCGGGTTCCGCTGCAGGGTCTGGTGCTGCTCGGAGCGGGAGGCTTTGCGTACATGGCAGGCGTCGCGTTCTTCGCCACCGACTCGCGGGTGCGCTACGGCCACTTCATCTGGCATCTATTTGTGCTGGCCGGCACCGGCTGCCACTTCTTCGCGGTGCTGGGGTACGCGACTTAGGTTCGGTCAATCCTGTGGTGGCGTGTTGCCGCGCGTCGGCAGCGCTTTCAGGAACGGGGCGATGATGTCCATCGGCAGCGGAAACACGATCGTGGTGTTCTTGTCCGCACCGATCACCGTCAGCGTTTCCAGATAACGCAGCTGGATGGCCTGCGGCTCCTGCGCCAGCACCTTGGCGGCCTGGTACAGCTTTTCCGAAGCCTGCAACTCGCCTTCAGCGTGGATTACCTTGGCGCGTCGTTCGCGTTCTGCTTCCGCCTGACGCGCAATGGCCCGGATCATCGATTCGGTCAGGTCAACCTGTTTCATCTCGACGTTGGAAACCTTGATTCCCCACGAGTTGGTTTGTGCATCCAGCGCTTGCTGGATGTCGAGATTCAGCTTCTCCCGGCCCGCCAGCATGTCGTCGAGCTCGTGCTTGCCCAGGACCGATCGCAATGTCGTCTGCGCCAATTGGCTCGTCGCGTTGAGATAATTTTCGACTTGGATGATCGCCTTTTCCGGATCGATGACACGTAGGTAGACGACGGCACTGACTTTCACCGACACATTGTCGCGCGAAATCACGTCCTGGGTCGGCACCTCGAACACGACGGTGCGCAAATCCACCCTGACCATCTGCTGGATGCCAGGCACGAGGATGACGAGGCCCGGACCCTTCACCCGCCAGAAGCGGCCGAGCTGGAACACTACGCCGCGCTGGTATTCGCGCAGGATACGCAGCGACGACGCCACGAGCAGCACTAACAGGATCAGCAAAATGAACGGGGATATCCATGCCATGTCACTCTCCTTCAGCGGCGGACACGCGCAGCATGACGCCGTCGACATCGACGACGCGAATCCGTTGTCCGCGCGCGAAATGACCCGCAGTCCGAACCTTCCACGTCTCGCCGCGAATGCTGGCCCAGCCGGTATCCCCGGAGTCCTCGAGCATCTCGCCGTCGGCTCCAACCATGGTCGTCAAGCCGCTCACGATCGGCGCCCGGCGCGCCTGGAGCGCCATCCGCACCACGAGGAATAGAAACACGGTAGTTACGACGGCGAGGAATGCGACCAGCGGCCAGGGAATGCCGAAACCACCGGCGCCAGTATCGATCAACATCAGTGCGCCCGCCACGAAAGCGATGACTCCGCCCACGCCGAGCGAGCCGTAGGCCGGTACAAACACTTCGGCAACAATGAATCCGATGCCCACGATGATAAGTGCGAGGCCCGCGTAATTGACCGGGAGCAGATGAAATGCGTAGGCCGCCAGCAGCAAGGATATCGCGCCGGCGACACCGGGAAAGACGAGACCGGGATTGTTGAATTCGAAGAACAGCCCATACATGCCAACCATCATCAGGATCAACGCGATGCTGGGATTGGTGATTACCGATAGTATGCGGTCGTGCCAGTCGGGGGTCCACTCGACGACCGGTGCGCCGGCCGTTTGCAGCACGCGCTCCGAGCCAGCCACGTCGACCTTGCGGCCTTCGAGTTGCTGCAGGAGCCCGGGGACATCGGCGGCGGTCAGCTCGACAACCTTCTGCTCGCGTGCTTCGTTTGCGGACATGCTCGCCGCATCGAGAACTGCCTTTTCGCCCCACTCCGCATTGCGCCCGCGCAATTGCGCCAGACTGCGGATGTACGCCGCGGCGTCGGAGAAGGCCTTGCGTTCGTGCACATCCTTTGGTGCAGGCTCCTTCGACTTGTCGCCCGTGGCGGGCGGTGCGGGAGGCGGCGATCCGACACCAATCTGCACGGGCGACGCGGCGCCAAGATTGGTGCCCGGCGCCATGGCAGCGAGGTGGCTGGCGTAGAGGATAAACGTGCCCGCACTTGCCGCCCGAGCGCCTGAGGGGGCGACGAACGCAGCGACGGGCACGGGCGATGCGAGGATGTCCTGCACGATCAATCGCATCGACGTGTCGAGTCCGCCTGGCGTGTCGAGCGTCAACACGACGAGCTGCGCACCCTCCTTGGTGGCGGCCGCAAGCCCACGGTGCACGTAGTCGGCGGTGGCCGGGCCGATCGCGCCTTCGATGGACAGTATGACGACGGGCGCCGGCGCTGCGGCGAACAGCGTCGTGGCGATCGAAAGCGATACGCACCCGACAAACTGCGAAACGGTCATCGAAAAAGGACCGTGGAGCACCGAGACGGCCACACACGCGTAACCGCCTCGTGCGGACAATCATTATCCTCCCATTTTGGGCGCCCGGCGGAACTCACCACTCCCATACTTTCCACGAGAATCGGCGGCTTGTGATCGCAGCCACGAAGCAGCGTAGCATCTGCCTACGCTAATTCGTCGTCGCCAATAACGCGTGCGCCTTGGAGTCCTTGTTCGGAAATGGAAGGCGGTCCGGCAGGATGTTCGCCGGAGCATCGCGCTACGCTTCGTTAGCGATCGAGACTATCTGCGCGGCTTGCATTTCAGGAAGTTCGGCAGATGGCCGGAGCTCGAGCAACCTGCCGGGTTCAACGAGAAAATCATCGTAAAGATCCTGAACGATCGGCGTTCGCTCATGACTCTGTTCGCCGACAAGCTGCGCGTGCGCGACTACGTCCGCCGTGCAGCACCGGAGTTGAAGCTGCCAACGCTCTATTGGTGGGCGAGTCGGGCAGACACGCTGCCTTTCGACGAGTTGCCCCGCGCCTTCGTGATGAAGGCGAACCACGGCAGCGGATGGGTTCGCCTTGTTGAGAATAAGACTTCGCTTCGCCGCAGCGATCTTGTGAATATGGGAAAGCGCTGGCTGCGCCGCGACTTCACCGCGGTTGGACGCGAACGAGCTTATTCGGGTGTGAGTCGTGCGGTCTATGCGGAGGAACTGCTGCGCGCTCAGGCGGGTGGTCCTCCGCCGGACTACAAGTTTTTCGTGTTCGGTGGAAAGGTGCGCATGGTCCAGGTCGATCGCGACCGCTTCACGCGGCACACACAAGTCCTCTACGATGAGCATTGGAGGTTAGTTCCGGGCACCGTCGCGGCCAAACAGGGGGAACCTGTCGATGCGCCGCCGGCGCTTGCGACGATGATCAGGGCCGCAGAGCGACTGTCCGCCGGCGTGGACTTCGTTCGCGTCGATCTCTACGCGATTGACGGCAAAACATACTTCGGGGAACTGACGACGTCACCGAACAAGGGTCTGAGCCCTTTCGATCCACCGTCGCTCGATGCTTGGTTGGGCAGCTGCCTTCAGCTCGATGACTACGCACGGGAAATTCCGCTTGTGTACGATCCCGGCGCTTTTCGCGAACCCTGGACGATCGGTAGCTGAGTCTGTGTAGGCGTAGCATGGTGGGAAAGCAAACCAGGGACCGCCGGGCTCGGTGGGGAGAAGAATATGAAACCCTTATGTAAGGTGATACTCGCCCCTTGCCTGGCCGCGCTGGTTCTGTCTTCTGTTCATCTTGCCGAAGCACAACCAGCCAAGGTGTATCGCGTAGGTGTTGTTTTCGAAGGCGGCCCCTTTTACACGGTAATCGATGGCCTTAAAGACGGGCTAAGGGAGCTCGGATTTGTTGAAGCCAAGCAATATGTACTGGTAATTCGCGACCTGAAGGGCGATCGGAACGCAGCGGAGGGTGTATCAAGGAGTCTGGAACGGGAAAACGTCGATGTGATTTACGTCGTATCCACCTCCGTTACCACTGTGGTAAAGCGCGCGACATCTACGGTTCCGATCGTGTTCGCTGTCGGGGTCGATCCGGTTGTTGCTGGACTGATCGAGAGCTTTGCCAGACCTGGTGGGCGCCTCACGGGCATCCATTATTTGTCGGATGATGTAACAGCGAAGCGCCTTGAGATTCTGAAGGAGATACTTCCAGGGCTTCGCAGCGTCGTGACGTTCTACAATCCTAGCAACGAGTTCGCTGTGCGGGCCGCCAAGTTGGCGCGGGAAGCGGCGCAGCAACTAGGGGTCGAGCTTGTTGAGCGTCGCGTCTCGTCCGTGGAGGAATTCCGACGGAGCCTGAATGCGTTTAAGGCGCAGGACGCCAACGCCTACTTCTATACGAACGACGCGATGGTGTCGAGTCAGGCTCAGTTCATCATCGACACAGCGAGGGCAAAGAAATTGCCGACGATGTTCCATGAGCCGAGCTTCGTTACGCAAGGAGCGTTGATCGGCTACGGTGTAAGTTACAACGAGGTTGGTCGCCTTTCGGCAAAATACGTGCAGCGGATTCTCACCGGAACCAGCGCTCAGAACCTGCCGGTTGAATCGCTTAGCAGGTTAAGCTTGGGCGTGAACCTTAAGACGGCGCGAGAGCTTGGCCTCTCAATTCCGCAGTCTTTCTTATTTCGGGCCGACAAGGTCGTTGAGTAGAGGCCGCTGGATTGGATCCAGGTCCATCCATCATTGAACTGCGCCCATCACGAGCAATATCGTGAGGAAGACAAAATGCGAACCAATCGGCGCTTATCGGCACTGGTCTTCGGTCTGCTCCTAACCGCCTGTGCTGGTACGTCCACCGTGCCCAGTCCAGAGATAAAGCAAGCATTGGCGCCAACTGGGAAGCTTCGTGTGGGAGTCTACCCTGGAAGCCCCACGTCAATGCTTCGCGATCCAGCGTCTGGAGAGGTGAAAGGCGTCAGTGTCGATCTTGGCAAGGAGCTGGCGAAGCGCCTCGGCGTGCCATACGAGCAGGTCGAATACCGAAGGATTGCAGAAGTCATCGAGGGCCTAAAGTCCGGCGCAGCCGACTTCACCATCAGCAATGCCAGCCCAGCACGCGCGAAGGACGTCGACTTCACCCAGCCGCTCGTGTCGATTGAGCTGGGTTATTTGGTGCCTTCCGGCTCTCCGGTTTCAACGCTCGCTGACATCGATCAACCGGGAATTCGTGTAGGCGTCACGCAGGGCAGTACTTCGCAAAGCACACTTCCGCACGAATTGAAGAACGCTTCGGTCGTCACAGTACCTACCTTGAATGCTGCCACCGAGATGTTCACGCAGAGAAAGATTGACGCGTTCGCAACAAACAAGGCGATCCTCTTTGAAATGTCCGAAAGCCTGCCTGGTTCGCGTGTACTCGACGGTCGATGGGGAGTCGAACACCTCTCTATAGCGATTCCCAAGGGTCGTGATCAAGGAATGGCCTATATGAGATATTTTGTCGAGGATGCCAATTCTAAGGGTCTGGTTACACGCGCCGTTGAAAGAGCGGGGCTGCGAGGCACCGTCAAGACGGATTCGCGCTGATGCTCTCTAACAGCCGGTTCGTGCGCGACGACTACGAATCGGCGGTTCGACGTGAGTGCATCGTTAACCATTTTGGTAGCGTTGCGCGTCCCGTCGCAAATCCATAGACCGATCACAGCAGAAGGAGGGACACGGCCATGATTCACAATCGTCCCATTGGATACTCTTGCGGGCATCACCATTCAACTTGTCACGACCGGCGGTCGCGCCGTCGTTTTCTCGTCGGTGCCGGGGCGTTCGTCGCCGCTAGTGTTGTGCCGGGAGGCATGGTGCTCGGGCAGGGTGAGACTCGCAAGTTGGTCGACACGCACCACCACTTCTATCCGCCGGCCTATCAGAAGGCGTGGCTTGATTGGGAAGATCAACGCAAGATTCCACATTTCCCGCAGCAGGTGGCCTGGACTCGCGAGAAGGCTGTGGAGGAGATGGACAGGAACGGCGTCCGCGTGGCCGTACTGTCGGTCGCATCGACGCCTGGGCTATGGTTCGACACCGGACCCGAGAGCGCGGGCCGCATGGTGCGCTTATGCAACGACTACGGCGCCGAAATGATGCGCGACTACCCTGGCCGCTTCGGATTGTTCGCGACGCTGTCCATGCTCGACATCGACGCGACGCTCAAGGAAATCGAATATGC
>Ga0066789_10000843_pt1 | contig 12997 bp, 14 predicted proteins | sample OrgsoiDNA2013049_FD_70960 | JGI IMG/M metagenome (GOLD analysis project Ga0066789, IMG submission 70960) | Permafrost soil microbial communities from the Arctic, to analyse light accelerated degradation of dissolved organic matter (DOM) -... | ecosystem: Environmental > Terrestrial > Soil >...
AGCCACGTGGTCGACGCACGTTGGTCTACATCATGTTGACTCTCATCGCGCTGGGTCTGCTGTTCCTTCTTGGTGTGCTCTTTCGGCACCTGCTCACGACGAAACACCCGTCGACCAACGTCCCCGTGCCCGCCGTCGTCGGCCTGACGACGGCCGCCGCGACAACGGCTCTCACCGATGCCGGCTTCGTGGTGAAGACTGAGTCGGGTCCGAGCCCAACCATCGCAAAGGACTTCGTAGTAAGCGAAAGTCCGCCGGCCGGCACGTCGCTGCCGCGCACAAGCCCCGTGACCATCACCGTGTCGACCGGTCCGCAGGCCATCCAGATCCCTGACCTCACCAACACGACGTTGACCGATGCGAAGGCGGCGTTGGCGCGCGCAAATCTCGTCCTCGGCCTCACGTCAACCCAAGATGTGCCGAAGGCCGCAAACACCGTGCTGAGCCAGACCCCGGCTGCTGGTACGTCGGCAAATCCGGGCACCACCGTGAATCTGGTGCTGGCCAGCGGCAAGACTCGCGTGCCCGACGTCCGCAACCTTCCCGTCGATGCGGCCAAGCAGGAGCTGAGTACGAACAGCTTCGACTTCATCGAGCACGATCAACCGAGCAGCACCGTGCCCGCTGGCACTGTTATCAACCAAAGCCCCGATCACGATGCCCTGGCACCTGTCGGCTCGAAGGTCACCTTGATCGTCGCGACGACACCCGTGGCGGTCTCGAACTCACCGCCGCCCGGCAGCCCGCCCCCCAGCGTCACTCCGACTCCGACGGCGTCCGCGACGCCGTAGCTACAGAGCCTTAGCTACAGCCGACTAGAAGCCAACAGCGGCGCGGCCAACGCGCCAGCTCGCCGGGGTGCGTCGGTATCGCCGCACCGCACCAGCCAGTTCGCCAGCATGCGGTGGCCGCCTTCGGTGAGCACCGACTCCGGGTGAAACTGCACGCCTTCGACGTCCAACTCGCGGTGCCGCATTGCCATGACCACACCCGACTTGGTTCGGCCGGTCACCTCGAGTTCGGGCGGCAACGTGGCCTCGTCGACCGCCAGTGAGTGGTAGCGGGTCGCGGTGAACGGATCGGGCAGGCCGGCCAGCACGCCCGTGCCGTCGTGATAGACGTCGCTGGTCTTGCCGTGCAGCAGCTCGGGCGCGCGACCGACCACGGCGCCATACGCAACCGCGATCGCCTGATGCCCAAGACACACGCCGAAGATCGGCACTCGACCGGCGCAATCGCGAATTAGGTCGACACAAATACCCGCATCTTCGGGCGTGCCCGGGCCAGGGCTCAACAGCACGCCATCAAAATCCAATGCATCGGACGCCGACAGCTGGTCGTTACGACGGACCACGCAGGTCGCCTCAAGCTGGCCTAAGTACTGGACCAGGTTGAAGACGAAACTGTCGTAGTTGTCGACGACGAGGATGCGCACCCGTTGATCCTCCCAGATCGGCCGCTCAGCCGGCTGGCAGCGCCGATGGGGAGGCGGGCGCGGTCTGCTCGATCGACGGCGAGTTCACCGTCACGTCGTTCCAGGGCAGGCGTGGCTCGGCCCAGGGAAACACCACCAGAAACAACAACGCCAGCACTCCGACCAACAGCGCGAAGCAGCCCGCGAGCTTGCCGACCAGCCCGCCAGGCAGCGTGCGCCACAGCCATCCGTACATCGCTACGCCCCCTTCAATGCCGGCGGCAGACCGGCCGACTTCGGCAAGGCCGACTCGAGCAGCCCGTGCACGATCAGCCGGTGACTCGCCGAATATTTCGGGTTGCAGGTCGTCAGTGTGATGAGCGCCTGCGTCGGCTTCGCGTGCGGTTTCTCGGGCACCGGCAGAACCACGCCGACATCCGTCGGCAGCACCGACTCGGTTTGATTGACGCGGTAGGTGTAGTAGGTGTCGCGAGTTTCGATGACGACCGCGTCGCCAACCACGACGTCGCCGAGTCCGTTGAAGGGTGCCAAATACGTGGTGCGGTGGCCGGAGAGGACGAAGTTGCCGACACCGCCCGGCGTCGCCGACCCCGGGTAATGTCCCGGGCCTTTCTTCAGGTCGTCGGTCGACACGCCTTCGACGATCGCGAAGCCGTAGTTGCTGCCCAGTCGAGGAATTCGGATGATGCCAACCGCATTGCCCGGGAGCACCACCGCAACCGGCGCGGACGGCGACGCGGACGGCACGCTGCTCGAGCTCACGCCCGGGCTCGCGCTTGGCACCGCACCTGGCGACGGGCTGGCGGCGGACGGGCCGGCGGGCAGCGGCTTGGCCCACTCAGCTTGCAGTTGATGGTTCAGGGTCGACTGCGCATGTTGGGTGTAGATGCCGGTAAACCACAGCTCGTAGCTGATGAACAAAAAGACGATGACGCCAAGGGTGATGAGCAGTTCGCCGCTGACCCGCAGCGCCAGGCTCCCGCGGCCAGTCACGATGTGGCTGCCGCAGGTGTGCTGGACGCAAGTTGCGCACTCGCCAGCGTCAGCGCCCCAGAAAACGCAGGCATAGTCACATCAGTTTCGATGTCGACCTTGTAGCCGAGTTGGTAGGCATCGACGTACTGGCGGTAGATGATCACGTCAGGTGCCGCGTTCAGTGCCTCCTGCAAGCGCTGCTGATTGCCGATGGCCTGCACGGTGTACGGCGGTGAGTACACCACGCCGTGCAGCAACAGCGTGTTGCCGACGCACCGAACTGCACTGGTCGAAATGACGCGCTGCCCCTGCAATGTCATGGCTTCCGCCCCGCCTGCCCATAGCGCGTTGACGACGGCCTGCACATCCTGCTGATGCACGACGAGATAGTCGGGCGGCACCGCTTCCCGCGCGGTGCCGGGCCGCGCGGGCGCATCGTTTAGCGTCACGGTCACCGCCGGGCCGGCGACCGGTTCAAGGCCGGCAGCGTTCGCCAACGCGTCGGCCTGGTCGCGGGCTTGGGCGACGCGGCTGTCGGTCTTCGCCGCATCCGACGTCGCTGCCTGGAGCCGTTGTTGCAAGGTGACCAGCTGAGCGCCTTGGGCAATGACGGTCTGCTGCTCACGGTCGACCAAGGTGTTGACGTCATCGCGACCGGTGACCCGCAGATCGAAACCGTGCGACGTCGTGGCCGAGGTGGCGAACAGCAAGCCGGCCAGGAGAGCGACAACCGGCATTCCGTACCGCCAAAACGGCGCGGACGATCTCGGCACCGACCTCAACCTCCCGTCGTCCGCCATCTATCAACGCTGCCATCTGTACGCTAACCGCTACCGATCACCGAAGAGCGCGCCACATTCAACAGAAGGTGCAGGTTGCGTCGTGCCGAAGTCGCGAGTGCGTAAGACCGAGGTCTTCACGCCGCCACCGAAGCGGTCGGCGAGCAAGCGGACCAGTCCGGCGTGGCTGGCGCCGACCATGGTCGGAACCATGCTGCTGGGAGTCTTGTGGTTGGTGCTCGGTTACATCTCCAACTACGGATTCCCCGGCATGTCGCACCTGGGCGGGCAAGGCGGCAACCTGATCGAGGGGTTCGTCCTCCTGATCATCGGCCTTGGTCTAGCCACACAGTGGCGTTAGAGAAGCAGGGCGCTCACTACCCGACAGGGGCTAACTACAGGGCTGTAACTCGTCCACAGCTGTTGTCCACAGTGGGGACAACCGGGTAATCAGCCCTTGAGCTGATGGGTCCGGGCGACCACAACCACCACCAGCAGCGCGAGCAGCGCCACTGAGCTGGCGAGCTGGATCGCCGTCCGCTTGTCTCGAGGGGCGTACGCCCACGCCCCGGCAAGCCCGGCGCCGGCCACCAGACCGCCGATGTGGGCCTCCCAGCTGATGCCAGCCAACGAAAACGTCAATACCAGGTTCAAGCCGATCGTCATTGCGATCGGCTGGATGTTCAAGCGAAGGCGGCGGCCAACGACGAGCAGTGCGCCGAAGAGACCGAAGATGGCCCCAGACGCGCCGAGCTCGGGGACGTTGGGTGCGGTCAAGGCATAGGCGAGCACCGAGCCGGCTACTCCGGTAAGCAGGTACATCACCGCGAACCGAACCCGGCCGAGCAACGCCTCGAGCGGCGGCCCAACGACGAAGAGGCACCACATATTGAACAGAATGTGCAGGAAGAACGCACCACCGTCCGACGGCGGCGCGTGCAGGAACATGCTGGTCACCAGCCGGTAATACTCACCGTGCGCAACCCCGACGAGGTGGGGCAACCCAGTCGTGCGTTCGAACGCAAAACCGATTTGCTCGAAGCGTCTGACGAAAGCTGTTGACGACATCTCGAACAAGAACGCCAGCGCGTTAAGTCCGATCAACGCGTAGGTGACCGCCTGCGGGTTCGAGGTGACCCGGCCGCCAAACTGCGTGCGGCCTTGGCGCACCGTCTTGCTGCCGGCTCGCACACAATCGCGGCACTGAAAGCCGACCGGCGCTTCGACCATGCAGTCGGGGCAGATCGGTCGCTCGCAGCGCACACAACTCAACGCCGTCGGGCGGTTGGGGTGGCGGTAGCAGGTGCGGCCGACGCCGGTCGGCGGCAGATTTCCTGGTGGGCCGCCTGGATCGGCGGTCATCGAGCTAGGCCTGGCGCGTTTCGATACTGACGGACTTGATCACGATGTCGGTGCGCGGACGATCGCCGGAACTCGTGGGAGCGGTCGCAATCGCGTCGACGACGTCGCTGCCTTTCGTCACTTCGCCAAAGATCGTGTGCTTGCGATTGAGGTGCGGCGTCTGCCCAACCGTGATGAAGAACTGCGACCCGTTGGTACCCGGGCCGGAATTCGCCATAGCCAGCAGGTACGGGCGATTGAACGAAAGGTCGGGGTGAAACTCGTCGCCGAACTGGTAGCCCGGGCCACCCCGACCGCTGCCCAGCGGGTCGCCGCCCTGGATCATGAACCCCTCGATGACCCGGTGGAACACCGTGCCGTCGTACAACTTGTTGGTCGTTTTTGTGCCGCTGCCTGGGTGCTTCCACTCCTTGGTGCCTTCAGCCAGGTCGATGAAGTTCCGGACCGTCTTGGGCGCGTGATCGGAAAACAACTTGATCTCGATATCGCCCATCGTGGTGTGCAAGGTCGCGAAAGTTTCGTCGGCCACTGGGTGGTCCTCCCGATAGGTGGATGTTTCACCATCGTGCCACGCGACAGCGGGGGCCGTATCGTCGTACGGTGCAGGTAGGCGCACTCAGACCGCGGCGAATCAGTGACGGTGCCGATCACGTGATTGTGTCGCGGCGGCTGGGGAAGAGTCTTGATAGAAGAGTGTCTGGATTGACCGTCATGGCGTGAAACCCACGTCCGGCCGCTTCCACGGAGGTTCGCATGCTGACCAGGTCCGCCCGAATGAGCGACACCGTGACCACCCGCTTCGGCTCCGCCAGGCAGCGGGTCGGCAGTGTCGTCGATGACAGGGTCATGCCGTTCGTCGACAGCAAGGTGCTGCCGTTCGCTGTTCCGGCCGGCCGTAAGGCGGCCGCGCAGGCGCGCCAGGTCGTCAACCGGCGCATTCTTCCGGCTGTTGACAATGCCCGGACGGCGTCCGCCCCCGCCCGCATGGAAGCCATGCGTCGCGGTCGGCTGGCCGCGATCGCGCTTCGCGGCGGCTCGAGTCTGGTTGTAGTGAAGCGTCGGCGCTGGCCGATCGCGGTCCTGTTCCTCGCTCTCGGTGGCGCTATGGGCGCTGGCGCCGCCTGGCTCGCGCAGGCCGGTAAGCCTGTCGAACTCACGCCGTACCCGCTCGCCGAGGACGACCTGCACACGCGTGCGTCCGACGCGCGGATCGACGTCACCGACGAGGCGCACGCCCACCACGCCTGACCAGCTCTTAGTCGACCGGCGGCTGTTCGTCCGTAACTTCGACGATCGCCCCTGCGGTCGCGCGCAAACTCGCGTCCCACGCTGACCATAGGTCGGCGAATCCCCGGCTGCGGTCGTCGTCGCCTCGAAGTGTGAATTCCGGGCCAGCCAAGGCGTGGCGCGCGTGGGCGACCAACGTCGGATCGGTCGTCTCCAGCGTCAACGTGGCGTCGGTAAGACGCATGGTCAGCTGTCGTCGTCCGGCTTCTTCTGGCAGTTCGTCGGTCGTGCCGGCGACGTCGACGTTGCGCAACGCCGTGCGGGCTTGGTCGAGATCGATGCCGAGCGACCCGAGCGCCTTCGCGGCCGCGCTCGTCGGGTCGCTCAGCGTTGCCAAAAGCAAGTGATGCGACCCGACGGCAGCCTCGCCGGCCAGCCGTTGCGCCTCGTCGAGGCTCGCGGTCGCCGCGGCGGTCGTGCGTGGGTCATCGTCGTCTAGCGCCGTGGGCGGGGTCAGACTTCGAGGCCGCTGGGCCCAGAAGCGGCGGCGGCGACTTCCGGTCGTGGCCGGCACCATCGCGACCACCTGCGTGCGCAACGCGGCCAAGTCGACGTGCTGCTGCACGAGCAGTTTGGTTCCGAGGCCCTCGCCTTCACGCATGATACCGAGCAGCAGGTGCTCGGTGCCGATGTAGTCGTGGCCGAGGTTGAGGGCTTCTCGAAGGCCGAGCTCGAGCACCTTCTTCGCCCGCGGCGTGAACGGGATGTGGCCGCTCGGCGTGCGCTTGCCTCGACCGACCACCTGTTCAACCCGTTTGCGGGTCTCATCGAGGCTGACGCCGGCCGCGACCAGCGCCCGACCGCCGACGCCGTCGCCCTCGGCCAGCAGACCGAGGAGAAGGTGCTCGGTGCCGATGTAGTTGTGCTGAAGGCGCCTCGACTCATCTTGGGCAAGCACGATGACGTGGCGGGCGCGGGCAGTGAATCTCTCAAACATGGTCTGAGAGTGCGGCAGTCGGTACAGTGCCGTCAAGACGCTGATAATAATAGGGTGTTGGCGTCTGAAAATCGTGGGCGGAGGTACGTGGTGGACTGGAATGACCGGGTCGACGAGTGGGATGCGAACCTCGAACTCCAGGCCCAAGTCGACGGGTCGGATTGGGTCACCCTCGACGTGGCCGCTCGACGTACGGGCGCTTCTCGGGCGGTGCTTCGAAGCTGGTATCGCACCGGCGACATCGCCTCCCGGTTGACCGACGGCCCGAACGGGCCAACCCGCCTGGTTCCGCTGGCCGCCGTGGCGGCCCGCGCCGAAGCCTCACCGCGGCTGCGATATTCGGCCCAGCGTCGGCTCGACGCCGAAGCTCAGCTCGAGCTGATGCGGCACCGCCTCGATGAACTCGAAGCGCGGATCGCCGCCGTAGAAGCAGAGAGGCCCGCTCGTTCTTGACATGTGACCGTTCGGTCACATACGGTCCCCGCTGTGGACCTGGTGTTTCGAGCATTGGCCGACCCAACCCGGCGGCAATTGCTCGACGAGCTATTCGGTGAAGACGGGCAGACGCTGAGCGCGCTCGAGGCACGTTTCGCGATCACCAGGTTCGGCGTCATGAAGCATCTGCGACTGCTCGAAGACGCCGGCTTGATCGTCACGAAGCGGCGCGGCCGAGACAAGCTGCATTTCCTCAATCCCGTGCCGATCCGGCTCATCCACGACCGGTGGGTCAGCAAGTACGCGCAGCGTTGGGTGGCCGCGCTCAGCGACATCAAAGAAACCTTGGAGGCTTCGATGGAGAAGGTGTACGAGATCTACATCCGCACCACCCCCGAGCGATTGTGGGAAGCCATCACCGACCCCGACATCCGCGCGAAGTATCAGTTCGGCGCGACGGTCGCCTCAGAATGGACGCCGGGGGCGCACCTCGAGATGGCCTCGCGCAACACCGGCGCAGTGTTGGGGGACGGCGAGGTCATCGAGGCCGACCCACCGCGCCGACTCGTGCACAGCATGCGAGCACTCTGGAGCGACGATGTCGCGCAGGAAGGTTTTTCCCGCGTTACCTGGGAAATTCAGCAGATCAACGACTCGTGTTGTTTGACCGTCACACACGACCAGCTGCGCGAAGGTGCGAACGATCAGCTGTACGGCGGTTGGCCGATGATTCTGTCCGGCCTCAAGACCTGGCTCGAAACCGGCCAGCTCCTGACCACGCCCGGGTCGCTCATGTACCTGTGACACCGATGTACCTGTGACGAGCGAAAGGTTCGTGAAGGACGGCCCTGGGTAGGCAGCGGATGTGGAGCACCAGGTCAACGGCGTCCGAGTCCACTACGCCGAGGACGGCGACGGTGTGCCGCTCGTCGCGTTGCACGGCGCCGGCGTTGATCATCGCGACATCAAAGTTGCGATCGACGGATTCGTTCCAAGCACGGGCTACCGGCGGGTGTACCCGGATCTGCCGGGGATGGGCCGCTCGACAGCGGACGGCCTGACCTGCAACAACGACGTGGTGGCGGTGCTGATCGACTTCATCGACCACATCGGCTCCGGGCCGGTCATGCTCGTCGGGCACTCCTACGGCGCTTACCTGGCCCGAGGCGTGGCCGCGCGCCGACCAGACCTCGTGCTCGGTCTGGCGTTGGTGTGTCCCGTCGCCGAGCAGTCAAACGACGTGCCTCCGCAGGACGTGGTGCGCCAAGACGACGACGCGTACGACGACCTCGATCCGGCACAGCGGAAACGGTTTGATGACTACTTCGTCGTACGTACAGCGACGAACGCGCGCCGCTTTCGCGACCACATCTGGCCAGGCATCAAGTTGGTCAACGAGGAGGCGGTGGGGCGCATCTTCGCCGGATGGACGATCGATATCGGGTCGGGCACCTGCGCCGCGCCAGCCCTGATCGTGGCGGGCCGTTGCGACTCCGTCGTCGGGTACACCGACGCGATGCGGTTACTGAAGCAATACCCGCACGGCACTCTGGCCGTGATCGACGGCGCGGGCCACGCCCTGATGCACGAGCGGCCCGAGGTCCTGTCAACCCTTGTCGGCGACTGGCTTGCTCGTGCCTGACTAGCGCGAACCCCGACCGGACGAGAGTGGAGACGAGGGGAATCGAACCCCTGACCCCCGCCTTGCAAAGGCGGTGCTCTACCAATTGAGCTACGTCCCCTGGACGCCGTCGGCGCCTTGGATCGCGCGCCTTAGACGGCCGGCGCTGGTTCGGCGGCCGTCGCCTCAATCCACAGATCTTCCTCGGCCTGCGCGGCCCGGAACCTGCGGTACACCACAAAGCCACCGGTCGCGCCGACGAGCAGCAACACGATCTTCTTCATCATTTTCACCTCGGCTCCGTCATTTTCACCTCGGTCATGGTCACCTCGGCATGAGGGGCGGGGAGTGGGCCTGGGAGGACTTGAACCTCCGGCCTCATCCTTATCAGGGATGCGCTCTAACCAACTGAGCTACAGGCCCCCGGCTGCGTGCCGTGCCGAGGGTACCCCACGGCGGCGGACCCATCGAACTGGGATACGGCGGATCACGGGTCGACGAGGGTGACCTCGATGCCGCCGACCAGGTCGGATATCAGGTTGTAGATCGCCGCTCCAAGCGTCGATAACGCGGTGATCAACACGACGTTGATGCCACCGACGACTGCCGCGACGGTAATCACCCGGCTCGCGGTGAGTGGGTTGCGCAGAGCGGTGCTCGTCGTCGTGGGCGCGACCTCGTTGACGAGGGTGTTGATCTGATCCCACACGCCCATGCGCCCGAGCACGCCGTAGATCACCGCGACCGCGACGACGCACGCCACCAACATGACCAGCGAAACGACGAAGCTGACCTTCATCACCGTCCACGGATCGATGTGCTTGATGACAAGCCGAGCGCGACGCGGCGGACGGTGCGCCGTTGCGACCCGCACGGCCTTCGGCTTGTCGTCGAGGCGCTCGGGGATTTTCTCACCGGTCTTGGGCCCGCCGCTCGTGCCGGCGGGCGGAGTCACAACCGGCACACGAGCCAACGAACTGTCGGACGCCGGACCAGCCGGCCCTTTAGGTGAAGAGGTGGGGAGTGACGACGGGACCGGGGGTTCGGGTGCCGGCTCGACCAAAAAGCCTGCGCCGCCTGGCTTAGCTGAGGTCGCAGCCGGGGCGGGCGGGCTCGCGGCGGCCGAGGCGTCCTTAGGAGCCGGCATTCCCGCCGGAGGTGGCGGCCCGGTCGGAGGTGGCGGCCCGGTCGGAGCTGGCGGCCCGGTCGGAGCTGGCGGCCCAGTCGGGGCGGCCGTCCCTGGCCTGGCATACGGATTGCGAGCGGGGCCGTTGCCCAGGTCTGAATCGCTCACGAGTCTCCCTGGTCACCGTCAGTGCGGCTGCCGTCAGCCGGTTCGCCGTCAGTCATGTCTTCGATCTCATTCTGCCCATCGATCGCGGCATTCGGGGCATCTGCCTCAAGTTCGCTGTCATCGGGCTCGCCGTCATCGGCGATCTCAGAGGCCGCCTCCGCGTTTCGGGTGACCCCAACCACGGCGTCGCCGTCACCGAGATTCATGAGGCGCACCCCCATCGTCGCCCGCGAGGTCGGGCGCACCTCGTCGGATCGCGTGCGGATCACACCGCCGCCCGACGTGATCGCAAACACCTCGTCGCCGCTCTCGACCATCAGTGCGCCGACCAAGCCGCCCCGGTCGTCGGTGAGCTTGGCCGTCAACACACCTTGACCGCCGCGGCCTTGCACGGGGTATTCCTCGACCGGCGTCCGCTTCGCGAACCCGCCGTCCGTTGCGGTAAAGACGAAGGCACCCAGCCTGGCCACCATCATCGCCAGCAGTTCGTCGCCGGCCCGAAAGCGCATGCCGATGACACCACTGGTCGCGCGGCCCATCGGCCGCAGCGCGTCGTCGTCCGCATGAAACCGGATCGACTGACCCTTGCGGCTGACCAGCAGCAGATCGTCGTCGGCCGATACCAAACGTGCCGAGATCACCGCGTCGTCGTCACGCAGGTTGATGGCGATGACACCACCCGATCGATTGGAATCGAATTCGCGAAGTGCCGTCTTCTTCACCAACCCATCACGGGTCGCCAGGACAAGGTAGGGAGCAACGTCGTAGTCGCGCAGGGCGAGCACTTGCGCGATCGTTTCGTCGGGCTGGAACGCCAACAGGTTCGCGACATGCTGGCCGCGTGCACTGCGGGCCGCCTCGGGCAGCTCATAGGCCTTCGCGCGGTAGACGCGACCCTTGTCGGTAAAGAACAACAACCAATGGTGGGTCGTGGTCACGAAGAAGTGTTCGACCACGTCGTCTTGACGAAGCTGTGCGCCGATGATGCCTTTGCCGCCGCGACGTTGCGCTCGATAGAGATCGGTCTTCGTGCGCTTCGCGTAGCCGCCGTTGCTGATCGTGACGACGACGTCTTCTTCGGCGATGAGGTCTTCCATCGAGACCTCGCCTTCAGCGGCGATGATGCGCGAGCGTCGCTCGTCGCCATGCTTCTCGACGATGGCGCCCAGCTCGTCGCTGACGATCGTGCGCTGCCGCGCATCGCTTTCGAGAATCGCGTTGAGCTCGGCGATCTCGGTTTCGTACTTGGCCAGATCATCGATGATGCTCTGCCGCTCAAGAGCTGCCAGCTTTCGCAACTGCATGTCGAGAATCGCTGTCGCCTGAACCTCGTCGACCTCGAGTAGCTGCATGAGGGCGGTGCGGGCTTCGTCGGCCGACGACGAACTGCGGATCAGCGCAATCACGGCATCAAGTTGATCAAGCGCTTTCGCCAACCCGCGCAAGATGTGCGCGCGTTCTTCGGCCTTACGCAGCCTGAACTTGGTGCGTCGAACGATGACTTCGATTTGGTGAGTGACCCAGTGCCGGATGAATCCGTCGAGACTCAAGGTGCGAGGCACGCCATCGACGAGGGCGACCATGTTGCAGCCGAAGGTGTCTTGCAGCTGCGTCTGCTTGTAGAGATTGTTCAGCACGACCTTGGCGACGGCGTCACGCTTCAGCACGATGACCAGGCGCTGGCCGGTGCGCGAAGACGAGTCGTCGCGAATGTCAGCAATACCAGCGAGTTTGCCTTCGTTCACCAACTCGGCGATGCGCAGTGCCAGGTTGTCGGGGTTCACTTGGTAAGGCAGCTGCGTGATGACCAGCATCTGGCGGCCGCGGCTATCTTCTTCGACGTCGATCACCGCGCGCATGGTGACCGAACCGCGGCCGGTGCGGTACGCATCGTCAATGCCGCGGCGGCCGACAATCAGTGCGCCGGTCGGGAAGTCGGGCCCGGAGATTCGCTCGATCAGTGCCTCGAGCAGTTCGTCGCGACTCGCGTCGGGATGTTGCAGCGCCCACAGCGCGCCGGCCGCAACCTCGCGCAGGTTATGGGGCGGGATGTTGGTCGCCATGCCAACCGCGATGCCGGCCGAACCGTTGACCAACAGGTTCGGGAACCGCGCCGGCAGCAGCAACGGCTCCATCGTCTTGCCGTCGTAGTTGGCGGTGAACTCGACGGTTTCTTCGTCGATGTCGTCGACCATGCGCATGGCCAGTTGTGCCATGCGGCACTCGGTGTAGCGCATCGCGGCCGGCGGGTCGTTGCCAGGCGAGCCGAAGTTGCCCTGCCCGTCAACAAGGGGATACCGCAACGACCACGGTTGCGCGAGGCGCACGAGCGCGTCGTAGATCGATGAGTCGCCGTGCGGGTGGTACTGCCCCATGACGTCGCCGACGACGCGCGAGCACTTGTTGAAGCCACGGTCGGGCCGATAGCCGCCGTCGTACATCGCGTACAGCACCCGACGGTGCACGGGCTTCAACCCATCGCGGACGTCGGGTAGCGCGCGGCCGACGATCACGCTCATCGCGTAGTCGAGGTAACTGCGCTGCATCTCGCCCTGGAGGTCGACGGGCTCGATGCGGCCATGGTTCGGCGGCAACGTGGTGTCGGTCATCGTGTCCTCACGAGCTCACGCAAACGCGAGCAATGGTCGGTCGGCAACAGCTAGATATCGAGGAAGCGAACGTCTTTGGCGTTGCGTTGAATGAACGACCGCCGCTGCTCGACGTCTTCGCCCATGAGGATCGAGAAGATCTCGTCGGCGCGCAGCGCATCGTCGATGCTCACCTGCAGCAGCACCCGTTGGTTGGGATCCATGGTCGTGCTCCAGAGTTCTTCGGCATTCATCTCACCGAGACCCTTGTACCGCTGGATACC
>Ga0066789_10000846_pt1 | contig 12955 bp, 11 predicted proteins | sample OrgsoiDNA2013049_FD_70960 | JGI IMG/M metagenome (GOLD analysis project Ga0066789, IMG submission 70960) | Permafrost soil microbial communities from the Arctic, to analyse light accelerated degradation of dissolved organic matter (DOM) -... | ecosystem: Environmental > Terrestrial > Soil >...
GGCGATTCGAACCGCAATTGATCGAACATCGGACGAGGCGAGATGCTGATCTTGTTCACGAAACGTTGCAGGTCTGCGCCGCCGAGCACATCCTTGGGTTCCGCGGGGGTGCGCGCAACGGTGTGCAAGCGTTCGATTTGCGCGATGCTTTGCCTGACGGTCTCGTAGATTTCAGTCAACACCGCGATCGCGCGGGCATCGCCCGGGATTCCCGCGCTCGAGTGATGATCTAGTTCATAGCGGATCGCAAGCAGTTCGGCCTTGTAGTTGACCGCGGAACGCGGCTCCCGATTACGCAGTATGGCAAAGGAAATCTGTTCGAGCCCCAGCGCCGACTTGAGCGCAAGGTCGCGCAGGAACATCAGAACATCCGAACCCGCAAAGCGCTCCCTGAGACATTCATAGTCGGTCTGGGCGGCGAGGATGTGCTCGTGCACGTCGAGCATCGCAATGAGGGTGTTGGCGAGCTGTCCGTCGCGCTGGGACTTCAGATCCCGAAAGGCAAGATCGCGCGCCGATTGCAGCCGCTCGTTCATGAGCGCCTGCTGGCTGATCACGACGCGGTACGTTGCATCGAGATCGACGTCCGTCTCGTAGAAATTCGCCTTGAGCTTCAGATAGCGAGCGAATTCGTACAGGCATTCGGCGAGCGCCTGCTGTTTGGTGCGGAATCGCAGCAGGACCGCGAGCGCCAGCGCGTATCCCAGATACGCGATGCCGCCCAAGGCGAAGAACGCGGAGTGCTGCAGAATTTGCGCAACATCGGGCGCGGGTGTTCCAAGGGCGATGGCCATCATGATCAGCACCGCCATGCTCACCGGCAGCGATTCCTTGCCGTATGCGGTCAGCATGGCGGCGCCGAAGCTGATCGCGAGGATCGCAATGCCTTGCAGCGCGTAGGAAGGGTCGCTCAGGAGTATCAGCAGCGTCGTGATCGTGGTCAGGACGAGCGCCGCCAGGAGCTGCTGCCGCTTCAGGTAGGCCGCGCGGGGCACGTCGGCGATGCTGACCGCGAGGGCGCCGGTCGATGCCGCGACAGCGGTTGTCAGATCGGACACGCTGTAGGTCGCGAGCGCGACGCCGAGTACGCCGCAGGCAACGCCCAGCCCGCTGTAGAAATAGTGGCTGAAGATGTAGCGTACGAGCGTGAGCGAGACGCTCGTCGGAGTTTCCGTCCAGGTGGTTCTTGCGGTGGAGTTTGCGGCCACGATCAACGGGTGCGCGAGTCGAAGATGTTGCGGCATGCTTCCATGCGCAGGCTCATAGCTTGAGCGCTTTCCAGTAGCCTGTCAGTTCAAGATAGCCGCGCCCGACTTCGCGCCCGTCTCGAAGCATCCTGACTGCGCCCTCCCAATAGATGGTGCCCGTGTTCGCGCGGGAATCCAGTTCCTGATCGTCCATGAGCGTTTCGAGCGCGTAGTCGACGCCGCCAGCGCGCACTCGCATCGCGACCGGGTATTCGACCCCGGTACGGGGTGATCGCCAACGACGCTGCGCAGTGAACGCGATGTCGCTGGCCTCGAAACGGGTCGATGGTCCGTTCGCGCTGCGCAGCACACCGCCCGCCCAAAGGTCGTTGCCGGCGCGATCGCGCATTCGGAACGCCATGAGCGCGCCGCCATCGTGCAGGTTGATGCCGATCCAGTCCCAGCCGCTTGCGTCGGCAGCCAGCGCTTCGCTCGACCATTCGTGATCGAGCCACGCCGTGCCAGTGACATCGGTGTTGCGACCGCCGATGGCAACATTGCCCGCGACCGCGAGTTGCGGCTGGCTGTAGTAATAGCTCGCGTTGACTGGGCTTTGACCTTTGCGCGAGAAGCCTTGATCGCCTTCCAGCAGAATGGCTTGTGCAGGCGTGAAGGTGAGGTCGAATCGGAAATCCTGCGCTGCGATCCGCGCGACGTATTTGTCCGAGTCGAGCTTGAGCGACCAGTCGCCGATGCGCACGTCGGTAGTTTCCTCGGCGGCGTCGGCGAGGCCAAACCCGGCGCGGGCGGCGCGCTGGTCATGGCGAAGTTTGCCGTTGCGAGGGTCGGCAATGGCCGCATGCGCGAACAACAGCTGGCGCGGCGCGAATTGGCTGGCGCTAGTCTCGGCGATGCGTGGACGGTTGCGGAAAAAAGTCACCTGAATGCCAAGATCGTTGCCCGCCGTATCGCGCACCCACCCGGTGATGTACCACCATTCGCTGCGAAACGCCGGATGACTGCCGAGGTCGCGCGGAAATTGCAGACGATAGCCGGGCACGACGCGCGGATAATCCTCCGCCGCAGCGACACCGGTCGCGACGAGCAGCAGCGGGCTCGCCAGAAAGCGCCTCCTCCTCATCGTGCCGCCAACGCCGCTGAGAACGCGATCACCAATCTTCCTTCACCGCGAGGATCGCCCGCGCACCCATGGCCTGCCGGCCCATCGCGACCGCAGTCAGCGTCGAGAGTGCAAGCACGAGAACCGCCGATCCCGCCAGGGCGGCCCAAGGCGCGAACAGTTCCATGGTCCAGTGGAACGATTGTCGATTCACTACGTGGATCAGGATCAGGCTGATCACCCAGCCCAGGCAAAAACCGATGACCAGACCGATGCCGCTCACGATGAGGCCCTCGACCGCGAGCATCGCGCCAATCTGGCGTCGCGTCATGCCGAGGTGACGCAGCAATCCGAACTCGCGCCGGCGCGAGAGGACCAGCGCACCGAACGACGATGACAACCCGAACAACCCGATGACCACCGCAGCGAGTTCGAGCGCATACGTGACCGCAAAGGTTCGATCGAATGCCTTCAGCGACAATTCGCGAATTTCTCCCGGCGCTGCAATGTCTAGCCTCGAGCCACCAGGAACGTCGCGGACGATCGCCTGGCTCACCGAGGCCAGATCGGCCGCGGGCGCCAGCCAAAGTGCTGCGTTGGTCGCGGTGCGGTCGCCGGTGAGCGCGATGTAACGAGAGCGCTCCATGACAACGGCGCCTTGCGATCGCGCATAGTCGCGCCACACCCCGGCGACGGTGAATGCGGTCAATCTGCCTGCAAGAGGTAGTTCGATCACCTGCCCGAGAGCGAAACCATAGAGATCGACCATCGCCTCGTTGACCCATACCGGCGGCGGCGCGTCGGCCGCGACGGTCAACGGCGCGCTGACCAGCGGAAGCTGCCGCGCCAGACTGGCCGCGTCACCTCCCCGTGCCAGAAGCACGATGCGCGGCCGATAGGCATCGAGCAACAGTTGTTGTTCACGCACGAACTCCGCGCGGCGCACGCCGGGGACCGCGGCGATGAGCGCCTGGTCAGCGGTGGTCAGGTAGGCGCTGTCGCCGGCCGCGTTTGCGCGCACGTAGACGTCGGCCGGGAGCACGCGCTCGAGCCACGCATCGAGCGATGTCCGGAAAGACGCAACCATGATCGCCATCGATGCCATCAGGCTGACGCTGGCGACGATCGCGACCAGGCTCACGCCGGCCTGTCCGGGCGCGCCACGCAATTGCAGCAGCGCAAGGCGCGCCGGCGCGTCGCGCGGTATCGGCGCGATCGCGAGCGACAGCGACGTTATTCTGGGAATGAGCATCAGGGTGCCGATCAGAAGCAGCGCAATCGCGAGGTAGCCGAACAACGGCAGGCTGGCGACGGGAGGCAGTAGCGCCGCGATCCCACCCGCGGCGAGGGTCAGGAGCGCGGGCCAGAACGGCTGCAGACGTGCGAACGCGCGCTCTTGGTCGCCAGCTTTGAGCGCGCGTGCCGGTGCCGCCCGCGCGGCTTCCAGCGCGGGAACGAAACTCCCGAGCACCGCCGCCGCAACGCCGAGGCAAAAGAACAGGCCCAGCGCAACGGGATTGGGCGAGAGTACCGGAGCAAGTCCGCGAAAATAGCCGGCACCGAAATCGAGGCCGACGGTACGGATGGCGATTTCCGCCAACACGAAGCCGCCGGCGAGTCCGAGCACGCTGCCGACGACGCCGATCGCCGCGCCTTCGGCGACGAGCAGGAAGACGAGCCGCCGTCGCGTCACGCCGAGCACGCGCAGCAGCGCCAGTTGCGAGCGCCGCCGCACGACGGCCAGTGCCTGTGTCGAAAAGACGAGCAGGCCGCCGGTGAACAGCGCGACCAGCGCGAGGACATTCATGTTGACGCGGTAGGAGCGCGACAGGCTCTCGCTGGCGGCGATGCTGGCCTGCGGACGCTGGACCGCGAGTCCTGCCGGCAGCAGCGACTGCAGGCGATCGCGAAAGCCGTCGACGTCGACGCCGGGCCTGACCCGAAGGTCGACGCGAGTGATGCGGCCCGAACGATCAAAATTCGTCTGGGCGCCGGCGATGTCCATCACTGCAAAGCGCTGTTCCGCGCCGGCGGGGACCAGTCCCGCGACGCGCAGCGGAACGACGCGCAACGCGTTCTGCAGACTCACGCTCGCGCCTGCATCGACGCCGAGCCAGCGCGCCGCGGCCGGACTGAGGTAAAGCACATCGGAACGAAGGAGCTCCAGGCGATCCCCCGGTGCGGCGATGAGCCCGGGCTGCACGCCGGCGGCGCGGAAGGCGTCGATGCCGATAATCTTCAGCACGTCGTTGCGATCGGCGATTCTCGCGTCGACCTCCACCACAGGGCTCGCGATCGCGATTTCGGGCATGCGTGCAAGCACCGGGTAGATGGTTTCGTCGAAGCCGCCGCGCGGACCTCTTACCTGGAGATCCGCGGCACCCGAGAGAAATTGCACGCCCTGCCCGAGTTCGTTGACCGCGGCCGCGCTGATGAGCTGCACCGCGTAACCGAGCGCGACGCCGAGCGCGATCGCGAGCACCGATAGGAGACTGCGCGCCTTGTTTTGCGCAAGCGAGCCGGCAAACACCGCTTGCCAGACCGACGTCGTTACGCGCTGCATCCCGGGTTCAGCCTAGCGGGGCGCGATATCGCGCAAGCCCACCGAAGTGAGCTGCAATATGCGATCGCAGGTCTGCGCCGCGACCTGCGAGTGCGTGACGAGAATGCCTGCGGCGTTGTTTACCTTGATCTGTTCGCGCAACAGCCGAAGCACCTGGCCCGCGCTTTCCGGATCGAGATTGCCCGTGGGCTCGTCGGCAAGCACCAGGCGCGGCGTGTGCACCAGTGCCCGTGCGATGGCCACGCGTTGCAATTCGCCGCCGGACAATTCGCTCGGCATGCCGGCGCCGCGCTCGGCCAGACCCACGCCAGCGAGCATTGCTGCCACGCGGCTCTGCGCTTGCGTTCCGACGATGCCCAGCAGGGACAGCGGCAGCGCGACGTTCTGGCTCACCGTGAGATACGGCAGCACATGAAATGCCTGGAACACGAAACCGAGATGCGCGCGGCGCAGGATCGTCAGCGCATCGTCATCCAGCGTGGTCAGTTCCACGCCGTCGAGCTTGATCGAGCCGCCATCGGCGTTGTCGAGCCCCGCGACGAGATTGAGCAGCGTCGATTTGCCGATGCCTGACTCGCCCATGACCGCGACGTATTCACCCGGGGCAAGATCGAGGTCGACGCCGGCGAACACGGTACGGGGCCGGGGGCCGGCGAATGATTTGCGAAGATCGCGGACCATGAGCATGGCTTGGAGCCTAACGGGGTACCGGCGCAGTGACAAGCCGCGCACGCCTGGGCGCACTTCTTTGGCTACAATTGCGCTCAACAAGGTTCGAGCGCGCATATGTGACCGCTCGGCATGGATAACTCTGTTAGGAAAGCTTGCATGAGCGACTATCCCGAAGACATCTATACCGAGCCGTCGAATCAGGACGGCGATACCCTGAAGAACCTTGGTCCGCTGACCGGCATGGCCGGCATCTGGGAAGGCGCCCGCGGGCTTGACGTCAAGCCCAAAGCCGACGGGCCGCGCAAGCAGGCTTATGTCGAACGCGTCGAACTGCAGCCCATCGATCCGCAGACCAAAGGGCCGCAAATGTTCTATTGCCTTCGCTACCACACGTACATCGTGAAGCCCGGGCTGACCAAGCCGTACCACGATCAGGTGGGATACTGGCAGTGGGAGCCGGCGACGGGCACGGTGATTCAGTCGCTTGCCATCCCGCGCGGTCAGGTTGCCATGGCGGTGGGCACGGCCAGCGCGGATGCCAAGAGTTTCGAACTGGTCGCGACGCGCGGATTGGAGACCTACGGCATCTGCTCGAATCCGTTCATCGAACACGCGTTCAAGACCATCGAATTTCGCATCAAGGTGACGATCAACCCGGACGGGACCTGGTCGTACGACGAAGACACCGTGCTGATGATCCGGGGCCAGAGCGAACTATTTCATCATACCGACCGCAATACGCTGACCGGGATCGCGGAGCCCACGCCCAACCCGCTTGCGAGGAAGACATGAATGTGACTCGTGCCACCGTAGCGACGATAAAGATCACCCAGAACGGCCCGTACCTCGTTTCCGGAGATCTGCCGCTCGCCAAACAGATCATCCGCGCCAACGCAGCCGGCGATTCGGTGGAGTGGAAGCAGGGCGAGCAATATCCGCCGCAGGCAAAATACGCCCTGTGCCGCTGCGGCCACAGCGCGAACAAACCGTTTTGCGATGCCACGCACGCGAAGATAGGCTTTGACGGAACCGAAACCGCGAGCCGCAAGTCATATCGGGAGCAGGCCAAGGTCATGCAGGGGCCGGCGATGTCGTTGACCGACGTGGAAGGCCTTTGCTCATTCGGACGGTTCTGCGATCCAAACGGTTCGGTATGGAACCTCGTGACCGAAACGCAGCATCCGGTGGCGCACAAGCATTTCGTGCGGCAGACCTGCGACTGTCCTTCGGGCCGCCTGGTGGCATGGGACAACGCGACGGGCGAGGCCATCGAGCCGAAGTACGAGCCTTCGATCGGCCTCATCGAAGATCCCGCGCAGAAGTGCTCCGGACCGATCTGGGTGCGTGGGGGTGTGCAGGTGGTTGGCGCCGACGGCTTCAAATACGAGGTGCGCAATCGCGTGACGTTATGCCGCTGCGGCGCATCGAAGAACAAGCCCTTCTGCGACGGAGCGCACGCGTCGATAGGTTTCAGCGACGAGCGTTGATGGCGCGCACTACAGAAGAAGTATTCGCACGATTGCCGCGCCTGGCGGTCGTGTTGCTCGCATTGACCTCTTGCTTCCACAGCGCGACGGTGCTGGCACAGCCGGCTTACGCGGCGGCATTCGTATCGCAGTCGGTGCCGTCATTCATCGCATTGCAAACGACGACGTCGGTATCGGTGACGATGCGCAACACCGGCACCGCGACGTGGTACCAGGCCAGCGGCGACGTCTTCCTGGCCACCCAGGAGCCGCAGGACAACTACTACTGGTGCATTCAGGGCAACGTGTACGGGAGCCACACCGGCAATCGCGTGCTGCTTCCGAACGACGTCGCGCCGAATGAGCAGGTCACCTTCAAATTCGACGTCAAGCCGTTGAACTGTCGTTTCGCGGCGCCGGCGCCATTCCAGTTTCGCATGCTGTCGCAGACGTATGGCACGTTCGGCGAAGAAACTCCGGATCCAAAAATCCTCGTTTCCACGGCCGCGCAATTCGTATCGCAGCAGGTGCCTGCCACGGTGCCCGCGGGAGCCACGGTCCTGGTCACGGTGACCTTCAAGAACACCACGAACGCGACCTGGAATGTCACCGACGGATACACACTGGGCTCCGCTGCGCCCGCCGGAAACACGATCTGGGGCATCAGCACGATCGCATTGCCTTTGTCCGTTGCGGCCGGTGCTTCGGTGACGTTCACGTTTTTCGTGGTCGTCCCCGCCGTAATCGGTAGTTACAATTTCCAATGGCAGATGAATTCACCGGCAAAAGTTGCCATTGGCGATCTGTCGCCCGCAACGGCGGTGCAGGTGGTTGCCCCGGGCCCTGCGAACTACGAAGGCCTGTGGTGGAACAGTCCCGCCGGCTCGGAGTCCGGATGGGGAATGAATTTCGCGCATCAGGGCGACACGATATTCGCGACATGGTTTACCTACGACCTGACCGGCAAGGCGTGGTGGCTGACGATGACCGCGCCGCTGATCACGACGGGCACGTATACGGGCACCCTGGTCCAGCAAACGGGCCCGCCGTTCAATTCGGTGCCGTTCGTCCCGAGTCAGGTGCGCGGCACGGCGGTCGGCACCGGAACGCTGACGTTCACCGATCTGAACACCGGCACATTTGCGTACATCGTCAACGGCATCTCGCAAACGAAGTCGATCACGCGTCAAGTCTTCGGTCAGCTTCCGACGTGCACCTTCGGTATCCTCACCGACCTGACGCTCGCGTCCAACTATCAGGACTTGTGGTGGGCTGCGCCGGCAGGTTCGGAATCGGGATGGGGCGTCAACCTGACGCATCAGGGCGACACGATCTTCGCGACGTGGTTCACCTACGACCTCGATCGCACGCCGATGTGGCTTTCCGTCACGGCGCCGAAAACCGCGGCGGGCACCTATGGCGGGACGCTGTACCGGACGACGGGCCCGGCATTTAATGCGATACCGTTCATGCCGGCGAACATCGTCGCGACGGCGGTGGGCACCGCGACCTTCACCTTCACCGACGGCAACACAGGTACGTTCAACTACACGGTCAACGGCGTCGCGCAAACCAAGGCGATCACGCGCGAGGTCTTCGTTGCACCTGGGACCGTTTGCCAGTAGATCGACTCGCGCTACTTCAGGGGAGGCGTCGACGAGGCAAGTGTCCTTGCGCGCCGTGCTTCGTACGTCTTCAGGTGCGCGTAGGCGATTTGAAGCACCGACATGTCTTCGCGCCTCGCGCGAGCCGGGTCGCGGCGATGGAGCAGGTCGCCGAGGATGTGGTCCGCTTCGATCGGGCCGTTGCCTTCCACGTCGCGCAGCATCGACGCGGTGAACGGCGAGCCCGTCTCGGTCAACATCGCCCGCGTCCTCTCGAGGAACGCCGGGCGCGGCGCATACCCGCTGAACGCGGCAATGCCGCTAATCTCCTCGAACAGCGACAGGATCAGGTCACGGCCCCCCGGCGACGCGACGATGTCGCCCACGGGGGCGCGCATGAGACAGGTGGCGCCGGCCAGCGAGCCCAGCAGCACCCATTTCTCCCACATGTCTTGCACGATGTTGTCGCTGGCGCGGGCGTCGAAACCGGCGCCGATGATGACGTCGGCGACCGCATTGATGCGGTTCGACAGGCCGCCGTCGCGCTCGCCGAAGGCGAGCGAATGAAAGGTGCTGAGGTGAACGATGACACGCTCCGCGTCGAGCGTGGCGGCGATGGCGCATAGCCCGCCGAGAACTTTCTCGCGTCCGAAGCGGGCGTCCAGCACATCGAGGTGCTTCATGCCGTTCAACAGCGGCAGGATCATCGTTTCGTTTCCTACCGCAGGTGCGACGGAGGCCACCGCATTTTCGAGGTCGTAGGCCTTGCAACTAAGCAAGACCAGATCGAAAGGCGCACGGATGTTTTCCGACAGCACCGTCTTCGGTTCGCGCAACGTCACGTCACCCTTGGGGCTCTTGATGATCAGGCCGGCACTCGCCAGTTCGGCGGCGCGCCGTGGCCGGACCAGAAAGGTGACATCGCGACCCGCCTGCAGCAGGCGGCCGCCAAAATAGCCGCCGGTCGCGCCGGCGCCGACAACCAGAACGCGCATGGTCATACTCTCAACTGTTGCGGATGGCGCGAGTTTAGCAGGCTGATGCCGTTGGCAATTCGCTGGCAACGACGGCGCGAAGTTCGGCGCGAAGCGTCGATGCGCGCCGGGTGCCGAAGGCGGCCTCGAAGCGCTGTTGCGCCTCGTTCCACAGTTTGCGTGCGGCACGAAGGCGGCCGGCGCCGGCCGCGGTGAGGCGCAACTCCTTGCTGCGCCGATCCGAGGCCGCGCCATCGACCGCGATGAGGCCGTCGCGTTCCAGCGGCAACATGGTGCGCCCGAGCGTCGTCCGGTCCATGACCAGCGCACTGGCAAGCGCGTTGATCGACAGCGGCCCGAGTCGTTGCAATTTCGCCAGGATCGAAAACTGCGTCGTTCGCAATCCGGTCGGCGCCAGGCATTGGTCATAGAACTGCGTGACGTGGCGGGCCGCCTGGCGCATGGCGAGGCAATTGCAGTCCTGTAGCTGCGACGGGGTGGCGGAGGATTTTGTCGTCTTGTTCATCGCTTGACGATAGGTGTATATGCGCTTATATTACGCGCATATACGCTTATGTCAAGTGCCGTCTCCCTCAAACTCAGTCCACGCACGCGATTGCTGCTGCATGGACCCATCCTCCCGACGCTGTTGCGCATGGCGTGGCCGAACGTTCTGGTCATGCTGGCGCAGGCGTCGACCGGCCTGATCGAGACCTGGTTCGTGTCGCGCCTGGGCACGCACGCCCTGGCCGGAATGGCCGTCGTGTTTCCCGGTTTCATGATGATGCAGATGCTGTCCGCGGGGGCCATGGGCGGCGGCATTTCGTCCGCCATCGCGCGCGCGCTCGGCGCCGGAAGGCGCCCGGATGCGGACGCGCTCGTCCTGCACGGCATCATCATCAATGTTGCGCTCGGTGTCACATTTTCGGCGCTTTTTCTCGTCTTCGGCGAGGCGCTCTACCGCGCGATGGGAGTGGACGGCGAGGCGCTCGAAGCGGCGCTCATGTATTCGAACATCGTATTCGCCGGAACCGCGCTCGTGTGGTTGATGAACGCGCTGGCAAGCGTGATCCGCGGGACCGGCAACATGCTCGTGCCGTCGCTGGCCGTGTGTGCCGGCGTCGTGCTGCTGGTGCCCCTGTCGCCTTGCCTGATCTTCGGCGTCGGACCCGTTCCCGCGCTGGGTATTGCAGGCGCCGGAATCGCGGTTGTCATTACCACGACGATGACGCTTGTCACGCTGGCCTGGTACATCGCCTCCGGACGAAGCCTCGTGCGGTTCAAGGCCGCATCCATGCGCCGGGCGCTGTTCGTCGACATCCTGCGCGTCGGCGCCGTCGGCTCGGTCAGCACGCTGCAAACAAGCCTGACGGTGGCGCTCACCACCGCGCTGGTCGGCGCGGCCGGCGGTGCCGGTGCGGTGGCCGGGTATGGCACCGCGGCACGACTCGAATACTTGCTCATTCCCCTGGTCTTCGGCCTGGGCGCGCCGCTCGTTGCGCTCGTCGGCACCAATATCGGCGCCAATCAAGGGGCGCGTGCGTTGCGCATTGCGCTCGTAGGTGGCGCGCTCGCGTTCGCGCTGACCGAATCGATCGGTGTCGTCGCCGCGGCCTGGCCGCAGGCATGGCTTGGGCTGTTCGGTGACGATCCGCGCATGATCGAGACGGGCAGCTCCTATCTTCGCGTGGTCGGGCCGACCTACGGATTTTTTGGTCTTGGCCTGGCGCTGTATTTCGCTTCGCAGGGAGCGGGCCGATTGCTCTGGCCGTTGGTCGCGGGCCTGCTGCGCCTGTTGATCGCGATCGGCGGCGGGTGGATGGCGCTGCGATTGACGGGATCGATGAACGGGTTGTTCGCAGCGTTAGCGCTCGGTCTGGTCGTGTACGGCGTCATGCTCGCCGGCGCGATTGGCGCAGGGGTGTGGTTCCGGCAGCATCGAACCGCCATCGAATCGAGATCCTGAAGATCGGCTAGCGCCAGACGAGCACGGGTATCTTGGAGTGCGTCAGGACCTTGACGGTTTCGCTTCCCAGGACGAGGGCCGACAATCCCTTCCGCCCGTGCGAAGCCATGCAGATGACATCGCATCCCTTCTTGCCTGCCGCATCGATGATCGCGACATGGGGTTGTTCGTGGAACACGTGGATCCCATCGAAGGGGACGCCCGCGGCCTTGGCCAGCTTTCCAACCGCGTCGAGATACTTGGCGGCCCGCTTGCTGCAGTCATCCTGGTAGATGCCCTCCGTGTCGGTCACCATGACGGCGTCCGTCGAAAATACGTGAAACGGAATCGACACGGTGATCGCCGTCACGCGCGCCGATATCGATTTTGCGAACTGTATTGCGCTGCGCGCCGCGCTGTCTGACAAGGGCGAGCCATCGGTGGGGACGAGAATATGCTTGAACATGCGTTTCTCCTCGATCGATTGATGAACTGCGGCATTGGGCGAACTGTCCGGACAGCCGATTCAGACGTTACCCGTTGCGCGCAACCGCGATTTTGATTCAGCGCAAGGTTCCGCGTTTCCTGGCCGGCCTTTGTTGCGCGAGGCGCGTGACCTCGTCAGCGGACGACGATGACCGGCAGTTTCGTGTGCGTCAGGACTTTCTGCGTCTCGCTGCCCAGCAGCAGCGCCGATACGCCGCGGCGACCATGAGACGCCATCACGATCCCATCGCACTTGTTTCTTTTCGCTGCCGCTAGAATCGCCTGCCAAGGAACTGCAGCGATCGAGTGCACCGCGGTGAACTGAATTCCTGCCGATTTGGCCTTGGCGGCGATGGGCTCCATGACCTTGTCGGCTTCCACTTTGCACATCGCAGCGTATTCCTTTCGCTTCATCGGGATATAGATCGAGGCTTCCGAGTACATCGGCGAAGGATAGTCCGGAGACGCATAGAACGCGGTGAGCTTTGCGCCGAGGGCGCGTGACATTGCCAAGGCGTGCGCGACAGCTTTTTCCGAGAGCTTCGAACCGTCGGTCGCGACCAGCAGATGCTTGTACATGGACGTCTCCTGAAGGGAAGCGCAGCAGCGTGCTCAGGATAGGCCGTGACGTCTGCCGCTGTGTTGACGTAGGTCAACGCTGACGGAATTGGTCGAGTCGAAAATGCAGGTGTCTGAACGCAGGAGCCGCTCATGCGCGTTTCGGAGGTTATGTCGCACCGCGTCGTATCGGTCGCGCCGACGGCGCTGGTTGACGAAGCGGCGCGGCTGATGCTGGACCATCGCATCAGCGGTTTGCCCGTGGTCGATGTGGGCGGAAATCTCGTAGGCATGGTCACTGAAGGCGATTTCCTGCGCCGCGCTGAAACCGGGAACGTAAAAAGACGACCGCGGTGGCTGGAATTCTGCCTGGGCCCGGG
>Ga0066789_10000847_pt1 | contig 12954 bp, 7 predicted proteins | sample OrgsoiDNA2013049_FD_70960 | JGI IMG/M metagenome (GOLD analysis project Ga0066789, IMG submission 70960) | Permafrost soil microbial communities from the Arctic, to analyse light accelerated degradation of dissolved organic matter (DOM) -... | ecosystem: Environmental > Terrestrial > Soil >...
CGGGCGAGCCAGTAGATTGCTGCTGCACGAGCAACGAGTCGTCGCGAATCTCCAGCCAACTTTGCGTGTACGAGCTTCCGACGGAGGCAAAGAACCTGTCCAGAACTCGCATGCGAAGCCGCCCGCCAGTGTGGGGTGAATTCGGCGGTATTCCCGCTGCTCGTCGCTGATACTGGCCAGGTAAGGACTGGCATTGCCCATCCCGTAGTAGCCGAGGGTTCGCTCGTCGGTATAGGACGGTCTTAGCTCCAGGCGAAAGCGCCCGCCGGGCCCGAAACTCGGCACCGTCAAAAGAGCATAGATATCGAGAAATGGCACGATGAACGAGCCATCCCGAACCTTGAACGTCACGAAGGCCGCCTCTTCGAGGCGCCAGCGAAACGAGCCTTCGGTCGCGCCCAGGCGCGCTACATTGCTTACTTGTCCAAGGCCGAAGCCGACATCGCTATCGCCGCCCACGATGGGAAAGAAGTTGAACTCTCGCTTCCCCCCGGCGCGGGCACCGCCTCCCGACTCGGCAAACGCGGTTGTCGCAAGCGCGCCTGTCCACGCAATTAGTGCAGTGAACACACGTAGTTGCATGGCTGAATCCTCCCTTTGCTATGCAGCAACCACTGCAGGGCTCATGCCGCCATCGTTCACTTACCACCTTGATCTTGAAATTCCACCACCGCCCGTAGGGACAAGAGCTCGCGCAGAACTACCTGCAGCGTCGCGGCCAGAGGCACGGCAACCACAGCGCCGACGACGCCGCCAATTTCGCCTAAGAACAAGATCGACAGCATCACCACGAGGGGATTGACTTGGACGGCTTTACGGAAGATCAGCGGCCCCAGAACGTTGCCTTCGATCTGCCCGTAAACGACGAAGTAGATGACCGTGGCGATGCCGTGCCACAAGCCACCCGTCAGAAACGACAACAACGACACAAATGTTCCCGCGACGAGCGGCCCCGCATAGGGTACCGTGCTCGACAGTCCGCTCAGCACGCCCAGGGGCAAGAAGAAGGGTACGCGGTTGATAGCCAGAAACACTGTGGTGCAAGTAGCGTTCATCGTGCAAATCAGCGCGAGCCCCGCGATATAGCCACCGACGGACTGATAGACTTGACGTACGATGTTCTCCATTGTCTCTCGCTGGCGTCCCGGTAACTGCTGCAAGGCAGCTTGGACCAGCGGGCCGCCGAAAACCAGCATGATGATTGTCACGAAGAACACAGTAACGCTCGCCCCGACAAAGCTGAGCACGCCACCCACCGCAGCGAGCACCGGCGAGGCGGCGCCGGTAATGACGTGGGAGCCATCCTTTTCGGCATCCTCCAAGCGCTCGGACAGACTGAAGCGTTCATCAAGCCGTCGCACCAGTTTGCTCGCCCTGACTTTGCGAACGTAGTCGGGCGCACGCTGGACCAGCGCCTTTCCCTGCGAAACGACCGGCGGTATCAAGGTAAAGCCAATTCCGGTCAGAAAGCCCAACACCAACAACGCGACAATGGCGATGGCGGCCAGACGATGCACGTGGTGTCTTATCAAGAACTGGACTGCGTGCTCGAGCGCTAAAGTTAGCAGAAGCGCCGCACCGGTCAGAGTGATGGCCAGAAGGGCGTGCATGATGGCAAACACGACAGTCACCACTAGGAGCGTTCCAAGTACAACCGTAAACACCGTTTTCAAATGGACCTGCGACTTCGGCATTCCCGTCTTCTCCTAATGTAAACGCGTTGGACCGACGAGGCTCCACGTGGGTTCCTGCACCGCCCTGCATTTGGCGAGCCAGGTACCGGTCAGCTTGCAGTTGGTCGCCAGCGCTGCCACGGGTTACAGGACATCTCAGGTGTCACGAATAGCTCACCTCGGTCACACCCTCGTGACAGCTCGACTGCCTTGAGCTCGATCTTCCAACTGGTTGCCACGCGCGCTTCCCTCTTCGAGCACGCGGCACGCTTCTCGCACAGCACCGCGCGGTTATGCAAATGCAGCCAAGTCAACAAGAGGAGCGCCAAAGGAAACGCTCTGTACCCGGACCCTTCTCGGAAGCGAGCGAGCTTATGAGCTGTCCGGTCACCGCTTCGCCCCACAGCACCGTAAAGGAAGCCGTCGTCGTAATGGCAAGGCACGCTCTAGGCGCCATGCCCGTCGTGGATGCTCAGAAGCGACTGATTGGCTCGATTTCCCATCAAAGCATCGCGATTCGCGCATCCACGGGCGACAAGCCGGTGCACGAGCTGCGGGTGCACGATGCCATGTCGAGCGACGTAACCAGTGTCTCGGTCTCGGCCACGGTCTCGGACGCGCTTAACTTGATGGTACAACGCCGATCTAGCTGGCTTCCTGTGGTTACGCGGGACCGTTTGGTGGTGGGCATGCTGGCTCTATCAGACATCGTTTCGAAGGCAGCTCCGCCAAGGGACTCCCGCGGCGCCTGGCTCGAAACTGGCTACCGACCAGCGTCGAGACGTTCGTAATGAGGTTTCAAGCATGAAAATTCCAGGCAACACGACAGTTCAGGCACTCAATACACTCCTTCAGGGCGAACTGACAGCCGTCGCGGGGTACAAGCGGGCGCTGTCGAGCCCCAAGACAAGGACCGAGTACCGCCCGGCATTCGAGGAATGCCTCAGCTCACACCGCCGTCGCGTCCTGCGGCTCCAGTCCGAGGTCGCAAGACGAGGCGGTATTCCAGTTTCCACAATGGCGCGAACCTGGGATTTCCTATTGACCTGTTTCGCCTGGGCCTCCCAGGTCGCGGGAATGGCCTTCCTAAGTCCTCTGCTGCGTCTCCTGGAAATACTCGGTCTGCGTCGCCACGACCGCGTCTGGGGCCGCCTGGATGCCCGCGCCCGCCAACTGGTGTCCTGGGAACTGTTTCCCCAACAGGTCTTGACACGCCAAAGCATGTTACTGGTACGGATCGCCTGGAAGGGCGCGTCGGAAGGCTAGCGGACCTCGCTACGAGCGCGTAGCCCCTGTTTCGCCTGAGCTTTCCTCATCTTACCGCTGCACGACGACGTACGGCACGTTTTTTGTAGAAGGAGCCGAAGTCAGACCAAAACCAACCACAAACTGTTACGATTCGCGGAAATCGTTACTGCTCGGTAACAATCCGGGCCAAGGAGATTCTCGTGCTGGACATTCTACTTGTCGATGATGAGGCCGACCTGCGAGACGTTCTCGAAGAGCAACTAACCGAGGCCGGACACCGCGTGCAAACCGCGGCCGATGGTGCGGTTAGCGCAGAGCACATCAAAAGGCGGCTGTTCGACGTCGTCATCTGCGACGTTCGGCTACCTCAGATGGATGGGTTGACCCTCTTTCGCCTTATTCGCAAAGAGGCGCCGGGGACGGACGTCATCCTGATGACCGCCTACTCGGACGTCACGCAAGCGGTGTCGGCCTTGAAGGAGGGCGCCTTCGACTATCTGACCAAGCCATTCGACATGGACGAGCTCTTGTTGCAGGTCCGCCGCATCGACGAAATGCGAAGCCTGCGCCGCGAGCTTGACACGGCCCGCAACGCTCTTGGCAATCGGGCCGAGGGAACGAACCTGATCGGTCAGTCACCCGCCGTAAGGCGTGTGAAGGAAATGATCAAGATGGTCTCCCAAAGCGACGCTCCCACGATGGTCACCGGCGAAAGCGGGACCGGCAAAGAGGTGGTTGCTCGGATGATCCACGAGCAAAGCCCCCGACGAGACAAGCCGTTCGTCGCTGTCAATTGCGGTGCTCTCGCCGAGAACTTGGTCGAAGCCGAATTGTTCGGCCACGAACGCGGCGCTTTCACGGGCGCTGTACGCAAGCGCGACGGTCGCTTCAAGGCAGCCGACGGCGGCACCTTGCTGCTTGACGAAGTCGCCGAGCTACCGCTCGCGGCGCAGGCCAAATTGCTGCGGGTCCTCCAAGAAGGGGTCGTCGAGCCGCTTGGTACCAACACCGCCGTACGGGTCGACGTGCGCATCATCTCTGCCACCCATCGCAACTTGCTGGAACGGACGAAGACGGGTGCATTTCGGGAGGACTTGTTCTATCGAATCAATGTGATCGAGCTGCAATTGCCGCCCCTGCGAGAGCGTCCGGGCGACCTTGCCTTGCTTGTCAATCACTTCCTGGCGCGTTTCACTCCGGCGGGGGCACCGACTCCGTCGATCTCGCCGGCAGCTTGGGCCTGCCTGTCACAGTACGCCTTCCCGGGGAATGTGCGCGAGCTGTCCCACGCAATCGAGCACGCCACCATTCTCTGTGGCGGCAAAGAAATCGGAGTGCAGCACCTTCCGGTTTCGCTGGTCAGCACGACGAGCCCGGCCGAACGCGAATTGGAGTCTCCGCCGAATGCCATTCGTCCGCTTCAAGTCGCCATCCGCGACTTCGAGCACGCCTACCTCTTGCGAGCCTTACGCGCCACCGAAGGCAAGCGCGCACGGACCGCCGAGTTGCTGGGTATTTCGCGCAAGACCCTGTGGGAAAAGCTGCGTGTCAACGAAGCACGCAACAACCACGAGCGCCCCAGCGCGACGACGACTGCCTGGACAGCGCCAGCAGCACCTTCGTCGCCACCTGCCATGGGCGAAACCAGCAGCCAGGCGGGAATGGGAAGCAGCTAGCTCGAACGCGGACGTAGACGTTCTATGACGAACTTAACCCGAGTGGGTTGGGAGCGTGGCCGAGATACAGCAGAGACGAGCATCAATCGCGAGTGGTTGGTGGCGAACGGGCTGGGTGGCTACGCTTCCGGCACTCTTGCTGGAGTATCAACTCGGAGGTACCACGGGCTTCTGGTGTCGGCCCTGCCTAATCCGTGGGGCCGCACCATGATGCTCGATCACTTGATCGAGCAAGTCGCTCTGCCCGACGGGACGCAGTACCGACTGAGCGCCGAAAACCGGAGCACTACGGAATCTTCGGCGAAGAGCGACGTTCTCGACCAATTTCGCCTGGAATTGGGGCTTCCGGTTTGGACCTATCTTTTGGGCGGCGTCCTGCTTGAACGCAGACTAATACTGGCCCATTTGCAGAATACGGTCTATTTGCGCTACCGATTATTGTCTAACGCACCGGGCGAAGCGGTGGACAATTCGGTAACGTTGGGCCTGCGGCCTGCGATGCACTTTCGACCCCACGATGCGCCGGTGTCCCGCCCCATGGATCCTTATACACTGTCGCTGATCGGAGACCGTTTCGAGGTTTCCACCAATGGTCCGCTTCCGTCCTTGAAGATGCGGGTCGAAGGCGACAGTCCGACCTTTCATTTCTATCCCGAGCGTCAGGAGCAGATCAATTATCGGTGGGAGGCTGCGCGCGGCTACGAGGCGCACGGGACGTTGTGGAGCCCGGGCCTCTTTCAGGTCAAGCTGTCAGCCCAACAGCCAGCCTATTTGGTCGCGTCGAGCGAATTGTGGGAAACCATGAATGCCGTCGAGCCTACGCTTGCCTGGCAATACGAGCGCGAGCGCCGATTTCGCTTGATTCATGCCGTGCCCTCTGGACGAAAAGATGCAACGGCGGCCGAGCTGATTCTGGCGACCGATCAGTTCGTCATCGTGCCCGCCGGCCGGGTGTCGGACTCGACACGGGCCAAAGCACGGGGTGAAGACCTGCGTTCGGTTATCGCCGGATACCATTGGTTTACGGACTGGGGCCGCGACACCATGATCAGCCTGGAAGGCCTCACGCTCTGTTCGGGACGTTTCACTGAAGCCCGCTACATCCTCCACAGCTTCGCGCACTATGTCCGCAACGGCTTGATTCCGAATCTATTTCCCGAAGGCTCCCAAGAGGGGCTCTACCACACAGCCGATGCGACCCTGTGGTTCTTCCACGCCATCGATCGCTATCTGGCGTACACGGGCGACACGGAGAGCCTTCAGCTTCTCTTGCCGACGCTGCTGTCGATAGCCAAAGCCCACCTCGATGGCACCGTCTTTGGCATTGCGGTCGACCCGTCCGACGGATTACTTACCCAAGGACAAGAAGGATTTGCCCTGACCTGGATGGACGCCCTCTGCGACGGCTGGGTCGTGACGCCTCGACGAGGCAAGGCCGTTGAAATCAATGCTCTGTGGTTCAATGCCCTGGTCCTGCTCGGCACGTGGCTCGAGTCGGAAGGTGAGCACGACGGCGCCAAGACTTATAAGGACGCTGCCCAAAAGGCCAGGGAATCGTTCAATCGGCTCTATTGGAGCGACAGTGTCGGCTACCTGGCTGACGTGCTCGACAAAGAGACTGGGACGCCAGACTTTTCCTTGCGGCCCAACCAGATTTTCGCGATCTCGTTACCCCATCCCATTCTCGAGCCATCACGCTGGCAAGCCGTCGTCGATCGCGTCGGCGAGGCTCTACTGACACCGTTCGGCCTGCGCACCCTCGATCCGCGCCATGCCGACTTCAAGGCAAACTATCACGGCGACCTGCGCACTCGCGACGCCGCTTACCACCAGGGCACCGTGTGGAGCTGGCTCATCGGGCCTTTCGTCGAGGCGTGGCTGAAAGTTCATCCGAACGAACGTGAACGGGCTCGCTCCTTTCTGTTGCCGTTGCGGGATCACTTGGGTCAGGCGTGTATCGGGCAGGTCGCGGAGATTTTCGATGCCACGGCTCCCTTTCTTCCGCGCGGATGTGTCGCGCAAGCGTGGGGAATCGCCGAACTGCTTCGTGCCTGGAACCTGACCGATGCGCCCGCTTGAACAGGAGATCTTATGCCGCCCACTGACGAGGTTGCCCCCAAGGAGCAGCCGATTCCACCTCCCACGCCTGAGTCGCGCTTCACCATCCTGCCGGGCGTTCCCTTCCCGCTCGGCGCCACAGTGGTCGACGGTGGCGTCAATTTCGCCGTCTACTCCGAGCGTTCCCAGCGAGCATTCGTGTGCTTGTTCGAGGCCAACGATCCAGCGCGTGAAGTGGCACGCTACGAGCTTTTCGAGCGCACAGCCCACGTGTTTCACGGCCTCGTACATCATATCCAGCCAGGGGCTCTCTACGGCTTTCGACTGGAAGGGCCGTTCGATCCCGGCCAGGGCCTGCGCTTCAATGCCAACAAGCTGCTAATCGATCCGTATGCCCGGGCGCTGTATGGCCACATTGACTTCCACGGACCCATCTACGGTTATCCCATCGGCCATGCCGATGCCGATCTGGCCTTCAGCAATGAAGACGATGCCGCGTATGTTCCCAAGTCGGTCGTGCTCGCCAATGATTTCGACTGGGGCGAAGACCGGCCACCGAACGTCAGGTGGAGCGATACCTTCATCTACGAAGCCCACGTTCGCGGACTCACCATTCGCCATCCCGATCTCCCTCCCGAGGTGCGTGGCACCTATGAAGGGCTCGGGCACCCGGCGATCGTCGGACACTTGAAAAAGTTGGGCGTGACAGCTATCGAGCTTCTTCCTATTCACGCCAAGCTCGTCGACGGCTATCTTACCGAGCGCGGCCTTACCAACTATTGGGGTTACAGTCCGCTCGGATATTTCGCGCCCGATCAGACCTACGCCCGAGCGAAGAATCCCGGCGCACAAGTCGCCGAGTTCAAGCGCATGGTCAAGGCGCTGCACGCGGCCGGCATCGAGGTCATCCTTGATGTGGTTTACAACCACACCGGCGAAGGTAGCCAGCTCGGCCCGACCTTGTCACTGCGTGGGCTTGAGAATGTCTCCTACTACCATCACAGTCCCACCGATCCCCGCTACAACATGGAGTTCACCGGTTGCGGAAATAGTCTTAACCTCGGCTCTCTCTACACCATGAAGCTGGTCCTGGACAGCCTGCGCTATTGGGCCATCGAAATGCATGTCGACGGATTCCGGTTCGATCTGGCGCCGGTGCTCGGCCGCATGTGGCCCACGTTTGCCTTCGACCGCAGCGCGACCTTCTTTCAGGCCGTGCACCAAGATCCGGTCCTATCCAGTCTGAAGCTCATTGCCGAGCCGTGGGATCCCAACGAGGGCGGACAACAGCTGGGCGGCTTTCCCGTGCTTTGGTCGGAATGGAATGCTGCCTTTCGCGACACCGCGCGCAGCTTTTGGAAGAGCGACCCCAACAAGGTCGGGCAGCTGGCCTATCGGCTGACCGGCTCGGCAGATATCTTTCAACCAGGTGGACGGCGTCCACACGCCAGCATCAATTTCGTCACGGCCCACGATGGCTTCACCCTGCACGATCTCGTCGCGTACGAGCACAAGCACAACGAAGCCAATCAGGAAGAGAATCGCGATGGCACCGATGACAACATTTCCTGGAACCACGGCGCCGAAGGAGACACCGACGATCCGGCTATTCGGGAGATGCGCGAAAAGACCAAGCGCAACCTGCTCGCAACTCTGCTTCTCTCCCGTGGTGTGCCCATGCTCTGCGCCGGCGATGAGATGGGCCGAACGCAAAAGGGCAACAACAACGCCTACTGCCAGGACAACGAGATCTCCTGGGTCGACTGGAACCTCGATGATCGCCGCAAGGCACTGCTCGAGTTCACGGCGCGACTGTCTCGCCTTCGCCATGCCGCGGGCGTCCTGCGCGAAGACTGGTTCTTTCAAGGCGACCACATCTCGGACTCGCGCTTCAAGGATCTGACGTTCTTCACGGTCGATGGGCGGGAAATGTCCGCCGAAGACTGGCACGACGAGGGCTTGCTTTCCTTTGGCTACTTGCTCGGAGGTGACGCCTTGGTCGTTCCCGACCGGGCTGGACACCGTCCTGTCGGGGATACCCTGCTCATGCTCCTCAACGGCAATCACGAAGAGGTCACGTTCACCCTTCCCCAGGTGGACACGGTTCGGGCCTGGGATTTGGTCCTTAGCACCGCAGATCCCCGGGCGCCCGCTTCGCGGCTAACCTCTGATGAGCAATTGCGTGTCCCGGAGCGAGCGCTGGTAATTCTACGGCTGCGCTCATCGAGTGCCCCGAAGATCGAGACCCTTTGATGGCGAATCCGCGGCGGATTCCCGGCGCAACCTACCGGCTTCAGCTTCGTCGCGAGTTTCCTTTCAGCGCTGCCACGGACGTCATCCCGTACTTGCACAATCTCGGCATCTCCGATCTCTACCTTTCGCCAATCTATTACGCTCGGCCGGGCAGCTCGCACGGCTACGACGTTCTCGATCACACACGCCTCAATCCCGAGCTCGGCGACGAAAGCGAGCTGCGCTTCCTACTCGACACCGCGCACGCGCACGAGATGGGCGTGCTTCTCGACCTCGTTCCCAACCACATGTGCATCGCTGGCGACGCCAGCCCGCGCTGGCGAGAAGTCCTGGAAGACGGACCGGCGGCCTCGGCCGCTGCCTACTTCGACATCGACTGGGATCCGCCGAAACCCGAGCTGTCGGCCAAAGTCCTTCTGCCGTTTCTCGACGAGCAGTACGGCCGAGTCTTGGAATCGGAGTTGTCGATTGCTTTCCGCCATGGTGACTTCGTGGTGCGATGGAATGGCGGCGAATTACCCTTCCGCCAAGAAACCTGGGGCCACATTCTGCGCCCTGCCATCGACATCCTTCGCGAGAATGCCGGGTCCGAGGATCCAGCGCTCATCGAGCTTGAGAGCATTCTGCGCGCGGTGACGCATATGTTGTCCGCCCTGCGCGGCTCGGCAGCCGAGCTCGAACGCCATCACGAAAAGGAAGCCATCCGTCGCCGCCTTGTCAATCTGGCCGCGGATTCTCCTGCGGTCGCATCCGCCTTGGCCGCTGCGGTCAACCTGCTCAATGGCGTGCGCGGCGTTCCCCAGAGCTACGACGCTTTGGAGAGGCTGATGAACGATCAGGTGTACCGGCTTGCGGATTGGCGTGTCGCCGCCCAAGAAATCAACTATCGGCGATTTTTCGACATCAACGAGCTAGCGGCGGTACGCGTGGAGAACGAGCAGGTCTTTGCCGCTATCCACGCCTTGCCGCTTTCGCTGACCGCGCATCCTGCCTTCGCGGGATTTCGGGTGGACCATCTCGACGGTTTGGCCGATCCAAAGCGCTATTTGGACGTTTTGCAGGCGGCCTGGCGAAAGGCGACAGGAACCCGAGAAGGTGGCGGCGAACGCTGCTTCGTACTGGTCGAGAAGATTCTTGCGTCGAATGAGGATCTGCGACCCGACTTCGCCGCCGACGGCACGACCGGCTACGATTTCATTCGCCTGCTGGCTGGACTTCTCGTCACCGACGAGGGCTTTTCGCCGCTTTGCCACCTCGTCGACGAAATTGCGGGCCCACTGCTTCCCTTCGCCCAGGTTGCAGCCGATTCCAAGCACCACGTGCTCGATAGCACCCTTGCCGCCGAGCTCACGGTCTTGGCTCGCCGGATGGATAGCATTTCGGAGCAACACCGCTATACGCGCGATTTCACGATGAACAGCATTCACGCTGCCTTGGCCGAGGTGGTGGCTGGATTTTCGGTCTATCGGACCTATGTCCGTGAGGACGACCAAGACAAAGACGTGGCGACAGCCGACATACGCGATATCCGGCAGGCTATCACGCAGGCTCGGCACCGAACGCCGCTCATCAACGCTTCTCTGTTTCATTTTATCGAGTCGGTACTGCTTCATCGCGATCCGCCCGGTCTGCAGGCCGAACAAATCCGCGTGCGCCGCGAATTCGTGACTCGGTTTCAGCAATTGACGAGTCCCGTGTTCGCCAAGGGAATCGAAGACACGGCCTTCTATCGTTACATGCCTCTCGTGGCGCTGAATGAAGTGGGAGGCGACCCGACGCGTTGGCAGCTTTCCGACAGCGACATGCATGCGGCCTTCAACCACCGAGGCGCAACATCGCCCGCGACCTTGTCAGCTACGGCCACCCACGATACCAAGCGCGGCGAAGACGCTCGCGCGCGACTTTATGTTCTCTCGGAGGTTGCCGACGCCTGGGCAAAGAACTGCAAAGATTGGAAGGCCATGAACCAACGCTTTCGCGCAGACGTCGACGAGTCTCCCTCGCCTGACGCAGCGGAAGAGTATTTGCTGTACCAAACTCTCGTCGCCAGCTGGCCCATGAATGGATTCGACTCCGAGCCTGACTATGGCCAGCGAATTGCGGCCTACATGACCAAAGCGCGCCACGAAGCCAAGCGCTCGACCAGCTACATCAACCCCAACGTTGCGTACGAGGAAGCCGCAGAAGCCTTTGTCAGACAGGTGATGGATGGCACCGCCAATCGGCCGTTTCTGCAGAAGGTGGAGGTCTTCGTCGGAGGGATCAAGACGGCTGGGTTTTGCAATTCTCTTGCACAGCTCGTCTTGAAATTGGCCGCGCCGGGAATTCCCGACTTCTTTCAAGGACGAGAACTGTGGGACTTTTCTTTGGTAGATCCAGACAATCGCCGCCTCGTGGAATATCACGAGCGGCCGGTCTTGCTCGAAAGGCTGCGAGCCGATGTCAAACAACAAGGCGGGCCCGCCGTCGAGCGGTGGTTCCTGTCCCCTGAAGACGGCAAAATCAAGATGTGGGTGACGGCAGCCGGCCTCGGCCTGCGTCGCTCCCGTCCGGCACTGTTTCAGCAGAACGGATACGAGCCACTGGTCTGTCGCGGTCCCAAGGCAAAACATACTTTCGCCTTTGCCCGCCGCAAAGGCAATCAAGCGGCCATCGTACTCGTCAGCCGGCACCTGGCTGCCTTTAGCAACCGCCTCTTGGGCCCCGCCTGGGCCGAGACCTACGTCGAGTTGCCTGCCGAGCTCCAGGACACCACAGTCTTCGATGTCCTGACCGAGCGAAACGTTCCTGTCGATGGTCGCAGCTTGTCGGTCGAAGAGACGTTTCGCCATCTGCCGGTCGCCTTGTTGGAGACGCCGAAATGATTGCTCGCAAGTACGCCCAGGGCGCCGAGGTGACAGCCAACGGTGTCAGTTTTCGTGTATGGGCTCCCGAAAGGGAGCGCGTCGACCTCGTCTTGCATGCGCACGACACCTCCATCGCTCTTGAACGCGACGACGACGGCTTTTGGTCCGTGCTGACGGACTCGGCCGCACCAGGCGATCTCTACTCGTATCGACTAAACGGCGATGCGCATGACTATCCGGATCCAGCCGCGCGCTATCTACCCGAAGGACCGCACGGCCCCGCCCAAGTCGTCGACCCGTCGACCTTCGCGTGGACGGATCAGGCGTGGCCGGGCATCTCGCCACGCGACCACGTGATCTACGAGCTTCACATGGGAACATTTTCACCGGTAGGAACCTGGGCTGGCGCCGAGGCCAAGCTTTCTCTTCTCAAGGAGCTTGGCGTTACCAGCGTCGAAATCATGCCGGTGGCTGAATTCGACGGCGCCTTTGGTTGGGGATACGACGGTGTCGCCTGGTACGCTCCGAGCCACCTCTATGGAACCCCGGACGGCTTGCGCCATTTCGTGGACCACGCCCATGGGCTTGGATTGGCGGTCCTTCTCGACGTCGTCTACAACCACTTTGGGCCGTCGGGAAACTACACATCGACGTTTTCCCCGTTCTACGCCAGTGAAGCCCAAACCGAATGGGGTCCCGGGCTCAACTACGATGGCGCGAACGCGCACGGCATGCGTTCCTTGGCAATTGACAACGCCGCGTACTGGATTGACGAATTCCACTTCGACGGCCTTCGCCTCGACGCGATCCACGCGATCGCGGATCGTTCGGACGAGCACGTGGTCTCGGCCATCGTCAAGGCGGCAACTGGAGCGGGCAAGGGAAGAAGGATTTTCCTCATCGGCGAAGACGAGCCGCAGGATGCTCGACTGCTGCGCCAGCATACGCTGACGGGCGTGGGCTCGGGACTAACCGCCCTGTGGAACGACGACTTCCACCACAGCGCCACAGTCGCGCTGACCGGGCGTCGGCACGCCTACTTCAGCGACTACAGGGGCGACGCGAACGAATGGCTCACGGCCATTCGCAGGGGCTTCATCTTCCAGGGACAACATTCGAAATGGCAAGGCAAATCGCGCGGCCATCCCACGCGAAACATACCGCTGCGCTCCTTCATCTGCTTTCTCGAAAACCACGACC
>Ga0066789_10000848_pt1 | contig 12935 bp, 13 predicted proteins | sample OrgsoiDNA2013049_FD_70960 | JGI IMG/M metagenome (GOLD analysis project Ga0066789, IMG submission 70960) | Permafrost soil microbial communities from the Arctic, to analyse light accelerated degradation of dissolved organic matter (DOM) -... | ecosystem: Environmental > Terrestrial > Soil >...
GCTCACGGTCGACGCAATCAACTCCGGAGATACGCCTCTCGGCTCCCCATGACGCTTCGCACCCTCCAGGATCATTCTCCTCACCACCGCGATCACGGCCGACTCCAGATGAGGCTCCATTTGTTTTTGCCATTGCACCAGAAAGTCGCACACTCCAAGTACCATTGCCCTCAGCGCATTAGAGCAAGAACCGTCGAACCGCACCCCGCGCTGCACAAGCAATTCGCTAAATCGGCTACCTACCAGGCATTCCAGGAGCGCGAATCTGTCATCGTAATGGTCATAGAAGGTGGCCCTGTTCAACGTGGCTGCATCGGTTATGTCCTGTACGGAGATTTGATCAAACTCTTTTTCTATCAATAATTTCGCAAGCGCACACTGCAGCATCTGCCGGGTGCGCTTCACACGCGGATCAAGGGCTTCACCGGACATTTCGGTCATTTGCATCTCTTGGTTAGATTACAGAATAACGTGCACGGAGCCGGAAATAACGACAAATGTCGTTTATTCATGAATCGACAACTGTCGTTTAGTCATCAGTTGTGGTTAGGAGGGCCACCAAATGCCCACTTTGCTTCACGTCGACTCAAGCCCACTCGGGGAATCCTCGATTTCCCGCCGTCTCTCCCGCGAATTCGTACAGCAATGGAAACAGGCGAACCCAAACGGTACGGTCATCACTCGTGACCTCACCAAGTCAAATCTCAATGCGATTGATGCTGAATGGATTGGCGCCTCATACACTCCAGAGAACGCGCGCGCCCCTCGTCAAAAGGAAATTCTTGCCCTGTCCGACACGCTCATCGCCGAGTTGGAAAACGCCGATGAATATGTGTTCGGCGTTCCCATGCACAACTTCTCAGTGCCTTCAACCCTCAAACTCTGGATCGATCAGATTTCGCGAGCCGGCAAGACCTTTTCCTACACGTCCGCTGGTCCCAATGGACTGCTCAAAAACAAGAAATCCACGTTCCTCGTTGCTTCCGGAGGATTCTACGGAGCTGAAACGGCGATGGCGGCCTTCAACTTTGTCGAACCCTACCTACGTTCAGCCTTCGGCTTTATTGGTGTCACAGATACTACCTTCATCAATGCCGGTGGGGCTACCGCAATTAACTCTGGGAAGACTGACCGCGAAACCTTTCTCCGACCGCATTTCGAATCCATCCGCGCTACCTTCAAGGCCGCGTGAAGCTAAGCATGCCGAAATTTCCAAACTGAGGAGATGCCAATGAAGCTCACTTACACAATCGCCCGGCTTCTGATGGGCGTTATCTTCCTGTTCTTCGGATCCAACTTGCTCCTGAACTTCCTTCACGCGCCAATGCCGACAGGAACCATGGGGCAGTTTTCGGAGGCACTGTATGCCTCCCACTACATATATGCGGTGGGCTTGTTCCAGGTGGTGCCTGCGATTCTGCTGCTCATCAACCGATATGTGCCGCTTGCCCTGGCTCTGCTGGCTCCCGTCATCGTCAACATCTGCCTGGTGCACATCCTGATGGCTCCGAGCGGCCTGCCCATTGCGGCTTTCGTGGTCATACTCTGGTTTCTGGTCGCGTATCGGGTGCGCTCCACCTTTGCGGGGCTCTTCCAGAAACGCGTGTCCGACTGAGGAATCAGGACTGGGATCAGACAGGCCAGTCGAACTCCCGGTCGCTACAATCAGAAGCAGCGATGATTCAGTACCTCTATCTCGGCCGCGTGGGATACGACGAGGGCCTGCGTCTACAGGCTGAGATGGCGGCCCTTCGACTCCAGGGGCGCGTGGAGAATGTGCTGCTCCTCCTCGAGCATCCTCCGGTGCTGACTCTAGGGCGCAATGCCAACCGCGCCAACATCCTGGCTTCGGACGAGCTGCTGGCCAGCCGAGGCGTCACGCTGCATGAAATCAACCGAGGCGGCGATGTTACTTACCACGGGCCGGGCCAACTGGTGGGTTACCCAATCTTCGATCTGCGCAGCCTGCGGAACCCGAAGGGTGGACGTCTAGGCCCAGTGGACTTCGTGCGGCTGATGGAGGAGGCCTTGATCCGGGTCTGCGGCGTCTTTGGAGTTCCGGCTGGACGCATCTGCGGCCTCACCGGTGTCTGGTGCGGTCTCCGCCCTGCAGACGGCAGCCCTGTGGACGGGAGTTGTGCACAGATTGAGCCGCTGGCTGGGCGCAAAGTCGGCGCAATCGGAATTCACGTATCGCGGGGCATCACATCGCACGGATTCGCCTTCAACGTCACGACCGACCTGCGCGACTTTGCTCTCATCAATCCCTGCGGCATCACGGACCGGCCGGTCACGAGCTTGAAAAACGAGATTCTGGCCGTTGCGGGTTCGCAGCCACCCGCAGACCCAAAAGAAGCATTGCCCAGCCTTGAGGACGTCGCACACCAGTCGGCCCGCCAGTTCGGCCTCGTCTTCGGCGAGCAGGTGTTGGCAGTCGAAAGCCTGGAGGCGCTACGGGCTCAGGCAGAAGCTACCCCTGCAAATCCGCCCAGCTTTCCGGCTCAGGACACACCGCTGCAGATTCCGCGCGAAGTTGAACGTCTCCTGCAAACAAAGGAACGTCCCGTCAGGGCGTGAGTATCCGATATCCGATGCATTGAGTACCTTCCCAGGTCTTATTCGCCATGACGGACAAAACGTTCGCCACGCTGTCTGTTTCGGTTCAGCTAGTGGTTCTTGTTCCACCAGCGCATGTTCCGCGATTTATAATCCGGCAGGAACTGCCCGTAAACGCATTCCGAAGCGCGGAGAGAAGGATTCATGCCAACCGACGTAATCATGCCCCAGATGGGCGAGTCGATCGTTGAGGGCACCATTACCAAATGGTTCAAGAAGGCTGGCGACCGCGTCGAGAAGGATGAGCCGCTCTTCGAAATCTCCACCGACAAAGTTGACGCCGAGATTCCTTCGCCCGTGGCCGGCATCCTGAGTGAGATCAAGGTGCTTGAGGGAGCCACGGTCGGCATCAACACGGTGGTTGCGGTGATCGGCGGGGCAGCGGTACAACCGGAAGCCTCCGCGCCGGCGGCGAAGTTGGCTACGCAGCAGGCATTGCGCGATGCAGGCGGAACGGAAGTGGTAATGCCGCAGATGGGCGAGTCCATCTTTGAAGGCACCATCATCAAATGGCTCAAGAAGGTTGGAGACAGCGTCGAGAAGGACGAACCGCTGTTTGAAATCTCCACTGACAAGGTGGACGCAGAGATACCCGCCCCTGTCGCCGGGCTGCTTACGGAGATTCGTAGTCCTGAAGGCGCCACCGTCGATGTCAATACGGTCGTCGCAGTGATTGGCGGCTCGGCGGCGGCTCCGGTCGCTGGTTCGAAGCCGACAAAGACTGCCACAGTTGCCGCGCCAGAAAAAGCGGCGTCGGTTCCTGCTGTGCCAGTCACGAGCAACGATGATCGCAAGGTCCGTTCGTCGCCTTTGGTGCGGCGCATCGCAAAGGACAACAATCTTGATCTGAACCAGATAGCAGGCAGCGGGTCGGATGGCCGCATTACCAAGGAAGATGTACTCCGGCACTTGAGCCATCACGGTTCTGGAAGCTCGCGCGCCGCAGCACCAGCCCCTCCGCCGCTCTCAGGCGACCTGGTTCCCATGACCAAAATGCGCGCCATCATTGCCCAGCGCATGGTCGAGAGCGTCCGCACCAGTCCTCACGTTCACACCGTCTACAAGGTGGACATGACCCGCATCGTCCGCCTCCGCGAGCGCGAGAAGGCAGCCTTCCAGCAACGCAACGGTTTCAATCTCACCTACATGCCTTTTATCGCCACGGCGGCAATCGAAGCGCTGCGCCGTTTCCCCATCGTCAACGCATCCCTTCAAGGGACCTCGATCCAATACCACCAGAACATCAACCTCGGCATTGCCGTAGCCCTCGAGTGGGGACTCATCGTGCCAGTCATTCGCCAAGCCGAGCAGCGCAGCTTTGTCGACCTCGCCCGCACCCTCGCCGACCTCGCCAACCGCGCCCGCACCAAGAAGCTCATGCCTGAAGAAACTACCGGCTCCACCTTTACGCTCACCAACGCCGGCGTCTTCGGCGGCGAGTTCGGCACCCCCATCATCAATCAGCCCGAGTCGGCCATTCTCGCCATCGGCGGCCTTCGCAAAGAGGCCGTTGTGCTCACCGATGCAGAAGGCAACGACACCATCGCCATCCGCTCCGTCCAGTTGCACTGCCTCGGTTTTGACCACCGTCTCATCGACGGCGCCGACTCCGGCAAATTCATGCTCGAGTTCAAGAAGACCCTCGAAACCTGGGACCGCAAGCTCGACTAGCGCATTCGGACTCGTGCTTCGTGTTCCTGAATGAAGCGCTTCATAATGCAGTGATCGACTATGAGAACTCTTGCTTTATTCCTTCTTGCTTTAGCTATCAACCTGGCCGGCGCCGCTCCAACTCAGCGGTGCAACCTAAATTTCCAAACGCCCGCCGATCGAGTCTTTGCGCAACTTAGTGGCACGAATGCCTGGCAAGAATTCGAGAACATTGAAAAGGTGCCCGTTCTCGTGACGGACGGTGGGATTTCCGCCGAACTCTGGCGAAGAACCGACGGAATTATTTCCGTGCGCACAGTGGAACCAGGTGAAGACTTTTGGATTTACTCCAAGTATTGCTTCACCAGGAACGGGCGGTTAGACAGAATCGCATTTGAACTTCGCACAGCCTGGGGTTGGGGCTACCGGCTCGAGGCCGCGATCGAAAACGGTGCAATTCGCGCTCCTTCCTCGGGGTTCTTTGACACGGCGACAAGCAAATCTATACCGAGGCCTGAACAAGCAGACGACATCGCCGAGGCTTTAAGGCCCAGGCTATACATACAGACGATGCAACTCCCTTTCTCTAACTTGATTGCCAGACGATCGCAATCCGTCCACAGTCTGGCTACACACTAACCCGGGCCCCGGCCGCTTCCATCGCAATCGCCCGCGGGAACAGAATGTTGTTCTCCAGGTGAATGTGCTGATGCAAATCCTGCTCAAATTCCTTCAGCCCGTCATAGTAGGCATGATAGGTAGGACACGCGCCAACTGGCGTAGTGTAGTCTTCGCTCAGTCGGCGAATCTCTGCAACCAGCGCACCCGCGGCATCATGCTCGCTCGTCATCATCGCGATCGGACTTTCAATACTCCCGAAGCACGCCTCCGGATGCGCTCCGCCTGAAATCAACGCTCCCTCAAGCTTGGCGATGTACGGAAACAGCACGTGCTCTTCCTTGCCCAAATGGTGGATCAGCTCTTCGTCGAGCAGCGCCAGCAGCTTCTGCATCGCAGGTAAATGTGCCTGCGATGCACCGTGGCGATTCACAACCTTCTGTGCCAACACTGCCAGCCGCGGCAATTCGTTCTTCACGTACATATGATGCGTTGCGACGATATGGTCAATCAGTTTTCCCAGCGTGGCCTGCGACCAGTCAATGGGCAAGGGTGCGGCTGAGTTTGAAGCTGATTCAAGCGCCGCCAACACCTCGTCGACCGGGAGCTGTCTCTCGACGCACGCTTCTGCCAGCGGCTTGCGCCCGCCGCAGCAATAGTCGATGCCAAACCGCTCGAAGACACGGATGGAGTGAGGTTGTTCAAGTGCGATCTCGCGAACGGTCTGTGTGAGGCTAGTCATGTATTTCTCCTGCATTCACCTTAGGAGCATCGCGCGTGCGCCACAGCGACTTAAGTCACTCTGCCGAAAACAAATCTGAGGCCAACCGTCCCGGCCTTGCGATAAACTCTTCCCCATGCCGCCTCCCCGCACTGAATTGGTAACCATCCTCGAACAAACCGCGCTCCTCTCCAGCCTGTCGCGCTCTGAGTTTCAAATGCTTGCAGCACGTACGGTGCGCAAACACTTCGCTGCCGGCGAGTTGCTCTTCTCTGAAGATGAGCCCTGCCACGGCCTCCACATCATCGCGCACGGCAAGGTGCGCATTTTCAAGACATCAGTCAACGGGCGCGAGCAGGTGCTTGCCATCAACCAGGCTGGCGAGTCAGTAGCCGAGCTCCCGGTCTTCGACGGCGGACGCTTCCCCGCTTCCGCTATGGCAATTGAAGATGCAGAGATTGCGTTTATCTCGCGGCAAAATTTTCAGGCATTCTGCATGGAGCATCCCGAAGTCGCGCTCAAGATGCTGGCTGTCGTCGGCACGCGTCTGCGCAGGCTCGTCGGCATCATCGAGGAGCTGTCGTTCACCACCATTCGCCAGCGCCTGATCGCCCTGTTGCTGCGCCTCGCCGAGAGCGAGGGCAAACAGACTCCGCAGGGAATCGAGTTTCATCTGCCGGTGAGCCACCAGGAATTGGCCAGCCAGCTCGGCACAGTGCGCGAATTGGTCTCGCGCAACCTGATGAGATTGCAGGCCGAGGGTTTGCTGGATGTGGATGCGCGGCAGATCGTCGTGAAAGACAAGGTTGGTCTCAACGCACTACTGACACCAGCAACGTAGCTGAATCAGTGATCGAAGTTTTCTGCATTGGGCACAAGCTGCATGTAGATCTCGCGAGAGATGTTCGTCTGCCAGTGCCCGGTAATGCGCGCCGCGCCGATCAATCCAAAGAACACAATCGCCAGGACCCCGGCAACCATCCGCGGTTTCAGCACGCGGCCACGCCACCGAGCGACCGCCGTCTGTTTAGCGCCGCGTGGCGCCAACGCCATCTGCAGTGCATTTTCCGCCGGGCAAACCGCAACACACTCCATACACCCGGTGCATTCAACCGACCGGATCTGTACCAGCTTGTCTACCGGCAGATGCGACGGGCAAGCCTTGTTGCATTTGCCGCAGTCGATGCATGCCTCTGCGTCACGTCGAATCTTCACCGGGCTCAGCACGGAAACAATCCCCATCAGCGCGCCGTACGGGCATAGAAATCTGCACCAGAAGTTTTGAATTACAACCGACAGCGCCACGAGCAGAATCACCACGACCATGCCCACCGTGCCCATGTACCGGAAGAAATTCAACATCTTCACGTCCGCAACGATCCCGAACGGCGAAGCCAGAAATTCTCCAAGGTCCATCGCCGGCATGGTGAAAACAATGTAGACAAAGAAAGCCAGCAGCAAATACTTCAGACCCCGCAGCGCCACATCCAGCCACTTCGGCACCACAAGACTGCGCCGAAAAATCTTGCGCCCCAGCTTCCACAAATATTCCGACACCGTCCCTACCGGACACAGCCACGAGCAGAACGCCTTCTTCACCAGGACGCTCGACAGAAGGAACACACATAGCAGAACCATTGCCGACGGATGAATCGGCGGAATCTTCCCAAGGGCTAAAAAGTATCTCAGGTTCATCAGCCCGGCGATCGGCAACCAGCCATCAACACCCGCAGGCCGATCAAAATAATGTGCCGTGCCCCCACTCTCGAAGTACCGGACCCACAAAATAAATTGAGCTCCGATTACCGCGTTCAGCAAAAGAAAGGCGAACTGCACTGCGCGCCGAACCTGTTGCGAACGGTCGGGCAGCGCTCTACGTACTAGATTTTTCTTCGGTTTAGCCCTTACTAAATCGGCTGATGGAACCTCAACCGGTGATGAGGATAAAGTCGACATGGCACCCTTCTTTGCTCCACCCTATCCGTCAAATTCTCTCTGCAATAGGACTTAAGTCACAGCACACGCCATCATCCCTGTGCGACAGTTAACCCTGTCAGTCAGCGCATTGGAGCATTATGGCGACAGAATCCGCAGTTTTCGGTACCGTCCGCCCGCAGAAACGGAGCACCTGGTTTCTTCCCCGCGAACACGGGGCCACCGCAATGCTCTTCACCCCCATCGTCTGCGCCGCGATACTTTCCCACACCTGGCGCTGGAGTGAGCTCGCCACCGTCACTGCCGCATTCGCAGCATTAGCCGCCAAAGACCCAATGGTCGTATTGGCGCGTCAACGCTTCGTCTGGAAGCAGTGGCACGAGGAAACCTCCGCCGCGATGCGTTGGTTTGTCGGCTGGACCGTTCTCTTGATTCTGAGCGGACTTGTTCTGTTGGCCTCCTGGCCCTTCAAAGCGACGGCGGCCCTCGGCTTGGGCGTTGCCGTCTTTTCGGTGCTTGCGATTGCAATCAATGTAAGAAACCGCCAACGGTCCACGCTGTTTCAGATCGCCAGCGCGGCAGCTCTTAGTTCGAGCTCGCTTGCCACATCGCTTTCAGCGACTGGAAAAATCGCGCCATGGTGCTGGTGGCTGTGGCTCCTGCTTGCGCTGCAAGCCACGTCAGGAATCCTGGTGGTTCACGCACGCCTGGACGCGCGTATTGCATTGCGCTCGACAGCGCCCGCCCGGGAGAACTACCGACGCGCAGCTCAAATCTCGCTTTTGGCATTAGCCTGCGCCGCTGTCATCGCAACCGCCTTCCATCACGGTTGGATCGCACTAGCCTTGTTCGTAGCTATCCTTGGCTACGCCTACGATCTCCACCGCCAGCGCAACGCCGAGGCCCTACAGCTTCCGCTCAAGTCCGTAGGCCAGCGCGCGCTAGCTCTGTCTTCGCTCTACGCCGTCCTGCTCATCATCGGTCTCTGGTAAGCGCAAAGCGTAGCGAGGAAGAAAAGCTAGGAGCTATTGGCTAGTAGCTGGAAGCTGTTTTCTCACTTCCAAACATGCTCCACAGCTCCCGCCGGCATATGGTGTGTTATCTCCGTATAATTCGCCTCAATATCCCAAGCCAGATCCTTAGGCACCCAGTTTCGGTCCCTCTCCGGTAACTCAACATGAATCTCCGCAAGCGTCTTCCCCGCGTCCACCTGCTCCTTCACCGCACTATATAAATCAATCAGAAACTGACGCTGCCCCTCAAGAATCTCGATGCCGCTGGCATCCCCGTGCCCGGGTAGAACGTAGAGCGGCCTGAGCTCAATTGCCTTCGAGAGTGCGCGCGGCCAGTTGGCGAGGTTCGCATCCCATAACTTGTTTCGCGGTCCATTAACGGCTGCATCGCCAGTGCACAACACGCGTTCCTTGGGAAGCCAGACATACCCGTCCGCAGGCGTGTGTCCCCAGCCGAGAAAAAGAAAATCCACCTCGCGCGTCGCATCCTTCAGCACAAATGGACTCTTCCGGAATGTCTTCAACGGCCTCTGCACATTGTCCTGGTGCAGATCGCGAACATCCTCGCGCTTAGTCTCCGCTGCATGCCAGCGCGTGGGTTCGTAGCGATCCATCTCCTCGACGATTTTGTAATAAGCGAGCGTGGTTGCCCCGGCTGCGGTCCAAAGCGAGTTACCGTAGGTGTGATCGCCGTGCGCGTGCGTGTCGAAGACATAACGCACCGGCTTGGAAGAAAGCTGCTTGACTTCCGCAATCAGTTCACGTGCGCGCGCGGGATAGTTGGCGTCGACCACGATGAGATAGTCCTGCATCTCGATAACGGCGGTGTTGCTGTAACCCTTTGACGCATCGCCGAGCAGAAACCATACACCTGGCGCGATCAGGCGAGGCGGCGCCGTCTGTCCGCGCAACCCGGCAATACCAAATCCAAGCAGAAGAACGAAAGCAGCAACGGCAGGCCGCATCAGCTGCATCCGTGCCAACGCATTCCCACCCTGACGCATCGCTTCACTTTGTAATCAATGCCCCGCAGCCCAGCCCAGCCCATCAGTTCCCTTGCCTGTAGCGATCGACCGCGCAACCTTCCACGTCGCCAGATCGATCTCATCCACTCGATTGGCGCCGATGCACGAGACATAAGCCACCTTGCCGCTGGGTCCCGCAAGCACCTCCTGCGGATCTGCGCCCACCGCAACCGAATGTGCCACCTTCATGGTCGCCAGGTCGACAACATCCACAACATTCTTTGCCGGAATCGGCATCAGCAGCCACTTCCCGTCCTTGCTAACGGCCGCCCCGTAACCCAGCCCGCTCAGCGGAACCCACGTCTTAACCGTGTTGGTTGCCGTATCGATTACCGCCATCTGCGGCTTTGTCTGGTCGGCGGTAAACACCCAGCGGTCGTCGTTCGAAATCGTAATCCGCTGCGTCTGGCCGGAGACGGGAATAACGGTCAGCGTCTTGCGCCCCTTCATGTCGAGAACTGAAACCGTTCCCGGTCCCACGTTTGCGGTGTACCCGCGCAGCCCATCGTGCGAGATCGTGAACATGTGGCTCTCGGGCTGGCCGGTCGGAATTGAACCTACAACCTTCCACGTCCTTGGGTCGATGATGGTGATGGATTTCTCAAGCTCGGTGGTCACGTAGAGCAAGCCATCTTTCGGTCCGAAGACGGGGCAGTGTGGACGCACTCCATGGTCGAATTGGATATTGCCGACTATCTTTTGCGAGGCAATGTCGATGACCGCAATGTTCTGGCCGTCCGTGCCGGGTTTGCCTACACCGGAGTTTCCATAGATAGGCACAATAGCCAGGCGTCCGTCAGGCGAGCCGGCAACTTCGTGGCCGGTGGTTCCGCCTTCTTCGACTGAAGCAAGAACCGATCCTGCTGCAGGATCGACAATTGCCAGGCTCTTGTCTCCCTTTTGGGCAACCAGCAAGCGACCGTGTTGGGCAAAAGTCACGGGGACAGCAACAGACAACAGCAAAAGGGGAAGAAACACTTGAATTGACCTCAAGGAGACCTCACTGAAGCTACGAAACGACTATATCGCATTCGAGATTCAACAAGGAATGAATGTCGCTTACCCAGCGAATAGGATGGAGCGAGGCAATACGCGGATTTGGCTGGAAAGACGCTACTCCCCAGCATCCCAGGGGTCGTAGGTACCCGCGATCCATGTGTGACCTTCGGGGTCTTTCACACCAAATTCGCGGCTTCCGTAGGGCGTTTCATAGAGCGGGCGGATGACTTCGGCCCCGGCGGCCAGGGCCCGCGCGTGGGCAGCATCGGCGTCCGGAACGACGATGTAGACTGTTCGGGTCTCAATGCCGCCGAGCTCATGCGGGGACTTGAAGCAGCGGCTGAATTCGTCGTCCTTGCCAGTGCCTAACATGATCATTCCACCGCCGAGGGTCAACTCGGCATGAGCGATGGTCCCGTCCTCGCCCTCATAAACAGAATGGCGTTCAAACCCGAATACATTGCAGAGCCAATCGATGGCGGCCGCCGCATTGCGGTAACGATGTCCGGGGATGATGGTGCTTGAGGACGCGAACATCGAGCCTCCGCCGGAAGGTTAACCCGACGCAGGGGAGGAGAGCAATGGCCAATTCGTGTGGTATCCAATCAGGTATCCTTGTTGGGATGGGTTTGCCGCAGGGTGATCGGGAACTCGTGCAGATTGTGAGTGCTGCGTTGGCCGACGCGTCCCAAAGGGCGGGTCCGTGGCTGGTTTGCCGGCTGGGGTGCACGCAGTGCTGCTATGGGGCGTTCGCCATCAGCGAGCTGGATGCGCTGCGGCTTGGTTTAGGGATGGAAATTCTGCGGCGCGAAAAGCCGTCACAGGCGGCTGAAATCGAGCGGCGGGCTAAGACGTGGATTGGCACGCACGGCTCAGACTTCCCCGGCGATCAGCAGACAGGCCGACTCGGCGATTCCGATGAGGATCGGGAGCGCTTTGAGGAGTTCGCAAACGAGGCAGCCTGTCCGGCGCTCGACCCAGCCACAGGACGCTGCGATGTGTATGAATGGAGGCCGATGACCTGCCGCGTCTTTGGTCCGCCCATTCAGATGGATGGTGGCAAGGGCAGCGCCAAGGTGCTGGGCCACTGCGAACTGTGTTTCGTGGGAGCGACAGAGGACGAGGTTGCTCGCTGCGAGATGCCAGTTCCGCATGAGCTCGAGAAGAAGCTGTTTGATGAGATTCCAGAGAAGCGTGAAACCTTGGTTGCGTTCGCGCTGCTGCGGTGAAATCCGCGCGCAAGCCAATCTCCCAACGATTTGCTGGCGGATCTTGACGGGAATTGTCCCCGGAACCGTATTACAATAAAAATCCCTTCACAGAATTGGAGCTTGGTCGGAGCTTCGATCGACGTGGCTAAGGGCGTCAGCATCACTTCTCCAGTTCGCTTTTGTTCTATCAATCTAAGTCTCTCTGCCCGTGCAAAGTATGCTCAATGATCCTCTTCTGAACCACGAGTGGTTTGCCGTGGCTCGATCGGCAGATGTGCCGATTGCGCAGCCTGCAGCGGCTCGGCTGCTGGGGCGCGACCTGGTGTTGTGGCGTTCGGCGGACGGCGTGCGCGCGTGGCAGGATTTGTGCATTCACCGCGGAGCGAAACTCTCATTGGGCATTGTGCGCAGTGACTGCCTGATCTGCCCGTACCATGCTTGGGAATATGACGCGAGCGGGCGATGCGTTCGTATACCCGCGCATCCTGCGCAGACGCCCCCTGAGAAGGCGCATGCGCTTGTGTTCCACGTGATGGAGCGATATGGGCTGATTTGGGCCTGTCTCGGAGAGCCAAGGCACGGACTGCCGGAACTCGCAGAGCTCGATGATGCTGCTTATCGCAAATTGATTGCCGGCCCCTATTCATTCGCTGCGCAGGGTCCGCGCATCATTGAAAACTTTCTCGATGTGGCGCACCTGCCAATTGTGCATGGCGGCTGGCTCGGCGACTCGGAGCATGCCGAGATGCCGGACTATGCAGTGGAAGTGGGAAAGGACGGCATCATTGCACGCGATATCGCGATCTGGCAGCCCGATCCGGATGGCGTGGGGCGTCCTGCAAAAGTCCTGTACACGTTTCAGATTCATCGCCCTTTGACGGCTAGTTTTCGCAAGGTGCATCACGGGCAGACGTTCCTGATGGTTGATATTGTGACGCCGATCGACGAGCAGCACAGTGTGGCTTTTGCGATTCTGGCGATGAACTACGGACACGATATTCCCGACGCAGAGCTGCTCGATTTTCAGGACAAGGTCACGATGCAGGACAAACGAGTGGTGGAATCGCAACGGCCAGAGTTGCTGCCATTGGACCTGCAGGAGGAGTTGCATTTGAGGTCGGACAAGACGGCCATCGCGTATCGTCGC
>Ga0066789_10000849_pt1 | contig 12924 bp, 8 predicted proteins | sample OrgsoiDNA2013049_FD_70960 | JGI IMG/M metagenome (GOLD analysis project Ga0066789, IMG submission 70960) | Permafrost soil microbial communities from the Arctic, to analyse light accelerated degradation of dissolved organic matter (DOM) -... | ecosystem: Environmental > Terrestrial > Soil >...
GCTAAATGACTCTTACCGATGATGGGATCTGGATTTTGCGGTTTTTCGGCGAATTTCACGACCCGGTTTGTTTCATCGGTGGTCAGGATGCCGAATTCGTCGGCGCGTTCGATGGGCACGTCAACCACACCCACCGTAATGTCGGCTTCGCATTGTTCGTGATATGCAATCATCGGACCATAGTCCATCTTATAAATATGGTCGCCGGCAAGAACCAGCACATGGGTGGGGTGGTGGGAACGGATGAATTCCAGATTTTGATACACCGAGTCCGCGGTGCCTCGATACCAATACGTGCCGATCTGCTGCTGAGCGGGAATCAGTTCCACGAACTCGCCGAGTTCGCCGCGCAGGTAGCTCCAGCCGCGCTGAATGTGCTGTATGAGCGACTGAGCTTTGTACTGAGTCAGGACCGCGATTTGCCGTATCCCGGAATTGACGCAATTCGAGAGGACGAAATCGATGATCCGAAATTTACCGCCGAATGGCGTTGCCGGCTTGCAGCGATGCTCTGTCAGCGCTTGCAGGCGCTCGCCGCGACCTCCTGCCATGACCACCGCCAGTGTGCCGCTTGTCAATCGGCTGACATAGCGTCCGGTGTTGGTACGAGCCGCGTGTCGCATACAGTCCTGATGTTATCCTTAAGCATAGCGAGCCAGCCCACAACGTGGTCCGCAGCGTGACACACTAAAACGGAGATCGCACCAGGTTTTTAGCGATAGCGAATTAGCGTTTGCTAGACTGCACGGCATGGTCCCACTAAAGCTGTGCATCTTGAGTTCCGAAATCGTGCCGTATGCGAAAACCGGCGGACTTGCGGATGTGGCGGGAGCCTTGCTCCAAGAACTCAAGCAACTGGGTCACGACGTGCGCGCATTCATGCCGCTGTACGCTGCGGTGCGGCGCGACCGCCCAGAGCTGCAACCGGTGCCCAGCTTGCAAAATGTAGCGATGACCATCGGCGCTATCCCCTATGCCTTTTCGGTATTGACAGCTCGCTTTCCGGGTACGGAGATCGCGGTGTATTTCATCGATTGCCCGCAGATGTTCGATCGTCCGGCTTTCTACACCATTGATTCCGATGAGCACAGGCGCTTTCTCTTATTTACGCGCGCAGCCTTCGAGAGCTGTCAGCGTCTGGGATTCGTGCCGGATGTCTTTCATTGCAACGATTGGCACACTGCCTTCCTACCCCTTCTGTTGAAGACGGTGTACCGGTCGGTACCGGGACTCACCAAGGTGCGCTCGGTGTTGACGATTCATAACATCGGGTATCAGGGCATCATGCCCGCTGCAGCAATCGCCGACCTTGGACTGGGTGCTTTCGAAGACCGCTTGGATGCCGGCGATCGTGGCGCGGGCATTATTAACCCTCTGAAAAGTGGGATAAAATTTGCCGATGTAGTGACAACGGTGAGCCCCACCTACGCGCGCGAGATCTGCGAGACGCCACTCGGCATGGGAATGCAGCAGACGTTGCGCGAGCGGAGCAACGGCGTCGTCGGAATTCTGAACGGAGTCGATTACCGCGATTGGGATCCGCGGCATGACCCGCATTTAACAGTACATTTCGGGCCCAAGGATTTGCGCGGCAAGCTCACCAATAAACAACGCCTACTGGCGACCACCGGTCTGACGCTCAACCCGCATACGCCGCTCATCAGTATGGTGACCCGCCTGGCGGAACAAAAAGGCATCGATTTGTTGGTCGACGCCTTGCCGACGCTGCTCCAGCAACGCGAGTTTGGATTCCTGATCTTGGGCAGCGGTGATGACCGATTTGTGACGTTTTTTGACGATCTGGCGCGGCGCTTCCCGGGACGGGTCGTGTTTCGCTTGGGGTTCGACGAAGCGTTGGCGCACCTGATCGAGGCGGGCAGCGATATGTTTCTCATGCCGTCTCGCTATGAGCCTTGTGGCCTGAATCAAATGTACAGTCTTCGGTTCGGCACCATTCCCATCGTGCACAAAACCGGTGGTCTTGCCGACTCGGTGCAACACTTTGATTCCGCGACGGGCGAGGGTACCGGATGCGTATTCAACGACTATGACGTCTCCGCAGTAAGGTGGGGAGTCGGCACGGCGCTCGACTGGTTTACCGATCAAGAGAAGTGGCGTCGGTTGATGCGCAATGCCATGGCGCAGGACTTTTCCTGGGGCCGCCAGTCGGTCAAGTACGAACAGGTCTATCGCGACGCAGTGGCGGGCTCCCATGCGAGCAGGGCATAGCGGCGGCCGTTTGGCAGTGCATAGCGATGCGTGATTCGTAGCCGCAATCCTGAAGCCCAGGCCGGCATCTGCGCGTCGTCGACGAGCGGCGTCGGGGCAATGCGATCCCCGACGCCGAGGCTCGCGGCCAGCCGCCGGAATGTGCCAGTGTTGTTGCGCCCCGGTAACTGCGTCACGACCAGGCTTTGCGGATTGGACGCGAGCTGGGCCCGCAAGCGTTCGGTCGACTGCGCCGTAACCGGGCCGGGTATCAGGCCGACCGACGTGCGGGTGTACATGTCGATGAATGCGCGGGTGGTCTCGTCCGGCGCGAAGAGAATCACGGGCCGACCGCCGGCGTCGCGCCCAATGGCCCGGCCGATTGAGCCTAAGTCCTGCCAGGCGTCGGCGCGGCGATAGATTTGCGACGCGGGGCCCACTAGTAGCGCGCTATACGCGAGCAGCAGCCCGAATGACGCGCGCAGCAACAGCCCTCGACCCGCAGCTTGCCAGGCGAAAAGCGCGCACGCGAGGGCGCTCGCCAGGCCGAGCACGGACACCGCCACGAAAAGGATGCGCGCGTTTAGGACGTCCCACGACTCTAGGCCTAGGATGATCATCGCAGCCGCGAACACGATCACCGCCAGCAGCAGCAGGAGGGATGTCCCGCGCATGGCGCGCGCGTCCCAGGGGTCCTGTGTCGTCGAGAGATCGCTGACCCACCAGCCCAGCAGCAACGCGACGCCGGGAAGCGCCGGCGCCAAATAGATGTTGCGCGCCGTCGCCGCCACCGACAGCACGCCCAAAGTCGGTACGAAGGTCGCGAGCGCGAATCGGACCGGGCGCTGGCGCTCCGTGGATGTGATCCTCTGCCGCCACGCCCGTCGAGCGGCAGCCACGACCAACAGTGTCCAGGGCCACAAGTAGATCGGTAGTTCGATGAGATACTTACCCGGGGAATTGCGATGCGCGGCCGCGTATTGCAATTCTGCCGGTGCATCGACGTGGGCAAAGCGGCCCACCAGGTTGTTCCAAAAGAACACTTTGAGGTGCAGCGGCCCGTCGGGCCCGACATAAACCACCCACACCCAGGTGAGAATGAGTGCTATCTGCAGGACCAAACCCACGTACAGTTCCCAGCGCAACAATTCGCGCCAACGCCTCTCCCAGACCACCAGGGTTATGAGGGTCAAGACGGGTACCATCCAGGCAGCGGCGCTCTTGCTCAAGAAGCCGACGGCCAGTGCAATGTGCATCAGGGAATAGCCGCGCAAGCGCTCGCCGGTGCCCATGGCGTAGAAACCGACATACAGTCCCAACAACGCCACAGCCACCGCGGCGAGCAACGGCGCGTCGGTCGCGAGCCAGATTGCAACCTGGTACGACAGCAGGAACGTACCTATCGCGGCGGCGGCCGCCAAGCCCGCGATTGGTCCCGCGCTGCGACGCGCGATCATGCCCACGGCGAGGGCCGTCACGAGCGCGTATAGCAAATTGGGCAATCGGGCTACCCATGCGTCGGGGCCCCAGACGTCAATGGCGGCGCCCGCCATCCAATAAGCGAGGGGCGGTTTCTCGCAAAAGGGCTCACCGGCAAGCAGCGGAACCGCTTTGGAGGGCTGCCAGCTCATACGCCAAGCGAGATCCGCCTCACGAGGTTCGTCGGGAGTCCAGTAGCCACGGCCGAGAATGCCGACGCCCCAGGAGACGGCGACGGCTAGCCATATCAACCCAAGCATGGAACGAGGAAGTTTTCGCAAGTTACTGTGCCGATCGGGCTAGGTGAGCGGGTGTGCGCGGCATTTGCCGACTATACTTGACGCTGCGCCACCTCCAGTATCGTGCAGGGAGCGACGTTCGTCGCGGTCGGCGTATTGATTCACGAGCGACTAATCGATTCCCGGAATGCCCTTGCGTATATCCGCCGAAAAATGCGCGCTGCGGTCGCACTGCTTGGCGCGGTCGGTAATAAATCCGCGAGTACGGAGTTCTTCGAGCGAGCAGCGCCGATCCAGGCCTCGGACACTATATACGTATTCCGGCATGTAACCGGAGAACAACAGCCGATAACTGAGCGGCAGGTGGCCGACGATTCGCTTCATCATCTGGTATACGAGCGTCGTGCAGTTCACCGTGATGGTGTTATAGAAACGGGGTGCAATGTCTAGATTATTGGCCTCGCCGATGTAACCCAAAAAAAGCGAGCGCATTGCGGCTGTCGGAAGTTGCAACCGATACAGATAGACACTCTCGCCGCGGACGTTGGTACGCAGCCGAATGACATCGAGTTCGTCGGCCGCGATAATGCTGAGTTCGAATTCCTTGAAAAACCCGCCGATCTCGGAGAATAATTGAATTTTCCGACGGCGAACCTCCACGGAAAAAACGACCTGTGACCCGTCGTCGAAGCCGAACGAGATCAACATATGCGCGATGGCCGGACCGCGCCAATACGACATGATCATGTCGACCGATCTTAAGCGATCGAGATCGTAGGTCCGGGTCTCCCATCGCGGCGTATAGTCGGTGTTGCTGCGCCAAACGAAATTGCGTACATTGTGCAGGGTGACGCGATTGCCATGAACGGTGCCGGTCGTCATCTGCGCCACATCATCGGCCCAATCACCATCGTGCGTCGGTCGTAGTCGCGTCCACCAAGTCAGCAGCGCGACCAGACCCACAGCAAAGGCGACCAAGCCTTCGCCTAAGCGGTCTTGCCACAGCGCAATCAGCATCATCAGGCTGAATGCGCCCCAGAGGACCACGCAGAGTCCCTTGACGGCCTTACCACCCGATATCTGGAACCAAAGTGCGAAACCACCCCAGATTGCGGGAAAGCCCACGATGAAGGTTGCGAGCGCGGTTCCTGCGATACGCGGGAGCGTGGCTGTGATCGGAGTCATTAGCGTCTTCGGAAAGTAGAGCCGTTGTCGACAAGCTGCACATTGTGCCGTATGCCGGCGTCGGCTACGCCGGCTTAGGTTACGCAGTTCCTCGCTCCGCGAGGAACTCGCCGAGAATGCGGGCCGTGTGGCTTTGCTTGGGCTTACGCGCGATCGCTTCAGGCATTCCCTGGGCGACGATGCCGCCGCCGCCCGCGCCGCCCTCCGGGCCTAGATCGATGATCCAATCCGCTTCGGCCATGATGTCGAGATTGTGCTCGATGACGACGACGCTATTACCGGCATCCACCAAGCGCTGCAGCACTTTGACGAGCTTCTCGACGTCGGCCATGTGAAGGCCGACGGTCGGTTCGTCGAGTACATACAGGGTGTGCTGGCGCTCGCGGCGGGCGATATCGACTCCGAGCTCGTCGGTGCGCACCTTGGCGAGTTCGGCCACTAGTTTGATTCTCTGGCTTTCGCCGCCGGAGAGTGTCGGACTGGGTTGGCCCAAGCTCAAGTAACCCAAGCCAACATCGGCCAACAGACTCAAGGGATGCAGCACGCTGCGCTGCGCAGCGAAGAACTCGACAGCGTCTTCGACGCTCATCGCGAGCGTCTCGCCGATGTTCTTTCCCTTGAATGAAATCGACAGCGTTTCGTGATTGAACCGCCGGCCGGCGCAGACATCGCATAGGACTTGCACGTCCGGCAGGAAGCTCATCTCGACGCGCTGCATGCCCTGGCCTTCGCAGGCCTCGCAGCGGCCGCCGGCCGTGTTGAATGAGAAGCGGCTCGCCGTGAATCCGCGGATACGAGCATCGGTGGTTTCGGCATAGAGGCGGCGGATGGAATCCCAAAACCCAATGTACGTCGCCGGACATGAGCGCGGAGTTTTGCCGATCGGCGTCTGATCCACCTCGAGCACGCGGCTGATCGTTTGCCAGCCGGTGACCGACTCGCAGCCCTTTACGGTCGGCTCTCGCGGATGCGAACGATCCGACCGACCAGGGCGCGACAACAAGCGCTTCAGGTTTTCAAGCAGCACATCGCGCGCGAGCGATGATTTGCCCGACCCCGATACACCGGTGATGACGCTCAATCGACCCAGCGGGATTCGTGCGTCGACATCCCGCAAGTTGTGCAGCGTGGCGCCGGTGACGTGAATCGACGGCGTGTCGCGTTCGATCGGGCGGCGCCGAGAGCGGGAATGCCGATAGGGCGTCGCGAGGCAACGGCCGGTCGCTGAATTTCCGAGACGCGCCAGTTCGGTGGCCGTGCCTTCGGCCACCAAACGGCCGCCGTGTTTGCCTGCGCCCGGCCCGAGATCGATCACGTGATCTGCGCGGCGAATCGTGTCCTCGTCATGTTCGACCACGACCAACGTGTTGCCCTTGGCCCGAAGCCGGTCCAACGTGTTGAGCAGTGCGACATTGTCGCGTGGATGCAGGCCTATCGTGGGCTCGTCGAGCACATAGCACACGCCTTGCAAATTCGAACCGAGCTGAGCGGCCAGTCGAATCCGCTGCGCTTCGCCACCGGAGAGCGTGGGCGCTGCGCGATCCAGCTCTAAATAGCCGAGTCCGACGTCGCAAAGGAATTCCGTGCGCGTGCCGAGTTCGGCGAGCAGATCGCGCGCAATGTCGCGCTCGCGGCCGGCCAATTTGATCTTCGATAACGTGGCTTCGAAATCCCGAACCGGCAGCGCGCTCAGAGCGGCGATCGACATACCGCGAAACAGCACGCGGCGCGCGACGGGATTCAACCGCTCACCGGAGCAGTCCGCACAGACGACCTGCGCCGAGTCGTCGGCTTCACGCCATTTCGATTCTTCGCCGCTTTGTTCCGCGTCGAATTCCGCCATCTGCAAGCCGCTGCCGAAACAGCTCTTGCACCACCCATGCCGTGAATTGAACGAAAACAATCGGGGATCGAGTTCGGGAAAGCCGGTACCGCAGTTGGGGCAGGCTCGTTTCGTCGAAAAAACCGCGCCCTCGCCGGCATTCGTGGCCTCGCCGGTATCTTGTGAGGCGACATGAACCACGCCTCGGCCGTGCTCCAAAGCGACGTTGAGGGCCGCTCGAAGTTCCGGCTCGCGGGCGGCGTTCACCGTAAGCGTGGCCACGGGAAGTTCGATGTTGTGTTCGATGAAGCGATCGAGCCTAGGCCATTTGGCCGTCGGCAGCATGAAGCCGTCGACGCGCAGTTCCTCGAAGCCTTTGCCGCGAGCCCACTTGGCAAGCGCCGTATACAGGCCCTTTCGCGCCACGATCAACGGCGACAAGACGGTCACTTTTTTGCCGCGATGGTCCTTCAGCACGCGCGCGGCAATGGCCTCGACCGATTGCGGTTCAATGGCCGCATTGCACGCGGGGCAATACTGGATGCCCAACTTCACAAACAGCAGCCGCAGGAAATGATAGATCTCGGTCAGGGTGGCGACGGTGCTCTTGCGGCCGCCGCGGCTGGTTCGCTGTTCTATCGCGACGGTGGGCGGTATGCCGAAAATTGCGTCTACATCGGGGCGGGATGCGGGCTGCACGAATTGGCGCGCGTAGGCATTGAGGGATTCGAGATAGCGGCGTTGTCCCTCGGCGAACAAGATATCGAAGGCCAAGCTGCTTTTGCCGCTGCCGGACACCCCGGTGACGACCGTGAACTGATTGCGGCAGAAGTTGACGTCGATGTTCTTGAGATTGTGTTCGCGCGCGCCGCGAATCTCGATCGTCGTCGCGGCGCGGGCTCGGTGAGCGTGGCGTTCCAGATCCTGCACCGCATTGCCGAACGCGGCGGGGCTCGCCGCTTCTATCAGAGCGCGGCCGGTATGCGACGCGGAAACACGCATCACCTCATCCGGTGTGCCGACGCAAACCACGGCGCCGCCGGCCTGACCACCCTCGGGACCCAAATCGATGACCCAATCGGCGGCGCGCACCACGTCGAGATTGTGTTCGATCACCAACAGCGAGTGCCCGGCGTCGATCAGGCGCCGGAACGCACGCAGCAGCTTCGCGACGTCGTCGAAATGCAAACCGGTGGTAGGCTCGTCGAACAGGAACAGAGAGCCCGTGTGTTCACGCACGGCGTTCTCTGCAAGGTGACCGGCGAGTTTAAGGCGTTGCGCTTCGCCGCCGGACAACGTCGGCACCGGCTGGCCAAGCCGAAGGTAGTCCAATCCCACCCGGCTCAGCGGGCCTAAGCGAACACAGACTTGCGGATCCCGTGCGAAAAAATTCAGGGCTTCGGAGACCGTGAGGTCGAGGACGTCGGCGATGCTCTTGGGCGGGAAATCGCCGCGCGTAAGAGCGCATTCGAGGATTTCCCCCCGATAGCGACGGCCATCGCAATCCGGACACCGCAGGTAAACGTCGGAGAGAAATTGCATCTCGACGTGCTCGAAGCCGTTACCACCGCAGGCGGGGCAGCGGCCATTGCCGGCATTGAAGCTGAAAGTACCTGCCGTGTACTTGCGCTCCCGCGCCTGGGGCAGTTTGGCGAACAAATTGCGGATGGGGTCGAAGGCGCCGACATAGCTCGCCGGGTTGGACCGCGTCGTGCGGCCGATACGGCTTTGGTCGACCATGATTACATCACCAATCAGTTCGGCGCCCCGAAGCACGCGGTGGCGGCCGGGGTTGTCGGTGGGCTTGCCTTTGGCGCGCAGTAGCGCCGGCCACAAGACGTCGTGGACCAGCGTGGATTTGCCCGAGCCGCTCACCCCGGTGACGCACACCATGCGGTGCAACGGAATCTCGACGTCGATGTTCTTGAGATTATGTTCGGCTGCGCCTTCGAGCCGCAGAACGCCGGACTGCACGGCGAGCCCGGGTGTACGGCGCGAGTCGACGCGGCAAGCGGTGCGCGGCGTTTGCACGCGCTTGCGTTGAAAGAGATAGTCTGCCGTGAGTGAGCCTTTCGCTCGCTCAAGCTCGTGGACGGGCCCGTAGAATACTATTTCGCCGCCGTGCTCGCCGGGGCCCGGACCGATGTCGAGCACGCGATCTGCGGCCTGCATTACCATTGGATCGTGCTCGACCACGACCAACGTGTTGCCCGCGTCCCGCAAGCGCTGCATGACGCCGACTATCCGACCGACGTCTCGCGGGTGCAGACCGATGGAAGGTTCGTCCAGTACGAATAGAGTGCTTACCAGGGATGTGCCGAGCGCCGTCGTGAGGTTGATCCGCTGTACCTCTCCTCCGGACAACGTGCGGGATTGGCGGTCGAGGTTGAGATAGCCCAGACCGACATCGGTGAGATATTTCAATCGCGCGCGGATTTCGCGGAGCAACAGGTCGACGGCATCATCAAGCGGTGCCGGAAGTGCCAGCGTGGCGAAGAAATGTCGACAGTCGTCGATCGGCAGCAACATCAACTCGCGGATATTGAGCCCCGGCCGCCCCACCCGCCACAGCAATGCATCGGGCTTGAGTCGAGCGCCACGGCATGCGGGGCATTCGGTATACGAGCGATATCTCGAGAGCAGCACCCGGATGTGCATCTTGTAGGCTTTGGTCTCGAGCCACGCAAAGAAGCGCCTGACGCCATACCAAACGTTCTTGGTCCATTCGCCTTCGCCGTCGAGCACCCATTGGCGCTGAGGCTCGGTGAGGTCGCGCCACGGTGTGTCGACCGGAATGGAGCGCTTGCGCGCGAACTTCAGCAGATCCGTCTGGCACTCTTTATTGGACTCGGTTTGCCACGGTTTGATGGCGCCCTCGCGCAGCGACAACGTACCATCCGGAATCACCAACTCATAGTCGACGCCGATGATGCGGCCGAAACCCCGGCAGGTTTCGCAGGCGCCGATGGGTGAGTTGAAGCTGAAGGTGCTCGGATTGGGATCCTTGTAGCAGATGTCGCAGTCAGGGCAATGCAGGTCGGTGGAAAAGCGCCAAGGCGGCAGGTCCTCACCCGAGTCGGTTTGTGCGTAGACGTCGAGTCGACCCCGCCCGACTTTGAGCGCCGCCTCGATTGCATCGCCCGTCCGGGCTGAATCGACGGCCGACCAACGAAAGCGATCTTGAACCACGTGAAGGGTGTCGCCTCGGTGCTCATGGATTCGCGTGTAGCCTTGAGCCGCCAGCAGCGCTTTGACCTCCGCCTCAGCGAAGTTCTTCGGCAGGGCGACCGGAAACGTCAGCACCAGCCGCGGGTCGCCGGCATCGTGGGATGCCGCAGCCAGCGCCGCCAGAATGGTTTCCGACGTGTCGCGACGCACGGGCTTGCCGCACCCGCGGCAGTAGGGAATCGATGCGCGCGCGAACAGCAGTTTCAGATGATCGTTGAGTTCCGTCATCGTGCCCACGGTGGAGCGCGATGTGCGCACAGGATTGGTTTGATCGAAGGCAATCGACGCTGGGATGCCGTCGATACGATCCACCAGCGGTTTATCCATGCGATCCAAGAATTGCCGTGCGTAGGGCGAGAAGGTTTCGACGTAACGCCGCTGTCCTTCCGCATACAGCGTATCGAAAACCAACGACGATTTTCCGGACCCGCTGACGCCGGTGACGACGATCAGTTCGTTGAGCGGCAAATCAAGGTCCAGTCGTTTGAGATTATTTTGACGCGCGCCGCGGATGCGGATGGCTTCCGCGCGACGCGGGTCTAGGGGTGGCATTGCCCCGCAAGTTTACAGGTAAGTGCAGGGTCGCGCAGACCGGTTCACACCGGCGCAGCCGACCGCGTCTCGGTCGCTGGTTCAGCGCCCCGCAAACTGTTCCATCATCAGACCGGTGCCGCCGCGCGTTACGTGCGCGACGATGGCGGTACGGCGGTGGATCTTGGTCACCAAACCGAGATTGATCGCGAATGCGAGCTGCACTTGTTGGCCCTTGCGCAGACCGAGGTTCTCGGTCTCGACGAACACGCCGTTCGCGCTCAAGTTTTTTGCCTTGCAAATCCGGCTTTTTCGTCCCGACATGACGACGTATACCGTTGTTCGCGCTCGATGGCGGGTATGCAAGCGACGCTCCATCGGTATCAGCCTCTTCGGTAGATGAAACTGCGAGAGGGCCATTATGCACACCGCAATGCGATAAGCGAAGCGTTGCGTGCGCGGCTTGGGCGTTATGTTTAAAGGCTGGCGGGTTGTGCGACGTTAAGGAAAATAACCAGGATCTTCAATGCATTATGGCACCAGAACTGATGGATTTCGTTCCACAATAGGCGCTCCAGATGCCGCGATAAAGCGCCTCCATCTGCCGCGCAAAGCGGGGCGCGTCCATGAGCGACGATTGCGCGAGACGCGGGCGTAATTGTTGCCGCAGTTCTTCCGCGATGCGTCCGCACCGGCCAACTCCAGCAATTGGTCAGTGGTCATACGGTAGGACGGTACCTCGCGCTCACCAGGCCTGCGGGAATGGTATCTAGGCGACGTCTTTGCGGCGAATGGCGAGTTGTTCGGGCGCTTCGATCCCCATCTTAACGCGACGACCGGTACCGCCAAGCAATGTGATTTGAATCGGTCCCTTGGCGAACAACTCCGCCATGGTCATGGTGCCATCCGTGCCTTCCGCGGGTTGGATCACGATCGATTCATCGGCGCGACGACTGAGTACCAGCATAAGTCAAGCCCGCGCCAGCGCTCGCAGGGAGCTGGCAAAGGTCTTTCCTTGCGGGCCGTAGGTCACCGGAGCCCCGCCGCGTAGGACCTGAAACAGTTGATTCATTTGCCCGCGCCGAGCGTTGATGATGTAGCCATTGACCTCATTGGCAACACGGCAGCCCGCGATCAATTCCAACAGTGCGTGCCAGCGGTCGGTAACGGTGTCCGAAACGCCCGACATGACGGGAGTTCTGCCGCATTGAATGTTGGGAAGGGAAATGCTTGCAGCGTCGCACAGTTCGCGCCGTTGTACTTCCAATTTCTCGATCATAGCGAACAGCTCGGTCTTTCGGGCAGCCTTTTCGACGACTGCTTCGGGCGAATTGCCCGTCAACGCGACACGCTCCGCATTCAAAGTTGCCGCCAAGGAGCGCGCGGCGTCGATCTCGTGGTCCAGCACAGCTTCGAGACGCCGGTGGGTGTCGTTGTTCATGACTATTTCAACCCGTTCTCGAACTGGAGAAGCTTGTCGGCAACGCGGCCGGCGTCGACCTGGTATGTTCCGTTTTGAACAGCTTGCTTTACCGAGGCCACTTTCTGCATGTCGACTACCGGGGCCTTGGCAACGGCTTCGCTGAGCTTTTGCAACGCCACGGCCGAGCCCGTAAGAGTGACCGTATCCGCGGTCGACGATGCGGGCGAAGCGGTGGCGGCAGTGGCCTCGCTTTGAGCCTTATCAACGACTTGACCCCCGCTGTTCGAGCCTTTGACGGGTGCGAGCGGTTCCGTCGCCGTGTATCCACTGATTCTGTTCGGCACCTTAATTTCTCCTAGGGCAAGCAGTCTGCCCGTCCGATTGTATCGTCAGGGTCTGGATGAACTTTAATCCAACGGCCCAAAATGATCTCGATTGTGATGTTATCGACTGTGACGCGTATCACTGAAGGGTAATTTAGAAAACAATTTCGACTACTTGGGGAGAACGGGCGATTCCCTCAACGATTTTGCCGGACGATAGATTTTCGACCTTGATTCGCTGGTTGATGAGGCCGTCGCTCATTGCGCGGCCCGTCATTCTGACGCTGATCCCCCCCGCGTCTGCGACCAGCGTGACCGTTTGGCCGCGCTGCACCGCTTGTGTTCCCAGTAACTGCTGATTCGTCAAAATGGCGCCGCCCGCGATAGCGCGCGCGGCGGTGAGCCCCACCGCAATACCGGCGTCATCCAAATACCCCGGCGGCAGGCCGACGAGATCACGCTGCTCCAGCGTGACATCCTTCGCGG
>Ga0066789_10000853_pt1 | contig 12875 bp, 14 predicted proteins | sample OrgsoiDNA2013049_FD_70960 | JGI IMG/M metagenome (GOLD analysis project Ga0066789, IMG submission 70960) | Permafrost soil microbial communities from the Arctic, to analyse light accelerated degradation of dissolved organic matter (DOM) -... | ecosystem: Environmental > Terrestrial > Soil >...
ACCGGCCAGTCCCTGAGCTGCTCGTCCAGAGATCTTCGTTTGGGCGCTAATGCGCAGGTCAATTTGGCGCCAGGGCACGCGTTCGAGCCGTGGCTGGGCTTGGGCGTCGGATACGAATGGTTGTCGCTCGACGTCAGCGGACCCGTCATCAACGCAACTTTGCTTAAGGCTGGCAGCGGGCTGGAGTTTGTGAACGTTCAGCTGGGCGGGGACATCGTGGCCGCGCGCAACGTCGCGGTAGGCCCGTTCATCGGGGTGTCGCTGGGACACTATCGCAGCATCTCGATGACCGGGCCGCAGGTGTACCGGACGGAAGTCACGAACGAGGCTTTGCACGAATGGCTGGAGTTCGGGCTGCGCGGGGCCTTCGACGTCAACCTTTGACGGTCTGCTACCGAAAGTCTCCGCCTGCTGCCGTTCTTAAAAGCGATTTCGCTGCTGGTCGGGGCCGTGGGAATCTACCAGGTGAGCGGACCGGGCTGCGCGCGCACCGCGAAGGCCGCGACGGGCGGCTGTTGACGGTGGCGGAGGTCGCCGAGGAGCTGGCGATGTGCACCGCCACGGTCTACAAGCTGGTGGCGTGTGGCGCCTTGGTCTCTGTTCGCGCCCTAAATGTGATCCGGGTTCGGCGAGACGACCTTGAGAGGTTCGCGCAGAAAGCGCTTTCGCGCCTGGACTAGGGCGCCTAGGCCTTACTGTGGATGAACCGCTGTTATCGGTGATGGATGTTGACGGATCAACTCACTACGGACAGGCGCCGCAGTTGACAATCCCACCGCATCCGTCGGGACCTCCTCCGCAGGTCTTGCCTTGACAGGCCATGCTCACGCTCATGGGCGTGCAGCAACTACCGGCGTTGCATACGTCTCCCGCGGCACAGGCGCCGCAGTTGACCATCCCACCGCAGCCGTCGGTGCTTTCTCCGCAGGTCTTGCCTTGACAGGCCACGCTCATACTCATCGGCGTACAGGACCCAAGCGAGACACTGGAGGGCGCGACATTGACATCCGTACAGCCGCAGGCTGAGGAGATGGTTAGCGTCACCTGAGCGGTCACCGTTTGATATCCAGGCGCCACTACTTGCAATGTGTAGGTTCCCGCCGTGACGGGGGTGGTGCCAGACCACTGGCACGACGCTCCCCATGGATCTGCGTTACATAGCAACGTATCAGTGACCGGGCCCGTGAGGGTAGCCTGCGCGCCATTCACCATCATGGCGGGCGACGTCAACAATTCGAACTCGGCACCGGTGGACACCTGGGGGCACTGGCATCCAGGCGTTAGATCACACCCGCTCAGCGCAACCAGAGACAGGATCGCCGCCCACGCCACAACCATCCGGATGGAGCAATGATGCCACCGCCCCGCTCTGCGCGCGCTGCCCTGCCTAGTTGCGGCCAGTAGGATCGATAGAAGGAGCGGCGATCTCACGCCCGACGGTCGGCGCAAGCGCCGTACCAGAATGCAAGCCTATGAATGCGCGGGTTGTCAGGACAGGGGTGCTCAAAAACTTGAGGATCCGGACGCAAATGTCCGGCAGGCCGACGGTCGCCTGCTCACGGTGGCGGAGGTTGCCGTGGAGCTGGCCGTGTCCAGCGTAATGCCCGTCGAACTAATCGCGCGCCCGTGGGCGCCGTCTCCGCCCCGTCCCCACGGCGAGGCCCAGCGCGGCGGCGATCAGGGCGAGGCCGAGCCAGCTCGCGGGCGTCCCGGCCGTCGGCGCCGACGCGTGGGCACCTGGCTTGATGATGACGGTCACGAGATCGCCCCGGCGAAGCTGGCTGGGTGGTTGGTGATCGATCTCGGGCACGATTTCTCAATAGTAGCGCGCTTAGTCACCCGTCCGTCTGTCTTGCAAGTGCACGAGGCGCTGAGGGCCACGGCGCCATCGAGGAGGGCGTCGGCGTGGCGCCGCGCCGCGCGCCACCTGAGCTCCCGCTCGGCGTTCGCCTTCGAGAGCGATCCGGAGGTCGGTGATGTGTCGCCGGTCGGGCACGACGTTCGTGAGGAGCGGCTCGTATCTCAGCAACGATCGGGAGTGTATCTCGACACGCACAAGTGCTCTTCGCATGTAAGTCGATGGTTCAACCACAGTACATTGGCGCCGCAGTTTGCGCGTGGCAGTCGACGGCCCTTGTCTCGCTTCGGCCGCCCAATGGCACTGCCGCAGTCATCGAGCCAGCAGTCGGCGACGGATTTGCACGGCACAGACGTTGCCGACTGAGACGCCGTTTCGGCGGCCGAGCAAGGCCGAAATGAATGGCCGGCTACTGCCAAGGTCACGGCCAGGAGGCGGACGACCATTCCGACCGCTCGATTCATTCGCTGAGAATAGCATCCACCGGAAAGCACCCAGCTCCGACGTCGATGGTTCGCCCGACGACACTGAAGGCGCTAATTCAGGCGCCCAACCGGAATGTCGGCGCGCATGAAGACCGCACCGATTCAGTCACTGGGCCTGACCTGACTCTTGCCGGCCTGGCCGCAGCGCAGGCATCGGCCATACCGGAAGGTGTTGCTCGAACATTTGGCGTTACGACACCCAGTAGCGTCGCAGTGCCGGCACCGATAGACGACCCGCCGGCACGTGTGCGCGCCGGACATTCCCAAGCATGTCACCGGATCGAACCTACACGAACAGGGGACCCGGCGCGAAGACAGAAGGACGCGATCTGCTAATCGATGTGGCGCCGGCGGCGGCTTCGCTCGGGGGCGGCGCCCCCATCGGGATCATCCGAATCGAGCCAATGCCCCGCGCCCGTCGGGACCTGAGGCACGTCTCCGAACTGTGCTCCACGCCGCGGCCGCCTGGACGACAGGTTTGGTCGCCTCCAGCGCGTCGCCGCCCAGAAAAGGGCACACGACATCGCCAGGAAGACGACGACCGTCTCGCCCCGCCGCGATATCCATTCGACCGTCCTGCGCTCGTGGTTCCACATGGCCGCTTCCCTCCGCCTCTTCATTCATACCGCCAGTTCGACGCACTTATCACCCCATACGTGGTGCGCCGCCCAGCCGTCCTGGCGCACTCCTGACGCGACCGTTCGCTGCGATCTCTGCCTGGAAGATCTCCCAGGTGAGCCCATAACGAGCGTTCACTGTCGACGTTGTCGGCCTTGAGCGTCGAGTGCAGGAGTGAGTGTGCTCCGGTCGCTCGTCAACCCGTGCGCGAGCATCGATATGCCGAATGGCGTTTGAACGCTGCCGGAGCCCGTGGTCCCGTCGATGTGGCAGAGACTGCAGGGCGGCGTGTACCCGAGAGCAACCCTCTCTGGCGTTCGGAACCGTCCTCGCCGTCGCGGTCGTCGTCCGGCGGCGCCGTCACGCTAAGATCTGAAGGCCGTTTCTTCCTTCCGGGGGAGGGGCACAGCGGCGCCCCACTGTTCGGGAGACGTCTATCGCTCCGCGCCGCCGTCGGTGGCGGGGCCAACTGCCCCCTGCGCGATCCAGGCAGCGACCAGCGCCGTGACGCAGGCCGGGAGCGGATCGGGAAGGAGGTCCGTGCGGGGCATTTGAGATCCCGAGCAGGGCGAGAGGTTGGTGAGCTTTTGGTAGAGGTAGCTCGCGCTCGAGTTTCCCGGCACGACCAGGGTTCCCCCGCACGCTTCGGCGGATGGGGCCGGCTGGTTCACCAGAGCCGGCCAAGAGACGCCCGCCTGAAGATTGAGGTCGTTTCCGGGGCTGTGACAGATGACGCAGTTCTGGTTGAAGATCGTTTGTATGACCTGATAGTTGACGCTGGAGGTTCCCGCCTCGGGCTCAGTGCAGATCGCTGCGCGCGGATCGGTCACAGGCGGGACGTCCCGCCCGGCGTCATGCCCGGCCGTTCCGCCTCCGCAAGCCGTGACCGCACAGAAGAGTGTGACGACTCCTCGCAACCCCTGGTTAGTCGTGATGACGACCCGCCGCCGCGAGACCGGCTCGCCCGCTGCGCCGAACGCGTTCAGATGGGCTGCCGAGCGCGCTGCCAAAACGCGCCTCGGCAGCGGTGACGCCTCCCGCGCGCAGCAGCAACCAGCCCAACATGACGGACGCCTCTCCGGCTCGATCGGACTTGGGGTAGCGGGCCAGAAACCGGGTGAGCACCTCCTGCGCTTCTGGGAGACGGTTCGCCCGATCGAGCGCTACGCACCTCCAGAAGGAAGCGTCCTCGGAGATCCCATTGTCATCTGCCTCGGCGATCGCTTGGCCGAAAGCCTGGGCCGCCGCTTCGAAGTCATTGGTTCTAAGCGCGCCCCACCCACGCGCGAATGCGATCTCGACGTTCGCCTGCGAGTTACGCGCGGCGGTGGAGGCGGCAGCCATTCGGCGGGTTGATCGGGGCGGCGGTTGGCGCACCGGTGTGGGTGCGGGCGACAACAGGGTCGGCGCTGCATCCGGGATCGGTGCGGACGCCGCGGATTGTTCCCCCACGCGTCGGCCCTGGACGCTGCGTGTCTTGCCGCCGCCGGCCGACGCGGCAACCTCGACTGGTTCGAGCGCCAGCGGGGCGCGGGTCTTGATTCGCCAAGCCGCCGCCGCGATGCCGGCTCCGGCCACCAGAACGGCCGCGACGAGCAGCAGCCGCTCCCATCGCCGGGCGGGGAGAGCATCCGTCTGTTTCGTCTTTCTCCAGTCCTCGCCGTCGGGGCTTACGCCGGCCAGAAGCGCCGTGCGCAGCTCCTCGCGGCGCGCCTCCGACAGAACGGGAACCGGGAGCTGCTTAGCGATCGTTAGGAGCTGGCGCTCGGTGCGCCGGCGGCTTGCCTCGGCCGGCGACGTGCTCACGACCGTCCCTCCTCGACCAGCGCACCGAGTGCGCGACGCGCCTCGTGGACCCGCCGGTAGAGCGTCCCCTCGGGGATCTGCAGCACTGCGGCTGCCTCTCGCCCGGGGATGTCCTCGAGATCGCACATCACCAAGGCGACGCGGAGATCGTGCGGGAGTGCCGAAAGCGCCTCCCGCATCCGCGTCATGAGCTGCTGCTGCTCGACCGATTCGTCCGGTCGGTCCGCCGGGAAAGCCGGCACCCTCGCCAAGCGCTCGAATGCCAACCGACGCCGAACCTCGTCGCGTACATACCGTCGCGTGACATTGGTCGCGATGGCGAAGACCCAAGTCCGCACCAAAGACGTACCCTTGAAGTTCGCCGCAGAGGCCTGAACGGCGATGAACGTCGCTTGCACCAGATCCTCCAGCACCTCGATCTGGTTGCTCGCCACCCGGGAGAGGAATCGCCACACATGGGGCGAGAGGCGATCGTAGAGCGCGCCGAGTGCCGCGCGGTCTCCGAGCGCGCAGGCAGCCAGCAACCCCTCATCCGACATCTCCGCGGGCAACCCGTCGACGCGACGAAGCGGAACCAGCTTTCCCTTTGATCTATCTTTCGCGCTTCCGTTCATGGGACTCCGTACCGAAGACCGAGCGACGCCAGACCGTAGGCGAACGGCACGCCCGGGAGCGTCACGCCGTCGATGACGAACGGCGCTTGATGGGCGAACAGCGAGACGCTGACACCGAGCCCCGCTTCGGCAGACCAGTGCCGCCAGACCCGGACAGACGCGGCCATGTGGAGGCCCGCGCTGACGTCGCCGTGGTCGAAGTCGTTGTCGCCGACCATCTGGGAATGGGCGCCGAAGCCTCCCATGTGGATCCAGCCAATGCCAAGCTCGACGCCTGGCCGAAAGGCGAGACGTCCCCGCGAGAACGGCACGTCGAGGGAGACGGCGACCTCGCCGGCGGCGCGTCCTCGGATCGCGTTGGCGGACTCCTCGCGGGCGTCGAGGTCCTGCCAGAAGCGAATCAGCGTGCCGAGGCAGGTCGGTCCCAGGGTGACGCAGCCGGAAACAGACAGGCCCGCCCATGCCGAGTCATCGGATCCGGCGGCCATCTCCGTGGCGACGAGCAGGGTCACGCTGTGGGTGACCGGCGGCGCCTCGGGCGATGGGACGGTCTTGCCGACGACCTCGGGCGCCGCCGTCGAGAGTGGGACCGCCTGAGTCACGACATCGTCGCCGTCTTTTCCGTCTTCGTTGTTCTGGCCGTAGCGTGCGCCGGGCACCACTTCTCCCACGGGAAGCAAAGGCACCAGGAGCTCGGCGCCGGTTCTCGACTCGATGACCACTACGGCGGCTGGCACGTTGCTGACCGTGCGCCGGGTGGTGCGGCCGTAGGCGTCGATCATCGTAAGACCCAGGCCTGTCGCCTGCTCGCTCACGATCACGTCTTCCGCGATGCACCCCGGCGGTGGCGTCAAGTGGACGCGGGACCGGACAAGCTCAGCCGTGATAGCCATTCGAACCCGCTCCGGACCGTGCACAACGACGGCGGGAGGACAGTCCGCGGCCGCGGCGGACCCAATCGAGACACAGGGAAGCCCCGCTATGAAGAACGCCATCGCCAGGCGCCGGCTTACGGGAGGAGTCCACCCCATGTCCTTATGTCCTTTTGGTGCCCGCTCCCCCAAATTCCTTCACGTCCGCCGCGACAATCGGCTCTCGAGCCAAGCGGTGTCGGTCATCAGGGCCGGCGCGGCCGGTCCACAGACGTTTCGACGTCCGATGGCGCGCGGCAGACCGAAAGCTCTTCTCTTCCCCGGCGATGCTCGCAGGTACAACGAGAGCTGTATGGCATTGGCCGTGCAGATGGTAATTGTCGACCGACGCCTATGTACCCTTCATCACATGTGCTCGCCACCCCCGCGGTAATGTCGATGCTGGCCCATTCCCAAGCGGTGGCGCTGCCTCATTAGAGACTTCTCTCGGATATTGCTCGTCAGCCATTACCGCCTCAGCGCTTGCGGCAGCGGTTAGTAGCCCATAAGGCCACAGCAGCGGCGACATACCGGCATAATCCCGTCCTTCTCGATGGAGCTGCGAAACTTCCGGGCTTTCTCGCCGTTCCAAATGTCATCAAGCCGGTCCCGGACGATGTTGCCGACGACGTAGTCATGATAGTCGCGACAGAGGGAAACGTCTCCATTGGAATCTACCTCGAGGGTCATGAAGATGGAGACGCACTGGTTGTACCCGAACACCGCTTTGTGATCGTCGTAGTACTGAAGCACATCCGCACGCTCGCGAAGCTCGGGCATCATTATCGGAGGGCAAGTGCCGCGTCTGCGCGCCTCCTCCTCCATCTCGCAGAACCGATCGAAGAGGACGCCGTGGTCGAAGTCCTTCCATGTCCCAATCCACCCGTAGTGGGTCTTGGGCGCAAAGCCAAAGCGCCGTTCGAAATCGGCAGAGTGCTCGGCCGCCGATTCAGGATCCATCCACCACGTTAAGTAGAAGATCTGTGCGTCAGCATATTCGGCGACAAAGCGGTTGAGCTCGAGAACGTAGTCGAGATTGTAGCGGGTCAGACATGAGATCGGCAGGACATATGGAAACGCCGACTTGCGTCGGCGCTTCGTCTCACTGATAGCAACGAGCGCGTCCTTTACCTCCCGGAAATTGTCATGTCCGGACGCGATCCCCGGCCGCTGCATGTTGTGGATCGCTGGAGTGGGACCGTCCACGGAGATATGAAGGATTTGGCATGTTTCAACAATGTCATCCGCCAGTTCGGCGACCCGCATGCCGTTCGTCACGAGAGAGATCGGCATGCCCTTGTCGTGGATGTAGTGCATGAGCTCGATCAGGTCGGGATAGAGCATCGGCTCACCGCCCCAGATGTACCAGATCGGTCGATGCCCAGCGTCGACCACTTGGTCTACCAAGCGTCGATAGTGTTCGACAGGAACCTCGCGACGTTTCAGCTCTTTAAGCGACTTCCCAACCAGGTAGCCGTTATCACCCCACTGCCCGCAGCTGTGACAGCGCAGATTGCACATGTCCGTGATTCGGATCCCCACGAGACGCAAGGAATCGCCGCGACCGCCTCGCGACCCGAACGGGTGGCGCAAGTTGAAGGTCTCTTTCGCCAGCTGATAAGCGAGCAGATTAGCCGCCGTGGAAGGATCGGCCTTCAAAGCTTTCAGCGCTCGGCCGACGACGAATTTGATCGGAATCCGGCTGCGGCTAGGCATCGGCTCGAATCGTTCCCGCTTCGGAAAAACAGAACATAGAGGCCACGTTTATGTGTACCCCCAGACAGGCGTTCCTTCGCCGAAAGTGCTCCAGAACGTTGTCGCCAATATCGTCGTCCTTCCGCGCGAAGGAAATATAGCGAGTGGTTACCAACTGAAAACAAATGGCCTGGGACTCGAGGGGCGCTAGTTCGCGATGGGAACTGCTGACAGCGGATGCACGAGTGCTCGGCGTCACGCTGGCTAGAACGACGAAGTGGGGGGCCGGTAGGAGCGCCACGGCGTTCTGCCGCGCCGCCCTAAGTCCTCGATGGCAACCGTACGGCGCTTGGCGCGCAGTGTACAGATGACGAGTCGCGAAGAAGGTCATTGGGGGCCCGCGAGAGCGGGCGCGGGTCTGGCGCTATGGGCAACGACAAAGCCCGGTCGCGCTGGTACCTCATGACCGATCCGTACGTGCTTATCTTCGCCGCGATGGCCACTGCCCACGCAGTGATGCTCCTTCTGCTAGCGCCTTTGCGCGGCTGGAAGAGGCGCGGCGTCCGTAGTGGTGTGAGGCTTCGAGCATCCGTGATCGTACCTTGTTGCGGTGATCTCGAGGGCAACCTCGCGGAGAATCTTCGGGCCATTGCGCAGCAGGAACGCCAGCCGGACCGGTTAATTCTGGTGTCGCGCAGTGAGAATGACTCTGCGATTCCGGTCATGAGGCGCGTCCAGGAGGAATACCCGTTCGTTGACGTGGTAGTGGCGGGCAAAGCTAAACGGTGCGGTCAAAAGAACCACAATTTGCTCGCCGCGCTGAAGCGGGTCGGCGAGTCTGACGTCTACGTGTTTGCCGACTCGGATATCAGACCCGACGAGCGTTGGCTGGATGCATTGCTCGAGCCCCTGGAGAGCGACTGTGATATCGGCGTCGCGACTGCGCTCTGCGATCTTCCACCAGTAGACGACGACCTGGCCAGTGCGACGCAGGCGCTGTTTACTTTGCACCAGAGCCGCTTCCAGCGTCTGATCGGAATTCCGTGGGGCGGATCGACGGCGGTGCGGGCCTGCCTGTTCAACGCGGCCGGAGTGGCTGCCGAGTGGGGGCGTACAGTTCTCGACGATTGGGTCTTGTGGCGCCGCGTCGCGCCCCTGGCACGAATCGTCACGGTACCGCTCATCCGTAGCGGAGCCAGGTCGAGGGCTCGAACGTGGTCCGAGTGCCTCGGGTGGAACATTCGTCAGTTTCAATACTTTCGACTCTACGGCGCACTTGCCTTTCACACGCTCCTGGCGACTCAACTGCTCGTTGCGGCACTTCTGGTCTATCTACCGGCGCGAGCTCTACTGCGCGGCGCGATGAACATGGAGGCAGTTCTTCCTTCTCTAAGCTATCTGGGCCTTATGACCCTGGTAAATCTCCTGCTTTTCCGCTGCGCCCGAGGTCGGAGAATCGGCTTCCGCCAACGCTTCATAGCGTCTCTTCTCGGCAGTCCCCTTATTGCCAGCGTGACGATCGGGGCCTGGCTGCGTCGAACCATGGTCTGGCACGGGATTACCTATCATCTCGACGGTCGTGGACGGGTCCGCGCCATGGAGGTTACGTCGCCGGAACTCCAGGGCGAGCGTCCTACCGGCGCGACCCTCCGGTCAACGCCCGATGCCACGGCGGCTGCGTTCGCTGGGCGGCAAGCGGCACCTCTACCGACTGCTCCAACGGATTGATGATCGATGGTATTTGGGGGGAGCTCGTTCTGGCTCGGTGGCCTTTTTCTGGTCTTCCTCCTGGACGCGGCCCTTTTCCCGTTTGGGCCGGAGATCTCCTTCGTCGTCGTGGTGCTGGCGGCCAAGTCTGCTTGGATCCGCGTGGCGGCGGTGGGCACTGCGCTGGTAGGAGAGGTACTTGGGACGAGCGTTCAATATGCGCTCGTCCGCGGTCGGAAGGGGCGCTTCTTCGAGTGGGCCTTGAGGCGCCTCGGGAGTTACTTGGATCTCGTCCGCGCCGCCAGCCCGGCCACGATCCTTTGGAATCGTGTCGTCCCGGTCGTACCGTGTATGGGGGCTGCGATCTACATCCGCGGCTGGCCACTGACCCGCGCGCTCGGTCTGGTGGCGCTCGGTGGTCTACTGAAGTATGGCGCCTTAGCCGTCGCCGTAAGTGTCGCGGCGAGCGTGGCACCGCGCCGCATCGCCGCTGCGATCTTCCTCAGCCTGGCGGGCGCGTGGATCGCATTCAACCTTGCGAGGGCGTGCCGCCGCCACCGCCAGCATCGAGTCGGCCGTCGATGAAGATCTGCTTCCTGAACCCGTGGTTCGAGCCCTACCCGGGCGGTATCGAGCGACGCCTACTGATGGTATCGTCGGGTCTCGCGGCTCGGGGCCACGAAGTTCATGTCGTCTGCGCGCTCCTTCCCGGAACGGCCCGGCACGGGGATCTGCATGGCGTCCACGTCACACGCGTCCCGTCGGTCTTTTGGGGAGGCTATCGTCCCCCTTTTGCCTTCACTGGCGTGCGCAGGTTACGCGACGCAATCCAGAAGATCGACCCTGACGTCCTCGACCTTCATTTTCGATGGGCACCGGACTACCTGGCGGCCGCCCTCCTCGAGCGCCGTCGAAGGCACTGCGTCCTCACCTATCATAACGGCCATGGAGAGGGCGCCGGATGGATGCGTCCACTCTCGCAGCTGAACGATCGGATGATCGATACCTTCATCAAGCGGTTTTCAGCCGTCGTCGTCGTAAGCGAGCACGTCCGCGCCGACCTCCAGCGCCGCGTGCGCGGCCTGCGCCCGACCAACATCTACAACGGCGTAGTCCTTCCCTCGCCGAGACGGAAACAGAGCTTGCGCGGGACCTATCTTTTATTTGTCGGCCGGTTGGTCCCTACCAAAGGTCTTCGCGACCTTCTTACTGCGGTGGCGACCTGCCGTCGTGAGCGTGGAATCGCCGAGATGCGCCTCCGAATCGTTGGCCTAGGGCCCGAGGAGAGGGGCCTTCGCCGACAAGCAGCCAAGCTCGGTCTCGGCGATTGCGTTGATTTTTGCGGCTATGTTCCCGATCGGGAAAAGGAAGCGCTCATGGCTGGGTGCCGGATCTTTTGCATGCCCTCGCACCACGAATCGTTCGGGATGGCCGCAGTAGAAGCGATGGCTTTCGGTTGCCCGGTTCTCGCGTGCGACGTGGAGGGCTTACCGGAGGCGGTCGGCGGTGGTGGCATCTTGGTGCCACCGCGTTCGCCTGGCGCCCTCGCCAAAGCTCTTGCTGTCCTCTGGAATGACGAGACCGCACGTCGCTCGTATAGCTCTGCTGGACTTGCGCACGCTCAGACCTTTCCGTGGCACAGGACGGTTTTCGAGACCGAGAGACTGTTCGAGACTCTCTGCTCTCCGCGCTCAAAGTCGGTCAAGGATGTCGATCCGCATCCGGCGCGGCTGAGTGACGTGTCGAGGGGCGCTGCCCCCAGACCACTAGAAACGCTGGAATGAAGACAAGTGCCGTCGTCAGGCAGGTGAGCTCTCCCAGGATTGCCATTCGCCCAAAGGAACGGAGTCCCCGATTGTCGGCAACGAGGAGCGCACCATACCCGATGATGGTCGTCGCCGAACACAATGACACGGCGGCGCCAGTAGCTCGGACTGCCACCCCGACACGTTGAAAGCCCTCGAGTCGCGCTCGCAGATAGATGTTGACCCCATAGTCCACACCGATGCCTATCGTTACCGGCAAAGCTACGAAGTTGAGAAAGTTGAGGCGCAGACCCATGAGCGCGGCTGCACCCACCATCCAGAGCATCCCAATCACGAGCGTGCCGAGGACGACAGCGACCCCGAAGCCGTCACGGACCAACAACAGAACGAGAATCGTGACCCCTATGGCGGAAGCAACGACGGCACGCGGCCCGTCGTGAACGATCGAGCGAATCATGCCGGCGAAGATTACGGCCGATCCTGCTGTCCGGAGCACTTGTCCATCCGGCAACCGCACCTCGCCGACCCGCTCGTTGAGCCGAAGCATGTCGTGCCCACTCCAGACGTCGTACGACTCAGGCCGAGTGAATGCCAGAATCACCCGTCCAAGTGTTCCGTCATTCTCGGTGAACGGGCGGCGCACGAGCATCGGCAGATCGAGAGGGCCTATCGAACTCAATCGCTCCGGAGGTATTAACCTCGAGATTGTGTCGCGCTCTTTCTCATCGAGCTGTTCTAAGTTCTGTTTAGTGAGGTCCGTCCGGATCTCCCGTAGCACAGTCAACTTCGCCTCTTGACTAGCCCGCGTACCGGGAAGGAAGTCATCGATGCTCAGGATGTCCCCCAACAGAGGTCTGCCGTCAATGCGAGTGTCTGCGGTCCGGAGCGCCCGCCGCACGAGGTCAGTTTGGCCAGGCTCGGCTGCCAGAATCACGATCGGAGTCAATGCGCGACCGAACACTTCGTGGTTCACGCGGTTAAAACGCGCCTCGCCGTACTGTTCGCTTCGCCCTGAGTGCAGGTTGCGAAAATCGTACTCGAACGGATCTCGCATGTACCGCGATACCAACACCGCTGCGAAGATGGACAGGACGATACCGAGTGCAAGCAAGAGCCGGGGCCGATAAAGGGACAGTCTCGCCAGCCATGACGCCAGAATCGGTCGTGGCGGAAGTCGCCGTTCGTCGCGACGGCCCCGGTCGAGGAGCCAGAGAACCGACGGTAGAACCCCGATCGTTGCCACCCATGCCAAGACCATCCCGGCTCCCCCGATGACGCCGAACTGAGAGAAACCTCGAAAACCGGTAATTATCAGCGAGCCGTAGGACAAGCTTGCGGCGAGCGCCGCCACGCTGGTCGGCCGCCATGTAGTGACCACCGAGCGCACCAGGGCTTCGCGGACCGGGAGTCCGGCC
>Ga0066789_10000856_pt1 | contig 12858 bp, 13 predicted proteins | sample OrgsoiDNA2013049_FD_70960 | JGI IMG/M metagenome (GOLD analysis project Ga0066789, IMG submission 70960) | Permafrost soil microbial communities from the Arctic, to analyse light accelerated degradation of dissolved organic matter (DOM) -... | ecosystem: Environmental > Terrestrial > Soil >...
GCTCGCACGCACGCGCACATACTGAGCAGGTGGATAGGGGTAACGACGACAAGGCGGGCGAACTGCCGGTCGGGCCACGCCTCGTCGTCCCCAATGATGCTCGCGCGCTCGCACGCGACGTCGAAGCATGGCGTCGTGAGCAACGGTGGGATCGCCGCAAGCGTTTCCTCCAACGACGCTTTCTCGGCTCGCCGAGTCGAGCGCGCGCGATTCAAGCACCGCTTGTCATCACGTCCTTGCTGGTGGTGGCCATGCTCGGTGCCACGCTCGCTTTTCCCGGCCACTCCGGCCATCGCGAGGCGACGACCCCCGTGCCCCTTGTGCTTGCCGCGCCGGCGGCCGCTGCCGGGTCGATCGGCGGGCTGGTGCCCGATGTCACCCTGGTCGGCAGCACCGGCACAACCTCCGCCCGCGCCGTCCGCCCGGCTCTGCTTGCACTCATGCGGGCCGACTGTCGCTGTGACCGGGCGTTAGCGCGTCTGACCGACGCCGCGGCAGACCACGGGCTGACGGTTGATCTCATCGCGACGCCGGCCACGGCCACCGAGGTCGATGCGCTGGCCGCCAAGATCGACCGCCCGAACGTGCGGGTCTTGCTCGACCCACAATCGGTCTTGGCCAGCGCCTACGGACGCGCGGCCTTCACCGCCGTCGCGGTGCACGCAGACGGCGTGGTCGACGACGTGCTCACCGACATCACCGATACCGCGGCGGTCGATGCCACGCTGACGGCACTCAAGCAACCCGCGCACGCCGGGGCGTGACCGCCGCCGTCGAGCGGGCTCGTTAGGCTACGCACACCACACCGGGGCAAACATCGGGCACACCGGGCAAACGTCGGCGGCCGAAAGGACAGGCAGTGAGCAGCAGCACCGCCCGCATGAGGCGGCCGACGATGCGCATCGCGGCGCCCGCCCGCTTCGCCCTTGCAGCTGCTGCGCTGTCGGCCACCCTCGCGGGCTGCGCGACCGGCTTCGGCTCCCCGACCCGGCACGCGATCGCCAACGTGCAAGCGGCGCGCATTGCTGTGAGCCCGACGTTGCACGTCGAAAACGCGATCATCGCGTTGCCGGCCGGCACCTTGGCCGGCGTCGGCGGCTACGCATATCTGCAATTCACCGGTATCAACTTCAGCACTCAGCCCGAGACGTTGATCAACGCAGGGATCGCAGCTCCAGTCGTCCCCGCGGCTGCGGGGGCGGCGCCGGCAAGTCCATCAGCAGCGAGCACCCAAATTCAGCCGGTTGGTTCGACGCAGATCCCGGCCGCGACGGCAAGCGCACCCGGCAGCGCGCACATCACCGTCTTGTTGCGCGGCCTGGTCGCGCCGCTCGAGCAAGGTGAATCCGTCTTCGTGAACTTGACCTTCCACAACAACGGCAGCGTCGTCGGGTTGCAGGTACCGGTGCAAAGCGCGAAGGCTGTCGGCAAGGACTTCCTGCCCAGCGCCCCGCCGCCGTCGCCAAGTGCCCCGCCGTCCGCCAGCCTCGGCGTGGCACCGACAAGCGCACCGGCGTCCGCTTCGGCGTCCACGGCGACCAGCGCGAGCCCGGCCGCATCGAGCTGAGGCGATCCAGGCAGCTGCTTGATCAGCGACCCTGGTTCGCTACCGCCTTCGCGGCCGTTTCGGCGGCGGCCGGATCGAGGTATTCGCGCGGCGCGGTCGGCCTGAGGTCGTCGTCGAGCTGGTACACGAACGGAATGCCGGTCGGAATGTCGAGGCCGGCGATGTCGGCGTCGGAGATGTCGTCGAGGTGTTTCACCAATGCCCGCAGGGAATTTCCGTGCGCCACCACCAAGACGGTCGTACCGCCCGCGAGGTCGGGCACGATCGCGTCGTACCAGTACGGCAGCATGCGGTGCACGACGTCTTTGAGGCATTCGGCCGAAGGTCGCAGCTCGGGCGGTAAGTCGGCGTAGCGGGCATCGTGTACTTGCGAGTACTGGTCATCGTCGGCAATCGGCGGTGGTGGCACGTCGTATGAGCGGCGCCACAACATGAACTGCTCGTCACCGTAGGTCGACAGGGTTTCTTTCTTGTCCTTGCCTTGCAGCGCCCCGTAGTGCCGCTCGTTCAGTCGCCATGAACGTCGCACCGGCAGCCACGCCAGGTCGGCCACGTCGAGGGCGATGTTCGCGGTGCGAATCGCACGTCGCAACAGTGACGTGTGCACAACATTGGGGCGGACGCCGTGCTCCGCGAGCAACCGGCCACCATTGGCCGCCTCCGCTTCGCCTTTCGCCGACAGGTCGACGTCAACCCAGCCGGTGAAGAGGTTCTTCGCGTTCCATTCGCTTTCGCCGTGCCGCAGCAGTACCAGGGTTCGCATGCGTCAATCTTTCCATCTAGCGTGCGCCGCGACGATGCCGCCCCGACCCGGTCATAGACGACGGCGACGGCGACGACGGCCTGGTCAGGTCGATCACGCGGTGCTCCGCACGCTCAGGCGGCAAGACAGCGACCGGCGCCGCGACCGGCGCCGCGACCAGCGGGCGTTGGGTATCGGTCGGAGCTGCACCGTTGCTGGTGCCGTTGCCGTTCGCTAGCTGCGGCGAACCCTGCCCTTGCCAGCCGCGCCAATCCCACTCGCGCCGGATGCCGTCAGCCAACGCGAGTCGTTGCGCTGCCTCGAACGCATCATCGGCATACGCCACGACGCAGCCGAGTAGTCGCGCGATCTCGTCGGGAGTGACGGCGATCAACGGCAGGCGGCCGATCAAATAGACATCGCCCTTGGCATCGATCGCAAAGTGCACGCCATACATGCGGCCGTTGCGCTCGAGCAGGAATCGGTAGAACTCTGCGGCGTCGTCGTCTGGCCGTGGCACGAAGAATGCTTCGACCAGCAGGCTCTTGTCACCGACCAACAACCGCACCGCCGACGCCAAGTGCTTGGTGTTCTCAAGCCTGAGGTCGTACCCAGAATCGCCGACACGACTGAAGACGATGTTGCGGTCTTCGAGGGTGTGCCGGATCACTCCGTCGATCTCGGTGCGAGCAAGCCAACTCATCGGCGGCTCACCGAACCAAGGCGACGGGCAGCCCTTCGCCGCGGGCTGCCGCGCGAACTGCGTCGGCATAGACGTCCATCACGCCGCCCACAGTACGGTCCCAGCCAAAACCTTCTGCATGCTGCCTCGCACCGACCGCCAAAACGCGCCGGGCCTCGTCGTCCATTAAGAGATTTGTCAGAACTTCGCCGTAGCGCATGGGGTCATGGCCGTCGACCAGCCGACCGGAAAAGCCGTCGCGCACGGTCGTCACCAGGCCGCCGACGCGGGCCGCCACCACCGGCGTCCCACATGCCTGCGACTCCAGCGCGACGAGTCCGAACGATTCGCTGTACGACGGCACCACCGTCACCGTCGCCGCCCGGTAGAAATCGGCAAGCCGATCGCCCGTGGCCGGCGTTTCAAACCGCACGACATCGCGGACGCCGAGTTGGCGGGCCAATCGGTCGAGGTGACCTGGGTCGGCGGTGCCGGTGCCACTCGTGCCACCGACGACGACCGCGATCAACCGATCGCGCAGCGACGGCTGGCGCCCGATCATCGCGGCAAGGGCGCGGATGAGGAGATCTGGCGCTTTGAGGGGTTGGATCCGACCGACAAAAAGCAAGACGTCGCGATCAACGGGCAGGCCGAGACGCGTTCGTGCAGCCGACTTCGACCCTGGCCGGTAGAGCGCAAGGTCGACGCCGGGAGGGACGACCGCGATCACGTCGGGATCGGCGTCGTAGAGGTCGACGAGCTGCCGAGCCTCGGCCTCGGTGTTCGCGATCAGTCGATCGGCCGCGTCGACGACCTGTGCTTCGCCGATCGCGCGTGCCGACGGCTCCGGCGCGTCACCGATCGCAAGGGCAGCGTTCTTGACCCGCGCCAACGTGTGCATGCTGTGCACCAGCGGGACGCCCCATCGCTCCTTCGCCAGCCACCCGACCTGGCCCGACAACCAGTAGTGCGAATGGACGAGGTCATACCAGCCGGCCTCACGCGCGGCTTCGGCGCGCAACACCGCAGCCGTGAACGCACACAGTTGCGACGGTAGATCGGCTTTCGGCAGTGGCTCGAGTGGCCCGGCGACGACGTTGCGCACGGTGAAGCCCGGCGCGATGCGTTCGATCGGGGAGACGTCGCCCGACGTCGCGCGGGTGAAGACGTCGACCTCAACGCCCTGCGCCGCCAACCGCCTGGACAACTCCATGACGTAGACGTTCATGCCGCCAGCGTCGCCAACTCCGGGTTGCTCAATGGGAGACGTGTGCAAGCTCAACATCGCCACCCGGCGAACGGGAGCCCGGTGCGGCAGGTGCGAAAGGCGTGATGGGCCGGCGATTGTCAGCGACCCAGCGGGCGGCGATGCGGTGGCGAGCTTGGCCACAACCGTCCTTCCCTCGGCGCGCGGGGCGTCGGAGCTGCCAGACATACGCCTGGCACGGTCCTCCAACGCCCCGAACCGCCCGGCCATTCCCGCCCTGTCCCTGGCCCGGTGCGAGGATTCCCGCATGAGTACCCCGCCAACCACCACTACCCGCCCAACTACGACGCGACCGGTAGCCGTCGTAACCGGCGCGAGCAGCGGGATCGGAGCAGCGACCGCCCGGCGGCTTGCGGCCGACGGCTTCGACGTCGTCTGTGCGGCTCGTCGCGATGATCGCATCTCGGCCCTGGCCGCCGAGATCGGCGGGCGGGCGTTGGTGCTCGACGTGACGTCTCCCGAATCGGTGGGCGCACTCGCAGCTGCCGTGCCGACCTGCGCGCTGCTGGTGAACGCGGCGGGTGGCGCGGTTGGCGCCGAGTCTGTCGCCGAAGCCGACCCGGCCGATTGGCAGACGATGTACGACAGCAACGTGTTGGGCGTGCTTCGAGTGACCCAGGCATTGCTCCCCGCTCTCGTCGCCTCAGGTGCCGGCCACGTGATCGTGGTGGGCTCGACCGCAGGTCGGGTGGTCTACGAAGGCGGTGGCGGCTACGCGGCGGCCAAGCACGCGACCGCCGCACTCGTCGAGACCTTGCGCCTCGAGTTGTGCGGTCAACCGGTGCGGGTGACCGAAATCGCTCCGGGCATGGTGCAAACGGAGGAGTTCAGCCTGGTGCGGTTTCGTGGCGATGCGCAGCGGGCGGCGAAGGTGTACGAGGGCGTCGCCAATCCCCTCACCGCCGATGACGTCGCCGACTGCATTGCGTGGTGTGCAAGGCGACCTGCTCATGTCAACGTCGACCTTCTCGTGGTTCGACCGCTCGCGCAGGCGGCGCAGCACAAGGTGCACCGCACGTCATGACCGACTCTCCCGAGAGTGCCTTCAGCCATCAGCACGTCGTCAACAACGGTAAGCGCGACCTCACCCTCGACGAGCTAGCCGCAACCCAGCCCGGACTCGACCGGTTGATGGCCGAGCTAGGGCCGCGCATGCACCGGCTGTACTTCGCCGGCAAGGCCGGAAATTGGCCGCTGGCGGGGTACTTCTTTCGCTCGGTCGTCAAGCAGCTGAGTCTGTGTGCGTTCTCACGGCCGAAGTACGCCGACGCGATCACCAGCTACCTCATCGTCGAATGCGAAACGGTGCGCCTTGCAATCAAGGACGCCGATGCGGCCGCCTTCGAGGCGTCGTACGCAACCATGGTGCAACGCGCCAACGGCTACCACGACGAGTTCGCGAAGCCGTATCTCCATTGGGTGTGTCCTGCGACGCCACCCGATGACCTCGATTTCACTGCTGGTCTGTCAACGCCTGAACAAACGCGTCGTACAACGGCTGGCTGATCAAGGTGAAGCGCACCTCGTCAACCGTCGTCGGCGTCACTAGCACCGTCGAGACCGCGATCCGTGCGGCGTCATGGGCCGGCCATCGATAAGTGCCGGCCGACACCGCAGGAAATGCGACCGATTTGGCCCCCAGCTCATCGGCGACGCGCAGCGATTCGCGATAGCACGAGGCCAGCAGCTCGGTTCGGTCTTCTTGTTCGCTGAACACGGGACCGACCGTGTGGATCACCCACCGCGCCGGCAGGTCGCCGGCAGTCGTTGCCACTGCCTGGCCCGTCGGTAATCCGGCCCCGAACTTACCGGCGCGCAGCGCTCTGCACTCCGCAAGAATCCGGCTGCCGCCGCGCCGGTGGATCGCGCCATCGACGCCGCCGCCACCGAGTAGTGACGAGTTCGCCGCGTTGACGATCGCCTCGACAGCTTGGTGGGTGATATCCCCGAGTACCAACATGACGCGCACTTCAACGTCACCGACCGCGGGCACGTCGCAACGCTGGGCGGACGTCGACGAAGTAGACGATCGTCGCGACAATGGCGGCCAGGCCAAACGTGCCGAACCAGCCGGCCATGAGCACCACGACGAGCGCGACGGCGAGGATGGTCACCCATGCGTTCTTGGTGAGCTTGCCAGCTGCGATGTACGCGCTCGCCGGACACGTCGAGGCATCAACCAGTGCGTAGATTTGAATAACGAGCGCAGCGAGCAGGATGACACCGAACAGCGACGAGAATGGGTGCATCACAACTCCAACGCTACCTGGTGCGCACTAGTCGCCGCGTGCTGTTCGGGTGATGTCGTCAAGCTCAATCAGGTCGAGCGCGTCCGGCTCCCAACTCACCGCTGCGGCATTCGCTCGTATTTGCTCGGGCCTGGTCGCACCGGCGATCACAGTTGCGACGCCGGGCTGCGCCGCGAGACCGCCAATCGCAACATCAAGCAAACTGACTCCACGCATGTCGGCGAACTTTTCGAGGCTCTCCAAGACGTCCCAGTCGGCGTCATCGAGCACGTGTGCGCTGTCGGCAAGGCGCGTGCCGGCGCGCGCAGGTTCTCCTCTCCGGTACTTGCCGGTCAACAGCCCGCGGGACAAGGGAAAGTAGGGAATCACGCCAACACCTACGTGCTCCGCCGCTGGTACGACATCCGTCTCGATGCCACGCTCGAGCAGGCTGTACTCGTTCTGGGCGCTCACGAAACGCGCGGTCCCGCTGACCCGCGCAGCCCAATCGGCGTCCACGATTTGCCACCCGGCGAAGTTGGACGAACCGATGTAGCGCACCTTGCCCTCGCGCACGATTTCGTCCAGCGCTTCAAGGGTTTCTTCGATCGGCGTTTGCGGATCTGGGCGATGGAGTTGGTACAGATCGATGTGGTCGGTGCGCAGCCGCCGCAGCGATCCTTCGACCGCCACCCGGATGTAGCGGCGAGAGCCACGCGCCTCGTGGCCAGGCAAAGTTGCGCCCTGCATCGACATGCCGAATTTCGTCGCAACAACGACGGCATCGCGTCGGCCGTCGAGCGCCTGACCAAGCAATTCCTCGGATGCGCCGGGATAGCTGCCGTACACATCAGCTGTGTCGAACATCGTCATACCCGCATCGATCGCCGCATCGACAATCGCGGACGTTGCGTCGAGATCAAGTTTGCGGCCGATCTGATTGCAACCCAGGCCAACCGCCGAGACGGTCAAGCCGGATGCGCCAACTTGCCGGTAGGTCATGTCACTCATGGACAACACCCTAGGCAACCCTGCACCGCTAGATGCAACGTCGATCGGCTACGACCTTGCGCTCGCCATCTGAGAATGTGCAGCCGATCGGCCATGTCGTTGTCAATCGAGCGCGGCACCGGTGTAACCGGTGTGCAAGTTGATGGGAAGAGTGGCGCAATGACAGCCAGGTAGCACCGCGCTGCTAGCTGGAGCCGGCTTTCTTCGCTGCTGTTTTCTTCGCTGCTGTTTTCTTCGCTGCTGTCTTCTTCGCTGCTGTCTTCTTCGCTGCGGCCTTCTTTGCTGTCTTCTTCGCCGCTGGCCCTCGACTGCCGGCCATGTGCGGATGTAACGGCTCCGGCATGTACGGCTCATGCACGAATGGCTCGTCTTCTTCGGCATACACGGTCTCGCCGCGCATCTTCGTCATTACCTCTTCGCCGCGACGGGTCACGTCGTCGTACAGCTCACCCAGTTTCAGGTTGGCGCGAAACGCGCTACCGACGAGCGCGCCCGCGGCTCGCAGCGGAAAATCGCGATTCTCGGCCTGCCACGCAGTGACAACTTCGGGAAGCTCGCGCAGTTTCTCCGTCACGAGGTCGCCAGCACCGGCGAGCAACACGAACGGCTTGTCGCCAACCGCGCGCTGCAGGTTGGTCAGCAGGTCGTCGGCTCGGCTCATCGTGGTCTCCCCTGGGTTGTCGCTCGTGTGGTGGTGGTCGCTCGCATGGTGGTGCGCATGCCAGGAGGCGGCGCGGATGAAGAAGCGTGCGGGGTCGTTTCGGTCGTGGCGTACACGTGTACAGGCCGGACGACGGCATCGGTCGAATCGGCCGCTGCAGTCGCGTCATCGGCATCGCGACGCAGGTTCTCCTTGCGGAAGGAGTCGTACACCTCGAGCAGCACGTGCTTCTGCCGTTCGGTGATGGTGGGGTCGGCGATGACCGCATCGACGACAGCCCCGCCCACGACGCGCTCGTCAAGAATGCCGGCTTGCACGTAGAGAGCTTCGGCCGAGATGCGCAACCCTTTGGCGATCTGTTGCATGATCTCGGCGCTCGGGCGCCGGAGGCCTCGCTCGATTTGACTGAGGTACGGATTCGACACCCCGGCCAGTTTGGCGAGTTGGCGAACTGAGATTTGCGCGGTCCGTCGCTGCTCGCGAATGAACTCGCCGAGATCAAAATTTTGCGCCATGACAGCAGTGTCTCCCCGCCTGCTAACTATTGCAAGCGGGCCTGCTAGCGCGGCCCCGCACGGCAAGCAAGTCGCGCATAGGCTGGCGCTCACCGCGTCAAGCTTTGCCGACCGCCGAAATGAGAACGCTCGTGTCGCAGCTGGTCCAGACGTGGCGCAGTCGACCACACGCACGTGCCGCTGTAGTCGTCACGGCCCTCTCGCTCGGCCTCGTCAGTGGCTGCAACGCCCACAAGACCGCCCAGCCCACGCCGACCGGCGCATCATCAACTCCGGCGTCCGAAACGGCATCGCAACCCGCATCGGCGGCGGGCAGCCCGGCAAGTTCGGCAAGTTCGGCGGCCGCTTCGCCCGCAGCGGCGCCGCTGATTTGGACCGACCTCACCAAGCAGCTGAACAAGGAAATCGGCAGCACCAAGCGCAAGCTCCAGTTCGCCCGCGCAGTGATGCAGGTGCCGCTGAATTGGGCGGCGCCGACCGGCAAGAGGATCAGCATCATGGTGCTGCGCGTGCGCGCAGCGACGCAGCACAATCGGTTGGGTTCGTTGGTCATCAACCCCGGCGGCCCAGGTGGGTCAGGGGTCGACGCGGCGATCAGCCTGGCCGTTGACGAACTGCCCGCTGCGATCCTCGACCGGTTCGACATCGTCGGCTTCGATCCACGCGGCATCGGCCTCAGCCATCCGATCAGCTGCATCCCGAACAAGCAGAAGGACGCCGAGCTCACCGAGCCGGCCGACCCGACCACTGACGCCGCTTGGGCCCAGCGCATCGCCGACGCTACGAAGGTCGCCGATGAGTGCTACCTCGCTTACGGCTCTGCCCTGAGCTACTACTCCACGGCCGAAACGGTGCGCGACATGGAGGCGCTTCGCGGGGCGCTGGGCGATCCGAAACTGACGTACCTCGGGTACTCGTACGGCACCTTGATCGGGGCCGAGTACGCCTCCGCCTACCCCGACAAGGTGCGCGCAATCGTGCTCGATGGTGCGGTTGACCCGACGATCGACACGATCGCTCAAGACAAAACTCAGGCGGGTGGCTTCGAACTGGCGTTCAGCCACTTCGCGCAGAACTGCACCCGGTCGGCGTCCAAGTGCAAGCTTGGCAGCGACCCTCGACAGTTCGTGCAAACCCTGTTGGCGAAGGCAGCCTCGACCCCGATCCCGAGCGGCAATGCACGCGATAAACGCGCCGCCGACGACGGTGCCGTCCTGCTCGGTGTGATTTCTGCGCTCTACGACCAAGGCCAGTGGGCCACGCTGACGACGGCCCTCGTCGACGCGTCGCACGGCGATGCTGCCCGCATTCTCGCGCTCGACGACGAGTACAACGAGCGATCGGCCAACGGCACGTACCGCAATATCGAGGATGCGAACGCGACGATTGGGTGTGCCGATACGATCCAACGGCCGACCGTTGCGCAGGCTCGTGCCCTCGAACCGCAATGGCGGGCCATCGATCCCCTATTCGGCGGCCCGGCGGCGTCCAGCTTGGGCTTCTGCAGTCTTTGGAAGGCGCCGCCTGATCAGCCGATCGAGGTGGCCGACCATCACAGCGCGCCGATCCTCGTGATCGGCACGACCGGCGACCCGGCCACGCCGATCTCAGGGGCGCAACATCTGGCGCAGCTCCTCGGGTCGGGGCGGCTGCTGGTGTGGCAGGGCGACGGGCACACCGCCTACCCCAAGACCTCATGCATCACGACGGACGTCGACCGCTACCTGCTCGATCTCACGCTGCCGGCTGTCGGCACGACCTGTCCGGCCGGCTAGCGGACGGTTTGGTAACCGCTCAGGATTCGCTGGGCAGCAGTGCGGAGACGTCAGCCTCACCCTCGCGGTAGCGACGAGTGATCTCGTGCGCACAGGCGTCGGCTACCGACTGGACGGCACGACGCTGCTCAGAGATCGCCCGCTCGTGGTCGCCGAAGCGCACGAGTGTCTCGTCCAGCTGGTCGGCGGTGCGGCCAGCGAGGGCAGACAGGTCCGAATCGCCGACGAGGCGCTCGACCAGTCGACGGTGCTCGTCGATGCCCGACGGCTCGACGGAGCTATAACGACCGAGACCACGGGCCGGCGAGCGCTCGTCGGCCAGGATCTGCGGGAGCTGGTCGATGATGCTGCCGGATTCGCCCAACTCGCCCCGGCGCCGGGAGAGCTCGGCCTTGATGATGTCGACCCGACCCTGCAAAAGCCGCCGAAGATAGGACAAATCGGCCTCTTCTTGCTCGGCGTCGTCGCGAAGTTCCCGCACTTCGGCGAGGGAAAGGCTGCCCAAACCGTCGAGGTAGCGCTCTGAAAGCACGCGGTCGATGCGGCGTTTGCCACGCGTGCGGTCGCCCGGCGGTTCGCCGTTACGGTCGTCGGGCACGTGCTGCCTCCGTAGGTCATGGATCTGGCTCGAGTCCATGGTGTCATGCCAGGGGACGACCTGGCATGAACCGATACCAATCCGAGACGCCAACAGTGCCAATCGAGACAACCTCAATCGTGGCAACGGCGGGTGGATGTTCGTCCGGATGGCTCAATGCGCCCGCCTCAACTGCCGATGGCAAATGGAGCAAGGTTGTAGGCACCTTGCATCCACATGCCCGGCTCGCCAACCGCCGGGGTGCAAACCTGAAGGTGGGAGGTCGCCCGTGCTCAAAGGCGACCTGACGACCACCCCCATTGACATCGCTCTCGCCGCGCTCGCCGACGAGGCGGCTACCGGCTGCCTGCACGTCGTTGACGACGAGGGCAGCGAGGCTTTGATCTACCTCAAGTCGGGCTTGATCTATGCCGTTTCGGTGCCTGGCCAGCGGCCGCAGCTCGGCGCTCGACTCATCTCGAGCAACGTGTTGGTGCCCGAAAACCTGGCCGAAGCGCTGGAGGCCCAGCGCACCGAACTGCAGGGGTGGCGGCTCGGCGAACTGCTCGTGCACCTCGGCCTCGTCGAACAAGAGGTCGTCGAAGCATTCGTGCAGGAACAGGTGCGCGACGGATTCACCGATCTGATGGCCTGGACGTCGGGTCGCTGGCGTTTCCGCAAAGCCGAGAAGACCCGCGAGGACGTCGGCCCGCCGACGCCGCTCGATGAACTGCTCGGCGAGGTGCGCCGCCGCCAGCAGACCTGGACCGACATCGTCAGCTCCGTGCACGGTCCGAACGCGGTGCCGATGCTTGCCGCTCGCGGCGGCGAGGCCGACGTCACCCTCGACTCCGACACCTGGTCACTGCTGTGCAAGATCGACGGGGAGCGCAGCATCGCCGATCTCGCCCGGGAGTGCGGCTTCACGCTGTTCGAAGCGGGCACGGTCGTGCGAGCGCTGGTCGAAGCCGGCCTGGTCGACGTCGAAGAGGACGTCGGACCCGACGGCGACCCGTTGGACGTCGAATTCGATTCGGACGACGGTGCCGCCGGCGCCGCGGGCGCCGCCGACGAAGTTGAAGACGAGGCTGAGGACGAGTCGGAGGAGGAAGCTCCGGCGAGCGATCGGTTGCCGCGCACTGCTGCGCTGGCGGCCGCATTTGCCTTGAGTGGCAAGGACATTCCGCCGGCCAAGGATTCGCCTTCGCACGCGACGTCTGACCAGCCGTTCAGCATCGAAGAACTGCACGAGTGGGATGTCGCTCGAAGCGTTGGCGACGAAGGCGTATCAACGTTGGCGCAGGTCTCAGAAGCGTTGACGAAGGCGCTCGGCCCGCGCAAAGAATCCGCAAACGCGTTCGTCGATCCGTTCCATGTTCCCGACGAGATTCGGTTGCGCGCAGCGCCGAAGATCGCGTCTGCACCCGCCGAGTTCAGCGAGGAGCAGCTGCGCCGCGATCGGCTCCGGCAGGCAGCGGCGGCCGAACTGGCCGCTGCGCACGCCGAGGCCGAAGCGATGCACAGCATCACGAAGGACGCGTCCAAGGTTGGCCACATCGCACAGGTGGTCGACCTCGAAGCCCGCCGCGGAGCGGCGCGAGCCGAGGCGCAGCGTCGCGAAGCCGAACGCGTTGAGGCCGAGGAAGCTGCTCGCGTCGAGGCCGAACGCATCGCCGCCGACGATGAAGCTGCCCGTCTAGAAGCCGAACGCGTTGCCGCTGAGGAAGCTGCTCGCGTCGAGGCCGAACGGATCGCCGCCGAAAAAGCCGCCGCGCGCCTCGAAGCCGAACGCATTACCGCTGAGGAAGCTGCTCGCGCCGAGGCCGAACGCAT
>Ga0066789_10000858_pt1 | contig 12828 bp, 15 predicted proteins | sample OrgsoiDNA2013049_FD_70960 | JGI IMG/M metagenome (GOLD analysis project Ga0066789, IMG submission 70960) | Permafrost soil microbial communities from the Arctic, to analyse light accelerated degradation of dissolved organic matter (DOM) -... | ecosystem: Environmental > Terrestrial > Soil >...
TTGAGTTTCGTCGCCCATAGGAAGGGGCGGCTGGTGGGTACAGTTTTGTGCGGCCACGACGGGAGGCGCGGTTACCTTCACCACCTAGCGGTGTCGAAAGGTTACCGGCGAGCAGGCCTGGGCCGGCGTCTCGTGGACATCTGCTTGGAAGGACTGCGCAGGATCGACATCCACAAGTGCAACATCTTTGTCTTCGCCGACAACGTCGAAGGGATGACCTTCTGGACCCGCACGGGTTGGACACCGCGAACCGACTTGCGCTTGTTGCAAGTCGATCTGTCGGGCGCCTGCTCTCGCAAGCGTTCCTGCTAGCCGAACGAGCCTGGCCGCCGGATCTCAAACGACGAAGGGCACGGAGTCCAGCAGCCAGGCCTAGTACACTTCGCCCGCAGTACCAATCATGCGGGCGCTGTACGTCTTCATGTCGGAGAGGTCTTCGTCGGCCGGGTAGCCGACGATATCGCGATACATCTCGAGGGTGTGTTCCAGATAACTGCCCGTACCAGGATCACTCGGCCACTGGTCAGTATTCTCACCAGGATCGTCGACCAGATTGAAGAGTTCGGTAATTCCGTTTTCGAGCGTCTTGGCCAGCTTGTGATGACCATGCACGATGGCAAGCATGGGCGACATGACGTCACCGCCGCTGGTTGCGAAGGCTGAACGGATGACGACGAATCTGCAGGGGCTCATGGGGCGCCGAGCGTAGGCGCAACCACGACCTTCCCAGAAACTCGTCCTGGGGATTCATCACGCCGAAGGCGCCGAGCACCGTGGAGAAGATGTCGGCCTATGCGCCTAGGCTCACAGAGCTGGCGCAAGTCACGAAATTCACCGACACCCGTTGGCCTGAAGTCCCCATTCCCGGGTACAATCCGTGCACGATGTCGAATTCACGATCGGGTTTGCTGTTTCTTGCCATCGTCATCTTGATGGCGCTCGGGCCGGCCTGCGATGGCAAGACCAACCTGCGCACGGGGCCAGGTACAGGCGGCAACCAGGGCACGATGGGGGGTGGTCTCGGCGACAGTGCCGGCGGCGCAGGTGGCGCTCAGGATGCTGGCGGCACCGGTGACAGTAGCGGTCCCACTGCCGGCGACAGCAGTCGCTGCGACGCCTCGGCGATCGTGGGCCGGTGGTACCGTGTCCTCGATGGCTTGATCATGGTTTTGAACGCCGATGGATGCTCCATTTCGGGCACGTCGGACAACGTCGCTTTCAGCCACACCATCGCGGGTACTTACGACGAGGTAGCCCGGACAATGGTCGGGACGATCAATCGGAAGACCATCTCTAGCGGGTGCACCACCCTGATGAACGCGACTTGGGTGATTACGGACCCCACGCACTTTACCTTCGCCATCACCAGCACGGATGGTCAATGTGACCTACGGGCGACCTACAACGAAGTCTCGACGTTCGTCCGACAGTAGTCACCCAGCTCAAGCCGTCCGAGGGTGCCTTGAGCTTTCGACGCCTCACGAATGCGGGAGCATAAGGGCTTCAACCGCCATTTATTCCGGCGGCGTCGGTCTGGCGCAGAACCTTAAGTGCAATGGGCCGGTCCGAAGCGCGATCGCGCGCGCTAGACTATGGACAGGCCCAGTGTCAAGGCGTGTTTCCTGCGGGGGATCAAGTGGTCCGGCAAGCCGGATGGCGGGACGGCCGGTGGCGGGCAAGGTGGCGACAATCAGGTCGGTGGCCAGAATGGTAAGTCGGGCGGCGGTGCGTGAAAAACGCCGCAGCCCAACGCGTTGGCGCAAGCCCCATTCGGAGGACGAAGGTGTGAATCTTTCGGCAGGCGGAAGTACTCAAAAGCAAGATTGGATGAGCAATCACAAGGATGGTGCCATGAGGTCACGAAGCGTATTCGTAGCGGGGTTTCTGGTTTGTTTGATTCTCGCCGTCGGGTGTGGCAGCAGTTCTTCGGGGAGTGGCGCCGGCGGTAGCCTTGGCAGCGGCGGCTCGGCGAGCACCGGCGGGTCCCTGGGGCTTGGCGGTATCCTCGGTCACGGAGGAACGACGATCGCAATTGGCGGCGCTGGGGGTGGCGGCCCGCTCGACGCTGGGATCGATGTGCCCGCCGCGCCGATCGACGCTGCAGTGGATGCGCCGACATCATCGGACGCAAATGGGATCGCCATCGACGGCGGTGCCACCCTAGCGCAGGTCAAAGAGTTGTTGGCCGGTCGCTGCGCCGGTTGTCACACCGGGACCGGCTCGGCCAGCACGCGCATCGATTTGACCGATCACCCGGACGCCGCCACGACGCTGTATGCGCGACTGCTTGGGCCGGTCCTTCTCGAAGCCCTCTGTGGGGAAAGCCTAGATGCTGGCGGTGACGCGGCAGAGCCGCACAGGGCCATCGTGCCCGGCGATCCCGGGGCGAGCTTCCTATACCTCAAGATTACGGGGACTCAGCCGTCGCCTGGTAATCCGCCCGCCAACTGCGGAGTACGGATGCCGCGTGTTCTTGTCCCAGGGGTCGACGGTGGCGCCGCGACGCTCCCCGCTTGCGATTCGCTCGACGGCGGTGCAGCCGCGAACTGCCTGAGCGCCGCCGAAATCGCTCTTGTTCGCCAGTGGATCGTCGAGGGTGCGCCGCAGTAGCTGTGGGAAAGAACATACCATCGCACCCGTCGACGCGACGGCGCCGCGGCGCGGTTTACCGGGTTCATTCACTCGTTTGCACGTTCCATACCCGGGCGGTCCAGGTAACACCCAGGCGAAGCTCGAACACCGAGGCACCGTCAGAGCGCGCTGCTCGCAACGCCGCGTCCAGTACCCACGTTTCGCCTGCCGCCCACACTGCGCCCGCCAGGACAGAGTATTCGCCGCCGCCGCCGACGACGCGATCTGCGAAAACTTCGGCGACCGGACGGACCACCAACGTTCGGCCAATTTCCACGATTGCGCCGGTGAAATCTTCGAAGCGATGGTCTCGATTGATCGCTATCGCTTCGTTCAGGTGCACCGCAACCGAAGTGCTGGCAAACGACACGATGAAGTTGGCTTCCGTGCCGAATCCGTTGCTGGCGTCGGGCTCGGGCAAAAGTACGCCGGTTTCAAGGGCCACGCTCGGGCCGCTCATTTCCTGCAGGGTGCCTTTACGAAGTACGATTTTGGCGAGGAGGTCGGTATCGCGCAGACGCAAACGATGGGTGTTTGCTTCCGGCTCGTCGAGCGCCACGAAATTCTTGAAGTCCGCCACTAGCTCTAGGCGATCCGCCAGGCCGAGGTTCAGTACCGTGGCAGGCGCGATGAGAAAGTTGCTGTGGTTTTCGCGGTAGAAATGCGCGGGACCGAACTCCAGCTCGAACTCGCCGGGCTTGGCCACATCGGCATCCGTGCCGTCGAACGGTCGAAAAGCATGCGCCGCTTGTGGCGCCAGCGCTGCGACCATGAATGTGCATGCGACGAAAACCTTCTGTCGGGCATTCGTCAACGGCTAGGGCTCACGACGAGTACGCCGCCGTGGGTGGGATCGCCAACCACGGCAGTGCCGTCGTCTTCAACCACGACGACGCGAGCTCCGGGTGCGGTCGGCGCCGAAGCCAGCGGCATGAGCTCACCCTTCTCGCTGACTTCGGCCACGCTGAGGCGATTGGCTTTGCCGGCGGCCACATAGAGCCGATGGCCCGCGTCGAGGTAGTCGATATTGTCCACGCCTGCGCCTACGGTCAGGGACGAAAGTAGGGTCCCATCCCCGTCGCGAGCGTCGAGCACGCGCGCGCCGTCCGTGCAGGCGACGAAGAGGAACTGGCGCTTATCATCATAGGCGAGGCCGCGCGGCCCGCCGGCTCCGCAGTGTGCGCTCCAGGTCTTGACTACCTTGCGAGTTCGCACGTCCACGGCGAGGGTCTGGTTCTTGTCCTCGAGGTTGGTGAAAAACAACGTGCGCGCGTCGTCGACGGCGTAGCCTTCCGGCCGACCTAGCACCGCGACGTGCGCCGTCTGCTTGGGATGGTCCGGGTCGTGAACATCGACGATGGTCAGCATGCGATCGCCGGGCGATGTTACCCAGACTTCTTTCGTAGACGCAACGTACGCTACACCGTCGCTGCTCGCGGTGAGGGACGCGCACGCGCTTTTCTTGAGGAGGCGCACGTTGACCGTGCACAGCTCGGGGGTGCGCCGGTTGCCGACAAAAGCCCAGCCATCGCCGAGGCTGACGGCGCTCAGCCCCGGGCGATTGGCACTAAACCCGCCAACCGCGACCATCTTCTTCGTGGCAAGGTCGAGCACGTAAACGGCGCCGGTCGTGCTTTCCGGGATCCACACCCGGCCGGCGGCGCGCTCGACAGCGAAGTAGTCGAGCGAGGCGGAGTCGCGAATGCTGGGCAGGGGCACGGCCACCGCCTTGAGCTGGACGCTCGTGGCGGGATCCGCGGCAAAGAGAAAATGCAGCAACAAGACTGTGGTCATGGTTTCCTCTGCGGACCTGCGCCGCCGTCCTTTGGATGCACGACTGGCAAAAGCGGAGCTGGCTCGCTAAGGTACGACCATGCGGCTGCCCGTTCCTCTTTCGCGTCGGCGATACGCCCCCCGTCCAGGGTTCCCATTACAATCCTGCTAGCCCGCCGCCGCCAATGAGCCGAATGCGGATTGTTCGGTGAAGCACGTCGGTTTTCCAACTGTCGTGAATAATGCGGGCTAGCTATGGGCTAGCTAGTGCAGCGCTTTCCACGCCGACGCGATTCCGAAGACGAAGAACAAGCAGACCGCGATGATTCGCAGCCAGCGGCCTTGCACTTTGCACTTTGGCGGCGAGACGGTCGCCGAGAAAGACCGCGAGTCCATCGGTGGCTAGCATGCCGAGCGTCCTTCCGATCCATCTGGGGATGAGTATCACCAAAATGAAGACGAGCCCAAAGACGAATAGAAATGCGAGCCCGATGGCTTCATCAATCCAGTGAGCGCGCCCGGTTCGCGTCCCGAAAGCCGCCCAATCAGCGAGCAGAACCAGCAGGACTGCGAGTCGGGACATCGTTTTCATGTCTCGAGCCGTTCGTTTCGAGCGGCCGATGGCACGGACTTTTTCCAGGCCACATACGAGGCGACTATCAGGATAAGAAGAAGCGCTGGGCATTCTTTGAGTGCCAATGGGCGTCCGTAAAGAAGAGCGAGCGCCCCCAGGAGCTTCGCCACACCGATCATCGCTGAGAAATAGAGCGGATAGCCCAGATGGATGAAAATCGCGACGTTGCTGGGAACAGGGATGAGATCCGCAACCCCGCCCGCGATCATGATGAACGAAAACAGGAGCGACGATCCGTAGTGTATGCGTCTGACCGTTCGACGTTCCATGGAGTGCCTCCGTGCGAAAGCCTGGTGGATAGGCGGAACAAGCGCCATTTTCCTTCATTGAATGGCATCCAAACCAACAACAGAAGGCGTCATGGCGGCCTAGGTACATGATCAAGTGGCGCCACCGGCGGACGATTCCTGAAGGTCTCACTGCAAGCTCCTCTACGAGCCACGCTCGGGCTGGCTCGGGCTGACTCAAGTGGGTTTCAGGTTTGCCGGATCTTGCCGATGACCGGCCTGCCGAGTTTCACTGTGAATACTTTCCGAATGATGGGCCTTTGCTCGATTCTGGTTGTGGGTTTGGCCTGTGTCGATCTGACACCACCATGGAACGGAATCTCAGCGATGGGCGGACAGGCCGGTGCCTGGGCGCTGGGCGGCTCCGGTGGTCTCGCAGGCGAGGGCGGTGGAGCTGGCGGTGCCTCGAATTCTTCGGACGGTACGGGGGGCATCGGCGGTGCCCCGATGGTCGATTCGAGAGGCGTGGGAGGTGAGGGCGGGCAGCCTGACGCAGGCGCTGTCCCCGGGCCCGATCTCGCCAGCGGAAGCGGCGGCGCGCCAGGCTCGGCTGGCATCACCGGAAGTGGTGGTGCTCCAGCTTCGGGTGGCATCCTCGGGAGGGGCGGCGCTCCCGCGTCGGGTGGCATTCTTGGGCACGGTGGTGTTCCAGCTTCGGGTGGCATTACCGGGAGCGCGGAGCTGTTGGGGCCGGCGGCGCGGCGGCAACGGGAGGCAAGCCGGCGGCCGGTGGCGCGGTCGGGAGCGGCGGGGCCGCCCCCGCCTGCGGCACCACGAGATCGACGTTCAGCGAGACACTCAAGTTCACCACGGGCACAAGCCCGCTCGCCGCCCTGTCGAGCGCCACGACGTTCACCTTCGCGACCACCGGTCCGGCTTCGAACGCGTCCTTGTGCTCGAGCGGTTGCGCTGTCTTCTCGGTGCACTTCTCCGAGAACCAGGACCAAACCGCGTCGGTGGTCCGGGCGTTCAGCGTGCCGGTCAACCTCGTGGGCGCCGCCATCGCGTTCAACTACGCCGTCGACAACCCCGCACAAGTGGCGGTCCGTGTGCAGGTCTACGTGAGCGGCGATGCCCCTGGTTGGAGATGGGGAACACCGACGTCAGTCGAGGGCGCGGGGCTGGCGGCCTATTCCGCGGCGACAGGCTTTGCCGCGGAAACCCTTTCGCCCGTTGACGACCCCGGCTCCTTCTGCGCTTCTGCCACCAAGCTCGCCGGTCTGCAGGTACAGAACTCGGCTGCCATCACCAGCACGACGGCAGGCACGGTGACGATCTACATCGTGTCGTTGGGAATTACTGCACCTGCGCCGTAGAGTCTCTCATCCCATGCGTTTCGATGGATCGAAGTCGCTCGCCCTCCTGGGGTACAGCAACGCCAGAGACACCTCGTAGTTTCCACCCGACGTTTCCCATAGGCCGGGCAAGCCGAGCCTGACGGCCAGCCGGTCTTCCGTGCACTTGGTCACCTGAAGACGGACGAGGTGGCCGATGTGGTTCAGGTGGTGAAGATACGAGTGCTCAAGGCACTCGGGCGGCGCGGGGTGGTGCGGGTCAGTGCCCTATGCGAGCCGCCGGGTGGGGCCGGGAACGCGGTGGGGGGAGCGCAAGGTGGTGGCATGGGCGGCTTGAGCGGCAGCGTTATTCCCTAGCGGCGAGAGTGCCCATCAGGTCGAAACCCGTCGCTCTTGAAATCGTGCGAATCGCTCACGCCACTCGGGACGAACATGGCGACGTGCTCGCGTCGACTTCTCAAGTAGTGGCCGTCGCCACCGCAAAGGAGAAGGATTCTTAGAATCAATACACGCCTAATCGACGACCTAAGGAAGGCATCTTCACTTGGTGGAGTCGAGGGTTGGTGCCGTCGTCCGCTGCAATAAAATCGCGGCCTTTTCTTCCAATACGCGAAATGTAAACGACTCAGTCATATAGAGTTCCACCTCTGTGCGGTCGTGAGCCGCATAGCCGATCGACATATCTTGCCCGACCGTGAGCTCAAAGTCTCCGCCGCGCATAGACAGCAGCACCGCGCCTTGTTTCAAGGCTGGCGCCCAGACGAGCGAGCCATCGACGAGGCCTTCTTCGATGCGATGACGGAGCGGATAGCCATCGTCGCCGTCGGCAATGAGCTCGTTGTACGCCTCGACGCCCAACGCGAGCGCATAGGGTCCATTGACACCGGCGAGACGAAGCACTTCCTTTGCGGAGCTGACCGCCCGCGGCCATTCAAGGCTCGATTCTACGATAATCGGTGGGTGTGGACTCGACCCGATGATCCCGGAGATGTTTCCGGCCTTGAGGCCGTGGAAAATCGCAGAGTCCTCGGCTCTCGCCACGCGCTCGGCCGCCGCAATCACCGCGTCGAGATCGAGATCGCTAGCGCCACGCGCCGCACAGTCGAGCTCCAAGATTGCTAGCATGAACGGCGATCTCAGTTCCACGAGTGGCCGTACATCGCGAATCGCGTGACCGACCTTCTCGCCTGGGCCCCGTTCGATATGATTCAAACGACCGGTGTTAACGCCGCCGAGCTCCCAGCCATGCGGCCCGGAAAAGTCGACGAGTTTGCGGCCGGCGAGATGCAGTTTCAATACACGGAGCGCTTCGTCGTCGATCTGTTTCCAGGCGTCCGTCGTGATAGGCGCCAACTCGCGCTTCAGGAGATTCATTTCTTCAGCCCTTTCAAACTGCCGATGTCCAACGACGCCGAGGCAAAGCCTTTGGACTCCGCGCCGGATTCGGCGTTCTTTAGCGTTTCGACTTGGGTGATCGGGCCGCTCGAGTCAAGGTAGGTTTCGATGTTGGCAGCGAATTCTGGACTGTGACGGCGCAGCCACTCCAGAATCATCATCGCGTGCTCGATCTCTTCATTTTTGTTATGCACCAGCACGGCACGAAGCTCGCCGTCGGTGCAAGCTTCGGCGCGCTGCTGGTACCAGTCGATGGCGTCAAGCTCTTCTTTGAGCGAAACAATCGCACGGTGCAGATTCTTTGTTTCCTCGGAAAGAAGCTCGCCCGGCTCCTGGTAGCTCTCGCCACTCATGAACGGACCCTGGTCGAGAGGCCTAATTGGGCTGCGCCGGCCAAGACGCTTCTGCGTGCCGAGTTCTCTATGGTCATTGTCCTCAAATCTGTCACAAGGGTTCGGGATTTCATGGTTTCATGCCTATTGGGAGAGCCTCTTGCCTTGACGCACACTTGCGAGAGCAAATTGCGGGCCATCGAATTGATGCCACCATGGGGAAACCGAGCGTCTGTCTTCGGTTGCGTCTCGATTGGAGAGAGAGAGCCACTCTTCGCGCTTAGTGCCTAAACGAGCTCCAGATGCCGATGGCGCTAAAGACAACCACTCCGACGAAGAGTATTCCTCGCGCGCTCTTCATCAGGCGGGTTCTTCCCACCGGGTTTCCTCCCTTCGGCGTGTGGTGGGTGAGAACCGCAGCGACTACAAGAAGGACCACCAGGCCAAGCCAAACGAATGAATTCATTGTGTCACCCCGGAGTATTTCGCGTAGAGGCTCGTCCCTTTGCTATCGCTTGCGTCGCTGCTGGCTGAAGGGCCTCGGCTTTTACGGCCCGCGTGGGACGGGTGCATTTTTCGAGCCGGTCGTCGTTACGGAAGAATTGCGGACGGTTGCCAGACTGGGATCCGATTATTCAAACAGAACGGAGCCTGTTCATTCCATTCGACGGCTGGATCACCTGGGCTGAAATGATCGAGGGCACCTCCAGCGCGCTACGAGTCCATCATGTTGATGCTACCATGCAATCATTGTGACTTAGTCGGGTGGATGCACGGGTGTACGAATGCCGCAGAAGAAATGCTTCGACAGGTTCGCAGGTCTGACCGGCGAGGCAAGCCCAACGCCGATCACCAAGCGATCCGCTGCGTGCGCGAGCGAGGCAAGGGCAGCGCCGGTGACCTATAACTCGCGCGGACTGGCGGCGCTGAACGTGTCGCACTTTCGCGCGTCGCCAGTTTCGAAGCCGCGGCGGAACCAGCGCATGCGTTGCACGCTGGTCCCGTGGGTTTGATCAGCAGTGTTGGTGTTGCCCAAAGCATCGTCGCCGATGGCGTGCGCGGCATTGACCGCTTCTTTCAGATCCTGATCGTCGATCGCCAACGAAGCGCGGGCCGTGTGGCCCCAGACGCCGGCAAAGCAGTCGGCTTGCAGCTCGACCCGCACCGAGAGCTGATTGGCGTTTTCGCCGCGCGGACGCACGGTGGTGGGCACGCCGATTAGCTTTTGCACATGATGGCCGACCTCATGGGCGATCACGTACGCCTGCGCGAAATCGCCGGGCGCCCGCAAACGCCGCTCCATCACTTGATAGAAGTCGGGATCGATGTACAGCCTGCGATCACGAGGGCAGTAAAACGGCCCGATGGCCGACGTTGCTTTCCCGCAGGCCGTGTCCACCGAGACGGCGAATACCACCAGCGTAGGGTCGCTGTACTGGACCTGGGTGCGGCCGTAGCTCGGAAGTTCATCGCGACGAAACGTCGCGGTCCACACGTCTTCCGTCGAGGCCAGAATGACTCTGGAAAAGTCGCAAGCCTTGGCCCTGCTGGGCGATGCTTTGCAGACGCTGGTGACACCTGCCCCACGGTTCGCCGGATCGCTTCCGCTGCCGAAGAGCTGCTGCTTGATCCCCGAGGGCAAGAGAAAGTAACCGGCGCCTAGAATGGCTGCGACCACCAGCGTGCCCTTGACGCCCAGGATGCGGACCAGCCCAAACAAGGCCTGGATGGGCAACGCCAGGGCGGCACGACTACCGCCCGCACCTTGACCACGATCCTCGAAATTATCCGAGCGTCTTCGACCTTCTGTGTCCATGTGCCTTCGACCTTCACGGTTCTACCGTTCGTTGTGGCACCGTGCAACGCATCCGGCTTCGCGGTTTGCATTCATCGCTCCACTCTTCCCGCGATCCATCATCCGTGATGACACCCGACGCCCAGGCCAGAGTAAAGGCCCCTGGGAACTCTGCCGACACCTATCTATTTGGCTGTCGTTGGCTGGAGCGGCTCCGATGAACAAATTGCTCCCCAAGAAGCAGTGGCACTACCTGATCCTCGGTGCGTTGCTCTTGGCAGGGATAGGCGCGGTCCTCTCGACCCGGCTTCTTGCCAGGGCGCAGAAACCGGTAGCGCTAAACGCTATGTTGCTGCAAATGCGCAGCGATCCGGCCCTGTGGACAGTCACCGAGCGCGACGTTTCAATCCTCATTCTGGACATCCAAAGAAACAACGTTGCAGGCTTGGCGATCGCGCCTTCGGGAATGTTCGTATCTTCGCGAGTCGGGCAAAAGTATTTCGTCAGCGACAACGCTGGAAAGCTTTCCGGTCTCGCCCTGACGTATTATCAGAAGGGTCAGACCGACGCATTTCCGCTGGCCGTCACGAGTGAAGATATCCATAACGCAGGTGGCTGGCGCCTGGACCTCGGTCTGCTACTGACCATCGCTCTCTTCTCGGCAGTCGGCATACAAGCTTACCGTGTCTATCGTGGAAACGGATTTGGATTCTCGCGAACTGAGTCTGTCGTTACCTTTGAGGATGTCATCGGCGCCGCAGAAGCAAAATCGGCGCTCATGGACATCAAGTCCTATCTGAAGAACCCCAAAGAGTTCACCGCCCTCGGGGCTCGCCCTCCCAAAGGAGTACTGCTATCCGGTCCTCCTGGCACCGGAAAGACTCAGCTCGCCAAGGCCTTAGCCGGCGAATGCAAAGTCCACTTCATTCCAGCGACCGGTGGCGACTTCACCGCGATGTTTATGGGCTTGGGATCGCTGCGCGTGAAGTCCCTCTTTCGAAAAGCGCGCAAGCATGCACCGTGCATCGTCTTTATCGACGAGATCGATGGCGTCGGTCGGCGAACGACGACCGAGACCGGTGGCACCTCTGAAGCGGAGGGCAACCGTATCATCAACCAGATCCTGTCATGAACGTAGGCAGGGTTGAGAAGGTCACCATTTTGTCGCGTGGAGGCGCACTTGGCGTCACCTTTGTTACGCAAAACGAAGACAAACAATTGCATCTGAAGTCGGAGTTGCAAAATCGCATTCAGATGTTGCTTGGAGGCCGTGCAGCCGAGCTCCTTACCTACGACGATGCCTCAAGCGGAGCGGCGAGCGATCTGAAGGAGGCGTCAAGGCTTGCCCTGTCCATGGTTGCAACACTAGGGCTGAGCGACAAGGGCACCCTGTTCAGTCTGGATGCATTGAGGGAGCTCCATCTCAAGCCGGATGCGACGACCGCTGTGGCCCAGGCGGAGACCATCCTTGCAGCCCAGAATGAGCAATGTCTGGCAACCCTGCGCGAGCTGCGCGGTGCTTTGGTAGAGCTGACCGCAAAACTCGTAGAACACGAGACCTTAGATGGAAAAGAAGTGGCCCAAGTGATCTCAAACGCTCGCACAGCGCACTGTGCGGCCAGTATGTAATCGGCACGTTTTCGGCAATGCCCAGACCCTGCGGGGCTCGGCACTCTCGTTGGCCGGTTACACCCAGCGATCGTGCACTTTCCCATTGTCTGGCTGGTGAGCCTGGCCATCGTTGACTTCCTGGGCATTGGACTCAGGCGGGAATTCTGGACTCGTGCCGGCGCGACCACAATTGTCGCGGCGATGGTCAGCATTTTGGCCGCGGCTACCACCGGACTCTTGTTAGCGGAACACATGAATGAGGATTCTTCAGGCATACCCTCATGGTTAAGCACCGGACCCTCAATCTCAGCGTGGCCACCTTGGCAGCGATTGCGCTCGTCCTAAGGTTCTCCCGACGAAACCAGCTGGACGGACCGTGGCGTATCGTCTACCTCGGGTTGGTGTTCGCGGCCACTGGTCTGGTCTTAGTGGCTGCGGATCTCGGAGGCCGCATGGTTTACGGCCCCAATTTTCTGCCGTTCTAGGCTCCGACCACTGAAGCGCGAAACCTTCTCGCGCGGCCGCACTCTAACCTGAAAGAGGGTGCAACAGCTGCGTGCTTGGAGGTTCTCATGACAAGAAAGCGCTCTACGGTGACGTGTCGAGGTATCGCGTGTGCAGTTATCGGCGTTTGGCTGTTCGCATGTGGTAGCAGCGGTAATGGCTCTAGCGGCGCTGGCGGAAGCCTGAGCGGATCGGGCGGAAGTGCGCTGCCTGGCAGCGGTGGCGCTGGCGGCGCGACGGGAGGCGCCTGTCACGCAGCCGGAACGTTGCAAGTCTCTGCCAGTGGAACGTCCGCATACGTGATCGACGGAGCCAGCAATCCCACTCTGACGTTTTGCCGCGGGCAAACCTATGTGTTCGCCGTGAATGCGACCGGGCACCCGTTCTACGTCAAGACTGTCCAGGGCACGGGAGCGAACAACTCGTACGATACGGGCGTCACGGGCAACGGTATGGACGTGGGCAATGTGAGCTTCGCAGTGCCCGCCGATGCGCCCGCCACGCTCTTTTACAACTGCTCGCTTCACCCGGCGATGACTGGAACGATTCTTATCGTCGATTGAGTCAGCGC
>Ga0066789_10000861_pt1 | contig 12810 bp, 15 predicted proteins | sample OrgsoiDNA2013049_FD_70960 | JGI IMG/M metagenome (GOLD analysis project Ga0066789, IMG submission 70960) | Permafrost soil microbial communities from the Arctic, to analyse light accelerated degradation of dissolved organic matter (DOM) -... | ecosystem: Environmental > Terrestrial > Soil >...
CCCTTCGCGCCACCGACCTCGAACAACGCCTCGAACTGCTTGAACGCACGCTCGCCCACAGGGAGAAGAAGAAATGAAGGACGACCGCCGCCTTGAGCGCCTGTACGAAGACCTCACCCCCAAGGAGACGGCGACTCTGGTCTACTCACACTTGAGCCGCGGAAACGTCGCAGAAGCCGATCGGATCCGCGATCTGGTGCCGATGAAGGTTTACCGCCTGCCAGATCCCGAACACGTCGATCACTTCGATCGCCTGCGACGGGCGACGCTGTACTACGGAATGGAGCGCTGGCGCTTCCAAGCCCATTGCTTTGCGGCCTCCAGCATCGTGGTCCACTTCTACCAGTCGGAGGACGAGCAGGATCAGGAACGTAGCCAGCAATGCTTCGACGCATGGATAATCTGGGAGACGCGCCTCCTGAGCCTGGACGCGGCCCTGGCAGCCGTCTGCGAGAAGCACGGCGTGGACATCGCGGACGTGCGCCGGATGGCCGGCGTCGATGGCCCGTATCAAGTTCTCGGGCTTGGCGAAGTCGATCCCGACATGGTGGCCGAGATGGTTGAGACGTTCAACAACGTGATTGAGAAAGCTCAGTGAGTCCGGAGGTCGAGGCAACGGCTTGACAGCGGTTCTTCGCCGTCGACCAGTAGGACACGTCGAAGGGCTTCGTGGGCGCCGGTAGCATGTGTCCGCGCTCCTCGGCTGCGTACACGTCGCGTGGCGCACGCCTGGTGGTGCCGTGCACACGCGCTCCGGCGACATCGCGCACCAGGTCCCGCGTGCTCACGGATCGCGGAGATGTCAGCCGAAAGACTCTCTACTGCAAACCAGCGCTCGCGCACCTACGGCACCAGATTCTCCACGCGTGCTTTGTCCTTCGCATGAGCAAACGCTATAGGCACAGGCCCAAGCTGATGCTACGGCCCGCGAAAAGGCCGACCCTTTGCGATCTCTCGTAGTAGTGATTCAGAAGAGAGATCACGCCTGGGAAGATCCACTTGGACAACGACGACCTGATTCTCGGGCGGTGCAGCTATTCGTGCAGCTTCGTCCACAAGAAGCTTGGTCAGGACCGTAGGAACTGGGTGCGACTCCAGTCTGGACTTTAGCTCTCTTCCATCACCAAGCTTTGCACGCCCCCGCTTGGACCAGTTGGTCAACTCGGGCGCAACTGGTGCTGAAAGGCACCCGACCAGTGATTCGGAAGGCTGTAGGGTCTTGGGTATCTCTCGAACGCGAACTGATATTTCTTGTCCCCGTGATTGGCCTGCCAGCCAAAGCCTATCGACCTTCACGGTCACGTTGGATGTGTTGGTGACTTTGAGGACGAGAATGGTCCCACGAGCTGGAATCGCCGACTCGTCCTTCCAGATGGTGAAATCAACGTGGCGCTCCTTGTCCTTGGCCTTCTTATCTCCCCGGCGGGCGATGACCAAAAGGACAAGGGCCATGGCCAAGCAAGCGGCAATGGTCAGCAGTATGACATTCCGTCCCATGCCCTTCGCCCAAAGCGCCAATGCCAAGGGTACTGCGCTACCAAGGAAAACCCCAGCGAGCTGCTTCGCTTGCTCGACCATCTGCATCACAGAATCATATCACCCCCCGTCACTCGCCCGAAAAGCCGCTTCAAATGATCTGAGCCTTCCCTGGCTCACGAACGGTTCCTACATCTGGACGCAGCGCCACCTATGTCCGAACATGGGCTTACCGTGACATTGAACCTCGGCTGGATAGGTGAAGGGAGCGTGTTCTTGGTCTCGGACACCGCTGCCACCAGGAAAGGCGCCGCCCAACGGCCTCTCTCCAGCCTGGGACAGAACCAACAGCGGCCGGACGGCGTGGCCGTGGAGGAGAGCGTCGCGAAGCTGGTTCCGCTTGGCCCACACGCTGTAGCCGCCCTCTGCGGCGATGCAAGGGGCGCAACGCTGCTTGTCCGGGATGTCCTCCGCCGACTGGGTCAGGGCACATCACTTCACACAGCCATCCTCCAATCCGGGCATAGCCTTCACCACCATGAGCCCCCTTTGGGTGGATTCTCGATCCTCGTGGCTGAGTGGGACTCGGGACCGAGATTGCTTCGATACGACTCCCGTGATCTGGAGTTGGCAGACATCACAAACCATGGAGTTGTCTTCCAGGGCAGCCTCGGCAAACCGGTGGAGGCGCGCATCCGGAAGGAGATAGAGGGGCTGCCAAAGGCGCCCATCCACAGTCAGGTTGTGCTAGGCGTGGCCTTGGCGATTCTGCAAGGAATCGCCGCCAGCGAGGACCTTGTGCGCGATTCCGTAGCCGGGATCTTCTATGGGCTCCAGATAGACGCCGACGGAGTGCACTGGCAGCCCAACATGCTCTATGTCTTTCACCAGAAGGACCAAGAAGCCCTGGACCACCTTCCCTTGAACATCGTGGGATGCCGGATTCTCGGCGGGCTATGTACCGTTGGCTCGTCGTTGAACCGTGAGGTGAGTATCTTCGTTCCAGCCGGAGACACCACCGATCGCTCGGCCTGGATGTCGCGCTGGCAAGATTCACTGGGGACCGAAGCTGCACTTCAAACAAGTCGACTGATCGCGTTCATACGGGTTACTGGCGGAAGCGTTGTGGTCTTACACAACGACCAGCAGCATTTTCGATACAGCTACGAAAACGGTCTGCTACTTGCTTTCTCTCCGGAGTTGGAGAGGCGTCTTCGATGGAGTCCAACAGAGGATAGGCCATATTTTTACAGCCTCGGCCTTCCGGCACCGAGCGATCCTTGAGCCTTCCTCGTGGGGGCAACTCTGGGGGCAACTTTCTGCCACCATTTTCTCCGACCCCTTGTTTTACAGCCTCCCTGCGCTCCGTTAAGTAGCTGTCCCGCCTACAGATACAGCAGAACCGCATCGGATCCGTCCGCGGTCCTGGCTACACGATGGCGCAGCAAGAACGACGGATCATAGACATCGTCGGTTGTGCCGCCCCCTGATCGGCCCTAGGACTTGCGAAGTCAGCACGCGATGGACGACCTGGCGCGATTTCCTGGTCCGCCTGACAGAGCGTGGACTGCACGGCGTAGAGTTTGTCGTTTCCGACGACCACGAAGGACTCAAGCAAGCAGTCTTCCAGACGTTTGTAAGTACGCTCTGGCAGCGCTGCTATGTGCATTTTCTACACAATGCTCTCGACAATTTGCCGCGAAGGAAGGACGACGACTGCATCATTGAGCTGCGGTGGATCTACGAGCGGCGTACCGCGACCGAAGCCCAGGCCGACATCGCTGGCTGGCTCAAGAAATGGCAGGGCAATATCCAAAGCTGTGCGACTGGGTCGAAGAGAACATCGAGGAAACGCTGACCTTCTTCCGTCTGCCGCCTGCGCTCCAAGCCCGTTGATGACAAAGCTCTCCTCGTGCGGGACCGGGTCCCATTACGAGCGGCGTGGGCACGCCTGGCGTTCGGCGTGCCCGCGGGCCAACCTCAAACCATGCTTCCCGAAGACGCCACCCACGACCCCGGTCCGGCAGCAGCATGCGTGCGCGCCCAGGCTGTCGAGCAAGCGGCAACGTCGCCGATTGCGCTGCCGTCGGGAACAACGGTCTTGGTAGGCACGTCGTCTTGGACAGACCGCACAATGACGGCGCCCGGTGTCTTCTATCCGCGAGGCGTTTCGTCGGCGGAGAAGCGACTCGGTTACTACGCCAGCAACTTTCCGGTCGTCGAGATCGACGCCACCTATTACGCCCTGCCCACTGCGCCTGTGGCCGAGGCGTGGCTCAAACGCACGCCGCCGGGCTTTGTGTTCGACGCCAAGGCGAACGCTCTCATGACCGGGCACCCGAGCGAGACCGAGCGGCTACCGCCGGAAATCAAGAGCATGTTGCCGGCAGAGCTGCGATCGAAGCGGCGTCTGTATGCGAAGGATCTGCCGCCCGAAATTCGCGACTACGTTTGGCGAAGTTTCGTGGCGGGCCTCGAACCGCTGTGGGCGAACGGCAAGCTCGGCTTGATCATGCTGCAGTACCCGCCGTGGTTCTTTCCGGGCAGCGAAAGCCGCGATGCCATCATCGAGGCCAAGCAGCGGCTGGCCCCGCTCCGCTGCGCGGTCGAGTTGCGCAACAGTGCCTGGTTCGATGCCAAAGGTCTGGAGCGAACCATGCGGTTCCTCACTGACAACGCCCTCCCCTTCGTGATGACAGACGGGCCGCAAGGGCTTCCAAGCAGCGTGCCCCCGCTCGCGCTGGTCACCTCACCAGACGTGGCCGTCGTCCGATTCCACGGCCGGCGCGCGAAGACCTGGGAAGCAAAGGGCATCCCCGTGGTCGAAAGATTCCGGTACCTCTACAGCCGCGAGGAGCTGGCCGAGTGGCTGCCCAAGATACACACGGTCGCCGAGCACAGCCGCGAAGTCCACGTTCTGATGAACAACTGCTACGCGAACTACGGCGCGACGAACGCACGCGAGTTGACCGCGATGCTGAAGCCGGAAGGCAGCAGAAACCGCTGAAACGCGAATACGACGGAGTGACTTCACCGCCGCTCATCGGACCGGCTCTGTAGACGATCGATCACTGGGACCAACCTACTGCTCTGGCTGGCCTACGGACCGAGACACTCCCTTCAAGAAATCGCCAAAAGCGTTGCCAAGCGAGCGCAGGTCCATTCCGATTCTGCACCCTTCGACCTCCGCGCAACTTTTCGCATGCACGATACAGTCCGTCGCACGTTGAAACTGGTCTGGGGCAAGCGTCTGCTTCATTTCTTCCATGTTGCTGACGCAGGTGTTGGCCGCTTCCTTCGCCCCACCACAAAGCGATGCAATTTGGCGGCAAACGCGGGCTCCAGGACGCATAGCCATGATTCCCAGGTAGCCGCCAACGCTCACGAGGCCGATCACCATGACCGCGATGATCGCTTTCTTCATCTGCCGAGATTCACACGACGGCCTAGTATTCGCAAGAAGGCTACACGTTTCGCACTACCTGGCCACAGGGGTTGGGCCACACAGGGAAACTCGCCCGCCCAGAGGGCAGACGGTCAACCCCGGTAAGGTCTGATAAGGTTTCTGCTGGCAGCCGAGTACATTCCTTCAGAACTCGGTGTTACCGAGCTTGCGGCGGACGCCACGCCGGGCCCATGCTTTTGCGGATGAAGTCCGAATTGGCAGGCACGAGCGTGCTCGTCACAGGAGCAACCAGTGGCATTGGCAAAGGGCTCGTCACTCTGTTGCGCGAGCGCGGGGCTATTCCGCTCGTCCATGGCCGTCGTGCAGCGCCAGTTGCCGAAGCTGCCGCTGGCGGGCATTCGTTCATTGCGGATCTCGCCTCGCTCGCCGAAGTCTCGCGCCTGGCCGACCAGATCGCGGTGACAAGTCCACTGGACGTGCTCGTCAACAACGCCGGGGTCGGCTTCGGTGCCGATCGCACCCGACGCGAGCTGAGCTACGACGGATTCGAGCTTCGCTTCGCGGTCAACTACCTGGCGCCGTTCCTACTCACCGAGAAGCTCGTCGCTCGCGGTTTGCCCCGCTTTGCGGTCATCAACGTGGCTTCGGCTGGCCAGGCCCCGCTCGATGAAGATGACCTGATGAGCGAGCGCAACTACGACGGCGTGCTCGCCTACCGCCGCGCGAAGCTCGCGCTCATCAGCGACACGCTCGAACGCGCGGCTCGCGATCCCGCGCGCGCCTACGTAGCGCTGCACCCGGGAACCTTCCTCGACACCAAGATGGTGCACGACGCCGGCATCGCCCCGCGCGGCACCGCCGAAGAAGGCGCACAGGCCGTGCTCAGCGCCATCGAGCAGGCGCTCTCCGGAGTTAGCGGTGCCTACTTCGATCGCACGCAACCGGCGCACGCCGAGCCGGAGGCTTACGACGTGCGCGCGCAGCGGCGATTGCGCGCTCACACGCTAGCTCTACTGCAGAGATTCGCGAGCGCCTAGGCTGAGCGGCGCCGTCATGGCGGCAGGCCTGGGCAAGTTACGCACGTCCCACTTCACCACCGCTCGTCTGCCCCGCTGTGAAGACGAGCGCTTCTAGGTCTACGCGGGCGACTCGTGGCCGCGTCCGCGGCATCCGACGGTTTCGAGGACGTTAGGTTCGGCGACACAACGCGAGGGCCCGACGTCGTTTCCACTTGGCCATTCTCCGAGGTTCCTGCGCCGGGCGTTGCAGGCTGATCGTCTCGCGCAAAGGTCGTCGAGGCGCTCGACGCCGGGACCACCGTGATTGCTCTATGTCCCCCGCCGAGGGCCGTCACCACAATCGCAACCAGCCCTACACCGGCGGCGGCCAACAGTGTGGCAAGCAAAGTTCCGAGCTTCCTTCGCGAATGCCGTGTTCGTAGCCTGGATGGCTTTGCCGACGAGAGATCTTCTGAATATCTCCACGTTCGTTCCCGCGGCTCGGAAACAAAGCTCGAATCGATCTTGGTCTGCAAAGACGGAGGCGACTCTGCAGGGTCGGCAGGCACACCCCTGCCCTGAAACAACAATTGGTAGTGGCAGGCAGCATAACCTTGGTAAGCGGCGCGCTAGCTTCCTGCGGAGTCCCCATCCTGCAATCCGCCAGCCCTCGCATGGTATTCCCAAGCTGAACGAGGTCCACTGAGAACAATGGCGCAGATAGGACAACACACCGGTTTAGACGAGGACGACACTCGGCTCGCCCCCGGCGACGTAATCGACGCCAGTACGAAATCGTCTGTCAGATTGGCCGCGGCCGGATAGGGGTGGTCTATCGGGCTCGCTCTTTGGCCCTCGAGCGCGACGCTGCGATCAAGATGCTCACTCACGCGAACCGCAACGCCCTCGATGGTTTTCTGCGGGCGGCTGCTTCCATGGGCCAGGTCAGGCATAGAGCCGTCGTTCGAATTGACGATTTTGGCAATACCGACAGATGGGGTCCCTATTTCGCGATGGCCTACGTCCCAGGTACCGACCTCGCTTCGTTCGCCAGCACGAATCGGCTTTCGGTCCAACAAGCGGTCGACCTTACGCTCGCCGTCTGCAGTGGCGTTTCAGCTTGTCATCTACAATCCATCGTCCACGGCGATCTCAAACCCAGTAACGTCAGGGTCACCCGCAGCGGCCAATGGCAAGACCGAGTCAAGATCCTCGGTTGCGGCCTGGCTCTGCCGGTGAATCCTGCTGCCTCCGCCAACGGCCACTATGGCAATTCTCGCACTGCGGAATTGTCGGATGCGATACGTTTCCTCGCGCCGGAGCTTTTGCGCAACGGACCACCTTCGCAGCAGGGTGATCAGTACGCCATTGCTTCATTGCTATACTTGCTTCTTGCCGGTCAGGCACCCTTCCGAGCGGTCGACGGTCAAGACCTCGTACGGTCTATCCTCGAAGGTGACCATGCCTCTCTACGGTCCACTCGACTTGATGTCCCGGCCCCTTTGCAGTCTGCTGTTGAAATAGGCATGGACACGGATCCAGGACGGCGGTATCCGACCGTCGACGACTTTGCCTTGGCCATCCTTGCCTACGCCTCTCCGGCGCTACAGCATCTCTGGAACCAGTATTTTGCGAAGGCCAAAGTGCTCGTTGACCGACGATTGATCGAACCGGTTTCCACTCTCCGGAGAGCCAACTCCGCCCGTGGAATGGGAACGGTTGTCAAGGTTGCCGCCCCGATGATCACCGGGCGCCCGGACAACGAAAAGGTGCCTAAGCCGGGGAACGAGAGGCGCCCGCCCTCCCGACCCAAGCCGACATCACCGGCGTCGGTGCCTTCGTCGCGTCCAGGAACTGAACTTAGGACGCTGCTTGTCTTTTCCCTCGGCGCTCTTCTCGGAGCAGCGCTGGCCAGTGGCGTCTTCCTATCGATTCTCATGTACCAGCGGCACCAGCCGTCGTTGCCGCCATCGGTAGAACAGACGCGAGGCGACCACCCGACCGCCCATCATGCGCCATAGTCGGCGGGGCGAAGTTGCTTCCAATCCGGGCACAGCTAAGTCTGGCGGCGGATAAAGGGCTGGATCTGGATCCGCCTCTGCCCGCATTTCTTGCAATCGCAGGCGTTTTTCGCGTATATCTCCCAGAAATGTCAAAGACGTCGCCCGATATCGAATCCATTGTTCGTGATTTCGCCACTCGCATCGAGGCGGTTGTCCGCGCTCAGCTGAGCGAGAACCTCTCGTCTGCGTTCGCTGTCTTGGCGGGGAACAAGACATCGGCCAAGCCGACTGTTGCTGAGCCATCGAAGGCAGCGAAAGCCGCCCCGGCGGTGGCAGCCCCGGGGAAGCGCAAGCTCAAGCTCACGCCAAAAGGAACGGCGGCACGCAAGGTCCAGGGTCAATACCTCGGCCTGCTCCGCGGTTTGCGACCAGGCGTCCGCCTTCGCGTGCAAAAGGTCGCGCGCGAAAAAGGCGTGGCCGAGGCGATCAAGTTCGCAAGCACATTGAAATAGCACCGAGCTAGGGCGTGGCCGTCCGCGCCAGCTCGCGAACATCTGCTTGGGCTGGTTGAACGGACCATGCCGCTACCGCCCTCGCCCCTTCGCAACTCAGGGCCACCCGCGCAGGTTCCCGCTTGCTCGGCGTCATCTTTCTCGAAGAACGTCGGTTAGCACGACTTCCTCCGGTTGTTTGTGCCAATCACGCTGAACGAGACATGCGTGAGCCTTATCTACCAACGCGCTCGCTCTGTTCGCATCCCCAGCGGCCAAGACCCACGCCGCCGCCTCGCAATACAGGACGCTCATCTGGCCGAGAACCTTCCACATCGATGTCACCATAGCCAGCTCACGAGTAAGAGAGGAAGGCCGAGCCACAGAACAAGCATCCCCCATGCTCCGACGGCGGCGGCGCTGCCGATCCGCCTTTTCGACCAGGATGGCCCCCACCGGTCGATCACCACCGTCGCCGCGTTGACGAAACTGTAAACAAACCACTTGCTCACAGGCACTGCGAAGGCAGGCTTCCTTCTACGCCAGAGGCTGAGGCCCAGTTCGATGCCACGATGCCCTGCCAGGAAATACGATTGCCAGTCCACTTGAACCCGCCAGCGTCCCAGTACCCAAAGACCGGATTGCCGTTGAGGACGCGGTAGTCGGCGTTCCTGAAAAAGAGCCCCATGGTTTGCCGGCCCTGCCAAGACTTGGCTTCGGATGAATCGAGAAACGGGCGCCTCTCGGTCACGCCAACGGCAGACGAAACTCGGCTACTGGCCAAGGCGGACCAGCGAAGCGCGTACTTCCCCACGCGGAAGCTACCTGCGGTGGATGGTCGAGGTGCGGTCGGAATTGAAGGCGCGGCTGGCGTCAAGACGGTGAGGTTGCCCGCACACAGTCCGAACCTGAACGCTTTCGCGGAGCGATTTGTGCTTTCGATCAAGAGCGAGTGTCTTGATCGATTGGCGCCCCTGGGCGAGGCCCATCTGCGTCGTGCGATCCTCGAATAGACGAATCACTATCACGAGGAGCGGAACCATCAGGGTCTCGACAACGAGCTGATCGTGCCCTCGGAGGCGGCGAACGGCGTTGGAAAGGTCAGCCGTCGGGAACGGCTCGGCGGCCTTCTCAGCTTCTACTACCGAGAGGCCGCGTGAAATGGGTTCGGATTAGCATCGAGAGGGCGCGATCGAGTTTCGGCACACGACGGGATGACGACCTGGCGAAGGACAATGGTCGCGACGGAATATTGGCACTGGACGGGTCAGCCGGGACCGGTGTCGCCGCTGGTATGCCCAAACACGCGCCTCATCAAACGGCCTGGCAACGCCGAGCGCGCGGCGCGCATCACGATGAGCACGTCTCGGGGCGAGGCATGCTCCATGCGGAGCGCGACGAACGAAGCAAGCAGGCGGAGCAGAGCCGAGAGCGCGAAGAGTTGCTGGAGGCTGTTCATCGGGTGGCCGCCGACTGTGATGTGCTCGGGCAGTGCCGGTATCAGCAAGCCTGCCACCGCAGCGGCCAACGCGAACGCCACGCCCGCCACAGTGGCGAAGAGGGCCAGGTAGAACGGCCGGCTGGCCCGCGGCGTGACCGCCAGGGGCAAATTGAACGAGGCCAGGTTGTGACCCGACCAAAGCACGCCCGTGAGAAACGAGTCGAGCGCCAACGGCCACAGACACGTGGGGCTCGGAAACAGCCAGATGATGGGCACCAGACTGATGCCAAACGAACAAGCCACCATCACCGGGCGAGCCCCCAGACGATCGACGAGGCTGCCCCAGGTCGGAGCGACCACGATGCGCACCACGGCGGTACCCATGCTCTGGACCGCGACCAGGGTGAATCCCATGCGCAAATCGCGCAGCATGAAGAGTGAGAAGAAGCTGCCTGCAATGCCGATGGCGATATTCCAGGCAATGAGATAGCCGAAAAATCCGCGAACGCTGCGATCGAGAAGCGGCTGCAGCGCACGGTGGAAGGTGAATCCACCCTCGCGACCCCCGGGGCTTTGCCCTTGGTGTTGCCGCGCCATCAACATCGCACTGAGCGCACCACTGGCACAGGCGAGTACTTGAAGGATCGCCAGGCCCTCTCCGCCAAGGCCGTGCCGGTGCGACCCGTCGAGCAGCAGACCGGCGGCAGCAGATGCGAGCGATCCGCCGGCAGTGCACAGAGCTGTGCGTCGTCCGAAGTAGCGGCCGCGGATACCGGGCGGGACCAAGTCGCCCATCCACGAAACCCAAGCGTTGTTGCCAAGCACGCTGAGAATCGCGGCCAGGGCCGTGACCACGACCAGCACGGCACGGAACGCGCTGGACGGCAGAGGCAGCCAAGGGAGGGCGGCAAGCGGCAGTGCGACCTGGCGCTGGAGGGCGACCAACACGATAGCCGCGCGCCGCGCTCCCAGCCGCGACGTCGTCCACGCGGCCGGGATCTGGAAGAGCTGCGCCATCTGCGGCAGCGCCATCACGACGCCGGTCAGCAAGGGATCGGCGCCGAGGTAGATCGCCCATCCGGTGAGCACGGCGCCGCCGCTTCAGGCAGCAAATATCTCTGTCATCAGCCCCTCGGCCATGCATGCTCGGAGCGAACGTCGAAGAGGACGTGTCGCGGATCTGGTACTGCTCGACTGCAACTCGCCTCTCGACCTGAACCATCGTCGCACATCGGCAGTTCACGGCGAAAGTTAATTACGATTACACGAACTCCTTTACTAGAACTGATGACCAGCGACGTCGTTCAGCGAACGTCACGCCTGAGGCAACGCGGGCTTGAGAACGCCTTGATCGACGGTAGTCACCAGAATACGGCTGGGACGGGAGCTGTCGTTTGTCGCGAGAGGCTGGGCGGGCTTCTGAATTTCTACCACCGGGAAGCGGCGCGATCGGCGACGATCGAATATTGGCACCAGACGGCCTCGCGGAGCACGGCGCTGTTTCAGACGGGTAGCGTTCGCAATACCAACTCCGTGGCCCGCTTGAGCTCGGTGGGTGTGGCACCATTGGCCGACTGCACCGCCAGACCGTTCATCACGACGAGGACGTAGCGAGCGAGGTCTTTGGGATCGGTGTCGCGAGGAAGGTCGCCCTCCTGCTTCGCCCGTTGCATGCGCTTTTGCAAGGTGGCGAGACCCACGCTACGCCACTCGACCATCGCCTTCTTCACGTTCTCCATGCCACTGCCGCAGGTCAGCCCGCCTTGCAGGGAAAGGCAGCCAGACGGATGCTCGGGAGCGGCAAGAAATTCCACGGTGCCGCGCAAGAGACCTTCGATTACAGCGCGCGCGCTGGGAAGGTCGAGCGCTTCACGCATGAAACGCATCGGCCCTTCCCTATAGCGAGTCAAGACCCGCCGGAAGAGTGCCTCCTTGTCTCCGAATGTGGCGTAGAGGCTGGAGCGGTTGATGCCCATCGCGGCGGTTAGGTCGTCAAGGGACGTGCCCTCGTAGCTCTTTTCCCAGAATACGTGCATGGCAGCATCCAAAGCTGCGTCCTCGTCGAATTCCCTGGGGCGGCCTTTCTTCGGGCGACGGGCTTCCATGGTGCACTTTTATACCATGCAGTTCAGAAAGTGTGAATCCGATGGCAGTCATCCCACATCTGAACCGTGCGGTTCAAAAATAACCGCGGAACTGGAGAAAGTCATGTCAGGCAAATTGGAAGGGAAGATCGCACTGGTTACGGGCGGCAGTAGCGGAATCGGGCTGGCCACAGCACGGGAATTCGTGAAAGAGGGCGCGTTCGTCTACATCACGGGGCGGCGGCAGGCCGAGTTAGACAAGGCGGCACGAGCCATCGGCACCCACGTGAAGGCGGTACAGGCGGACTCCTCGAGTCTCGCCGACCTCGACCGCTTGTTCGCGCAGATTAAACAAGAAAAAGGACGACTCGACGTGGTCTTCGCCAACGCCGGCGGAGGCAGCTTCGCTGCTCTCGGAACGATTACCGAAGAACTCTACAATCAAACCTTCGACACCAACGTGAAAGGCGTCCTGTTCACGGTCCAAAAGGCGCTCCCGCTGATCCCGGATGGCGGCTCGGTGATTTTGAACGCGTCCATCGCTTCCCTGAAGGGCATGCCCGCTTTCAGCGTCTACTCGGCGACCAAGGCGGCAGTGCGTTCCTTCGCTCGAAGCTGGACCACCGACCTCAAGGATCGCAAGATCCGGGTCAACGTGATCAGTCCCGGACCCATCGACACGCCGGTGCTCGATGGGCTGGGTGAGACCAAAGAGGAGCGCGACGGATTCAAGGCTCAGATGACGTCCATGGTTCCGCTTGGGCGCATCGGACAACCCGATGAGATCGGCAAGGCGGCGGTGTTCCTTGCTTCGCAGGATGCAAGCTTCGTCACCGGCGTCGAGTTGTTCGTGGATGGCGGCCTCGCGCAGGTGTAGTCCCTCGGGGGAAATGGCTGCGGCGGCGGAATTC
>Ga0066789_10000862_pt1 | contig 12802 bp, 11 predicted proteins | sample OrgsoiDNA2013049_FD_70960 | JGI IMG/M metagenome (GOLD analysis project Ga0066789, IMG submission 70960) | Permafrost soil microbial communities from the Arctic, to analyse light accelerated degradation of dissolved organic matter (DOM) -... | ecosystem: Environmental > Terrestrial > Soil >...
CAAAGAAGCGAGGAAGGCTCATGACCGTCGAGCAGCGTGCCCCGGTGACGATTGCCGATGGAAAGCGACCAACGGAGGAGGCGGGATTTGACCGGCGAGAGCGACGCACGGCGCTCTACCTCCTGACGGATTTTTTCGTAGACGCGCGGTACGGCCACAAAAACCGTTGGCTTGATGGTCGTCATTGCCGAGGGCAGATTTTCGAAATTCGAGCAATAGGCTACCGTTCCGTTGCGGCAGGCAAGCGCGTAGTCAAGATGCCTGGCGGTGATGTGCGAAAGAGGCAGGAAGGATATCCATGATTCATTATTGCCGAAGCCGAAGTTATCGGTGGAGAGGTTCACGTTGGAGCCGATATTTCCGTGCGTCAGCATGACTCCCTTGGGCTCACCGGTTGTGCCGGAGGTATAGATGATGGTGGCCAGGTCAGCGGGCTGAACGTCATATGCCAGGCGATCGAACGCAGGGTCGCGCTGCTTGCCCGCTGCATCGGCATCTTTAATCAGGGAGGAGAAGAGGACCGCGTCCGGGGTTCTCTCTTCATCCATCAACACGACATGTTCGACCTTGGTGCGGTGCAGGATGGAGGCTACCTTGTCGTACTGTTTGCGCGTGGATACCACGATGATGCGGCTATTTGAGTCGATCAGCAATTCCGCGATCTGCTCGGCGGTGAGGGTGGGATAGATGGGAACGTCGGCCGCTCCGAGGGCGAGTACGGCGAAGTCAGTAACCGACCACTCCCAGCGGTTCTCCGAAAGCAATGCGACGCGATCTCCTTTTTTAATTCCCCATGCTAGGAACGCTTGCGCCAGGGCGCGAACGCGCTGATACAACTTGGCCGACGAGATGGGCTGCCACTGATTGTCTGCGTCCTGCCACAGGATGGCGCGTTCACGATCGCTGGAAGCGACCATGAAGAAGATATCGTTGACGGTCTTGAGATCAAGCATGATGGGGAGCTACGCGAACTCCATTCAATAGAATGTCGAGTACCTGGTTTGCGGTGTGATCCGGGTCAATCGGTTTGCCGGTAAAGAGCCACGAACTGATCATCTCGTCCAGGGCTCCGAAGAGGCACAGGGCGGCAACGCGATCCGAGATCTCGGGGCGGATGAATCCCTTCTGCTGGCCCGCTCGGATGACCTCGCGCACGAGGTTGATGTAGTCCACGAAGGAATGGTGCGAAAACTGTTCGAGAGCCTTGGCGCTCTGCCGTACCTGGGTCTGCAGAATGATGGCCAGATTGCGGCGAGTAACCAGCGTCTCTACATGGAGCTTGGCGATCATTTTCAGTTGCTCCAGAGGGTCGTGGGCATCAGCAAGTGCGGGCTTCAACCGATCAGAAAACTGGGCGAAGGCGGCGTCGATGGCAGCACGCAGGATATGGCCCTTGTTGTCGAAATAGAGATATACCGTACCGTCTGCGACGCCCGCGCGGGAGGCAATGTCCGCGATGCGGGCATGCTGCAAGCCCTTCTCGGCAACGACTTCAATCGCCGCTTCGAGAATCCTGTCGTATTTCTCGCCGCCACGAGGCTGCGTTATCGCTTCGTCTGTATTCTTCAACGTAACTTCACTTGCCCGCCTACCACATCCGCACTACTCTAAGCGACGGCACCGGGATTGCCAAGTAAAGAGTGTACGTCATTCACAAAACACGGGTTGCCGCGGTCAGCGGGCGGGTCGTGCACCTGCGGTCGGCGGCACGGAACTACCCCTCAAAAAGCCCGCCTGGCGGACGTGGCTAGTCCGACGGCGGCATCCAAGTCAGGACCGGGAGCGGGGACTCTGTCGCCGCCGCGTGGAAATTTCCACAGAAAATAGCAGGGTTGGGTTGACAAGCGGGCGTTTGCATATTTATACATAGAGATGTATTTTTATGCATAGGGACGCGGCCTGAATCGGCCGCGTTGGTGTTTTGGGGATGAAGCAGCAGCGTCATGACGCAATCCGGCAGGTGATTCGATCGGCTCCGATCCTGAACCAGGATGAGCTGCGCCGGAAATTGCGACGACGCGGATTTGACGTGACCCAGGCGACGCTCTCACGGGATATTCATGAGATTCATTTATACAAGGGTCCGAATGGCTATGCGCTAGCCAATGGCCACAATGGAGACGAGGAACAGGAAGACATGACCTCGATTTCAAGTGTGCTGAATACTTTTGGGCTGAAGGTAAACCAGGCGCTGAACCAGCTGGTGCTGATTACCTCGAGTGGCAGTGCACAGCCGGTAGCATTCGCGATCGACAAGGAAGCGTGGCCTGAGGTGCTGGGAACGATCGCGGGAGATGACACGGTGCTGGTGATTTGTGCAGATCAAAAGCGGGCGACGCAATTGCGGAGCCGCCTCGAAGAGATGATGAGCTGATGCAGAACGGCCAAATACAAACGGCGGTGGTGGGCGTGAGCGGCTACGCGGGCATGGAGCTTGCGCGGCTCTTGCTGCATCATCCACGCCTGGCGGAGGCACCTCCGTTATTTGTCGGCCGGGTAGAGGAGGGGCGTGAAAGCGTGCCGCTAGTATCCATGCATCCTCAACTGGCTAATAATCATGGATCGCCCGAGATAAAGATGCTGCCCTTCAGTTGGGAGTTGCTGGAAGAGCGCGGCGTGAACGTACTGTTGCTTGCCACTCCACATGAGCAGTCGCGCAGCTGGGTACCAGAGGCGATCGCCCGCGGCCTGCGCGTGGTGGATTTGAGCGGCGCGTGGCGGCTGGATGAAGAGATCAACCGCTCTGTGTATAAGTTCGTGGATGAGGATCCGGAACGCGCGGCGGAATTGCAGCAGGAGAGCGTCTACGGCATGCCGGAGCTGCACCGGGAAAAGATCGGCAGGGCGCGGCTGGTGGCAAACCCAGGATGCTATGCGACCTCGATCATACTTGCGCTCAAGCCGCTAATTGCGAGGGAGTGGGTGAACACCGAGCACGGCATCATATGCGATGCGAAGTCGGGTGTCTCCGGGGCTGGAAAGCTGCCGACGGCGAAGACACACTTCATGTATGCGGCAGATAACCTGTCGGCCTACGGTGTATACAGTCACAGGCATACCGGCGAGTTGCTGGAACAGCTTCACCTGGATGCTGACGAGATTACTTTCACTCCGCATCTGCTTCCGATTCCGCGGGGAATTCTTTCGACCATCTACGTGACGTTCTGGGAGCCAAAGACAGCAGGCCAGGTGAACCACTGCTATCAGAAGTTTTTTGCGGGCAGCCCGATGGTTCGCTACTTCGGCTCGCAGCTACCGCAAATCCAATACTCCGTAAGGACTAATTATTGCGACATCGGCTTCCAGCTTTCTCCAGACGGGCGCAGGGGCGTGATCGTTTCCTGCCTGGACAATCTGCTGAAAGGAGCTGCGGGTCAGGCGGTCCAGAACATGAACCTGATGTGCGGCTGGAATGAATCGGAGGGGCTGGTATGAAGTACGTCGTGAAGCTTGGAGGAGCCACACTCGAGAATCCTTCCCTGCTACATCTTTGTTCGCAGGCCATTGCGGACCTGGTGAAGGATGGCAACCAGGTGGCGTTGGTTCACGGCGGCGGCGTGCAGCTTACTCGCACGCTGAAACAATTGGGCAAGCAAAGCGAATTTATCAGCGGGCTACGGGTGACGGATGCGGAGACGCGCGATACGGCGCTGATGGTGTTGGGTGGCAGCGTAAACAAATCGCTGGTTGCTGCGCTGGGCGCGCACGGCCAGGCTGCGATGGGACTGTCTGGTGGAGATGGGCTGGTGTTCCGCGCGCGCAAGAAACGCACGGCTCCTGATCTTGGATTTGTAGGAGAGATTGTCGCATCGGATCCGCGATGGCTCGATGCGATCTGGAAGATGGACGCAGTTCCGGTGCTCTCAAGCCTGGCGCTCGGCTTCGATGGCGAATACTACAACATCAACGCGGATGAAATGGCGGCTGCATGTGCTGTCTCCTGCCAGGCAGACACGCTGGTCTTCCTGACAGATGTGCCCGGAGTCCGCGGAGCCGATGGAGAAATCATGCGCTGGCTGAGTATCGACCGCATTGCTGCGCTGACGAGGGATTTAGTCATAAGCGGTGGCATGCTTCCCAAACTGGGCGCATGCCGCGAGGCCCTGTTGCACGGCGTGAAGCGCGTGAGGATTCTGCCCGCTACGGAAGCGGCTTTACTGCCGGATATCTGCAGTTCCCGCGTGACATATGGAACCGAAGTGATGGTGGCATGAAGGGTGAGACGGTAATGAAACTGGAATCGATTCGCGCGGCTGAAGCAAAGCTGCTGCTCTCTACATACGAACGGAATCCAATTCTGTTTGTGGGCGGCGAAGGCGTCTACCTCCAGGACGAGGCAGGCGAGAAGTATCTCGATCTGCTGAGTGGCATCGGCGTGAATGCCTTGGGATACAACCATCCGGCAATAGTGAATGCGATTGCCGAACAGAGTCGCAAGCTCATTCACACCTCCAACCTCTTCTTCCACGAGGGGCAGGCTGAGCTCGCCCTGCGACTGACGGAGATGACGGGGCTGGATCGCGTCTTCTTCTGCAACAGCGGCACCGAAGCGTGGGAAGCGGCGATGAAGGTGGCGCGCGCTTATGCGGGCCTCCGCCGCAGCGAAGGCCATGCCATCGGAACCCGGTTTCTCGCGCTTGAAAACAGCTTTCATGGGCGCACGTTTGGCTCCGTCTCCACCACGCACAAGGAAAAGTATCGCGAGCCATTTGCACCCGTGGTTCCGGGCGTAGAGTTTGTCCGCTTCAACGATGTCGAAGATCTAAAGACAAAGTTCTCGAACGATGTTTGCGCGGTAATGATCGAAGCGATTCAGGGCGAAGGTGGTGTTCGACCGCTTTCTGCCGAATTTCTGGCAACGGCGCGGAAACTGACGCAAGACGCCGGATCTCTGCTCATCGCGGATGAGATCCAATCAGGATTGGGCCGCACAGGCAAGTGGTGCGCTTACCAGCACTACGATATTCAGCCGGACATCACCACGCTTGCCAAGCCGCTGGCCGGTGGCATCCCCATGGGGGCGATGCTCTGCACGGACGAAGCTGCGCGCGCCATTCATGCGGGTATGCACGGTACAACGTTCGGTGGGGGCCCGCTTGCGTGTGCGGTCGCGATCGCGGTGATTGATTCGATGCGCAAAGAGGGCACCCTGGCGCACGTCAGCGAAATCGGCGGCTACTTCAAACAGCAGCTGAACGATCTTGCGGGTAAGCATTCAGCCATCAAAGACGTGCGGGGGATAGGCCTGATGCTTGCGGCCGAGCTTGATTCAGAGCTACTGGCTAAGACGGTGGCTGCGAAGATGTTGGAGCGGCACATCGTCATCAATCGTACGAGCGAAACTGTGCTGCGATTCCTGCCTCCATACATTCTGGGCAAAGATCACGTGGACGCCACCGTCCTTGCCCTCGACGAGATTCTTACCGAGCAGGAAGCCGAGGCATCGCTAGCTAGCCGCCCGGCCGACGTACTTCAGAAAAGGAATTGACCGACATGGCCACTAAAGCAGAACCACTTAGCCAGCCCATTGAGAGCAGCATCGCCGAAGACCCCACGGAGTCCTTGCGAGGACGGGATCTTTGCTCGACGGCGGATTTGTCGCCAGCCGAAATACGCGCCACGCTGGACCTTGCGCACGATGTGAAGGTGAATCCCGCGAAATATCGCTGGGCGCTGGATGCCAAGCAGATGGTCATGTTCTTCGAAAAAGCATCGCTTCGCACGCGCCTCACGTTTGAGACGGCGATCAACACGCTCGGCGGAAATGCGATTTTCGTCGATCAGACCCAATCGCCCCTGGGAGAGCGTGAATCCCTCGCGGACATGGCTCGCAATCTGGAGCGCTGGACAAGCGTGATCGTGCTGCGTACGTATGCGCACGACACCATCACAGAAATGGCGGTCTACTCAAAGGTGCCCGTGATCAACGCCTTGAGCGATCTGGAGCATCCCTGCCAGGCGCTTGCCGACTTCATGACGCTGGAGGAACACTTCGGAACCGCAAAGGGCTTGAAGTTTACTTATGTGGGCGACGGCAATAATGTGTGTCACTCATTGATGCTGACGGGTGCATTGCTGGGAGCACACTGCACCATCGGCACGCCGAAGATGTATGCACCCAAGGCGGAGATCGTGGCGCAGGCCCTGGAGATTGCGCAGACAACAGGAGGCACACTCTCCTTCACCAACGACCCGGTCGCTGCGGTTAAGGGCGCCGATGCCGTGTACACGGATGTGTGCACGAGCATGGGCTCAGAGCATGAAGAGACCAAGCGCGCTCCGATCTTCAAACCCTACCAGGTGAACGAGGCGCTAATGGCGAATGCCAAGCCCGAAGCTGTATTCATGCACTGTCTGCCCGCTCGCCGCAACGCCGAGGTGACAGACGCTGTTCTTGATGGACCACAGTCGATCGTCTTTGATCAGGCGGAGAATCGCATGCATGCCCAGAAGGCTCTCCTGCTGATGCTGGTGGGCCAGCAGAAGAACGGTGCATCCAGCTAAGACACGGGATTGAGACCACATTTTAAAACCGGGCTATTCGCCCTCGCAGCATTTCCTAAAGGAGTTTGTAATGTCGAAGAAAGTCGTTCTTGCATATTCGGGAGGTCTAGATACCTCCATCATCATTCCGTGGATCAACGAGAACTATGGCATGGATGTGATCGCCATGGTGGCCGATGTAGGACAGGGCGAAGATCTGGACGCCGTCGTAGCAAAGGCCTACGCCACTGGCGCAAAGAAGGTTGTTGTTCGTGATCTGCGCGATGAATTTGTGCGCGACTATGTATTCCCTACCGTCAAGGCTGGTGCGATCTACGAACATAAGTACCTGCTTGGAACATCCATCGCTCGCCCGGTAATTGCCAAGCATCAGGTGCTGGTGGCACTGGAAGAAGGCGCTGAGGCTGTTGCTCACGGCTGCACCGGCAAGGGCAATGACCAGGTTCGCTTCGAGCACGCTTACCAGGCTCTCGCACCGGAGTTAAAGGTGATCGCTCCGTGGCGCGAGTGGACGCTGAAGTCCCGCGAGGACTGTCTTGACTATGCTGAAGCGCATGGCATCCCCGTTGCGCAGAGCCGCGAGAAGATCCATAGTCGGGATCGCAATTTGTGGCATGTAAGCCATGAGGGTGGCGAACTGGAAGATGCGGGCAATGCGCCACTGGCAACCACATGGACGATGACGAGCAGCCCGCAGGACGCTCCCGATCGCGACGAAGTAGTCGAGATCGGATTCATCAAAGGATGCCCGGTGTCGGTAAACGGCATGGAGATCGAGCCGGTTCAACTGGTGGAGTTGCTAAATGAAATTGCCGCACGCAATGGCGTGGGACGAATCGATCTTGTGGAGAACCGCTTTGTCGGCATGAAGTCGCGCGGCTGCTACGAGACTCCCGGCGGCACGCTTATCGTGGCGGCGCACAATGAGTTGGAAGCGCTGACACTTGACCGCGAAGTAGCCCATTACAAACAGCATGTGTCGCTGCGCTATGCCGAGATTGTTTACAATGGCCTCTGGTTTACGCCGTTGCGCGAGGCTTTGGACGCATTCGTGGAAAATACTCAGGCATACGTAACAGGTACAGTCACACTTTCGCTCTACAAGGGGAATGTGAGCGTTGTTCGGCGTGCCAGCGAGTATTCCCTGTATTCGAATGAGTTGTCGTCGTTCACCATGGGAGATACTTACGATCAAAAGGATGCCAAGGGATTCATTCAAATTCTTGGGCTGCCTGCGCGCACGCGTGCCCGGCTGCTGAGCCTGAAGAAAGAGGCCGTGAAGTGAAGATGTGGTCAGGCCGCTTTCGCGAGCCACTGGACCCGGCGTTCGAACAATGGCAACGCTCGATCGTCTTCGACTGGCAGCTACTTCCCCAGGAGGTGGCTGCCAGTAAGGCGCATGCTAGGGCCTTGTGTGCAGCCGCGATCCTCACTCCATTGGAGTTGACTTCGATATGCGACGCGCTCGACGGCGTGCAGCAGGAGTTCTGGAATCCCGAGAAGCACGGAGAGATCCGCGACCACGCAACTGCAGAGGACATTCATCACTTCGTTGAGATGCAATTGGTCGCACGCATCGGTGATCTTGGACTGAAGCTGCATACAGGGCGGAGCCGTAATGAACAGGTCGCTACGGACCTTCGACTGTACGTCAGGGAATGCATTACTGTTCTCGCGGGCCAGTTGACAAAGTGGTCTGCGGCCCTGGCCAAGAAGGCGAACGCGGCAGGCGAAGCGGTGATGCCCGCCTATACGCATCTGCAGCGCGCTGAGCCTGTGCTGGTTGCGCATTGGCTGCAGGCATATGTGGAAATGCTGCTGCGGGATATCTCCCGCCTGCTGGATTGTCGCGATCGTCTCAATTTTTGTCCGCTGGGATCCGGCGCCGTAGCAGGTGCGACGCTGAAGCTCGACCGCACAATTGCTGCTCAGGAACTTGCATTCACGGGTCCCACCTTGAACAGCATGGACGCGACGAGCGACCGCGATTTTGTTCTGGAATATCTGCATGCGCTCACGATTGTGGGTCTACATGTCAGCCGCTTCGCAGAAGAGATTACGCTTTATGCCACGGCGGAATTTGGATTTATAGAACTCCCGGAGGCCTTCTCCACTGGATCAAGCGCCATGCCGCAAAAAAAGAATCCGGACTTGACCGAGCTTGCGAGAGCCAAAGTGGGCCGCATCAGCGGGGCAGCCCATACTGTAACTATGCTGCTAAAGGGCTTGCCGCTAGCCTACAACAAAGACTTGCAGGAGACGCAGGAACCTGTGTTTGCCGCGTCGACGGCCGCCATTAGTTTGGTTGGCTTGCTCACTCGCTTCACGCTTGCTCTTGACGTCAAGACTGAGAAGATGCGCGCAGCCTGCGAGACCGGCTTCCTGAACGCTATGGCGGCGGCAACTTACCTCGTACACAAAGGGGTACCTTTCCGGACCGCGCATGAAAAGATTGGCCATGCCGTGCGCTACAGTTTGGAGAAGGGTTGCGAGTTAGGCGACTTATCGCTCAGCGAGCTCAAAGAATTTGGCGCGGAATTCGACGACGACTTCTTCGCAAGCATCACATTACAAGCGACGGTCGATTGCCATGACGTTACGGGCGGAACGGCAACCGCGAGAGTGCATGAGGCCTTGGCGGCGCTTGAGCCCAGGTTGATGGAAATAGCAGGGTCTATCGATGGTCATTCGTAAAGCGCGTCTTCAGGACGCCTCAAATGTATACGAGCTCGTCAACAGTCTTTCCAAAGACGGAACGCTATTGCGTCGTGCGTTTGCGGAGATCTGCGAAAACATTCGCGATTTCACTATCGCTGAATCCAATGACGGTTCGTTCCTCGGTTGCGGAGCCCTGCATCTCTATGGGCCGCATCTTGCTGAGGTGCGATCCATCATTGTGAAGCCAGAGACGGTTCACCAGGGAGCGGGCAGCCAGATACTCGAGTCTCTCCTGCACGAGGCTGAAGAGAATGGAGTGAATTCCGTGTGCCTTTTCACCCGCATTCCAGAGTTCTTCTTCCATCATGGCTTCAGGATTGTGGAAGATCGCTCAGCATTGCCCGATAAGATTTACAAGGACTGCCAGAGCTGTCCCAGGCTCTACAAATGCGATGAGGTCGCAATGGTTCGCGGCCAAGTCCCTAAAGTCTCGATCCTAGGGCCGAGAATCGACGTTGAACAACTGGTGAAGCTGTCGGTCTGATTCAGAATACAGGTAACAATGATGGTTACGTTATATGGCCGCAGCATCTGCTGCTCGCGCCGCAGCCACGACAGCTTGACCGTAACTCAAGCCTCCATCGCCAGGGCTAACGTTCTTGTGGGCAAATACCTCAAAGCCCTGATCGACCAGCAGCCGATGGATCGTGCGATGCAGCATTGCATTGTGGAAGACTCCTCCACTTAGGCACACCTTGGTAATCCCCGTTTTGGCGCGCGCGCGATCCGCGAGCTGCGCATACGCCACTGCAACGCCGGCGTGAAAGCGGATACTCATAATGGCCGGAGTGATGTTGTTCCGTTTGTCTTCAAGCAGCCTGAGCCACATGGGCGCCGGATCGAGTTGCCAGGGATCCGGTCCCACGCCAGCCACCAGGGTGATGGGATAGGCGTCATCCAGGGGAAGATCGCCAGCATCGATTGCAAGCCCCTCCAGTTCAATTGCGGCCTGCGCTTCGTAATCCACCACGCGCCGCCCTGTAATCAACACGGCAGCGGCATCAAAGAGACGCCCGCAACTGGCGGTAAGCGGCGAGTTCACTTCGCGCTGAACCATGCGCGCGAGCAATCGCGTTTCCTTCTCACTTGCGCCCAGGTAGGATCGAATCTCCGGTGCCATTGCGCCATCACCCAATGAGGCAAGCAGATGACCGAAGGCCATGCGCCACGGTTGATGTATGGCCGCGGATGAGCCCGGCATGGCCACGTAGCGCAGATGTCCGAAGCGCTCAAAGTCTGTATACGACGCAATCAGCACTTCCCCGCCCCACACTCGTCCGTCCACGCCATAACCCGTGCCGTCGAGCGCGATGCCGATTGTATGGCCCTGCAGCGAATGTTCGGCCATGCAGCTTGCGATGTGCGCATGGTGATGCTGCACGCCAATCAGGGGCAGTCCCTGATCCAGCGCCCAGTTGGTCGAGAGATATCCCGGGTGAATATCGTGCGCAATCGCCTGCGGCTCGATCTCAAAGGTCTTCTTCAAATGCGCCAGAGCCTCTTGAAAGAACTCTAGGCCAGTAAGATTCTCCAGATCGCCAAGGTGCTGGCTTTGATAGGCGAGCCTGCCTTGAGCCAGCGTGAATACACTCTTCAAGTGACCGCCAACCGCCAACAGCGGCGGCGATTCCATCGGCAAAGAGATGGGTAACGGGACAAACCCACGGGCACGCCGGATGATTTGCCGTTGACCATCGACGCTCTTCAAAACCGAATCGTCGCAGCGCTGCAGAATCTCACGATTGTGAAACAGGAACGTGTCAGCTATGTCGCCGAGGCGGGACAGCGCTTCGTCATTGTCGATAGCGATGGGCTCTTCACTCAGGTTGGCACTGGTCATAACGATCGCCCGCAGGGTGCCGTCAGCAAAGAGCAAGTGATGCAGCGGGGCGTAAGGCAGGAATAAGCCGAGCCAGGGGGTCCCCGGTGCCACCGACTCGGCTATCTCCTGCTTTGCGGCTTTACGTAACAAAACGATCGGTCTTTGAACGCTGGTCAGTGCCTCAGATTCGTCACAGTCACAGTATCTTTTTGCGGAAGCCAGGTTCTTAACCATCACGGCCAGCGGCTTGCCATAACGATGCTTCCGTGCGCGAAGTCTCTCGACGGCGGCATTGTTGGTCGCGTCCACAGCAAGATGAAATCCGCCAATACCTTTGATGGCGCAAATCTCGCCGGCAGCGAGGCGCGCAATCGTCTCGGCGACTGGATCGGGCGCAGCTATGTGTTCACCGCGTGAATCTGTCAGGCGCAGCTGAGGGCCGCAGTCCCAGCAAGCATTCGGCTGTGCATGAAACCGCCTGTTCAGAGGATCGTCATACTCCGCCTGGCACGCGGGGCACATGGGGAAGACAGCCATCGATGTCTGCGGGCGATCGTAAGGAATGCTGCGGGTAATAGTGAAGCGCGGCCCGCAATTCGTGCAGTTAGTGAATGGATATCGGTATCTGCGGTTATTAGGGTCGAGCACCTCACGGAGGCAGTCGTCACAGGTTGCGGCATCGGCCGGAATCTGCGTCACAACGTGGCCGCGCACCTCACTCCTGGTAATACGAAAATCCTCATCGCCCACGAAGGGAATTTCCTCAAGGTCGATCGATGCAATGTGCGCGAGAGGTGGCGCTTCCAGGGGAAGCCTTAGAAGGAATGCCTCTACTCGGGAAATAGGGCCTTCCACTTCAATGGTTACGCCAGCTGTGTCGTTGGAGATGCTGCCGACAACTCGCTCTTCGGTGGCGAGCCTATAAATGTAGGGGCGGAAGCCAACTCCTTGCACCACTCCGGAGACCCGCACACGGCGCCGGACCAGGGTCACTTCATCGACCCGCAGTGGCGAGGGCTGACTCAGCTTTTGTGGCGGCCATGCGAGCGTGCAGCCATGCAAGCCAGGCGTCCATGCCGCCCGGTGCCACCGCGGATGCTCGCACAATTTCCATGCCAGGGTGAACGCGCCGCGCATTCTCTTCCGCCAGCTCCGCGCTGAAGGGCACGTAAGGGAGCAGGTCCACCTTGGTGAGAACAAAGAGATCCGACTTGAAGAATATCGAGGGATACTTCAGGGGTTTGTCTTCGCCTTCCGTGACGGACAAGAGCACGATCTTCGATGCTTCGCCGAGATCGTAGCTGGAGGGGCAGACGAGGTTACCGACATTCTCGATAAACAAGAGATCGAGATCGGCGAGCGGCCAATCCTCAAGGTGCCTCTCAATCATCGTTCCGTCAAGGTGACAGGTTCCACCGGTGGTGATCTGCTTTACCGGGAAGCCGAACCGCGCCAGGCGCTTCGCATCATTGTCCGTCTGGATATCTCCGGTCAACACAGCTACGCGAGTCTGGGGGTCGAGATGAGCGAGCGTTTGCTCCAGCAATGCTGTCTTTCCTGATCCGGGCGAACTGATCAGATTCAGGCAAAGCACGCCATTTTCGCGGAACCGCGCACGCAATGACTCGGCAATGCGCTGGTTCTCGTTCAGAACTTTCGACTTAAGCGACAGGCGCTCCATCTTTTTCAACCTCCAGGTATTCCAGGTCCAATTCGTCGCCACCGTCCGGCGTGGTGTTTTCGCTGGCACACGTAGTG
>Ga0066789_10000863_pt1 | contig 12800 bp, 8 predicted proteins | sample OrgsoiDNA2013049_FD_70960 | JGI IMG/M metagenome (GOLD analysis project Ga0066789, IMG submission 70960) | Permafrost soil microbial communities from the Arctic, to analyse light accelerated degradation of dissolved organic matter (DOM) -... | ecosystem: Environmental > Terrestrial > Soil >...
CCTCCCGCCCGGCTGGGCGACCGACCTCGCCATCCTTGAGCACTCCGGTTCCATCGTTGAGGACCGCGGGGACCATCTGCTCGTCCGCACCCCGGACAACCCCGACTTCTACTGGGGCAACTGCCTGTTCGTCACGGACGAAAGTGCCGTCAATGACGCTGGCAGGTGGGTGAAGACATTCCATTCTGCCTTTCCAGCAGTCGGCTGGGTCGCGATCGGTCTGATCACGATGCCCGCCGACCAGGATGCCTGGGTCGCGCAGGGACTCGAGCTGGAACGGGACGACGTCCTGACGACGCGCACCCTTCCTCTGCAGACGGCGCTACCCGAGGGGTATGTGGTTCGTCGCTTCGCCAGCGACGACTGGGCGCAGTCAGTGGCCCGGTCCGTGGCCGAGAATGACAGAACAAGGCAGGAGGAACCCCACTCCTTCAGGCGATTCGCAACGGCGCACGCCCAGGCACGGCGGGCGCTGTCCGACCGGGATATCGGCGCATCATTCGGCGCTTTCGCGAACGACGAACTCGTCGCCGAGCTTGGCATCGTGCGATGCGGCAGGACGGCGCGATACCAGAGCGTTGGCACCGACGAGGACCACCGGCGGAGGGGGCTGGCCGCCCATCTGCTCGGCGTTGCCGCGAGATGGGCCGGCGATCGCGGCTGCGACCGGTGGGTCATCGTCACCGAGGCCACCAACCCGGCAGGACGCGTCTATCGCAGGGTGGGGTTCGAGCCGGACATCTGCAACGCCCAGGCCTTCCGCAAGCCCCCGCTCTGAGCACTTCCACCATGTTCGGGCAGCACCTCGGCGCACTCTCGAGCGGCCCGTCAGGCGATCGGAACAGACCGCACCGCGCTGCCTGAAAGCCCACGTCGCCCTCCGCGCGTCAACCAGGGAGTTCTCCCCATGTGCCTGAACGATCTCCCCGGCTAGCGTCGGTTTCGCGGCCATACGGACCGCGGAATGTCTGGCCGCGAGGGGGATTGTGAGCGAGCTGCTGGGGGCCAATACCGATCTCCTGGAACGAAACGCGCAGTCTCTGAGCGCTGACGCCCGGCGCGTTCAGGATATACGCGTCCTGGCTCAACGAGCGGTGGCCGAGCTGCAGTCCAGCTGGAATGGCGCCGACCTGATGCACGTGACCCAGCAGTGGGAACAGCAGGCCTCGCCGCGGCTCGCGGGTGCGTCCGCACCCCTGGACACCTGCGCCGCGCAGCTTCGCGCGCAGTCGGCCGCACAACGCGCTGCCAGCAGTGAGGACGGCAGCATCGGCGCAACCCGGGCATTGCCGCCAGCACCACCCGGCGCCCCCCCACGTCGAGGGTCGCCCGCCGACAACGCCATCTGGTGGAAGTCGCTGAGCACTCTCCAACAACAGCGGGTGATCAGGGAGCACCCCGACTGGGTCGGCAACCGCGACGGGGTGTCGTTCACCGACAGGGATGCTGCCAACCGGGCACTGCTCATCGTCGACCGCGAGCGGCTCATCGCCGAGAAGGGCCGTCTTGAGGCTGTGCTGGCCGGCGACTGGTCGCACGGCGCCTTCACCAACGACGACGCCGCACTGGACCATGTCGAGGACAAGCTGGCTTCCCTCGCCGTGATCACGGCAAGCCTGGCCAGCCCCGGCCAGCGCCAACTGCTCCTGCTCGACCTGAGTCAACCACGCGCACAGGCGGCCATCGCCAACGGCAACGTCGAGACCGCGGACAACGTGGCTGTATTCGTGCCAGGCATGTCCAGCAATATCACCGACAGCATGAAGGCCTACGACACAGAGATGAGACACATGCAGCAAAGAGCGCAGCTCGAGAGCAACAGGGCCCACCCGACCCTGGCCTCGACGACGGCGACGGTCACCTGGGCCGGCTGCCAGACTCCCGAGTGGGGACTCGACCTCGTGATCCCCTCCAAGTCGGTGCTGTCCGACGCGGGCGCAGGGACTGGAGCCGCCAGCCTGGTGCCCTTCCTCCAGGGGATCGGGGCCTCTCGTGACAAGGACGCACACCTGACTCTGCTGGGCCACTCCTACGGTTCGACCACGGCCGGCATAGCGCTGCGGCAGGAGACCGGGGTCGACGACGCCGTGTTCTTCGGCTCCCCCGGGCTCGGCACGGGGGACATCCGCGACCTGAAGCTGGCTCCGGGGCATGCCTCCTACATCGAGGCGCCCTGGGATCCGATAGGCGACGTCGGGGCATTCGGCGCGGACCCGTCATTCCTGGGCGGGGTCGTGCACGCGTCCGCCCGGGAGTCGACCGTGGTGGATCCGGTGACCGGCGAGATCCGACACTTCGACGAGGTGACCGGCCACAACGCCTACCTCGTCGACAACAGCACCAGCCAGTACAACATATCTGTCGTCATCGCAGGGGCGCGAGATCGACAGGTGTTTGACCCCGGCATCGGCCTGGGAGATGGCCTCATCCCCAGCGCCAGGGTCCTCTTGTGAGCACCATCTCCAGATTCGCCGGGGCTCGGATGTCACAGGTCTTCAGAGTGAGCGCGGCTGGAGCCGGCCGGGTCAGACTCATCGGCTGCCTCCTGACCGTGCTGATCGTCGCCGGATGCGGCGCAACAGAGGAGAACACCATGAAGGATGCTTTCGACGCGCTGATGAAGCGCCCCGACGTCAGCGTGGTCGAGGCTGACTACCTGACGATGTACGAGACGATCCGCACCCGTCTGGTTGCCGAGGTCGTCATCTCGGCCTGGCTTCCCGATGCCGAGCCGGTCAGCGGGACCTTCTGCGCTAGGCCGCTGTCCAACCTCGAGGGTGGCCAGGAGCGCCTGTACAACGCCGGCAGCTCATCGGGGAACCTCCCCGACGCCAAGTGGGACAACGCAGTCGCCATCGTTGCCGAGGTGGCCAAGCAGCATGGGTTCGGAGCGCCAGAGGTGGTCGTCAACGGTCCTAGCGATCACGAGGTCCAGTTTCACGACTCCTACCGCGGGTACCTGCTGTTCGGCACCGGCTACAACACGATCCTCGGTGGAGGCACAGGGTGTCATCTCACCGAAGAGGCCCATCAGCGCGGCACCTACCTGCCACCCAAGAAATACTGACCCCCGGTCGCTCTGTGAACGACCGGTTCCATGGCGTCTTCAATGTGGTGCACAGGTAGGCCACCACGAGCTAACAGGAGCCGTGCTGGTCTGTGGCCCACAATCTTGCCCAGCTTCCTGAATCTACGTGCGGAAACAGGTACTTGCACTTTGTTACCCATCGGTAGCATCATGGATGTTACCCACCAGTAACGGCGGGCACTGGCGGCCGTACGGCCAAGACCCCTGAGCACGGAGGACCCTGATGGGCCACTACAAGAGCAACCTTCGCGATCTCGAGTTCAACCTCTTCGAGGTCTTCAACCGCCAGGAGGTTCTGGGCAGCGCGCCCTACTCCGAGGTCGACGAGGACACCGCCCGCGAGATCCTGCACGAGGTTGGTCGCCTCGCCGAGAACGAGCTCGCCGCGAGCCTGCTCGACTCGGATCGCAACCCGCCGGTCTTCGACCCGGACACGAGCTCGGTCGCCATACCGGCGTCGTTCACCAAGTCATACAAGGCCTACCTCGACGCGGAGTGGTGGCGTCTGGACGTGCCCGCCGAGCTGGGCGGCACCGTCATCCCGCCGTCGCTGCGCTGGGCTGTCGCGGAGCTGGTCCTGGGCTCGAACCCCGCCGTGCACATGTACTCGGCCGGCTTCGCCTTCGCCAAGGTTCTGTACAACCTGGGCACCGATGACCAGAAGAAGCTGGCCCACCATCTGGTCGACAACAAGTGGGGCGCGACCATGGTGCTCACCGAGCCCGACGCCGGCTCTGACGTCGGGGCAGGTCGCACGAAGGCCGTGCAACAGCCTGACGGCACCTGGCACATCACCGGCGTCAAGCGTTTCATCACCTCGGCCGAGGCGGACTTCTACGACAACGTCGTGCACTTCGTCCTGGCCCGGCCCGAGGGTGGCGCGGCGGGCACCAAGGGCCTGTCGCTGTTCCTCGTACCCAAGTTCAACGTCGACCTCGAGACCGGCGAGCTCGGAGAGCGCAACGGCGTGTACGTCACGAACCTCGAGCACAAGATGGGCCTGAAGGCTTCGACAACCTGCGAGCTGACCTTCGGCGACCGGCAGCCTGCGGTGGGCACCCTGCTCGGTGACAACCACGACGGCATCGCGCAGATGTTCCGGATCATCGAGTTTGCCCGGATGATGGTTGGCACCAAAGCGATTGCGACGCTTTCGACCGGGTACCTCAACGCGCTCGAGTACGCCAAGCAGCGTGTCCAGGGCGCCGACCTGACCCAGATGACCAACAAGGTCGCAGCGCGGGTCAGCATCACCCACCACCCGGATGTGCGACGTTCCCTGATGCTGCAGAAGGCGTATGCCGAGGGTTTGCGAGCCCTTGTCATCTATACGGCGACCCAGCAGGACATCGTCGACCAGGCGCAGCTGACCAGCGGCTCCGACGAGCTCGTGAAGGACTCTGCGGCAGCGATGGCCAGCCGGGTCAACGACCTCTTGCTGCCGATCGTCAAGGGCGTCGGCTCCGAACGCGCCTGGGTGCTGCTCGGCACCGAGTCCTTGCAGACCCTCGGCGGATCAGGCTTCCTTCAGGACTACCCGATCGAGCAGTACGTCCGCGACGCCAAGATCGACACGCTCTACGAAGGCACCACCGCCATCCAGGGGCTGGACTTCTTCTTCCGCAAGATCATTCGCGACAAGGGCAAGGCTGTCACCCACCTGTCGACCCAGATCCAGGAGTTCGTCAAGAGCGGCGACGACTCGGACTTCCAGCGCACCGAGCGCGAGCTGCTCGGCAAGGCGCTCGAGGACGTGCAGGGCATCCTGGGCTTCATGGTCACCGAGCTCATGAGCTCAGATCCGCGAGGGGGCGACGGCAGCTCGGTCGAGAACCTCTACAAGGTCGGCCAGAACACCTCTCGGCTCCTGCTCTGCTCGGGCGACCTCGTGGTGGGATGGCTGCTGTTGAGTCAGGGCGCCATAGCCAAGGCTGCTCTGGATGCCGGCAAGGCATCAGCCAAGGACCGCAGCTTCTACACAGGCAAGATCGCGGCGGCGTCCTTCTTCGCCCGCACGGTCCTGCCCAAGATCGCCGCAGAGCGACAGATCGCCGAGGCTACGGACAACTCGCTCATGGACGTGCCCGAAGACGCCTTCTAACGAGCTTCGCGACGATCGCGCAGGAGCGGCAGCCTGCGGTCACGAAGGACGGGGAAGCTGGTGCGGTAGTCACCAACCAAGCTCATGTCGACCTCGACGCTGAGCACCTGCTCGTCGCTGCCGGCCATGGCCAGAACGTCCCCGGTCGGCAGCACGACCTGGCTGTGTCCGCCCATCTCCACGCCGGCGTGGGTTCCTGCCGTGTTGCAGGCTACGACCACGCACTGGTTCTCGATCGCCCGGGCGTGGGCGAGCAGAGTCCAGTGCCGGACCCGCGCCGCAGGCCAGGCGGCCGGTATGACGAAAAGCGTTGCGCCGGCGTCAAGCTGGGCCCGATACAGCTCGGGGAAGCGCAGGTCGTAACACGTCGACAACGCGGCACGAACGGCCCCGCCCGACGCCGGGGAGTCCGGCACATCGAGCAGCGACAAGGCGTCGCCGGCCTCCATCAGCAGCGGCTCACCCTGGCCGAAGCCGAACCGGTGAATCTTGCGGTAGGTCGCCGCCAGCGACCCGTCTGCGGCGAAGAGCAGTGAGGTGTTCCACAGGTGCTTGCCCTCGGGACCGCTGGCGCCGTTGACCGGTCGCTCGACAATCGACCCCGCATGCAGCATCAGCCCCGCGTCCCGGGCGGCGGCGGACATCTCGGACGCGACCGGCCCATCGACAGGTTCGGCGCGCTCTTCCCACCGCCTGTACGAGAAACCGCCGGGGGCCCACAGCTCCGGCAGCACGACGAGGTCGTGACCAGCCTGGGCGCGGACGATATCGGCGGCCCGGGTGACCCTCTCGGCGACGGGCTCACGGTCGTCATATCCGAGCTGGATCACGGCGATGCGCATATCAGTCTCCTGGTCCCGGCAGTGTTGGCTGAGACCAGGTTGGCTCAGACGGTATCGGTTCAGACAGTGTTGGCTCAGACAGTGCTGGGTCAGACAGTGCTGGCTCACCGGACTGCCCCGACAGAGCGCTCAGGTGGGCGTTGTATGCCTTCAGCTCGGCGTCGTCATCCTGCTCGGCCTTGCGATCCAGCCGGGTGGTCTCGGCATGGTCGGAACGGACCCAGGCCAGGGTGACCAGCAGGGCCAGGATCAGGGTGGGCAACTCGCCGATCCCCCAGGCGACGGCGCCACCTGTGCGTTGGTCAGCCAGCAGATCCACCATCCACGGCAGGTGCAGACCCTGGAAGAAGGTGGGCGCCAGCAACGTCGTGCCGCTGGTCAGCGCGACACCGAAGAAAGCATGGAACGAGATCGTGCCAAAGAGGACCACGAGCAGCAACGGCGGCGGCCACCGCCTGGGGCCTGGGTCGACGCCCACCAGCACCCACGCGAACAGGTACCCGGCAAGGAGGAAGTGCGTGGTCATCAGGACATGCCCGGTGTGCGTGCGAAGGGCCAGCTCGAACAGCGGCGAGAAGTAGAAGACGATCAGGCTGCCGAAGAAGATCACCGCTGCGACGATCGGATTGCCAATCACCGCAAGGAATCTGGAGTGCACCAGTCCCAGCAGCAGCTCGCGAGGGCCCAGGGTGTTGTCCCGGCGCGGCGTCAGGGTGCGCAGCGCCAGGGTGAGCGGTGCCGCGAGCACCATGAGGATCGGTGCCGCCATGGACACCGTCATGTGCATGACCATGTGCACCGAGAACAGGACACGCCCGTAGACTCCCGGCGCCCCGGAGGTGGCCCACACGAAGATGGCCCAGCCCAGGACCCAGCCGATGGTTCGCAGCAGGGGCCAGGAGTCGCCTCGGGCGCGCATCCGCCGGACGCCGAGCAGATACAGGGTCACGGCGATCACCGACACGGTGAGCCAAAGCCAGTCGGTGCGCCAGACCGTGAACCACCCACTACTCGTGAGGGGGCCTGCCGGCGCGACATAGCCGGTCAGGGCGTATGCCGGGTCCGGGCTGACTGCTGGCATGTCCATACCCGGCGGTGCGCTGCGTGAGAGTGCGGCCCCCAGGGCGAACGCGGCGCCCATGATGGCCACCTCGATGAGGGCCAGCTGCCCGAAGAGCCGTCCCGCAAGAGGATCCGCGGCGATCCGGCCCACCACCCGTGAACGTTGCTGCCAACCCGCGACGCCGAGGGCGACCAGCGCGACGACCTTGAGGATCACCAGCACGCCGTAGCCCGACGCGAGGTTGTCGACCGCGCCGATCCGGATCCAGGCGTTGACCGCCCCTGACACCGCGACGGCGACGAAGCACCACCCCGCCAGGGTCGAGTACCGCTGGACACTGACCGCCAGCGCCTTGCCGAGCAGCGGCCGCAGCATCGCCAGCGCGAGCAGACCCCCGACCCACAGGACGGCCGAAACCAGGTGCACACCAAGGGAGTTGACCGCCAGGTCGTGGCTCGCCGCGCCCGAGGCATGACCAGCCAGGGCCAGCGGAAGTATCGCCAGGATGCTGAGCGCGGCCAGGAAGACCATCCCGGAGCGGCGCCGGACAACGGCAGCCCCCATGGTCACCACCAAGGCCATCGCAAAGCTGAGTGCCGCGACCCGCAGGAACTCGAGCTGGAAGACGAAGGTCTGGAACTGGGCTCCGAAGGTCGGGTCGGTCATTGCCGTGCCGGAGATGTCGGCGAAGGAGAACACCAGCCCGACGAGGCCCGCAACGACCCAGACGACGCCGGAGGCGCAGGCATAACGGGCTGCGGTGACCCGCCGGGACGTCTGGCGCGCCTCAGGAATGATCGTCGCGGCCACCACGAGCAGGCCGATCGTGCTTGCCGCCGCCAGGTCGTGGATCGCCCGGACAACGGGCAGACCCCAGCGCACAAGCGCGCCAACATCCGGCAGCCCGACGACCGGCGCGGCGAACGCGCCCCCGAGCAGGCCGGCCGGAATGACCACGGCGACGACGGCGATGGCAGCCAGGATCAGAGGCAGCTTCTCGGCCTGTGGCACAACCCCGGATCTCATGGTCATGCCCACACCCTAAGCCGCAGCTGCGAACCTGTCCGAGGTTCGATCCGAGCATGCCGTGGAGGTACGGGGGGGACGCAGCCAGGACGGGCCCGCAGCGCCGAGATCCAGACGCTTGTTTGCGTCAAGCAAGTTATTTGTGATAGTTGTATGTCGCAAGCAAATTCTGGGTACCAGTGGAGGCACGATGGCGATCAGCCTGGACGACGCGACCCGTCTCAGCATCGAGATGGTCCGCGTCATGAAGCTGTTCGCAGCCATGCGCCAGCACGCGCCCAAGGTTCACCCCGGGGTTGAGCCTGCGTCCTACCCGATCCTGTTCAACCTCGGCGCGGGACCCCAACGGGTCTCCCTGCTGGCCGAGCACGTCTACTCGGACGTCTCGACGGTGAGCCGGCAGGTGTCGACACTCGTCTCCCATGGCGTCCTGGAGAAGGTGACCGACCCCCAGGACGGCCGGGCCTGCATAGTCTCACTCAGCGCCGGAGGCGTCGCGCTGGTGGAGCATCTCAAGGCCAGCCGCGGAGAGTGGTTCTGCCAGCTGCTCCAGGACTGGGAGCCAGCCGACGCGCAAGCATTTGGCGACTATCTCGAGCGGTTCGCCGCGTCTTTCGAGGACTCGAAGACCACCCCGTTCACCATGTCCAACTCCAAGGCAGTCGACGCCTCTGAGACCAAGCCCGTCGACGCCTCATTGACCAAGCCTTCCGGGGCCCCGAAGACCAGACGGATCGAGGTCTCCAAGTAATGGACACCGTAGTAGCCCCAGCACCCACCACCGGGGGGGCTCTCACGCACAAGCAGATCCTGACCATCATGGCCGGGTTGATGATGGGGATGTTCCTGGCCGCCCTCGACCAGACCATCGTGTCCTCGGCCATGCGGGTCATCGCCGACGACCTTCACGACCTCGCCGGGCAGGCCTGGGTCATCACGGCCTACCTGATCACCTCGACGATCGTGACCCCGCTGTACGGCAAGCTCTCGGACATCTACGGCCGCAAGCCCTTCTTCACCGCCGCCATCGTCATCTTCCTGTTCGGCTCGATCCTGTGCACCTTCGCCACCTCGATGCCGATGCTGGCGGGCTTCCGCGCCGTGCAGGGTCTGGGGGCCGGCGGTCTCTTCTCCCTGGCCCTGGCCATCATCGGCGACATCGTGCCTCCGCGTGAGCGCGCCAAGTACCAGGGGTACTTCCTCGCCGTCTTCGGCACCTCAAGCGTCCTGGGCCCGGTCGTCGGCGGCTTCTTCGCCGGTCAGGCCACGATCCTGGGCATCACCGGCTGGCGCTGGGTGTTCCTGGTCAACATCCCGATCGGCATCGTTGCGCTGTTCGTGGTCAACCACACGCTGCACCTGCGGCATACCCGCCTGGACCACCGCATCGACTTCGGCGGCGCCGCAGCATTGACCATCGGGCTCGTCCCGCTTCTCCTGGTGGCCGAGCAGGGTCGAACGTGGGGCTGGAGCTCCACCGCGTCCATGGTCTGCTACGGCATCGGACTGCTGGGCGCCATCGCGTTCTTCCTGGTCGAGCGGGCGATGGGTGCGGAAGCACTGCTGCCGCTGCGCCTGTTCACCAACAAGACGGTGGGCGTCGCCTCCATCGCCTCGGTCGTCCTGGGCATGGGCATGTTCGGCGGACTGGCCTGCCTGCCGCTCTACCTGCAGATCGTCAAGGGCGCCACCCCGACGAGCGCCGGCCTGATGCTGCTTCCGATGACCCTCGGCATGATGAGCGGCTCGATCATCTCGGGTCAGCTCATCTCCCGGACAGGCCGGTACCGGCAGTTCCCGATCATCGGCTGCGGCCTGCTCATCGTCTCGCTCTTCGGGTTCCACTACGTCGGAGCCGACACCCCCCTGTGGCAGACGATGATCCTCATGCTGTTCTTCGGCCTCGGACTCGGCGGGAACATGCAGCCGCTGACCCTGGCCGTGCAGAACGCCGTCTCCCCGCGCGACATCGGCGTGGCCACCTCTTCGGCGACGTTCACCCGTCAGATCGGCGGCACCCTGGGCACCGCCATCTTCCTGTCCATCCTCTTCACCGCAGTGCCCAACCGCATCCAGACGGCCTTCAGCGCCGTGGCCCCGACACCCGAGTTCCAGTCAGCCCTCAAGAACCCCCAGTCCCTGACCGGCGACCCTGCGGCCAACACCGCCTTCATCCACAGCCTGCAGCAGGCGCAGGCCGGCGGCGGGGGTGGCGGCGCGGTCAACCCGTTGACCGACTCCTCGTTCATCCAGCATCTCGACCCGCGTCTGGCCAAACCGTTCCTGATCGGCTTCTCGCAGGCCATGGACCTGGTGTTCCTGATCGGCGCTGCCGTCATGGTCGTCGCGTTCGTCGTCGTGTGGTTCCTGCCGCACGTCGAGCTGCGTAGCGGTTCGTCGTACGAGAGCCGCGGCAGGCAGGATGCGGCCGACGCGGAGACGAATGATGCGAACGCCACCGCTGAGCAGGACGACGCACAGCCGAGCCTCTCCCACTGAGACCGGAGCGGCCCTTAGTCTGGCCATGACAAGACAGGACCAGTCTTGAGGGCGGTGCTGTCCTAGGACACACCCTGTCCATGACAGAAGAAGGCTCGGTGAACGTTGCTTCATTACTGACGCTGCTTCTGCTTGCGCTGGCCCTGGCCGTCCAGCCCTGGTCGGTGCTTGCAGCAGTCCTGCTCGTCACCTCTGAGCGTGGTGTGGCGAAAACGATGTCGTATGTCGCCGGCTGGGTCCTGGCCCTTGCAGCGGTGGCAGCTGCCACGATCGCTCTGTACCCGGCCGAGCCGAAGGCAGCAGCAGGCGCAGCCCTGACCAGCTGGGTCGAGATCGCGGCCGGCATCGCGCTGGGGGCCTGGCTGTTGCGGCGGCGAAGGCTGGACTCTGCCGAGCCGGACGAACAGCCGCGGGGCACACAGCCACCCGGCTCACAACCGAAGTGGATGGCACGCCTGGACTCGATGTCACTGTTTCCTGCTTTTGTGCTCGGAGCGTTCCTGCCCAACTACGCAGTCGTGGTCGCGGCGGTCAGCAACGTCGTACAGGCCGGTTTGACCCAGACCCAGGCTGCCGTCGTCCTGATCCTGTTCATCGCCGTGGCATCAGCCGGCGTCGCAGCCCCTCTGCTCCTGCTGGTCTTCCGTCGGGAGGACGCCCCCCGGATTTATGGAACGTGGCGAGCGTGGCTGATAGCCAACGGCCAGCGAGTCCTGACGGTCGTCCTCGCCATCGTCGCTGTCCTTCTCATCACCAAGGGCGTTATCGGGCTCCTCACCTGAAACGGACCCACCGAGCGCGCCGTGATCCGGTTGGGCACAGTGAGGGCTGATCACGAATATCGTTCAGCGGTATCCAGTCCCGGCGAAAGTGCGCGTATGGAGCTCAAGGTAGGACAGGGGGTCAGTTCTCCGGCGCCAACCTCGGCCGAGCTCAGCCCCAGACGAGAGCCCGACTCGGGTCGTGAAGGATCGCCGCGACGTCGGCCAGGAACCGTGAGCCCAGGTCGCCGTTGACCATGCGGTGGTCGAACGAGAGACCCAGCTGGGTGACCCAGCGGGGCTTGATCTTGCCCTTGACCACCCACGGCATCTGACGGACCGCACCGAAACAAAGGATCGCAGCCTCGCCCGAGTTCAGGATCGGCGTCCCGGTGTCGACACCGAACACCCCGACGTTGGTGATCGTGATCGAGCCGCCCGACATCTCGGCCGGCTGTGTCCTACCCTCGCGGGCGGTCGCTATCAGGTTGGCCATGGCGTCGGCCAGCTGCCGAAGCGACATCTGGTCGGCGTCCTTGATGTTGGGCACCATCAGCCCACGTGGAGTCGCGGCGGCGATACCGAGGTTGACGTAGTTCTTGACCACGATCTCCTGTGCGGCCTCGTCCCAGGTTGCGTTGATCCCGGGGTTTCGGCGACTCGCGATGATCAGGGCCCTGGCCACGATCAGCAGCGGGCTGACCTTGATGTCCCGGAACTCCTGGTCGTCCCGGAGCCGGTCGACCAGCTTCATCATCCGGGTCACGTCTGCGGTGATGAACTCCGTGACGTGTGGTGCGCTGAACGCAGAGGCAACCATCGCCTGCGCGGTGACCTTGCGCACGCCCTTGATCGGGATACGAGTCTCGCGCTCACCGTTGGCGGCAGACGGTGACAGGTACGTCGATGAGCCGGCTGTCGCAGCGCCGGCACCTTTGGCCGCGGACGGGCCAACGTCTGCTGCGTACGCCTCAACGTCGGCGCGGCTGACAATGCCATCCTGGCCAGACCCGACGACCTGTGAAAGCTCGACGCCCAGGTCCCTGGCCAGCTTGCGGACGGGCGGCTTGGCCAGTGCCTTGCCGCCGGGTGAAGCAACGAAGACCGGCCCTGCCGCCAGGGACTCGGAATGGGCGGGAACGGGGGAGAACGCCTGATTGAGCTGGGCGGTCGTGGTGGAAGCGGCGCTCTGACTCTTGCGAGGACGACGCTTGCCGGAGGTCACTCGCGGTCCATAACCAACGAGGTTCGCGACCCGCTCATCGGTAGCAGCCTCACCCGTCGTGCCGGCCTCGATCTCGTCCACCGAGGTCGTTGCCGTCGACGTCACGGCCTTCGAGATGGTCGCATTCGAGGTCCCGGCAACCGTCGTGGTGGGCGGGGCGCTCACGGGTGCGACGTCACCGCCGAGCCCGTCCTC
>Ga0066789_10000864_pt1 | contig 12800 bp, 10 predicted proteins | sample OrgsoiDNA2013049_FD_70960 | JGI IMG/M metagenome (GOLD analysis project Ga0066789, IMG submission 70960) | Permafrost soil microbial communities from the Arctic, to analyse light accelerated degradation of dissolved organic matter (DOM) -... | ecosystem: Environmental > Terrestrial > Soil >...
ACTTTCAGTCGCGCCATTTCCCGCAGATTTCGCGCAATGGCCTCTGCCTGTCCACGCTCTTCCGCGCCGAGTCCGGGGTTTGCGCCGGTCACATCCACAAAGGTAAAAATCGGACGCGAAAACTTTTCCGCAATCTGCATCGCGCGCAGGGCCTTGCGATAGCCTTCTGGATTCGGTAGCCCGAAGTTGCGATAGACCTTCTGCTTCATGTCCCGGCCCTTTTGCGTTCCCAGGACCAGCACCTCTTCGCCATGAAAGCGCGCAATGCCGCAGACCATGGCCGGATCATCGGCAAAATGGCGGTCGCCGTGGATTTCGCTCCAGTCGGTAAAAATCTTTTCGATGTAATCGAGGAAATAAGGACGCTGCGGATGGCGGGCAAGTTCAGTCTTGACCCAGGCTTCGCGGTGCTGCGAGATTTCCTTGCGCAGCGCCTCGATACGCTGCCGCAAGTCTTCAATCTGGCGCTGAGTCTCTTCGTCTTGCCCTTCCAACGCCTCGAGGTGAACCACCTGCAGCTCGATTCGTTCAAGTTCCTTGGGGACGGCGAGATCGGGTTTGGAATCGCCGTTGCGCGCGGCCCGGCGAGTCTCAACCATGGCGAGGAGAAATTGCGTTCCGCTCAACGCGGCGGTGATTTCGGCTGGCTTCATGGCGTGTAGTTTGGCGATTGCGGTCGCTCCTTGGAATGACTCTCTCGTCCTCTCGGGGAAGCGAGGATTCAGACGGCAACTCAGTCAATCACTCGGACCGCGCCCCGGCCGCAAAGCTCTTCTACGCGGCCCATGAAGTTGCGGTCTGGAAGCACATTATAGCCTGATGCCTCCATCACTACCATGAAATCGCCTTCCCGTTCCACGTCAAACAGCACCTTGGCCTCGCCTTTTCGTTGAGAGAAAAGGAGATGCAGGTCGTCCACGATGGTTTCGGACGCCTTGTCGAGAGGGATGCGGATGCGCAGCGAACGGGGAAGCGGAACCTTGGCCTCTTCGAGCGGAATGATTTCGTTGACGGTCAGCTTGGGATTCGCGCCTTCCTCAATTCGCACGCCGCCGCGGATGAGAACCGGCACGTCGATCTTCACTTTGTCCTGAAGCTTGCGGTAGGCGTCAGGGAAGACGAGCATTTCGATCGACCCGGCAAGATCTTCCAGAGCCGCCTGCGCATAGAAGTCGCCCTTCTTGGATTTCAACACGCGAAGGTTGGTGATAATTCCGGCGGTGCACAGGTTCTCGTCTTTTCCGGTGGACGACTTCATCGCCGCAAGCTCGGCGGTCGAAAGCGCGCGCAGGTCTTCCAGTTTCTCGCGATACTTGTCCAGCGGGTGCCCGGTGATGAAGAAGCCAAGAATCTCTTTTTCATTCGCCAGCCGCGTGTGCTCATCCCAATCGGGAGTGTCGGGCAGTCGATCTTCCGCCGGTTGTTCATCATCCTGCTGGAACACTCCGAATAAGCCGTGCTGACCGGATTCGGCGTCGCGCTGCGACTTCTGCGCATGGTCCATCGCTTTATCGAGGACGGCCATCAGTTGGGCCCGGCGGCCGAGAGAGTCCATAGCCCCGCTCTTGATCAGCGATTCCAGCACGCGCTTGTTCAGCAAGCGCAAATCAACCTTCTCGCAGAATTCGTAAATCGACTTGAATCGCCCCGCTCGTATGGGGCGGGCGCCCTCGCCCGCCTCTGCCAATGCTGTACGTGCCGCAACGATCGATTCAATCGCATTGTGCCCGACATTCTTCACCGCCGCCAGGCCAAAGCGAATCGCCGAACCATGCGGAGTAAAGTTCGCATCGCTCACGTTAATATCCGGCGGCTCGACCGCTAGACCCATTTCGCGGCATTCGTTGATGTACTTCACCACGTCGTCGGTGCTGCCGGTGACCGAGGTCAGCAGCGCAGCCATGAACTCTACCGGATAATGCGTCTTCAAATACGCTGTTTGAAACGCCAGCAGCGCATAGGCCGCCGAGTGCGCCTTGGGGAAACCGTACTCCGCAAACTTTGCCAACAGATCAAAAATCTTTTCAATCTTCTTTGGCGGATAGCCGCGCTGTACCGCGCCCTCGACAAAACGCTCGCGCTGTTTGGCCATTTCCTCGGGCTTTTTTTTGCCCATCGCGCGGCGCAGCAAATCAGCTTCGCCCAGGGAGTATCCCGCCAGGCGGTGCGCGATCTGCATCACGTGTTCCTGATAGACGATCACGCCGAACGTCTCGCGCAGGATTTCTTCCAGCTCAGGCAACTCGTATTCGATTTTCTTGCGGCCGTGCTTGCGATCAATAAAGAAATCAATCATGCCGCCCTGAATCGGGCCCGGGCGGTAGAGCGCGTTGAGCGCGGTGAGGTCTTCGATCGTATTGGGCTGGTAGCGGCGGAGCACATCGCGCATGCCGTGCGATTCAAACTGGAAGACCCCGGAAGTGAGGGCGCTGTGGAAGACCTTCACGTAGGTTTCGTGGTCAGTGAGCGGAAGCTCTTCGAGCTTAAGCTGCTCCCCTCGCGTCTGCACGATCAGCTTCAGCGTGTCGTCGAGAATCGTCAGCGTGGTCAGCCCGAGGAAATCCATCTTCAGCAGGCCCATCTTCTCGATGGCCACCATGTCGAACGCGGTGACAATTTCGTCGTTCTTGGTCCGGAACAGCGGGACCAGGTCGGTGAGCGGACGCGGCGAAATGACGACACCGGCGGCGTGCACGCCAGCGTTTCTCACCATGCCTTCCAGCTTTTTCGCGGTGTCGAGCAACTCGCGGATTTGGGGATCGCTTTCGTAGGCTTGCAGCAATGCCGGAGATTCCTTAATCGCGTTTTCCAGCTTGATGTTTAACGTGGCTGGAACCATCTTGGCGATGCGGTCCACGTCGATGTAGGGCACGCCCATGGCCCGGCCTACGTCTTTAATCGCAGCCTTCGCGGCCATGGTTCCAAAGGTGATGATCTGCGCGACGTTCTCCCGTCCGTACTTGCGCGTCACGTAATCAATGACTTCGTTGCGGCGGTTCATGCAGAAATCCATGTCAATGTCAGGCATGGAGATTCGTTCAGGGTTCAGAAAGCGCTCGAAGAACAATTCATGCTCAAGTGGATCGAGATCAGTAATCTTCAAAGAGTAGGAGACAAGAGATCCCGCAGCCGATCCGCGGCCCGGGCCGACGGGAATATTGTTCTCTCTGGCGTAGCGTACAAAATCCCACACAATCATGAAGTAGCCGGAAAACGTCATCTGTTGGATGATGGCGATCTCGCGCGCCAGCCGCTGCTCGTATTCGGCAATGCCGTGCTTAAGTTTGCCTGCCTCCGAAAGTCCGCGAATCGCATCCATGCGCTGCGCAAAACCTTCGCGCGTGACGTGCTCGAAATAGCTGTCCAGCGTGTAGCCCTCGGGCACATCGAAATGCGGGAACGGATTGCTGACTTTATCCAGGCGCAGGTTGCAACGTTCCGCGATGGCCAGCGTGCGCTTGAGCACGTCGGGAGCGTCCTTGAAAACCTGATGCATCTCATCGTGGCTCTTAACGAAGAACTGGTTCCCCTGGAACTTCATCCGGTTCGCGTCCTGGATGCTCTTCCCGGTCTGAATGCAGACCATTACGTCCTGCGCGTGGGCGTCGTCCTCGCAGAGATAGTGACTGTCGTTGGTGGCGACCATCGGGATGCCGAGCTCTTTCTCCAGCCGGAAAAGATTGGCGTGGATGCGGTGCTCCATCTCCAGACCCTGGTCCTGAATCTCGAGAAAAAAGTTGTTCGCGCCGAAAATGTCGCGATACTCCGACGCTGCGGCGCGCGCAGCGTCGTATTTTTCTTCCATCAGGAATTCGGCGACGGAGCCCTTCAGGCAACCCGAGAGACCGATCAATCCTTTGGAATGCTCGGCGAGGAATCTCTTGCTGACCCGCGGCTTGTAGTAGAAGCCGTGCAGCGACGCCTCAGAGGTGATCTTGACCAGATTGCGGTAGCCTTCCTCGTTCTCGGCGAGGACGAGAAGATGGTTATAAGTATCGCCATCCGGCGGCGTGCGCTCGATGCGGTGGTCGTCCTTCTTGCAGATGTAGAGTTCGCAGCCGACGATGGGCTTGATTCCGGCGCTCCGGGCGGCATTCACAAAGTGCACCGCGCCGAAAATATTGCCGTGGTCGGTCATAGCCACGGCGGGCATTCCAAGTTCCTTCACCCGGTGACAGAGTTTTTCCACGTCGCAAGCGCCGTCGAGCATGGAATAGTCGGTGTGAAGATGGAGGTGGACGAATTGCGACATTTTAGAATCGGTCTCCAGGCTTCAGGCTCTGGGCTTCAGTTTAATCTTACCGCGACCTCATTCTAAGCCAAGCCTGGGGCCGTAATTGCGGCGAGTTATACACAGTTGTGGATTGTCTGCAGACTAAAAAAAGGGGGGCGGCAATTAGCCGCCCCCGAATGATTCCCCGAAGCCCGAAGCCCGAAGCCCAGAGCCCGAAGCCTGGTTACTTCGCGTACACGAAATGACCGCGCCGGTTCTGTTGCCAGCACGCCTCATTCGACTCGGTGCAGAACGGCTTTTCCTTCCCGAGGCTGACGGTCTTAATGCGATCGGCCGAAATCCGGCCCGCGACCAGTGCATTCTTTACCGAGCTGGCGCGGTTGTCGCCGAGAGCGAGGTTGTATTCGGTCGATCCGCGTTCGTCGCAGTGTCCCTCAACCGTGAAGTTGATGTTGGGATGCTGCTGCAGGAACGTGATGTCGGCTTGAACGGAAGACTGCTGGTCGGCAGCGATGTCGGACTTGTCGTATTCGAAGTACACGTCTTTCACATTCTGCGCGAACAACTCTTGCTCGGTGAGCGAAGGTGCCGGTGGTGGTGGTGCCGCTGGCGGCGCCGGTGTGTTTACCGTGACGCTGGCGGTTGCGGTTTGGCTTCCGCCGTCACCCTTGGCGGTAAGAGTGTAGGTCATAGTTGCAGACGGACTTACCTGCTGGGTTCCGTTGGGCTGCACGGCGCCGACTCCGACAATGCTGACATCGGTGGCATTGGTAGTTTGCCACGTGAGCGTCGACGACTGGCCGCTGTTAATGGTGCCGGGGCTGGCGGTCAATGATGCTGTAGGTGCGGACGGCGCCGGTGGTGGCGGTGGCGGTGGTGGCGCAACTTTTTTGTGGCACGCGCCCAGGAACAGAATCGTACTTAGCGCAAATATGAGGACAGCCCATCGCGAGGTTCGCTGTTTCGTCTTCATCTTTCTCTCTCCTATGCATTGCGCGCCTCTGGACGCGCGTTTCTTTCCGGTCAAGTTGAAATCTACATCTTCGTTGAGATAGCAAGAGCTTCAGTTCGGTTACAACAAAAATCTATTTCCAGCTCCAGTCCGGCTCAGAGTTGTTACCTGCCGTCGTGAGTTGCTTCTGATTACTGCCGTCAGCCAGCATCTCCCAGATTTGCAGCGACCCAGACCGGTTGGACTGAAAAACGATATGCCGTCCGTCCGGCGACCACGACGGAAAGTCGTTTCGTCCGCCATCATGCGTCAACTGCACCCATTGCTTGCTGACCACATCCATCAGGTAAAGGTCTTGCGCGCCCGGAGCGCCCGCCCCGTAATGCCGCATCCACGAAAGCACCAGGAATTGTCCGTTCGGAGACCACGAAGGCGAAACCGCATAGCCCTGATCGGTGTATTGCTGCACGTTGGTACCGTCCGAGCCCATGGTGTAGATCTGCGGCAGACCTGTTCGTCCGCTGGCCCAAGCGAGTTCTGACCCCGTTTTCCGGTTCCATGACGGCGAAACGTCCGCCCTCTTCGAGCTCGTAATGCGATGAAGGTTTGTCCCCGATTGATCCACCAGATAGATTCCAGACTCCCCGCCGCGCGATGAAGAAAAAGCTAGTTTGGTGCCATCCGGAGACCATGCTGGAGTGGTGTTCGTTCCGCTCAACTTCGGAAACGACACAAGGCGGTTCAAGTCGAAGGAGTACATGCGGATTTCCCATCCCGCCCCAGTAAAAGAACTGAACGCCAGCCGAGATCCGTCGGGGGAGATGTGCGGAGAAAGGGAAATCGTTCCCAGTGTGGTTATCGCGTGCTGATTCGCGCCGTCGTAGTCCATCGCCCAGATTTCTTTGTGTCCGCCGCGCGCGCTCACGTAGTAAATCTGCGTCTCGGCGATACCGTTGATTCCCCCGCCCAGCCGCAGAATAATTTCGTCGGCAAACTTGTGGGCAATGATTCGCGCGGCCTGCGCAGTTGCCACGTCGGTGTACTGCTTCCCGAGCACTTGTGGAGAAGCAATGTTCTTCAAGTCGTAAAGCCAGCCCTGCACGGTGACGTTAGTGCCCGTCGCCGCAAGACTACCAAACACCAGCATGGCCGCATTCGGCGGTGGCGCGTTCCAGGAATCAAACTTCACATCAGCCGGTGCGCCGATCTCGCCCAACGGATAGAAACTCTTCGACACCATCTCGAAAATGCCGGCGTTGTCGAGGTCGTTCCACAGCGTGTCGTTGAAAGTCTTGAGCAGGTCGGCATTTCGCGGATCCGGATTAGAGGCCTTAAATTCCGGAACCGCAATCCGGACTTTCTCCATCCCCAGCCCAGTTCCGGTCTTGATCCAGTCCTGCGCCGAAGCCGAGGCCAACAAAACTAGCGGAAGACAGCAATCAAAGATTCGCGTCACGAATTTTAGTCTCATCATAGTTCCGGCTCCCACGACTAAGGACTGATAGCTGACAGCTCATAGCTAAAAGCTATCTCTTGTAATCAAACCAAAACTCAACGCTGACCTTGCTGCTCGAATAATCCGAGGGCAGCGGAGGAAACGTGTCAATCCGCTGCAACGCGCGCACCGCCGACGCATCCAGCGAGGGCACACCGCTCGACTGCTCGATCTGCACGTTCGTCGGATGCCCGCTTCGCTCGATATCAAAGGTTACGTACACGCGGTTTGCATTCTGAATCCGCGGATCGACTTCGTATTTCAGCCAATTCTCCGAAACTTTCTGGTTTACGACTCGCACGTACCAGGCGTAGCGCGATCCGAAATCTCCGCCGCCTCCAGTGAACCCAAACCCGCCCTTCGCTGCCCCGGCGTTAAACATCGCATACGGCCCACTAACCGGCCCGCCTTCGCCGAACGGGACTAAGTTGCTGGCCTGTTCGACAGGTTGCGGCTGCGGTTGGCGCTGGCTTGCCGTCGGCTGCGGAACCGGCTTCTTCTTTGCATTCTTTTCCGCGATCGGAATCGCCGTCGGTTCTTTTACTATCGGCTGCGGCTTGGACTGCGATAGTCCCTTGGATTCGTTGGCCAGGACATTCTCGGTCGGCACCGGATTCGCCGGCAATGGCACATTGCTGACCAGCGAAACCCCCATCGCGCTTCCGCCTCCGCCTTCACCCCAGTTCGAGCCGTTCCGGCCCGTCGCAACCCATGCGTAGGCAATGATCGCCACCGTCACGCCCACATGCAGAGCGGCCGACCACGCCAGGTCATGCCCCCAGCGTCCGCGCTCAAAAAATATTTCATTGCTTGCCATGAGACTCAAGCGGCTGGGTCACGATGCTGACGTTGGTGATCCCCGACGACTTCACCGCGTCCATCACCGTGGCGAAGGCCCCGAAGGGCACATCTTCGTCAGCCCGCAAAAAAATAGACTGATGCTGCGGATCGCGCACCTTCTGGCGCAATTTCGTTCCAATCTCGTTGATGTTGACCGGATCGTTTCCCAGAAACACCCGCTGTTGCTTATCAATGCTGATTACCATCCGCTCTTCGGTGATTTCTTTCACGGTGCGCGTCTTGGGAACGCTGACTTCAATTCCCGATTGCAGCACCGGCGCCGTGACCATGAAGATGATCAGCAGCACCAGCACCACATCCACCAGCGGAGTGATGTTGATGTCCGAGATCGAGAGCTGAGTGCGACCGTTGGCAGCCGTGAATGCCATTACCGCCGCACCTCTTCGGCAGGCGGTGCGACGGGAACCTGACGCTCAATCGAATTCATCATCTCCAGCGAGAAATCATCGCAGCGCGCGGCAAAATCACGAATCGAACTGCCGATCAGGTTATAGGCAATTACCGCGGGGATTGCGGCCACAAGGCCGGCAGCAGTGGTGATCAACGCTTCCGAAATTCCCGGAGCCACGGCCCGCAACGTTGCGGCGCCGCTGGTTCCGAGACCGTGAAAGGCGTCAATAATTCCCCAGACCGTTCCGAATAGTCCAATGAACGGCGTGACCGCGCCGGTGATCGCCAGCCAGGGCAGATTTCTTTCAAACCCGGTCATTTGCTCCGAAACTACAATCTGCATGGCTCGCTGCACCGCCAGCGGATTCCGGACGGCGCCCGACGTTCCCACCTGCCGCTCAAACTCCTTGAAGCCGGCCTGGAACACGCCGACCAAAGGGCTGGGACGGTATTGCTCGCAGACAGCGGCAATGTCCTGCAATTTTTGCGCTCGGCGAAAGGCCCGCAGGAATCGGCCGCTCTGTACCCGGGCGCGGCGGAGTGCACTCCATTTGGAAAGAATAACGGCCCAGGAAAGCACACTGAACGCCAGCAGCACAACCAGGACGGCCTGCGCTACAAGGCCTGTTTCCCGGACGAGATCGACAATGTCGCCGCCGATAATAAAAGCAGGCAAGAAGAGCAAATGCATTAGGTTTTGGGGAACGCCAGAAGTTGATTATAGTCCAACGATTTCGCCTTTCCCGCCGGACGTATTCAATACATAACTGTTGAAAGTGCACGCACAACAGGCTTCAGTCCACCAGCCAGGACCCACACCGGCAAATCATGTGCCCGGACGACCGCTTCTGCCACGGCTTTTTTTGTGCGATCATGCTGATAGATAGATGTCTGCCCAAACCATCATCGGCCCCATTTCCGGCATCGGTTCAGGCGTTTTTCCCAGCTTGATTTTCGTCCACGGGACCGAGCAGCGCACCCTGTACCTCGACCACACCCCGTTCAGCATTGGTCGCAAAATGGAAAAGGACCTGGCGATCGCTGACCCCCGGGTCTCGCGCGACCACGCCCTACTGCTTTCCGAAAATGGCAAATTCTTCGTTCAGGACCAGGGCAGCAAGCACGGCACCTTCGTCAATGGCGAGCGGGTGGAGCGCCGGCAGTTGGAGCGCAACGATCGTCTGGAGTTTGGCGCCCGCGACACTATTTACGCTGTCTTCCATCCCCAGCACGTCACCACCAATACCGCGCGTGATTTCCTGAGCCAGATTTCGGGTATCCAGATTTCGAACGAAATCACGGACCTAGAAAAGCTGACTATTTTCCTCGAAGCCGCGCGCAAGCTGAACACCACCGGCGTTCTGGATGAAATCCTGCTGACGCTTCTGGACGTGACTCTGAAGCTGACCGGCTCCGAGCGCGGGTACGTCTTCCTCAGAAACCTTGACGGCAAGTTGCGTCTGGCTGCGGGGCGGAACTCCAAAGGCGAGCTGCTGCTCGACGACACCACAATTTCACATTCGATTCTCGAGGACGCATTGCGGTCGAACTCGGAATTTCTGCTCACCGACACCAGCCAGTCGCTTGATCTTTCGGGACGCCAGAGTATTGTGGCTTACGATCTGCGAACCGTGATCTGTATTCCCCTGCGCAAGATGCAGGTACAGACCAAGGCCCGCGCGGCTTCCGAGCCCGTGCCCTCCGGTGACGCTATGGGCGCGCTCTACGTGGATTCGCGATTCGCCTCCCGCGACATTTCAAAAGTCAGCGGAGACATTCTGCACCTGGTCGCAACCGAAGCTGCGTCCCTAATCGAGAATGCCCGTCTGGTGCAAGCCGAAGAAGAATCGCGCCGCTATCAGCAGGAACTCAGTATTGCGGCCACAATTCAGCAGCGGCTGATGGCAGTGACTATCCCCGAAGTGCCGTTCGCGCGGCTCGGCGGGAAAAATCTTTCTTGTAAAGAGATCGGCGGCGACTTTTATGATGCTGTGAATACAGAAGACGGCCTGGCCGTGGTTCTGGCCGACGTAGCCGGCAAGGGAGTCTCGGCGGCGTTGCTGGCCTCGACTCTGCAAGGCATGATTTATTCCCAGTTGGTGGCGCGCATGCCCTTGACCGAGATCGTTGCCTCCGCCAACCGCTTTCTCACCAGCAAACGCATCGGCGAAAAATATGCGACTCTGGTCATTGCCCGCCTGCGCCGCGACGGCGAACTGGAATACGTAAACTGCGGCCACGTCCCGCCCCTTTTGGTTTGCAGCGGCGAAGTGATTCGCCCTGCGCACGGAAACTTGCCGGTAGGGCTTTTGCCGGATGCGGTTTACGAAAGCGACCGCTACAGCTTGCATCCGGGGGACCGCCTGGTCCTGGTCACCGATGGCGTAACCGAAGCCGAGAATGCCGAAGGCGAATTCTTCGACAACGAGCGCCTGGAAATCGCGGCCAAAAAGGGAAGCATGCAGGACGTGTTCGCAGCGGTCTCCGAATTCTGCGGCAGCACGCCTCTGAGCGACGATTGCACGGTTGTGGAGATGGTTTTCCTGGGCGAGTAGCGCCGTTCGACCCGTCTTGTGTGCGCGGATGTTAAAATCGAAAACTCTCATGGAACAGATTGCTCCAGCGCTGGAAAACGTTGTCATCAAAAGCCTGCACCAAGCCCCAGCCTATGAGGCGCCGCTGCTCGCCTGGCCGCTGGCCTGCGGATCGGCGGTTGCCGAGCGGACGCGCGCGATGGAATTCTCGCGCGGCGTGCTGCGAGTGGAAGTCCCAGACGCGGGATGGCGCTCCGAATTGCAGCATCTAGCGCCGCGGTATGTGGCGATCATCAACCGCTACAAAGTCGGCACCGTCAGCCGGATTCATTTCGTCATCCGAGGGCAACAAATGCAGAAGTCAGAAGTATGAATGCAGAAGCGGAACCTAACCCAGGTGGTTTTGGGTTTTGCTTCTGCATTCTGACTTCTAATTTCTGAATTCGTTATGAAAGTTACCGAAAAAGACGTCGCCTATGTCGCCGACCTCGCCAATCTGGAATTGGGCGAGGACGAACGCAGTCGCATGGTCCGCGACCTGAATTCTATTCTCGGCCACGTTGACACGCTGAGCGAACTGGACACCAAAGACGTTCCGCCGATGGCGCAGATTTCCGACCGCTACGGGCTCGACGAATCCAAGCTGGGAAGCGAGCGCTTCGCCTACGCCAGTCGCGAGGACGTGTTCGAAGGATTGCGCAAGTCGTTGGCGCCCGATGTCGCGCTGGCCAACGCGCCGGATTCTGACGGAACGTTCTTCAAAGTCCCGAAAGTGATTGAAAGATAAGGAAATGCAGAAGTCAAAAGTTAGAATGCAGAAGTGAAACGCACCGCGAGACTGTTAACTTGTGCATTCTGACTTCTCACTTCTGACTTTGTATGGATCTCGCCGCCCTCACCATCGACGCCGCCCGCTCTGCGGTTCAGGAGCGCAAAACCACCGCCAGCGCGCTGGCCGAGTCGTTCTACGCGAAGATTGCGACAGACGATGCGAAGATCGGCGCGTATCTCACGCTGTCGAAGCAGCGGGCTTTGACGAAGGCTGCGCAGATCGACGGCCTCGCTGAAAAGGGCGAGAAATTGCCACCGTTGGCCGGCGTGCCGGTTGGAATCAAAGATGTGATGGTCACCAAGGGCATTCGCACCACCGCAGGCTCGAAGATTCTCGGCAACTACATTCCGCCGTACGATTGCACAGCGGTCGCTCGGCTTGAAGCTGCGGGAGCGGTCGTGCTCGGCAAACTCAATTGCGACGAGTTTGCCATGGGATCGTCGAACGAAAATTCGGCGTGGAAGCCGGTGCACAATCCGCGCGACTTAAGTCGCGTACCTGGAGGCTCGTCCGGCGGTTCGGCTGCTGCTGTAGCCGCAGACATGGCCGTTGCAACGCTGGGTTCGGACACGGGCGGATCAATCCGCCAGCCAGCGTCGTTTTGCGGTGTGGTTGGACTCAAGCCGACTTACGGCCGCGTGTCGCGCTATGGCTTGATTGCATTTGCGTCGTCGCTGGATCACATTGGTCCGCTGACAAAAACGGTAAAAGACGCGGCCATCGTGCTGCGAACCATCGCGGGCCGCGATCCGATGGATTCAACTTCCGCTGAATTGCCGGTCCCGGATTATGTCGCCGAACTCAACAAGCCGGTCAAGGGCATGAAGGTCGGAGTCGCCAAAGAATATCTCGGCGAAGGACTGGATGCAGAAGTACGCAGCGCAATCGAAGCTGCGATCCAGAAGTTGGCCAACCTGGGATGCGAGATCGTCGAAGTTTCGCTGCCGCACACGAAATACGCGATCCCGGCTTATTACTTGGTCGCGACGGCCGAAGCATCGTCGAACCTGGCGCGTTTTGACGGCGTGCGTTATGGATATCGCGCCGAAAACGTTCGTTCGCTCTCGGACATGTATCGCCGCAGCCGCAATCGGGGCTTCGGTGCCGAAGTGAAGCGCCGCATCATGCTGGGCACGTACGCCCTGAGCGCCGGATATTACGATGCGTATTATTTGAAGGCGCAGCGTGTTCGCACACTGCTGACCCGCGATTTTGAAGAAGCATTCACGAAAGTGGACACGATCGTAGCGCCCACGTGTCCGACGGCGGCGTTCAAGCTCGGCGAAAAAGTGGACGACCCGCTAGCCATGTACCTCGCCGACATTTACACCGTGACCGCAAACCTGGCCGGCATTCCGGGGATTTCCATCCCCGTCGGCCATACGAAAGAGAAGCTGCCCATCGGCATGCAGATCTTCGGCAAGCATTTTGCCGAAGCGACAATCCTGCGCTTCGCGCACGCGTACGAAATTGCTGCTTAATTAAAAAACTCACCGTCATCC
>Ga0066789_10000865_pt1 | contig 12790 bp, 13 predicted proteins | sample OrgsoiDNA2013049_FD_70960 | JGI IMG/M metagenome (GOLD analysis project Ga0066789, IMG submission 70960) | Permafrost soil microbial communities from the Arctic, to analyse light accelerated degradation of dissolved organic matter (DOM) -... | ecosystem: Environmental > Terrestrial > Soil >...
CCGATTTGCCGCCGCAACTGGGCGTCCTCATCGAACTCGATGCCGAGCACTCCGAGGTCGGCCGCGACATTGCGCAGCACATCGCCGCCTTCTCGCCGACCTATCTTGAACGCGCGCACGTGCCGGCTGACGTCGTCGAAAACGAGCGACGTATCGCTGAGGCGACCGCCCGCGAAGAGGGCAGGCCCGAGGCGGCGCTAGCGAAGATCGTCGAAGGCCGGGTCAGCGGGTTCTACAAAGACTCCGTACTGGTTGAGCAAGCCTTCGCCAAAGACAACAAGAAGTCGGTCAAGCAGGTTCTCGACGAAGCTGGGGTAGGCGCGGTCAGATTCGCCAGGTTCCGCGTCGGCCAGTCGTAGGGCAGACTGCGGGTCTCCACACCGGCTGATCAACAGCGCACGATCAACAGAGCGCACGATCAACAGAGCGCACGATCACAGCGAACAGTCACACGGGGAATGGAGGGGCTGAGTGTCCTACCAGCGGGTGCTGCTGAAGCTGTCTGGCGAGGCGTTCGCGGGCGACGGCGCGCTTGGGGTCGACCCCGACGTTGTTGCGTCGCTCGCCCGCCAGATCGGTGCCGTCGTCGCTGAGGGCATCGAAGTGGCCATCGTCATCGGCGGCGGCAACTTCTTTCGTGGCGCCGAACTGTCGGTGCGCGGGATGGATCGCGCGCGCTCCGACTACATGGGCATGCTCGGAACGGTCATGAACTGTCTCGCGCTTCAGGACTTCCTGGAGAAGCAAGGTGTCGAGACCCGCGTGCAAACGGCGATCACGATGGGTCAAGTAGCCGAGCCTTACGTTCCGCGCCGGGCGATTCGGCACTTGCAGAAAGGCCGCGTGGTCATCTTCGGAGCGGGCCTCGGTGCGCCGTACTTTTCTACCGATACGACTGCAGCGCAACGAGCTCTTGAAATCGGTGCCCAAGTCGTGTTGATGGCAAAAAGTGTCGACGGTGTGTACGACAGCGACCCGAAGAACAATCCAAACGCGGTGCGCTTCGACACGCTCGACTACGACGAGGTGCTCGCTCGCGACCTCAAGTTCGCCGACGCGACGGCAATCAGCCTCTGTCGCGACAACGCGTTGCCGATCGTGGTCTTCAACTTGCTCGAAGAGGGCAACATCGCGCGGGCCGTGCACGGTGAAAAGATTGGCACCATCGTCTCCGCTGGCGCCCGCTAAGGAGTTTCGGTGATTGACGACACCCTCTTTGAAGCTGAAGAGAAGATGGACAAGGCGGTCACGGTCGCCAAAGACAGCTTCGCTGCGATCCGCACCGGGCGGGCGCACCCCGGCATGTTCGCCAAGGTTGTCGTCGAGTACTACGGCGCGATTACGCCGCTCAATCAGCTGGCCGGGTTCACCGTCGCCGACGCTCGCATGATTGTGATCAACCCCTACGACAAGAGCGCCTTACGAGCAATCGAGAAGGCCATTCGCGATTCGGATCTCGGCGTCAATCCGACCGACGACGGCAATGTCATCCGGGTTGCCGTGCCTCAGCTGACCGAAGAGCGCCGCCGCGACTACATCAAGTTAGCGCGCGCCGAGAGCGAAGAAGCCAAGGTGTCGATCCGCAACATCCGCCGGCATGCGAAAGAAGCTCTCGACAAGCTCGGCAAAGATGGCGAAGCCGGCGAAGACGATGTGCACCGCGCCGAGAAAGAGCTCGACGAACTCACGCATCGCTACGTCGCGCAGATCGACGAGATCCTGCGGCACAAGGAAATCGAGCTGCTCGAGGTCTGATGTGACCTCCGAGCCGATCGTCGTGGCCGCCCCAGAACCGGGCCCCAAGGCTGGGCGCAACCTGCGTGCTGCGATCACGATCGGCGTCCTTCTCGGCGGCGCGGTGGCGGCCTCGTTGTTCGTGGTCAAAGTGGCTTTCGTCGTCTTCACGATCGTCGTCATGATGATCGCGGTGCGTGAACTGAGCCGCGCGCTGCGAGGTCATGAAATTGCCGTGCCAGAGTTGCCGTTGGCCGTCGGTGCGGGCGCGGTCTTGGTCGCGGCCTACGTCGGTGGCGCAGAGAAGTTCGCGGTGGCGACGCTGCTGCTCGTTGTCGCTGCCGTTGCGTGGGGGGCGCTGAGCGAACGCGAAGACAAGCTCGCGGTCATTGCCGCGACTGCCTTCGTCGCGTGCTACGTCGCCTTGCTCGGCGGCTTTGCGGTGCTGATGGTGGTGCCGGCCGACGGGCCTCGCCGTGTCGTCGCCTACGTGGTCGCGGTGGTCTGCAGTGATACCGGCGGTTACGCGATCGGCGTGTTCTTCGGCAAGCATCCGCTTGCGCCCACGGTAAGTCCGAAAAAGACGTGGGAAGGCTTTGGCGGTTCGACGCTGGCGAGCGCGTTGTCCGGCGGGCTGCTCTTTCCGCTGACTTTGCACAGCGCATGGTGGCAAGGCGTCGTGTTCGGGTTGGCAATTGTGGTCACGGCCACGATCGGCGATCTCGGTGAGTCGCTGATCAAGCGTGACCTCGGCATCAAAGACATGGGCCACTTGCTGCCCGGGCACGGCGGAGTCATGGACCGCTTCGACTCGCTCCTGCTGGCGGCCCCCGTCGCCTGGGCACTGCTCACGGCGTTCGTGCCCTGGCCGACCTGATCAGTCGCCGTGCCGCCAGCAGCCGTTTGTCGCGGCCGCTAGGAGAGCGGGAGGCCAGGTGCGGGGAAGCTGGCGGTGAGCTCGCGAACCTCAGCCTCGACGCGGTCGGTCGTGGCGTTCAGGGCATCGTCATCACCCTTGGCTACCGACGCGACGACTTCGTCGATCCACGCACCGATCTGGTGCATTTCGGTGACGCCCATGCCGCGACTCGTCACCGCCGGCGTGCCGAGCCGAATACCAGACGGATCGAATGGTTTGCGGGTGTCGTAGGGCACGGAGTTGTAGTTCAGCACCAGGCCGGCTCGATCGAGCGCCTTCGCAACCGGCTTGCCGGCGACATCGTGCGGCGATAGATCGATCAAGATCAGGTGGTTGTCGGTGCCGCCGGACACCAGGTTGAACCCGCGCGACAGCAACTCGTCGGCGAGGGCTTGTGCGTTCGTCACGATCGCAGCGGCGTAGTCGCGGAATGACGGCTGTTGCGCCTCGCGCAACGCGACCGCGATAGCCGCAGTCGTCTGGTTGTGCGGGCCACCCTGCAGACCCGGGAACACTGCCTTGTCGATCGCTTTCGCGTATTGCTCGTCGCACATCAGCATGGCGCCGCGGGGGCCACGCAGGGTCTTGTGGGTCGTGGTCGAGATCACGCCTGCGTGGCCGACCGGCGACGGGTGCGCGCCGCCAGCGATCAGCCCGGCGATATGTGCAATGTCGGCGACCAGCACGGCGTCGACTTCGCGGGCGATCGCAGCGAAGGCAGGGAAATCGATGGTGCGCGGAATCGCGGTGCCGCCGGCGAAGATGATCTTCGGTCGCTCACGTAGGGCAAGCTCGCGAACCTCGTCCATGTCGACGACGCCGGTGTCGCGCCGGACGCCGTATTGCACTGCGTGGAACCAGGTGCCTGTCGCCGAGACTGACCAGCCGTGGGTGAGGTGCCCGCCCATCGGGAGGGCCATGCCCATCACGGTGTCGCCGGCCTGCGCCAAGGCGAGATAGACGGCCAGGTTCGCGGGTGAGCCTGAGTACGGCTGAACGTTCGCGTGGTCGACACCGAAGACGGCTTTGGCGCGCTCGATCGCGAGCGACTCGACCTGGTCGATGACCTGCTGGCCCTCGTAGTAGCGCTTCCCCGGATATCCCTCGGAGTACTTGTTCGTGAGTACCGTGCCGGTGGCGTCGAGCACCGCCTGGGAGACGTAGTTCTCCGACGCGATCAGCCGGACCTTCTGCGCCTGAAGCGCTTCTTCGGCGTGAATCAACGCGGCGATCTCGGGGTCGGTTGCCTCGAGCGCAGCACGAGCGGATGCAGGCATTGGCGTCTCCTCGGGCGAACACCCAGGCGCCCGGTGTCCGCGATCGCTCCCCGGTGGTTGGACCCACCATCTATGCGCCAGTCGCGATGCTCAGATCGTAGCCGGACGCCGTCGGGTTGCGCTCAGCCCATGCACTCGATGCTGTCGATTCGAAACGACGCGGTGGAGTCGATGAGGAGGGTGTTGCAGTAGTGACAGTGGCTCTCGCCACTCGCCGGTGCGCCGCACGACGGGCAGGCCGTTGCCGGCGGTGGCGCCGGGGCACCCGCCGGTCGGCTGAATCGCCACGTTTCGTACCAGTGCCGGGTCGGCAGCGCCGCGACCTGGGATTCGGGTGATACGTCGGCCCCAAGCAGCACTTGGCCGAGGCGTCCGTCGACGTCGTAGCGCACCACGCACACGATGTCGCCGGAACTCAACGCTTCGACTCCACGCAGGCTGGCGGCGACGTGGTCGACGGCCGTCATGGTCTGCACGTGCGCGGTGCTGACGGCGTAACGCAACTGGTTGCCCATCACCGCACCCAACGCGGGCGCGAAGCGGCCGGTCACGGCGTCGAGGGTGCCGGTGTTAATCGCTGCCCGTACCGCAAGAAACAGCGATTGAGCCGAGATCGTGAACGCCTCGGCGTCAAACGATGCATCGACGCGCTGCACCCCGGCAATATCGAGGTCCGCCGATGCCTGCGATCGCGAGTCCGCGAGTACGAATGACTGTAACCGGGTCGCCTCTTCGTCACGCGATCGAAACAGGCTCACGGTTGTGGCGTCACAGCATGTCCGCAGGATGCACAGAAGTTGGCGCCGGCATTCAACGCATGACCGCATTGAGAGCAAAAGCCAACCGAGGCGGCGGACGTCGAAGTAGCCGCGTCAGGAGTTGATGTCGCGGTCGACGGTGCTGCCGGCGTCCCGCCGATGAGTGCTGCACCTGCAACGAACCCGGCGCTGCCGCCACGACCGGCCGCTCCGCCGAGTCCGCCGATCACGTTCGCACCGATGCCGAGGCCGGCGACGGCGAGCGCTTCGCCCGCCGCACCCTTGCCCTCGGCCATGCCGCGCCCGGCACCCAGCAGCGCTTCACCCGACGCGTACGCGCCGAACGATCCCGCCAATGTGGTGTACGCAGTGGCACGGGCCAGATCGCGCAACTGATCGGCGTCCTCGTCGGAAACGCTGACGGTCAGATTGCCGAGCCTGGTCACTTCGAGGCCGTAGCCGAGGAGGCTGGTATTCGCCGCGGTGAGGGTGCCCGCTTCGATTTCCGGCGTGCGTGCAGCCAGGCCGAGCACCGGCCAGTTGTCGTTGACCACATGCGCTACGACGACGGTGCGCACTGCTTTGAGAACTTGCTGGGCGACCCAGTGCACCACGGCGGATGGGTCAGCCAGGTCGACCGTGCCGGTCAACTGCCGGATGAAGGCGACCGCGTCAATGACGTGCAGGGAAAGTTCGCCGAACGCGCGCAACTCAACGACGAGATGGGTTTGCGGGTCGCTGACCGCGTCGACCGAGCCACCGAAGGCGAGGTCGGGAAACTCCCGGGTGTTGACGAAGAAGAGTTCGGAGTCGTAGGCCTTGCCGCCGGAGAGCTTGTCGATGAGGTCGCCGAGAAACGGCAACTCGCTCGCGTCGACGTCGTGGCGGCCGGGAGGCAGGGTGCCCACCACGCGCCCCTGCGTGACGAACAGCGCCATTTCGTCGATGTCGACGATGGCCTTGCTCCAGCGGCGAATCTGGTGGTCCGGCCACTTGTAGAGCAGCTGACCCTTCGCGCTGTCGGGCACCTCGATGAACTCGCGACTGATATCGGCGCCGAATCCCACAATTCCTCCAGGGCAAGGGCAGGCTGACGCCCGCGTATCTGAGTTGTCGGTTCGAGCCGCCGGGGGCTTGAGGCGGGCGATCATGAAACGGCTGCGAGACTGGCCGTCTCATGCCTGAACCAGGAGAACTCGTCTTCGCCGCGCCCCGCCGGGCGAACCCCCCTCGGCACCTCGCCGACCTGACGCCGGCCGAGCGCCAGGCCGTAGTGCTCGAGCTCGGGCACCCGGCGTTCCGGGCGCGGCAGTTATCGACGCACTACTTCGGGCGGCTGGCCGACTCCGCGGCGGTCATGACCGACCTACCCGCCGGGTCGCGGCAGGCGCTCGCCGAAGCACTCCTGCCTGCGCTGGCCACCGCCGTTCGCGACGTGTCGTGCGACGACGGAGCGACTCGCAAGACGGTGTGGCGTTTGTTCGACGGAACGCTGGTCGAGTCGGTGCTGATGCGGTACTTCGGCCGGTCAGGGCGCGGTGAGCTTGGTGATGAGGCGGACGCCGATGGGCTGGCGAGCCGAGAATCGACTACCCGCGGCCGCGACCGGGTGACGGTGTGCGTCTCGAGCCAGGCCGGCTGCGGCATGAACTGCCCGTTCTGCGCTACCGGCCAGGCTGGTCTGACCCGCAACCTGTCGGCAGCCGAAATCGTCGAGCAGGTGGTTGCTGCGGCTCGATCGATGGCTCGGGGTGAGATGCCTGGGGGAGTCGGCCGGTTGTCGAATGTCGTCTTCATGGGCATGGGGGAGCCGCTGGCGAACTACAACGCGGTGCTCGGCGCCGTCCGCCGTCTTACTGACCCCGCCCCTGACGGCCTTGGCTTGTCGCAACGTGGCATCACCGTCTCGACGGTCGGGCTGGTGCCGGCGATCGACAAGCTGGCGGCCGAAGGCCTGAACGTGACGCTCGCCGTGTCGCTCCATGCGCCGGACGACGAGTTGCGCGACACGTTGGTGCCGATCAATACGCGGTGGAAAGTTGCGGAGGTTCTCGACGCGGCCGCTCGTTACCTTGCGGCCACCAATCGCCGGATCTCGATTGAGTACGCGCTGATTCGTGACATCAACGACCAGGCCTGGCGGGCCGATCTGTTGGGTCGGCTGTTGCGTCAGCACATCGGCCACCTCGTGCATGTGAATCTGATCCCGCTGAACCCGACGCCCGGATCGAAGTGGACCGCGTCGCGCGACAGAGACGAAAAGGCGTTCGTACGTGCGCTCGAGAATCAGGGCGTTGCCGTCACCGTGCGCGACACGCGCGGCCGCGAGATCGACGGCGCCTGCGGCCAATTGGCGACTGATACCCAACCGGCCGCATCGTCGTCTGCTCAAGGCGTTTGAACGATGCGGTTCTTCGAACCGCTGCGCTAGTCGGCGGCGGTGGCCGTTGGGTCCGGCGGTTCTATCGCGTCGAGCGAGACCCCGCGCACAGTTAGTGCGGCACCGATAGGCCCGCTTCTCCAACGCTTGTCGTATAGCCCGATGAGGATGCGTTTACTCCGCGTGGGTTTCCACACGATTTCAGCGGGCGACCGTCCATCGCTTTTGACCCACTTACGGAGGGGCTCGCGCACCACGAGTTGGTCAGTCGCGAAAGGTCCCACGCGCCGTCGTTCGACGCGAACGACCTCGTCCCAAGGCGAGAACATTTGATCGAAGTAGGACCGGCGGATCCAAAGACCCTCATCGGCCGGAGTGACCCTGCGTCGCCGGATACCGGACACGATTGAACTGCCGACAAGGCCCCCGTACAGCAACGGATCGAACCAGGCATGAGTATGAAGGTGCCCCGGTGTACCGGCGATCACGCCGGCGGTGATCCCGGTGACCAGCACGACGGACCAGCGCGGTCGCAGGGCGGTTGCCACGCGGACATTGTGCCTTCCTTGGCTGGGAGCGTGTGCGTTTGCGGCCCCGCGAGGACAGCACACGCACCCGCTGAATCATCTATGAACCTGCGTCGGGCCTGTCAGCGCGCGAAGGTAGCGGCTGCGGTACCAGCGTTGGGCCATCGCCACCCCGGGATAGGCGACTCTCCGGATTCCCGAAGATGCACGGCTCACGGATCGCAAAGTGAGCCACACCGACCCATCGGCATGGCGCTCGACGACAAATGACTCCTCGCCACTGACGGGATGGCCGTCGACCGTCCCGTAGGCGAATCCCCTTCGGTTGTGCTCGTCGACAACGGAGACGACCTGGATCGGTTCGCTGATGCGGAACGGACCGACGTGAGCGACCAGCCAGTACCGCTGTTCAAGTCTCACGGGAGGCGGGTCGCCGGAAACCTGACCGTCGCCGAGGACGGTAAAACCGCTGCGAGTCTTGACGCCCCATTGGAGTACGGCAGTCGAGGCGAACTCCCATTGTGCCGGCCCTTCACCGATGCGGACGGTTCTCTCATACCCGCGGTAACCAGCGGGCGAGGGAGAGGCTGCCGCAGTGACCGAAGTTGCACCGACGGCGTCGTAGTTCAGCTGGCGCTGCAACAGCCCGACTCGTTTCGGCACAAGTACGCTCCCTCCGGCGGCGGCGGCTCGCCGGTTGCCGTGGCACTGATCTAGCTGACCGTGTGATCCGCGGCTACACTCGCGCCACCCCAACCAGGAGGATTCTCCATGGATCACTCGGCCCTGATGCGCCAAATCTACGATCGGATCAACGCGGGTGACATCGACGGCTTCGCCGACTTTCTTGCCGAAGACCTCGTCGAGTACGAGGTGACACCCGGGATCCCTCCGACCAAAGCCGGAGTCAAGCAGTTCTTCACTATGTACAAGGCGGCATTCCCCGACTTGCACTTCACTGCCGATGACATCCTGCCGAGCGGTGACAAAGTCGTCGGCCGGGTCACGATCACCGGCACCAACACCGGTGACTTTATGGGCATGCCGGCCACCGGCAAGAGCGTCAGTGTTCACGCGATCGACATTATCGGCTTCGGCGACGACGGCCTCGCGCACGAGCATTGGGGCGTCGTCGACGTGATGGGGATGATGCAGCAACTCGGTGTGGTGCCCGTCTGACGTCAAAGGCCTGCAAGTAGCGCGTCAATGCGATGCGCGGATCAGCCGCCGGTGAGGCGGCGCATCAGCTTGGCACGACGCGACGGCTTGTTCGTGCGCCGTTCCGTAGCATCCGCCGACGTCACCACTGCCAACGCGCCGTTGATACCGAGCCACCGCGCCGGTTCGAGCTCCCACGAACGCGACCGATGATTGACCCACGGCAGCGCCGTGAGTTCGGTCTCCTGATTGGTGATGAGGTCGGCAAGCGTGCGGCCGGCCAGGTTTGACGTCGCCACGCCGTCGCCGACATATCCGCCTGCCCAGGCGAGGCCGGTAACCCGATCGATTCCGACCGAGGCGAACCAATCACGCGGGACGCCGAGTGGCCCGCCCCATGTGTGCGTAATCGCCGTACCTGCCAGCGGCGGAAACAACTCGACCAGGATGTCGCGCAGCGCCGCAAACACCTCCGGCTCACGGTCGAACGACGACACGACCCGCGAGCCGTAGTGGTATGGCGCCCCGCGACCGCCGAATGCCATGCGGCCGCCAGCAGTGCGCTGACCATAAATGATGAGGTGGCGTAGGTCGTTGAACGTTTCGCGCTGCCGCAACCCCACGGCGTCCCACATGTCGTCAGACAGCGGTTCGGTGGCGAGCATCAACGAGTACACGGGTGCCAAGGCGCGACGCTGGCCGCGCAGCGTCGGCGTGTAGCCCTCGGTTGCGCGCACCACCACGTCTGCGCGCACCACTCCGTGGCGGGTGTCGACGCGATGCGGCGAGATCGACGTCACGTGCGTGCCCTCATAGATCACGGCGCCGCGTTGTTCAACGAGCTCGGCCAGGCTCCGCACCAACTTCGCCGGATGAATCGCCGCGCAGTGCGGAGTGTAGAGAGCGCCAAGCGCGTCGGTCGCGTGTACCCGAGCGGCGGTTTCGTCCGGGCCGAGTAACGCAAGGTCCGATTCGGTCGCGCCCCACGCGCGCCCACGTTCGAGCTTGGCCTTAGCCCGGGCGAGTTGTGCCCGACCGCGAATCAGCGAGAGCGTCCCGCCCTTGTCGTAGTCGCAGTCGATGCCGTTCGTCGCCGTGACGTTGCCGACCTCGTCGACACTGTCGTGCATCGCGCGCCGCATGGCGATCGCGCCTGCACGCGACGACGTAGCTGCGATCTTCTCCATCGATGCAGGGAAAAGCGCACTGCACCACCCGCCGTTGCGACCAGACGCGCCGAAGCCGGCGATCTCCTTTTCGAGGACGGCGATGCGCATCGTCGGATCGCGGTCGAGGAGGTAATGCGCGGTCCACAGGCCGGTGTAGCCGGCTCCGACGATGGCGACGTCGACATCGCGGGCACCGGGTAGCGCTGCGCGACGGTCGAGGTTCCCGCCGGACGCTGCGACATCGTCGAGCCAGAAACTGCGGGCTCGGTAGTCGTCGGTCACGGCACCCACTGGTCGACGTAGTCAGGTGGCTCGATGGTGTGCCTGAGATCAGGCGCGGGAAGCGGTGTGCCGAATGCTGACGTGATCGGTAGCACGCCGGCCCACACCGGCTCCGAGAGATCCTCAGCCGGATCCTTGGGCCAGCCGTCGCTCACCTTCACTGACCACTCGAGCAGCGGCAGCCGCAACAGCATCGTGGCCGCAATTTCCTTTACTGTCGGTGGGCGCAACTGTGCCCACCGACCGGGCATGAGGTGTTCGGTCAGCACGCGCAAACACCGCAACATATCGTCGTCCGGCACGACCTCGCACGACCCGAACACCATCGCGCTGCGGTAGTGCATCGACGATTCGAACGCGGATCGAGCAAGCACCAGCCCGTCGACGAGCGTGACGGTGAAGCAGGTTGGCTCGCCTGCCGCCAGCGCACGAAACAGCCGACTGCCCGTTGATCCGTGCACGATCACGTAGTCGCCGTCGCGACCAAACGCAACCGGCAGCAGATACGGCTGCCCGTCGGCATCGGTGATGGCAACGTGCGCAACCCGCGCTGCATCGAGAATCTGGTGCAGCGCGGAACGATCATCGATCTGCTTCTCTGGCAGCCGCCGAACCTTCGTGCGCCCGCGACTGCCGTCGAGGCCGTTCGTCACAGCCGCGACCAAGCCTCCGTCAACACCGATCGCAACGTCTGCTCGATGAAGTCGAACTCGGGCTGGTCGACGATGAGCGGCGGTGCCAGCTGGATCACCGGATCACCGCGGTCGTCGGCGCGACAGATCAGGCCCGCTTCGAAGAGGGCGCCGGAGAGAAAGCCGCGAAGTAAGCGCTCGGACTCGACGTCATCGAACGTCTCGCGAGTGGCTTTGTCCTTCACGAGTTCGATTCCGTAGAAGTATCCGTCACCGCGGATCTCGCCGACGATCGGTAGGTCGTTGAGCTTGTTCAGGGTGGCGCGGAACGCGTCCTCCGTCGAAAGCACGTGCCCCAGCAGATCCTCCTTCTCGAAAATGTCGAGGTTTGCGAGGGCGACTGCGCAGCTCACCGGGTGGCCACCGAAGGTGATGCCGTGCAAGAAGGCTGCCGTGTCTTTGAGGAACGGCTCCATGATTCGGTCAGAGACGATCATCGCGCCGATCGGCGCGTAGCCCGAGGTCATCCCCTTCGCGGCGGTGATGATGTCGGGCTGGTAGCCGTAGCGGTCAGCGGCGAAGTAGTAGCCGAGCCGGCCGAATGCGCAGATGGTTTCGTCGGAGACAAGCAGCACGCCGTGGCGGTCGCAAATCTCGCGGACGCGCTGGAAATATCCCGGCGGCGGCGGGAAGCAGCCCCCGGAGTTTTGCACCGGTTCGAGATACACGGCCGCGACCGATTCCGGGCCCTCGCGAAGGATGGCGCGCTCGATCTCGTCAGCCGCCCAGCGCCCGAACGCCTCGAGATCATCGCCGTGCTCTGGGGCGCGATAGAAGTTGGTGTTGGGTACCCGTACCGAACCTGGCACCAGCGGCTCGAACACGGTCTTAATGGCCGGCAGGCCGGTAATCGAAAGCGCGCCCATGGTCGCGCCGTGGTAGGCGATGTCGCGGCTGATCACCTTGTAACGACTCGGCTCCCCGATCGCGCGGAAGTACTGGCGTGCCAGTTTCCAGGCCGATTCGACGGCTTCGGAGCCACCGGTGGTGAAGAACACCCGGTTCAGGTCGCCCGGGGCCAGATTCGCGAGCCGCTCAGCCAGTTCGATCGCGCGTGGGTGGGCGTAACTCCACAACGGGAAGTACGCGAGCTCCTTCGATTGCCGTGCTGCGGCCTCGGCAATCTCCTCGCGTCCGTGACCGACCATGCTGACGAAAAGGCCGGCAAGTCCGTCGAGGTAGCGGCGCCCGTTGCTGTCATAGACGTAGGCGCCTTCGCCGCGCACGATGATCGGCACGTCGTGATTCTTGTAAGACGACATGCGGGTGAAGTGCATCCACAGGTGACGGCGAGCCGCCTCCTGCAAAGCGCTGGCGTTGGCCGTGTCGGCGTTGTGAACATCTTGCGGTGAAGTCATCTGGTACCCCAGGTGTACGTCTGCTTGCGCAGCTTCAGATAAACGAAGGTTTCGGTGCTGCGGACGTTCGGGATGGCCCGAATCCGTCCGTTCAGAAGTTCGAGCAGATGGTCGTCGTCTTCGCAGACAGCTTCGACCAGCAGATCGAACGAACCCGCGGTGATGACTACGTAGTCAACCTCGGGGAATTTCGCTAGTTGGCTCGCGACGGCTTCGATGTCGCCTTCGACACGAATCCCGACCATCGCCTGGCGCGGAAAGCCGAGCTGGAGTGGATCGGTGACGGCCACGATCTGAATAACGCCAGCCTTGAGCAACCGTTGCACGCGTTGCCGAACCGCGGCTTCAGAAAGGCCCACCGCCGCGGCGATCGTGGCGTACGGGCGTCGGCCGTCCTGCTGCAGCTGCTCGATGATCGACTTGGAGACGTCATCGAGAGGCGCAGCCGACACCGCCGACCGCTCGCGTTCGATCATCAACCCATCATGGGCGGTCAGCGCACAGCGTGCAAGCGCGATGCAAGCGAATCCGTCGCA
>Ga0066789_10000868_pt1 | contig 12769 bp, 10 predicted proteins | sample OrgsoiDNA2013049_FD_70960 | JGI IMG/M metagenome (GOLD analysis project Ga0066789, IMG submission 70960) | Permafrost soil microbial communities from the Arctic, to analyse light accelerated degradation of dissolved organic matter (DOM) -... | ecosystem: Environmental > Terrestrial > Soil >...
CATCGAGATTGCGCTCGACCGCGGGCGCGGCTGGGCCCTCGATCCGCAACGGCTTCTCGCCGCTTGGCAGCCGGCCATCAAGCTCGTGTATCTGTGCTCGCCGAATAATCCGACGGCGAATCTGCTCGACGAAACGGCCCTCGAACAAATCTGCACGGCGCTCGAGGGCAAGGCCATCGTCGTGATCGATGAGGCCTACATCGAGTGGTCGCGTTCCCCGAGCCACTCGCCCTGGCTCAACCGCTTTTCGACGCTGGCGATTTTGCGCACCCTCTCCAAGGCGCACGCCTTGGCCGGTGCCAGGATCGGCGCGCTGCTGGCCAACCCGGCGCTCATCGAGTTGGCAAGGCGTGTCGTGCCACCCTACTCTCTCGCGCAATCGGCGGTGGAGGCGGCCTTGCGGGCTTTGGTGCCCGCCGAGCTTGCAGCCGCGCAAACGCGGCGCGAAGGGTTGTTGGCCGAGCGCGAATACTTGGGGCAGGGCCTCGCGGCTTCACCCTGGGTGGACAAGGTCTGGCCGAGTGACGCCAATTTCCTGCTCATCGATTGCCGCGATGCCGACCGCTTCATGAGCAGCGCCCTGGCCGGCGGTCTGATCGTCCGCGACTTGCGCGCGAATCCGGCATTGCCCCGCTCGCTGCGGGTCTCGGTCGGGACCCGCGAGCAGAACGATGCGCTGCTGCGCAGTGTCGGGGCGGCATGAGCGGCCGGCGAGTACTGTTCCTCGACCGCGACGGCACCTTGAACGAGGAGACCGCGGACGAACAAATAGACAGCCTGGAGAAGGTCCGCCTCATGCCCGGCGTCGTGCCGGCACTGCTCGACCTCAAAGCCGCGGGCTTCGCCTTCGTCATGGTCACGAATCAGGATGGGTTGGGCACCGCCGCCTTTCCCAAGGAGCGATTCGAGCTCGCTCACCGGTTCATTCTCGACCTGTTCGCTTCCCAGGGAATCGAGTTCGAGGCGGTGTGCATCTGCCCGCATTTCAAGCGCGAGGACTGTGCGTGCCGCAAACCCAAGCTCGGCATGGTGAAGGAGTACCTCGCGTCCCGCAACATCGACAAGGCGCACAGCTTCATGATCGGCGATCGCGACACGGATATGGAATTCGCAGCGAATCTGGGGGTGCAGGGCCTGCGGATTCGCCTGCACGGCGACGCGCACGAAACCTGGCCTGCCATCTCCCGGCGCATTCTCGAGCAGGCGCGGCGCGCGGAGGTGCATCGCAAGACCAAGGAAACCGACGTCCATGTGGACTTGGATTTGTCGCGTGACGGCCCGAGCGCCATCGCCACCGGCCTGGGGTTCTTCGATCACATGCTCGAACAGATCGCGAAACACGGCGGTTTCGCCCTCGATCTCAAATGCAGCGGCGATCTGCACATCGATGAGCACCATACGGTCGAAGATTGCGCCTTGGCGCTGGGAGCCGCTCTGCGCGCGGCGCTCGGCGACAAACGGGGCATTGCCCGCTACGGATTCTTGCTGGCCATGGACGAGGCGGAAGCTCAAGTTGCGCTCGACCTCTCGGGCCGGCCTTATTTCGTCTGGGAAGGACGCTTCAATCGCGAAAAGGTCGGCGAGCTGCCGACCGAGCTGGTCCCGCATTTCTTCCGCTCGCTCGCGGAATCCTTGGGCGCCGCGCTGCACATCAGCGTGCACGGCGAGAATTCGCACCACATGGTCGAGTCCTGCTTCAAGGGTGTCGGGCGGAGCCTGCGCCAGGCCATTCGGCTCGAAGGCCGCGACTTGCCGACCACGAAGGGCGCCTTGTGACGGCGCGGCAAATCGTGATCGTCGCCAACGGCGGCGCGAACATCGCCTCGCTGCAGTTCGCCCTGGAGCGGCTTAAAGTCGCCTCGGCCGTCTCCGCGGATGCCGCCGAGATTTGCGCCGCGAGCCATGTCATCCTTCCCGGCGTCGGCGCCGCCGCGGACGCCATGTCGCGGCTGCGGCGGAACCGCCTGGATACCCTGATCCCCACACTTGAGCAGCCGGTGCTCGGTATTTGTCTTGGAATGCAGCTCATGTTCGAGACCTCCGAGGAAGGCGATGCCCGCTGCCTCGGAATCATTCCCGGCCGCGCGTCGCGCTTCCCGCCCGCTGCGGCACTTCCGGTGCCGCACATGGGGTGGAATACTATTGACATCCGGCGGCCGTGCCCGCTGCTCGCGGGAATTAACGATGGCGACTACGCGTACTTCGTGCACAGTTATGCGCTGCACTTGAGCGCCGCCACGGTCGCGAGCACCGACTACGGCGCGCCGTTCAGCGCCTGCGTGCAGTGGCGCAATTTCTACGGCGCGCAATTCCACCCCGAGCGTTCCGCCGCCGTCGGCGCGCGGCTGCTGCAGAATTTTTTGGCGATCGATTGAAACCCTTAAGGCTGCCCGCCGCATGCGTCTCATACCCGCCATCGATTTGAAAGCCGGGCACTGCGTGCGCCTGCTGCACGGCGACTTCGCCAACGAGACGCGCTACGGCGCCGATCCTAAGTCCCTGCTCGCGAAATACCGCGGCTTGGGAGCCGATTGGCTGCACGTGGTGGATCTTGACGGCGCCAAGGATGGCAGCCTCGGCAATCGCGCGATCATCGCGCAGCTGGCGGCGCAGAAAGCGGTCAAGTTGCAGGTCGGCGGCGGATTGCGCGACATTGCCGCGGTTACGCAGATGCTGGATCTCGGCGCCGCTCGCGTCGTGATCGGCAGCGCGGCCGTCTGCCAAGTCGAGGATGTCCGTACCTGGCTCGAGCACGTCGGCCCCGAACGCATGACCGTGGCCTTCGACGTGCGGCTGGACGATGGCGGCATGCCGCGGGTCGCAACCCATGGATGGCAGCGGCAGTCCGATCTCTCGCTGTGGAGCGCCCTGGACAATTTCGCAGGTTCCGAGCTCATGCACGTGTTGTGCACGGATGTGGGGCGCGACGGGGCCTTGTCGGGCCCGAATATCGAGCTCTATCGCGAAGCCGCGCGGCGCCATCCGCGAATTCAGTGGCAGGCGTCCGGCGGCATTCGCGATGCCTGCGATCTGCACGCTCTGACCGCGGCCGGAGCGGCTGCCGCCATCAGCGGCAAGGCTCTGCTCGAAGAACTCATTCCGCTCGAGGAGTTGCAGCCATTCTTGCCAAACGCATAATCCCGTGCCTGGACGTTCGCGATGGACAGGTCGTCAAGGGCGTGCGCTTTCGCGATCATCGCGTCGTCGGGGACATTTTGGAACTCGCGGCGCGCTACCGGGATGAAGGCGCCGATGAGCTGGTGTTCTACGATATCTCAGCGAGTCCCGAGGATCGCTCGGTGGATCGTTCCTGGGTGACGCGCGTGGCGCGCACGCTCGATATTCCATTTTGCGTGGCCGGAGGAATTCGTTCCGTGGCGCAGGCCGAAGAGATATTGGCATCCGGCGCCGAAAAGATCTCCGTCAATTCGCCCGCGCTGGAGCGTCCGGATTTGATCGACGCCTTGAGCGAACGGTTCGGCGCGCAATGCGTGGTGGTGGGCGTCGACAGCCAGACCTTCGAGCATGGCTATCGCGTGCAGCAATTCACCGGCGACACCCTGCGCACCCGCGATACCTCGCGCAGCACCATCGACTGGGTGATCGAGGCGCAGCGGCGCGGCGCGGGCGAGATCGTGCTCAATTGCATGTCGAGCGACGGCGTGCGCCAGGGCTACGATATCGCCCAGCTGCGTGCCGTTCGCGAGGTGTGCGGCGTGCCGCTGGTCGCCTCGGGCGGGGCCGGCGCGGCGGAACATTTCGCCGAAGTATTCCAATCGGCCCACGTCGATGCGGCGCTCGCGGCCAGCGTGTTCCATTCGGGCGAAATTGCGATTCCAAAACTGAAGCGCCGGCTGCGCAGCGCCGGCATCGAGGTGCGGCCTTGACGGCGGAACAAATACCGGACCCATTGCTGACACTCGACTGGAACAAGGGCGACGGCCTGTTGCCGGCCATCGTTCAGCACGCGGGCAGCGGCGCGGTGCTCATGCTGGGATACATGAATCGCGAGGCGCTCGCCGCCACGCGGGCGAGCGGCTGCGTCACCTTTTGGAGCCGCAGCAAGGGCCGCCTGTGGACCAAGGGCGAGACCTCCGGTCACTTCCTCAAGCTCAAGGAGATCGCCGCCGATTGCGACGGCGACACCTTGTTGATCATGGCGGAACCCGGAGGTCCCGCCTGTCACAAAGGCACGCCCACCTGTTGGGGCGAGAGTCCGCCCCAATCGGCCGCGCAGCAACTCGCGTTCTTGGGAGCTCTCGAACAGGTGATCACGCAGCGAATCGCCACGCGACCCCCGGGCAGCTATACCGTCAAGCTGCTGGACCAAGGCACGCGCCGGATCGCACAGAAAGTCGGCGAGGAAGGACTGGAACTGGCGCTCGCCGGCGTCGCCCAATCGGGCCCGGAGATCATAGGCGAGGCGGCGGATCTCCTGTACCACACGCTGTTGCTGCTCAAGATCAAGGGTCTGTCGTTATCACAGGTCATCCTTGAACTCGAACGGCGGCATGCCGGGCCCCCGCGCTCAAGCGCCCGCGAAACTCGACCCGCACCAGCCAAAGACTGATGCACGCCTGCAGCGTGACGCTCGCGACCGACACATACCACAGCTGGATCAGCTGAAACTGCGGCTGCGACGCGAGCCACAACGCCGGCACGACGAAGCTCACGATGCGGCTCGCCGAACTTAACACCGCCGGGACCGTGTTGGCCAAGCCTTGAAATACCGCCGAGCAGGTGAACACCACTCCGCTGGCGGCGAAATTCCAGGAAATGATCCGCAGGAACTGCGTGCCGACGGCCACCGCAGCCGGTTGAGATGTGAATGCGTGAATGGCCCATGCGCCGCACCACTGACAAAATAGCGTCAGGCCCACCATGATGCAGGTCCCTATCAACACGGCGAGTCCGAAAGTCTCACGCACGCGAGAGTAGCGGCCGGCGCCGAAATTCTGTCCGACGATGGGCGCCGTTGCAAACGCCACCGCCATCGCCGGCAGAAACATGCTTTGCATGAGCCGCTGGCCGATTCCGAATCCCGCCTGGGCATCCGCGCCGAAGCGGCGGATGATCCAATAGATCACCGCCATATAAATGAACATCAGCGCAAATTCTCCGCCGGCGGGAAGTCCGACGCGCAGCAGCCGGCCCCACACACCGAGCCGCGGACGCCAGGCGGACGCATCGAATGCAACGTACTTTTCCAAGCGGTGGAAATACAGGGCGAGCAGCACCACGCCGACACCGACGGACAGCGAACTCGCGAGCCCTGCGCCGGCGACGCCCAACGGATGGCCGGTGCCCCATCCCGCGATCAACACGGGAGCGAGCACGGCGTTGAGCAGCACCGTCGCGACTTGCACGATCATCGTGGGCTGCACGATGCCGGTGCCGCGCAGCGCCGACCCCATCGCGACGAGCGCGAATTGCAGCGCCAGACTCGGCAGAAACCAATACAAGTAAGTCGCGCCGGCCTGCACGGTGGCGGCGTCCGAACCCAATGTCTGCATATAGGAATGGCCCGCGCCGTACCCCACACCTAAGGTGACCAGCGCGCATGTGGCCGACAAAACCAAACTCTGATTGAAGATCAATGTCGCGTCCGCCTGATCCTTGCGCCCTACGGCCTGCGCAATCAGCGCCACCGTGCCGACACCGAGCACCTGGGTGAGCGAAAACACGATGAACATGACATTGCCGGCGGCGCCGACGCCCGCGATCGCCGCATCGCCGAGGCCCGCGACGAAGTACAGGTCGATGAGAAAGTACAATGTTTGAAAGAACATGCCCGCCGCGATCGGCACCGCCATTTGCAGAATGTTCTTGGCGATCGAGCCGTCCGTTAAATCCTTCATCGCCGCGTCCTCCGCGCGATCAGATTTTCTTCAGCGACGCCGCGTCGCGCGCGAGCGCTTCGATGCCGCTCCAATCGGCGGCAGCCAGCATCGCTTTGGGCGCCAACCACGAGCCGCCCACGCATACGACGTTGGGAAGCGCCAAGTACTCCGCCGCGGTCGCCCGGGTGATGCCCCCGGTCGGACAAAACAAGACGTCGGGGAACGGCGCGCCCAGCGCCTGCAACATACCTACACCGCCGGCCTGTTGCGCGGGAAACAGCTTGAGCACGTTGAAACCCGCGGCGCGCGCCGTGATCAATTCGGTCGGCGTCATGACGCCCGGCAGCAGCGGAAATCGTGCGCCGCGCGAGGCTGAGCTAAGCTCCGGCGTCAGGCCCGGGGTCACGCCGAACTGCGCACCGGCGCGATCGGCGGCGGCAAAGTCCGCCGCGCGTGTGAGCGTCCCCACGCCGACGATGGCGTCCGGGACGGCTTTGCGCATCGCCTCGATGGCCGCAAGCGCCACCGGCGTGCGCAGGGTGATCTCCAGGACGCACAATCCGCCCGCGGCCAGGGCGCGCGCCAGCGGCACGGCGGTTGCGAGGTCGGTGATGGTGAGCACCGGTATTACCGGGGCCATCGCTACGATTTCACGGATATTCACCAATGATCCCCGCTGTTGCCGGTCACATCAAAGACACGGCGCCGGTCTCCGCGTCGCCCGCGCTGCGCCGCAGGCTGGCAAACAACTCGCGGCCGCAACCATGCTCATTGCGCGCATCTCTAAGCCCGGGCAACTCCCGCTGCCGCCAGACCTCCTCGGTCACTTTCGCCTCAAGGACGCCGGCGTGGCAATCCACGCGGATCATGTCGCCGTCGCGAACCTTGCCCAAGGCGCCGCCGTTCAAGCACTCGGGCGTGACGTGAATGGCGGCGGGCACGCTGCCCGATGCGCCCGACATCCGGCCGTCGGTGACCAAGGCCACCTTGAATCCCTTGCTCTGCAGAGACCCGAGGGACGGCGTCAATTGGTGAAGCTCGGGCATCCCATTGGCGCGCGGCCCTTGAAAGCGCACGACCGCCACGAAATCCCGGGCCAGTTTACCGGCTTTGAATGCAGCGATGACTTCCTCTTGATCGTCGAACACCAACGCCGGCGCTTCGACGACATGGTGCTCGTGCTTCATCGCCGAGGTCTTGATCACGGCTCGACCCAGATTGCCGGTCAGCAGCCGCAAGCCGCCGTGACTGCTGAACGGATCGGCGACCGGCCGCAACACGTCGAGATCGCCGCTCGAGGCGGGCGCGGCGCGCCATGCCAATCGGCCGCCGTCGAGCCAGGGCTCCGTCGCGTAGGCGGCCAATCCCCGGCCAGTGACGGTCATGGTGTCGCCATGCAGAAATCCGCCGTCGAGCAGTTCACGAATCAAGAACGCCATGCCGCCCACCACATGGAAGCGGTTGACGTCGGCGCTGCCGTTCGGATAAATGCGGGTCAACAGCGGAACCACCGTCGAGAGATCGCTGAAATCGTCCCACGTGATGCTGATTCCGGCGCAGCGCGCAATCGCCACCATGTGCAGAGTGTGGTTGGTGGAGCCGCCGGTCGCGAGCAAGCCGACGATGCCGTTCACTATGGCCGCTTCATCGATGACGCTCGCAAGCGGCAAATACTCTTCCGCCAATGCGGTGATTCGCGCCGCACGCTGCGCGGCGGCGGCCGTCAAGGCGTCGCGCAGCGGCGTGTTGGGCGGCACGAATGCGGATCCCGGCATGTGCAGACCCATGACCTCCATCAACATTTGATTGCTGTTGGCGGTGCCATAAAAAGTGCAGGTTCCCGCCGTGTGATAACTGCCCGCCTCCGATTCGAGCAGCTCGTCGCGACCGGCCTTGCCCTCGGCGTAACGCTCCCGTATGCGCGCCTTCTCCTTGTTCGGAACGCCGGAGGGCATGGGTCCTCCGGGGACAAAGATCACGGGCAAGTGACCGAACGCCAGCGCACCCATCAGCATGCCGGGAACGATCTTGTCGCAGATGCCGAGACACAGCGCCGAGTCGAACATGTTGTGCGCGAGCGCGATCCCGGTCGCCATCGCGATCACGTCGCGGCTGAACAGCGACAGCTCCATTCCGGGCTGACCCTGCGTCACCCCGTCGCACATGGCGGGCACACCGCCGGCGAATTGCGCGATTGCGCCGGCTTCGCGCGCCGCGCGCTTGATGACGGCCGGATAGCGCTCCAGGGGCTGGTGAGCGGATAGCATATCGTTGTAGGCCGACACGATGGCGACATTGGGCCAGCGCATGAGCTTGAGCGCCGCCTTGTCGCCGGCATCCGCGGCGGCAAATCCGTGAGCAAGATTGGTGCACGACAGCCCCGCGCGCGCCGAACCACGCCGGCGAGCGGCATCCATGCGCGCCAGGTAGTCTGCGCGGCCCCCGCGGCTGCGCTCGCGGATTCGCTCGGTGACTTCGCGTATGCGGACATGAACCTTCGCCGATTCTTGAGACATGCCTCATTGTGCCACATCTCGAAAGCCTACTGGACGGGGTCGCCTCAACCCCGTAGATTCGGCGCGAAGCGTCTTACAAGTACGCGCGCGCAAATGCTACGCTCCCATCGGGCAATCAACGGAATCTTAAACGGTGGCAGTACTACCGACTTTCGACATGCTGCTTTTTGGCGGCACAGGGGACCTGGTGACACGTAAACTGTTGCCGGCGCTTTATCGCCGCTATGCGGCCGGACAGGTGTCCGCCGAGTCGCGCATCTTTGGCGTCGCGCGCACCGCGCTGTCGCGCACGGAGTATTTGACGCAAGCAGAATCCGCTTGCCGCGAGTTCCTCGGCAAGGAATTCGACGCGCCGCACTGGGAAGCGTTCAGCGGCTTGCTCAGCTACGTGAGGTTGGATGCGGCGGCCGAAGCGGCCTATGCGGCGCTCAAGACATTGTTGCAGGACCGCGAGAATATCATGCGGGTATTCTTTTTTTCCACCGCATCGAATCTGTTTTCCGTGATTTGCGCGAATTTGGCCAAAGCCGGCGTCGTGACTCCTCTATCCAGGGTGGTGCTGGAGAAGCCGCTGGGACACGACACCCTGTCCGCCGACCTCATCAATACCGAGGTCGGGGCGGTATTCGCCGAAAAGCAGATTTATCGCATCGATCACTACCTTGGCAAAGAAGCGGTGCAAAACCTGATGGCACTGCGTTTCGGCAATGCGCTGTTCGAACCCCTGTGGCGCCGCGGCTTGGTGAAACACGTTCAGATCACGGTGGCCGAGGAACTCGGCGTCGAGCGGCGCGGGCATTTCTACGACAAAACCGGCGCGCTGCGCGACATGGTGCAGAACCACTTATTGCAGCTGCTTTGCATCATGGCCATGGAGCCGCCGGCCAGCAGCGATCCGGACGCCGTTCGCGACGAAAAGCTCAAAGTGCTGCGGGCGCTGCGCCCCTTGCGCGATCGCGATGTGCTCACCAAAACGGTGCGCGGACAGTACAAGGCGGGCGCCGTTCGAGGCGTGCCGGTGCCGGGCTACCTCGAAGAGGCGGACATCGCGCCCGACAGCACCACCGAGACGTTCGCGGCGCTCAAGGTTGAAATCGATACCTGGCGCTGGGCGGGGGTGCCCTTTTATCTGCGTACCGGCAAACGGCTGCAGGATCGTCTGACCGAACTCGTCGTCACCTTCGACGAGGTGCCGCATCCGATCTTCGAAATGCCGCCCACCACGCGTACCGCCAACGAGCTGGTGATTCGGCTGCAACCGGACGAAAGCATCACCATGACCATACTGGCGAAGAACCCCGGTGAAGGAATGCGTTTGAAGCCCGTGAGCCTGGCGCTCGACTTGGGCGAAACCTTCAAGACCAGGAGCCTCGACGCCTATGAACGGCTGCTGATGGACACGGTGAAGGGAAACCTCACCCTGTTCATGCGCCGGGACGAACTCGATGCGGCTTGGGCGTGGATCGATCCGATCCGCGCCGGCTGGGAGCAATACGACGAACGGCCGAAGAGCTATGTCGCCGGCAGCTGGGGACCCGCGGCCTCGAGCGCGATGATCGGACGCGACGGATATGCGTGGCATGATGAACTCTGAACCGCAGGTGCAACGCTACGCGGACACCGACACTCTGTCGCGTGAGCTCGCGATGCAAATCGCTGCGAACCTTGGGCTTGCCCTCGGCGCACGCGGGCTCGCGAGCCTGGTCGTTTCGGGCGGCCGATCGCCCGTGAGATTGTTCGAGATCCTGCGCACCCAGCCGCTCGATTGGGGCCGCGTCTGCGTGGCCCTGGCCGATGAGCGCTGGGTTCGCCCGGAGGATGCCGCGAGCAACGAACGCTTGGTGCGCGACGTGCTGCTGAAAGATCGTGCCGCTTCCGCCCGCTTCCATGGCCTCAAGAACGGCGCACCCACGCCGGATCTCGGCGCCGTATCCGCATGGGAGACATTTGCGCGGGTGCCGCGTCCGTTCGATGCCGTGATACTGGGCATGGGCGATGATGGACATACGGCTTCCCTGTTCCCCGGCTCGCCGAATTTGCCGGGCGCATTGAACGCTTCAGCCGCCGCAGGATGCGTCGGCATGCGCTCCCCCGTGCCTCCACACCCGCGGCTCAGCCTGAATTTGACGGCGTTGCTCGATTCGCGGCGGATCGTGGTGCTCATCACCGGCGAATCGAAATTGCGAACCCTGGCCGCCGCATGCGCGCCGGGCCCGGTGGAAGACATGCCGGTGCGCGCCGTGCTGCGTCAAACACGCACGCCGGTCGACGTGATGTGGTCGCCGTAAGCCGTGCCGCTGCAGCTCGAAGATGATGACCGCACTGCCCTCAGCAAGGAGGCCTTGAAGAACGCCTTCCTCGATGATCTATTCTATGTGCAGGGCAAATTTCCGGCGCTTGCCACCAAGAATGACTACTACATGGCGCTTAGCTTTGCGGTGCGCGACCGCATGCTGCAACGCTGGATCAGTACGGCGGCCACCTACACCAAGCAAGCCTCGCGGACGGTGGCGTATCTGTCGGCCGAATTCCTGATGGGGCCGCACTTGGGCAACAATCTCATCAATCTCGGAATCTTCGACCGGGTCAAGCAGTGCATGACCGAACTGGGACTCAATTTCGAGGAATTGCTGCAACAAGAAGAAGAACCCGGACTCGGCAACGGCGGCCTCGGACGCTTGGCGGCATGCTTCATCGAATCGTTGGCGACTCTCGAAGTGCCGGCCGTGGGCTATGGGATACGCTACGAATTCGGCATTTTCCATCAGGAAATCGTCGACGGTTGGCAGGTCGAGAAGGCCGACAAATGGCTGCGCTTCGGCAACCCCTGGGAACTGGTGCGGCCCGAGTGGGCCGTCGAGGTCAAACTCGGCGGCACGGCTGAACCCTATGTCGACGCACAGAATCGATCGCGGGTGCGCTGGCGACCGCACAAGACGGTCATCGGCGTGCCCTACGACACTCCCATCCTGGGCTACCACACCAACACCGCGAACACGCTGCGTCTTTGGCGCTCGGAAGCTCCCGATTCCTTCGATTTCGCAATTTTCAACAGCGGCGACTACTATGGCGCCGTCAATCAGAGAGTAGCGTCCGAGAACCTGAGCAAGGTTCTCTACCCGAACGATGAGCAGCTGCGCGGCAAGGAACTGCGGCTCGAACAGCAATATTTCTTCGTGTCGTGTTCCTTGCAGGACATGATGCGGATCCTGCGCATTCAGAAGTTGCCGGTGAACCAATTTCATGTGAAATTTGCCGTGCAGCTCAACGATACGCACCCTGCGATCGCCATCGCGGAATTGATGCGCTTGCTGGTCGACGAGTCTTTGTTGCCGTGGGCCGAGGCGTGGAGCGTGACCTGCCGGACCTTTGGCTATACCAACCACACCTTGTTGCCGGAAGCTCTGGAGCGCTGGACGCTGGAAGTTTTCGGCCGCGTGCTGCCGCGCCATCTGCAGATCATCCAGCAAATCAACGCGCAATTCCTCGAGGAGGTCCGGATCCGCTTTCCCGGCGACGAAGCGCGCATCGCCCGACTGTCGCTGATCGACGAAAGCGGCGAGCGTTTCGTGCGGATGGCGCACCTCGCCTGTGTGGGCAGCCATGCGATCAACGGCGTCGCCGGACTGCATACGGAACTGCTGAAGCGCGATGTCTTGAAGGACTTCTACGAAATGTGGCCGCAGAAATTCAGCAATAAGACCAACGGCGTGACGCCGCGGCGCTGGATGGTACTGTCGAATCCCCGGCTCTCGGATCTCATATCCCTGCACATCGGCAACGGCTGGATCAAGGATCTGGCGCAGCTCAAGAACCTGGAGCCGCTGGCCGAGAACCCCGAATTTCGCGCCCGTTGGCGCGAGATCAAGCAGCACAACAAACGGGCTTTTGCCGCCCTCGCCCTGCAGCGTACGGGCACGGTCATCGATCCCAATTCGGTTTTCGACGTTTTGGTGAAGCGCATTCACGAATACAAGAGGCAGCATCTGCAAGTGCTGCACATCGTTTCCCTCTATAACATGATCAAATCGAATCGCACGCTCGAGATGCCGCCGCGCACGTTCATTTTCGGCGGCAAGGCGGCGCCCGGATATCATCTCGCGAAGCTCGTGATCAAGCTGATCAACGCGGTCGGCGAAGTCGTCAATCGCGACCCGGACATGCGGGACCGTTTGAAGGTGGTATTTCTGCCCAACTTCAACGTGACCTATGGACAATGCGTGTACCCGGCGGCGGATTTGTCGGAACAGATCTCCACCGCCGGCAAGGAGGCGTCCGGAACCGGCAATATGAAATTCGCGATGAACGGCGCGCTCACGATCGGCACCTTGGACGGCGCCAACATCGAGATCCGCGAGGAAGTGGGCGCCGAGAATTTCTTCTTGTTCGGATTGAACGCTGCGGAAGTCCATG
>Ga0066789_10000871_pt1 | contig 12761 bp, 8 predicted proteins | sample OrgsoiDNA2013049_FD_70960 | JGI IMG/M metagenome (GOLD analysis project Ga0066789, IMG submission 70960) | Permafrost soil microbial communities from the Arctic, to analyse light accelerated degradation of dissolved organic matter (DOM) -... | ecosystem: Environmental > Terrestrial > Soil >...
GGATGGCTTTCGTTGTCTACGTTGCGGGTGCCGAGAGAGTTCGCCGGTTAGAGCGGTACTGCTGCGCTGTCATGACTGTCGACATCAAACCTCGGTGACGGCGGAGACGATTTTTCAGGACACCCGCACTTCTCTGCGGTTGTGGTTTCAAGCCATATGGTGGGTGGTCAGTCAGAAGAACGGTGTCAGCGCGTTGGGGCTGCAACGAGTGCTAGGTCTGAAGAGCTATGAGACGGCCTGGACGTGGCTGCATAAATTGCGCCGCGCCATGGTGAGGCCGGGGCGCGATCTGCTCACCGGCCGGGTCGAGGTGGACGAATGCTATCTGGGTGGTTTGGAGGAGGGGCTGCCAGGGCGGCTCAACTTGAAGAAAGCACTGATTGTGGTTGCTGCCCAAGAGGATGGGCCTGGGATCGGCCGGATTCGTATGCGCCAGATTCTAGACGCTTCGGCGAAAAGCCTGGTGCCTTTTGTGCGGGACTCCGTCGCACCGGGTAGCGTCATCCACACCGATGGGTGGCTGGGATATCTACCTCTGGAGAGCCAAGGCTATCGGCACGATGTCACCTTCTTACAAGGCAAAAAGAAAACTCCCTCGGAGTTGATGCCGCGGGTCCACCGCGTGATCTCCCTGCTCAAACGGTGGCTGATGGGAACCCACCAGGGGGCGGTCAGCCATAAGCATCTCGATTACTACCTGGACGAGTTTACGTTCCGATTCAATCGGCGGAGATCAAAAAGCCGGGGCAAGCTCTTCTTCCGCCTCGTGCAGCAAGCGTTGGTAGTCGAGCCCGTTCCCCTGGCTCGGATCCTTCACCCCGGAGTTAAAACCAACCCGAAACCACAATCTGTAGGGGTTGGGTGAGTGAAGCAGATACCCATCTAACGGCATTCTTGACCTGGTAGTGACCAACGACTTGAGCAACGTTCTGCAGGTTCTTCTGGGTAATGGAGACGGCACCTTCGGGACACCGATTTCCTACCCTACGCCAGACTACCCCGCTACCGTTGCGGTTGCTGATTTCAATGGCGATCACAAGCTGGACCTAATAACCATCGATGAGACTGGATTCTGCCCTTGCATCAGCGTCTTGCTGGGCAACGGAGACGGGACATTTCAGGAACCACCCATCAACACCATGCCGCCTGATGCGGCGGTGGGAATTGGCCTCGGCGACTTCAACCGCGACGGGAAGCTGGACTTGGTGACGATTGGACAGTTCGGTTCGTCTGCCGAGCTTGGCGTGCTGCTGGGCAACGGGGACGGCACCTTCACTCCTGGCGACAGCTACGCGATCGGCTCCGACCCGCAATCAGTCGCAGTCGCTGATTTCAATGGCGACCACAACCTTGACATCGCGGTGGCCGACGCCCTGGCAGGGAGCATTGATATCCTCCTGGGCAATGGCGATGGCACTTTCCGGCAAGGAGTGGTAATACCGACGTTGGCTTTCCCCGGGGCGATCCAGAAGGCCGACTTCAACGGTGACGGCAAAGTAGATCTGGTGATCGTGACTGGTCTAAACTCCACCGTGGTTAGCGTGTATTTCGGCAATGGGGACGGTACGTTCCAGCCGGCGAGGAACTTTCCGGTTGCCGGAGAGGCGGCTACACTCGCTACAGGCGATTTCAACGGAGACCACCAAACCGACATCGCGGACGCGAATTACAACGGCAACTCCGTGATCACTTTGCTGAACACCGGCGTGGTCAGCTTCTCGCCCACGACACCGGTCGTCTTTCCTGCACAATTGGTAGGTACTTCCAGCGCAGCGCAAACCGTCAAGCTGACGAACACTGGAAAGACTGCGCTGACTATTTCCTCGATGACCCTCAAAGACCAGTTCGGCATGAGTTCCACCTGCGGATCGAGCGTTGCTGCGGGAGCCCACTGCGCCATTAGCGTGACCTTCTCCCCCAAGACCCAAGGATCAAAGTCGGGAACGGTTTCCCTTGTCGACAGCGCATCTTCGAAGCCACAGGTGATCGAACTCTCCGGCGCCGGCACGGTGGTTCAGCTCTCTCCGCCATCGTTGACCTTCGGCTCGCAGAAAGTCGGAACCGTGAGCGCCCCGCAGCAAGTACAGCTGACCAACACCGGCACCGCGGCGTTGAGCATCACAAACATCTCCGTCAACGGAAATGACCCCAAGGATTTTCCTCAGACCAACACCTGTCCATCGTCGCTGAATGCGGGGGCGCGTTGCACTATCACAGTGACCCTCGCACCGAAAAAGACGGGCACGCGTAGCGCCTCTGTCAACATCACCGACACCGGCGGCGGCAGCCCGCAAACCATCCCGCTCACCGGTACCGGCGACTAAGGGCTTGCCCCTCGATCAGAGCGAAGGCGCTGTCAGCACGACTCTCCTGAGGGCTAAATTGCCCGTTCTGAAAACATACGGCCTTAGCGTGGCATGGTAAATTGTATGAAGCGAGAGCCTGCGTGGGCCTCAACACCGTCTGCAGGCACAATTCGGTTGCGGCGATTTAATTTGATTTTGTGCTCGCGATTCTGACGCATTTGTGAAGATCCTGCAGGATCTAAGAATGGTCGAATTGGGCTCAGCAATACCGGAGTGCGCTTGATCTAAAGAGCGTAGGATTCTGTGAAGATCATACTGGTGCACAACGCCTATCAGCGGCCGGGTGGAGAAGACGCCGTATTTGAACAGGAATGCAAGATGCTGGAGCAGGCGGGACACCAGGTGGTGGCCTACCGCCGCAGCAACTGGGATGCGGAAGCTTATCGCCGCATCCGGCTGCTCTCCCTGGCCAAGCGAACCGTTTGGGCGTCGGACTCACGGCGGGATTTCTTGCAGTTGTTGCGCCAGGAGAAACCCGACCTGGTGCATGTGCACAACACCTTCGTGATGATCTCCCCCTCCATTTATTCCGCCTGTTTCCAGGCCCAGGTGCCGGTCGTCCAGACCCTGCACAACTACCGCCTGCTGTGCCTGGCGGCCAATTTTTTTCGCGACGGCAAAGTTTGTGAAGAATGCCTGGGGACTTCCTTGTGGCGGGGGGTGGAGCACGCTTGTTACCGCCAATCCTATTCCGCCTCCGCCGTGGTCGCTCTCATGCTCTCTTCGCATCGCCTGCGGCATACCTGGCATCGCGAGATTTCCTGCTTTATCGCCCTCAGCCAATTCGCCCGCAATAAGTTCGTCGAGGGCGGGCTGCCCGCAGAAAAGATCTTCGTCAAGCCCAACTTCGTTTCTCCCGACCCGGGCGCCCGCAACACCCTGGGAGACTACGCCTTATTTGTCGGCCGGCTGTCTCCCACCCAACGCGTCGACACCGTGCTGGCGGCCTGGAAACGTCTCCCCCGCTCCATTCCTCTGCACATCATTGGCGATAGTTCCGACCGCCAGCAATTGCAGGCTCAGGCGGCCGGCCAGGGACTGCCCAACGTTCAGTTCCAAGGCCAGTTGCCGCGCGAGCAAACTCTGGCCGCCATCCATCGGGCCCGCTTCCTCATCTTCGCCAGCGAATGGTACGAGAACTTCCCCATGACCATTGCGGAGTCTTTCGCCTGCAGCACGCCGGTGATCTGCAGCCGGCTGGGAGCTATGCAGGAGATCGTCAGCGACGGCCGCACCGGCCTGCATTTCACTCCCGCCGACTCCCAAGACTTGGCCGCCAAGGTGGAATGGGCCTGGACCCACCCCGAGCAGACCCAAGCCATGGGAACCCAGGCCCGCGCCGAATACGAACACAAATACACGGCGGAGAAAAACTATCCCCTGCTCCTGGAAATCTATCGCCGCGCCCTGCACTCGCCCTAGCTCGATGTTCGAATGCGCCACTCTGTCAGGCAGCTTCGGAGTATACTTGACGAGAGTTAGCCATATGAATAGCATTTCTTGGCCATGACGAACGGTGGGGATCGCACAGGATTGCATGGTTGGTAAGAGCCAGTGGCGCACCCTGCGGCCACGGCTGAAAAGAACCTGGGGAATCCGGTGAAAATTGCACTCGTTCATAACACCTACCAGCGAGCCGGAGGTGAGGACGCCGTTTTTGAGCAAGAATGCGAAATGTTGAAGGAAGCAGGTCATGAAGTGGTGACCTACACCCGCAGCAATTGGGATACGGACGGATATCGCGGAATCCGACGTATTTCTTTGGCCAAGAAAACGGTGTGGGCGTCAGACTCTCGTCAGGATTTCTTGCAGTTGCTGCGCCGCGAAAAACCCGACGTGGTCCACGTCCACAACACCTTCGTGATGATCTCTCCCTCCATCTATTCGGCTTGTTTTGAAGCCGGAGTCCCGGTGGTGCAGACCCTGCACAATTATCGACTGCTCTGTACGGCTGGTAGTTTCTTTCGCGATGGCAAAGTATGTGAGGAGTGTCTTAGCGGTTCCCTATGGCGAGGAGTACAGCATTCCTGTTATCACCAGTCCTATTCCGCTTCTGCGGTAGTGGCTTCCATGTTGGCGTATCATCGGCTGCGGAATACCTGGAATCGCGAGATTTCCTGTTTTATTGCTCTCAGTGAATTTGCTCGCAACAAGTTCGTGGAGGGAGGGCTTCCCGCAGAAAAAATCTTCGTCAAGCCCAACTTTGTTTCTCCCGACCCGGGCGCCCGTAATCGAATTGGTGACTACATCTTATTTGCGGGCCGACTCTCGCCGGAAAAGGGAGTAAGCACAATTCTTGCAGCCTGGAAGCGCCTTTCGATCCCCATTCCTCTCCACATTATTGGGGCTGGTCCCGACCAGGAGGCACTGCAGGCCCAGGCAACCCGCGACGGTCTCACCAACGTTCTCTTCAAGGGCCAGTTGCCCCGCGACCAAACTTTAGCTGCCATTAACAATTGCCGCTTCGTTGTGATTTCAAGTGAATGGTACGAAACATTCTGCATGGCGATTGCGGAGTCTTTTGCTTGCAGCACTCCGGTCATTTGCAGTCGCATGGGGGCCATGGAGGAACTGGTCGAAGACTATCGAACTGGACTCCATTTCGCACCCGGTGACTCCGAAGACCTGGCGGGTAAGGTGGAATGGGCCTGGACCCACCACGAGGAGATGCGTGCCATGGGGATCGCAGCCCGCAGGGAGTACGAGTCCAATTACACTGCGGAGAGGAACTATCCCCGATTGATGGAAATCTACCAGCGAGCCGTACAAGGCCCGCAAGCCTGCGGGCCGGATGTACATCGACCACGCTCAATATGATTTTCCAAACAATCAGACCTAAGCTGTTTTGGATCTTCGGAATCCTGTTGATCTGCCTGGTGGCTGCCGGTACGTTTTCTCTTCGGCTGTTTGGCGAATCCCCCGGGAATTTCATCTTGAATTCACCCACGGGTCCGGTCCCGGCCGAATTTTTCGGCCTCCATATCCATCGCGCTTTTTCGAAAACTCCATGGCCGTCGGTTCCGTTCGGCAGTTGGCGGCTGTGGGACGCGAGGGTTCACTGGCCTCAGGTCGAGATCGGGAGGAACCGCTGGGAGTGGGGCATTCTTGATCGTGAGGTTGAGCTTGCCGAAAAACATCACGTCGATCTTCTGATGACTTTCGGTTTCACTCCGGATTGGGCGGGCAGCGGTCCGGTGGAGCAATTGCCGGGCAGGTTCCCAGGCGGACGGCGCAGAGAAGTGGTCCGCGACGTGGCAGACTTGGAGGACTGGCGGAACTATATTCGCACGCAAGCCATGCGCTACAAGGGCCGAATCTTGTACTACGAAATATGGAATGAACCTAACCTTCCGGGCAATCGCATCATCGGAACCCCGGAGCGCATGTTGACGCTGGCGAAGGAAGCTTACGTCATATTGAAGCAAGTAGATCCCAACATTAAGATAATTTCTCCGTCGCCCGTTAATCCAAACGGCATCGAGTGGCTCGATCGTTATCTTGAGCTTGGGGGCGGACGGTATGCAGATATTATCGGCTATCACTTCTATGTCCGCACGCGCCCTGAAGCCATGCTGAAGCTCATCTTGCCGGTGAAGGAGGTTATGCGGAAGCACGGTATGGGCGACAAGCCACTCTGGAACACCGAATCCGGATGGATCCGAAGTCCGCTGACAGATCAGATCGATCCCGTGCAGCAGGCTCCGGGATGGGCGGCCCGAGCCTACATCCTGAACTGGGCAGCCGGTGTACAGCGTTTCTATTGGTACGCCTGGGACGATGACGGTGGCGACAGCATTCCTTTCACCGACGAGGATGAAGCCACTGCGACTATCTCAGCGCACGCGTTCGCGGAAGTCCAGAAATGGCTGATCGGTTCGCGCATGGAATCGTGCGCAAGAGATTCGGATTCGACCTGGGTTTGCAAGCTGACTCGTGAATTGTCTGGATCCGCCTGGATTCTGTGGAACGAGGATCACCATGCCAAATTTGACGCACCCAAGGCATGGACCATTCAGACCTGCACCAAGCTAACGGGAGAGCGATCAAGCTGCAGTGGAAACCAGCTCGATATCGGCGAACTGCCGGTTATGGTTGAAGCGGCGGCAGTTCACCATTAGCCGCACTCCCCCGGCTTGCCGAACAGCACCTTTCGTTATTGTCCGGCATTGCGAAATTCGCATGTGCCTACTGGTACTCCCGTGCGTTGTGAATAGTTCTCTTCTTGATAAGATTGGACGAATGGAAGACAGGAGAGCGCATGACGAAGGATAAGCTCTTGGAACGAAGTATTCCAATTGTTGTCCTGCTCGCAGGACTGCTGAGCCTCAGCGCATGCGGTGGCGTCTCCCAAACGGCTACTACGCCGCCACCCCCGCCCTGCACCACCAACTGCGGCGCATCCTTAGGCAGCGTAACCAACGCTGCGGCACTCTCCGCTTGTCCCACAGGCTATGCCACGGGGATGAACTGCTGGCAAGCTACCGTCGTCTGTCCAAATACAGCGGACCTCACTGTCACCTATGGGTATATGGCTCCCCTTGGCACCATTAAAGGAACGATTTTTTTTCACGGGGGGGGCGCGGGCGACGTACCTTTAGGTATCCCCAAGTTTATCGATCCCTATACCCAGGCGGGATACGCACTCGTCCAGATGGCATGGGCATCCAGTTGGGAAGATACAGGATTGACCACCAAAGACGTCGGAGTCTCGGCCTGCCGCCCTGCCACCCTGATGAACTATATCTTTCAGCAAGTGGCGACCTCGGGCGGAGCTAAATGCGCGCAAGGTTTCAGCGCAGGCTCAGCAGCAGTTGCATATGCTTTGTCTTGGTATGGTGCCAGCAGTTATCTCGACAATGTTGAGCTGCTTTCGGGTCCAGTGTTCAGCGACATCGAACAGGGCTGCAAGGTTCCTTCACCGGCACCGCTCAACGTATGCGCACCGGGTCAGTTTGGCTGCATGGGCGCTACCCCTTTTCTCGATTCGCCATCGTACAACACCGGGCCAGACGGGTCCGGAACAGCCACGGGGGTTGGCAATATTACCGGCGATGCCAGTTGCGGCGGCTTGGCCACTACGTCTGCGCAGTCGAATGCGAACTGGAAAGCGATGTCGATTGTGAATGGTACGACCACGCCGAGCTTCAGCTATCCTAAGACTTCCATGGCGGGGTGGGTGTGCAGCAACGGTCTGAATCCTTCGGCCGCACAAGGAAATATTTTCTATCAGCAGTTCACCAGCACGGCGCAGATTGCCGACTTCTCGCTCAATCCGGTCGCCAATTGTACCGGAGCCGAGGGCGTGGATACCGGAACCGTATCATCAGGCGAGAGTGGGGCTCTAGCGATTAGTAACGACATGATTGCCCACTGCATAGTTCGGCACTAGCGGATCATGATCTTCGCCTCGCGCGAGAAGAGAGTTCACAACAGAACTTTTGCGCTGGTGCTGGGTTGCTATGCCTTGGAGTCATCGCTTTCGTGTGCCATGGCGGAGGTTAAGATGCAAACAAGCGAAACTCGCGGATCAGGAAAGAGAGACCGTCGGGACGATACTGTTGTCCCGAACGATTGGCGGCGTCGCGCATGCTTCGCGACCTTGCTTCACAGCGGCATTGTGGCGGTCCTTTTTGGCTCCTTGATCGCTTGCGGAGGAGTCTCATCTTCGAAAGTGACTCCTCCTCCTGTCACTTGTGCAAAAGCGGCGACCGCAGCGGCGACCGCTGCTCGGACCTCTGTCCCTTACGCTTCTCCTCAGTCACTTTCCCCGCTTTCCCCGCAGTACTTTGGCATGCACATCGACGTGGGCGTTCTCCATACCCCTCCAATGTATCCCTGGCCAACCTTTCCAATTGGCACGATCAGGATACACTCCACCGAGACGCGTTGGTCCGATATGGACAACGGCACTGGCCAGTACGATTTCAGCACGCTCGACCAGTGGCGAACACTGTACCAGCAAAATGAAGTCGGGAACCCGGCCGGAGACTACCAGCTTATCTTAACTCTTTATTCGGTTCCGGCCTATATTTCCAGCAATCCTCTCGATGGATGCAATTTCGTCAGCACCAGTGGCCACCAGCCCGGCTCGTGCGATCCTCCGGCCGATGTGTGCTCTGACGGAACCGGTACCGATCAAGCCTTCACCGATTTTGTCACTGCGCTCGCGAAACATGTGAATAGCGACAGCCTGCCCAAGATACATTACTGGGAAATATGGAATGAGCCCAATAACATCACCTTCTGGAACGGTACCCTGCCTCAGTTGGCGCGGCTGGCCCAGGATGCACGTTGCGTAATCGTGGGGACGGACTGTAACCCGTTAACTACATACACCGCCAAAGGGATTGATCCGAGCTCTCAAATGCTCACCCCGCCGCCAGTTACCAGTTCAGACGAAACCGACACTTCTCTAAACCCGCCGAGCGGGTGGATGGCTGCCTATCTTGCGGCTGGAGGAGGACAGTACGCCGACATCATCGGTTTTCACGGTTACGTAAAGCCGGGCCTGCCGGTAGAAGGTGTTGCCACGCTCGCCCAGTCTGTAGTGCAAGCCGCATCTGCGGCCAACGAAGGCTCTAAGCCGGTGTGGGATACAGAACTCGGCTATTCATCCGCCGACGTCTCCGATCCCTATATGCAGGCAGGGTGGCTGGCAAAAGCCTACCTGCTGCAGGCTGGATTGGGAATCCAACGAGTGGCCTGGTTTGAATACGGCGCGACCAATGTCGGAAGCCTCACTGTTCCCCCAGCTGGAACGGAGGAAAATGCGGCAGCCCTTGATTACACAGTGCTCTATAACTGGCTCGTCGGTGCTACTGCGACCGGTCCATGTACGTCGAGCGGAAACGCGGGAAACGTTTGGACCTGTAATTTCACGCTGTCCACTGGCACACCAGCGCAGGCAGTTTGGGATTCGTCGCAAAGCTGCACCAACAATGGGGGCAGCGAAAGCTGCAGCACGTCGAACTTCACGCCCTCTTCGGGCTATACCAAGTACCAAGACCTGCAAGGGGGGTCGCACTCTATTTCTGGTTCAACCGTGCCCATCGGAGCTGAACCAATCTTTCTTGAATAGCCCTTAGCTGAGCTGCACTCCGGTCTGAGCGCGATACTCCGACGACACCGCCTGGCCTCGAATTCTCGCCATCCTGACTTTTCCTCGTTCATGCCAGGGATATTCAATGGTCTTAAGCCCTTTCCCGTCTTGGGAGGGTCGTTCGGACATAACACTGCCTGGCCCTTCGGCACCTAGTCACAATCTCCTGAGCTACATAGAGTTGCAATAAGCCATTAAGACAACTCGATTTCCTAAGGATTGCCAATGTCCCCCATGTCCTTCCTTCTGGCCTGTAAAAGGGCTTTTCATTATCGCAACCGATTCAACCACCAAACAGTTTCCGTAAAGTTGTTCGCGTTCTTGCTCTGTGTCCTGATCGGAGCAGCGTGGAAAGATGCTTATGGCAGCCAGCTGGTTCACGTGTATATCACTCCCACGTCAGCGAGTATTCCTTCCACTCTGACGCAACAGTTCACGGCTAAAGTCACCAACACCACGAACCTCGCAGTGACATGGTCGGTCACGCGCGGATCAATTTCGAGCGTGGGCTTGTTCACAGCACCAACTGTGAGTGCCGATACCACAGTATCCGTGACGGCGACGAGCGTTGCCGATCCCACTGTCTCGGCGACCGCGGTGGTGACGGTTGCACCTCCCGTGCGCGTTTCGATCAGCCCAACCTCTGCCAGCATGAATGCGTCGAAACAACAGGTGTTCCAGGCAACCATCAGCAACACATCGAAGACTGCAGTGACGTGGACAGCCACGCAGGGGACCATCTCAGGCGGTTGTTTTACGGCGCCGAATGTGACGGCAACAACAAATGTGCACGTTACTGCGACCAGCGTTGCGGATCCGACCAAGTCCGCATCGGCAACGGTAACGGTGATGCCTCCGATTAGCGTTACGCTCACTCCCGGCACAGCAACTGTGACTTCGTCCACCACTCAGCAGTTCACGGGAGTTACGGAGAACTCGACCAATCCCGCAGTTACATGGACTACAACGCTGGGCACCATTTCCAGCAAGGGGCTGTTTACGGCACCGTCCGTGTATGTACAAACCTGGGCCACGGTAACGGCAACGAGCGTGGAGGACCCCAAGAAGGCGGCGCATTCGAAAGTGACGATTGTGCCTCCAACATCAGCCCCACTCGCCATCGTCACTCCGGCCTTGCCGATCACGCCCGTGGGGTCAGCTTTTTCTTTCGCTCTAACCGCCACCGGCGGATTTACTCCGTATACGTGGACTCTGCTCTCGGGCCCGCTTCCGGCGGGAATAACCCTCGGCTCCAACGGAATTCTTTCTGGAACATCCACGCAAATCGGGACATTTCCCCTGACGATAAAAGTGACCGATGCAGGCAACCATCGTGATCAGCAGAGTTTCAAGTTTACGGTCAGTGGTTCGGCCAAAGGCCAGGTGATTCCCCTGACATTCTTTGGCCTGCACATCGATTATGTCAATTCACCGTGGCCAAACATCTCCTTTGGTGCGCAGCGCTTCTGGGATAGCGATACGGGATGGGCGCAGATCAACACGGCGCCCGGCGTCTTCGATTGGACCACGACCGACGGGCGAATTGCGACGGCACTGGCCAACCACGTCGATATCCTTTTCGATTTGGCGCGCACTCCACCCTGGGCGCAGTGCGCCGGCACCAATAAGGCCTGCGGTACGGGCGTTGGAGACTCGGTATGCACCTTTAATAATCCCGGCCAGGGAGGGCCCGGTCAGTGCTTCCCACCCGCCGATCTCAACGTCGATGGCACCGGCACGGATCAGCACTATATCGATTGGGTGACCGCGCTGGCGACCAGATACCAGGGCCAGATCAAGTATTACGAGATCTGGAACGAGCCTACGGCGCCCCACATGTGGCAGGGCGCCACCCCCCAATTGGTGAGAATGGCACAAGATGCGCGCTGCATCATTATCGGAACGGGATGCAGCCCGCTCAGCATTTACACGCAGAAGGCAATCGATCCTTCCGCTAAGATCACCACGCCTGCCTACGTGACCGACACCGGCATCAATGTCGCGACGGCGATGAGCGACTTCCTCAACGCTGGTGGCGGCCAGTACGTGGACGTGATTTCGTATCACGGTTATGTCCAATGGCCGCAATGGCCGGAGAAAGCCGTCACAGATCTCGCCCCCTTGCAGAACGTTCTGGCCGCAGCGAATCAACAGCAAAAATCGTTGTTCAGCTCGGAAGGAGGGTTTGGAGCGAAGGTTACCATCACCGATCCCGATCAACAGGCAGCGTGGATTGCTCGCTTCGAGATGCTGATGCAGTCGAGCGGCGTTGTCCGCTCATACTGGTATGCGTGGGATGGAGCTACAACGCCCTTCTGGTATGACACGACGGGCACCCAGATCGGTGGAACGACCTACAACGAAATGACCAACTGGTTGGTGGGGGCAACCTTGAGTTCTCCGTGCACACCAGTTGGAACGGTGTGGCAGTGTGGCTACACGCGTCCGGGCGGATACAAGGCGCTGGCCGTATGGGATACGTCGCAGAGTTGCACCGCCGGAACGTGCACCACTTCAAGCTTCACCGTTCCGAGCGGCTACTATTTTTTTCGCAATCTCAAAGACGTGAAGACCCAGATTACCGGCTCAACCTGTCGAATTGGGATTAAGCCGATTCTGTTGGAAAACCAGTAACTGCAGCATCGGCTGCGGATCGTCCCTCAAATCCGAGACGGTGCAGGCTCGCTGCGAGCGGGCCGGCACTGTTTCCGGATTTCGCCATTTTGAAACAAGGATCGACCCCTGGCTGTTTCGTGTGGACCTGGAAGGGTATGCGCAGCTGGCAGTTGAGCTGATGCAGGTTGGCGGAAGGAAAGGTGGAAGGAAGGATTCTACGCGGAAATCTTTGCAGCGGAATACTCGGGCATTCGAGCGGTACTCTGAAACGGGACTTTGGAGAGGAGCATATTGTTGATCATCAACGCATCGATGCCGGAACAGTGATAACTCCGGATCGCGTCCAGAGGACTCACGACGAGCGGTTCACCGAAAAGATTAAAGGAAGTATTGATCAGGATGGGCGCTGGGGCGTACAACCCGAAATGCTTCAGCAAGCCCCATAGCGCCGGATTGGAATGTCTTTCCACCAAATGCAGGCGAACGACATTTCCGGGAAGCATGAAAGCCTCCGGCAAACACTCCACGTCAGCTCTTACTCGAGCCATCGAACTCATGGAACGGCATAGATTCGAGCATTCGAAGTAGCGGGGAGCATCCTCCTCTGGAATTGAGAGGGCAAAGGGCCGGAACCATTCCCGGTGCTTGATAAAATCGTTTAGATTCTCTTTGACGTAAGG